>ERZ779725.36-NODE-36-length-95565-cov-4.656162_pt1 | contig 95565 bp, 87 predicted proteins | sample MGYA00511890_ERZ779725 | MGnify/ENA primary metagenome ERZ779725 (study PRJEB29588, sample SAMEA2148549) | human gut metagenome | biome: human gut; feature: human-associated habitat; material: faeces | place: Denmark | collected 2008/2010 ...
AATGTCGCCGTTATCGGCGGCGGCGCGGCAGGGCTTATGGCGTCGTGCATAGCGGCGGAGCTGGGCGCGACGGTCACTGTTTTTGAAAGAAACGACCTGCTTGCAATGAAGCTCGGAATAACGGGAAAAGGCAGGTGTAACCTGACAAATTCCTGCTCACCCGAGGAGTTTGTCAGAAACGTCACCCAAAACGGAAAATTTCTTTTTTCGGCGATACACCGCTTCACCCCACAGGACACGATTGACTATTTTGAAGCTCTCGGCGTGCCGCTGAAGGTCGAAAGAGGCAATCGCGTTTTCCCCGTTTCGGACAGAGCGACAGACATCGTTCTCGCGCTGAAAAATCACATGCTCGACCTCGGTTGCAGAGTGATACACGAGCGTGTGACCGCTCTTGAAAGCGAGAACAACAGCATCACCGCCGTCTTGACGGAAAAGCACAGATACGCCGGTTTTGACAGCGTCATTTTATGCACGGGCGGCGTTTCGTACCCCGTGACAGGCTCGACGGGCGACGGCTTTGTAATTGCAAAAGCCCTCGGTCATACGGTAACGGAGCTCATCCCTTCTCTCGTCGGACTGACGTGCGCCGGCGACCTCTGCGCCCGCATGCAGGGGCTGACGCTGAAAAATATTGCGATAAAAATCATTGACAAGGAAAAGAATTCCGTTATTTATGAGGACTTCGGCGAGCTGCTCTTTACGCACTTCGGCGTAAGCGGACCTGTAATTTTGTCGGCGTCGGCGCACATGCGCCCCATGACAAGCGGAAAATACGAAGTAATTATCGATGAAAAGCCCGCTCTGGACGAAGAAACACTCGACAGGCGTCTGCTTTCCGAATTCGATAAAAATAAAAACAAGCATTTTTCGTCCGTTCTGGCAACGCTTCTGCCGTCAAAAATGATAATGCCGTTCTGCGATATCTGCGGCGTGCGGGGGGACAGAGTTACAAACTCCATAACAAAGACGGAGCGGAAAAGCATTGTCGCTTCTCTCAAAGCAATAAAGCTGACGGTCACGGGCTTCCGCCCGATAAGCGAGGCAATCGTCACGGGCGGCGGCGTTTCCGTTTCGGAAATATCTCCGCAGACGATGAAGTCAAAGCTGATAAAAAATCTCTATTTTGCCGGTGAAATAATAGATGTTGACGCATACACCGGCGGTTTTAATCTGCAATCGGCGTTTGCGACTGCCGTCACGGCGGCAACGGACGCGGCAAAAATATAAAGAAGGAAGTATATTATCATGATAAACATAGCAATCGACGGTCCCTCCGGCTCCGGAAAAAGCACTCTCGCAAAGGCACTTGCGAAAAAATTCGGCTTCAGCTACGTGGACACCGGCGCAATGTACAGAACAATCGGGCTGTACATCCTCCGCACGGGAACCGACCCTCACGACGAGGCGGCTGTTACGGCAAGACTTCCCGAAATAAAAATGGATATTGAATTTGCGGACGGCGTTCAGCATATGTTTCTCTGCGGCGAGGACGTGACGGGGCTTATCCGCACAAGCGAAATTGCCGATTACGCTTCGGCAACGTCCAAAATGGGTGCGGTAAGAGCGTTTCTTCTCGACGTTCAGCGCGATATGGCAAAGAAAAACAACGTCATTATGGACGGGCGTGACATCGGCACGGTCATCCTTCCGGATGCGGACATCAAATTCTTCATGACGGCATCGGACGAGGCAAGAGCCTTTCGCAGACAGGCAGAGCTTGAAGAAAAGGGCGAAAATGTGACTGTTGAAGAGGTCAGAAAAGCACTTTCCGCAAGAGACGAGCAGGACCGAACAAGAAACATCGCTCCCGCAGTTCCCGCAGAGGACGCAATAATGCTTGATAACTCCGGTAGCTTTGAGGACACGCTGAACCGTGCCATAGAAATAATAGAAAGCAGAATTAAATAAAATGAACGTTTTCTTCAAAATAGCGGACTTTTTCCTCTTTCCGATTGTGCGACTGCTGTTCGGCGCAAGGCAGAGGGGCAAGGAAAACATTCCGAAAGAGGGACCTGTAATCATAGCGGCAAATCACCTGCACGCCTTTGATATGTTCTTTATTTCAACGTTTTCAAAACGGTCGATAAGATTTCTCGCAAAGGCGGAGCTCTTCAGAAATCCCTTCTGCAGATTCATTTTCCGTGGTGCGGGAGCTATCCCGATAAACAGAAAAGCCGCCGGGGTGGAATCCGTAAACGAGGTCATCTCGACGCTTGAAAAGGGATCTCCCGTCGGCATTTTCCCGCAGGGGACGAGAATTCCCGGAAAAGACCCCGCCGAAACAAAAATAAAGAGCGGCATAGGACTCATTGCCTATCATTCAAAGGCAACTGTACTTCCCGTTTTCATCGGCGCAAAGGGGATGAAAGTCCGTCCGTTCAGAAAAACGGAGGTTCGCTTCGGCAAACCGATCGCCTTTGACGAGCTCGACTTTGAAAACGGCGGAGCGGAGGAATACAGGCGCGCAAGCGAGCTCATCTTCGACAGAATATGTGAGCTCGGAGCGGACATATCGAAAACTGCGGAGGAAAAGCAATGAGCATTACACTCGCAAAGCACTCGGGCTTTTGTTTCGGCGTCAAGCGCGCGACGGAAAAAGCGGAGTCGCTCGCCGCGGAGGACGGAAAAATATACACCCTCGGTCACCTCATTCACAACAAAAAATATACGGAATATCTCGAAAAAAAGGGCGTGCGTTCGATAGACGAAGGCGGGCTTTCGCGGCTTATCTCTTCCCCTCCGGCAAATGCGACTGTCATCATCCGCGCACACGGAATTTCCTGCAGTCTTATGAATACGCTCCGCGACGCGGAAAAGCGCGACGGAACGCTTCACGTCTGCGACTGCACATGCCCGTTCGTATCGAAAATTCATAAGATAATGGACGAGAACACCTCCGGCGAGACCTTCGCTATCATCTTCGGAGACAAAGATCATCCGGAGGTCAGGGGCATAGTCAGCTATATCCACGGAGACTACGCCGTTATATCCGGAAGCAATGAGCTTGAAGAAGCTCTGAACGGAAATTTGAGGGATAAATTGTCAGAAAAGAAAATAATTGTCGCAAGCCAGACAACCCTCAATCACTTTGACTACGAAAAAAGTAAAAAAATTCTTCAAAAACTATATACAAACGCCTTATTTTTTGATACAATATGTTGTGTTACGGAAGAAAGACAGCTTGAAACGGAAAGACTGGCGCAGAATTGCGACGTTATGATCGTCGTCGGCGACAGCGAGAGCGCAAACTCACGCAAGCTCTTCGATATTGCAAAGCGAAACTGCAAGCGCACCTTTTTCATCGAAAGCGCGTCCGAAATTCCCGATAACATAAAAAAGATGCACTGCAAAGCAGGCATCGCAGCCGGAGCTTCAACTCCGGGCTACATAATCGAGGAGGTACAAACAATTATGAGCGAACATGAAAATTTCGCGGAGCTTCTTGACGAATCGTTCAAAAATATCAGTACAGGAGATACCGTCGTGGGATACGTCATGTCCGTTTCCGGCACCGAAGTCCGTGTTGACATCGGCTCGAAATGCACAGGCGTGCTCACGCTTGACAACGTCACAGACGATCCTCAGGCTAAGCTCGAAAATCTTTTTAAGGTAGGAGATAAGATAGAGGCTGTTGCATACAGAGTCAGCGACATCGACGGTATTGCTTACCTCTCCACCAAGAAGATCACTGCCGCAAATGACTGGAAACGTGTACAGGAAGCTTTTGAGAACGGAACGGTTCTTGAAGGCAGAGTTACGGAAGCGGTCAAGGGCGGCGTAGTTATCCGCGCTCTTTCGCAGCGTATATTCATTCCCGCATCGCAGACGACAGTTCCGCGCGACGGCGACCTTTCGACGCTCGTCGGAACAACACAGAAATTCAAGATAATCGACCTCGACGCATCCCGCCGCAGAGTTCTCGGCTCCATCCGCGTTGTTGCAAGAGAAGAACGCAAAGCGCGCGAAGAGGCTTTCTGGAACGAAATCGAAGTCGGCAAGCACTACACGGGCACCGTAAAGAGCATGACATCCTACGGAGTATTCGTTGACCTTGGCGGAGTGGACGGAATGGTTCACAGCTCCGAACTCACATGGCTCCACATCTCAAACCCGAAGGATATCGTTTCCGTCGGCGATACGCTTGACGTATTCGTCAAGAGCTTCGACCGTGAAAAGGGCAGAATTTCCCTCGGTCACAAGACAGAGGAAACAAACCCCGGGCCGCTCTTCAGAGCAGAGCACAACGTCGGCGACGTTGTATCCGTAAAGGTTGCATCTCTCATGCCTTTCGGAGCATTTGCTCAGATTATTCCCGGCGTTGACGGTCTTATCCACATCTCTCAGATCGCAGACAAGAAGCTCGCTCATCCCTCGGACGTTCTTGAAAAAGGACAGGTCGTTGACGCAAAGATCACCGACATCGACGATGAGAAGCACAAGGTCAGCCTTTCTGTCCGCGCTCTTCTCAATGCCGACGAGGCAGAGGAAGCCGCTCCCGCAGAGGAAACGACAGACGCCGAATAATCGGAAAAACGACATAAGACACAAAATCCCAAGCTCCGCTTGGGATTTTTTCTTTGCTCTGTTTTTTAACGAAATGTTAAGAAAACATTGACAAATCACATATCGTATGATATAATATCAGCTGTACATTCGTACAAAAACTCACTGAGGTGAACAATGAATACCCAAAGAGAAAATTCACGCGACAAAATACTCGAAGCGGCGTTCAGATTGCTCTCCAAAAAGGGCTATGCGAACGTTTCCATGCGCGATATAGCCGCGGAGGCGCAGGTCGCATTAGGACTTCTGACATATCACTTCCGCACAAAGGAAAATCTCTTCACGGCGCTTGCCTCAAAACTCGTCTCAACCTGCTTTGATGATGTCGTCCGCGAAATGGAACGCGGCAGGAACGAAGAAGAAAGGATGCATCTTCTCTCCGAATATTTCAAGAAAATTCTCGTAGAACGTCCGGATGTTATGAAGATATTTCTCGACTTTTCCATTCAGGCGATGTGGAACAGGTCGTTCAGGTTTCAGGTCACATACCTCTTCAACAAGCTCGCAGAGCTCATCCGCGACGACGTTCTCTCAAAAAAGCCCTCGGAAGACAGTCCCGTTCTCGGAAAATACGGCGCGGAGGCTGTATCAAAGGTCATCCTCGGCTCGCTTTACGGAACGGCATTTCAGGTACTTCTTGCGGGAAAGAGCCGGAAAGAGCTTGAAGAGATTTTCGGTCTCGGAAATACGCTTATCGAAATTTGCAGTAAATAAGAGGTCATCATAATGGCAAAAGATAAAAAGAAAAAAGAAAAAGCGGCAACCGTCTCGGAGCCGAAGGAAAAGGTCAAAAAGGCGAAGAAAAAGCGCGGCGACCGCAGAGACGGCAGGCTTGTCCGCGAAGCGGATTCGATGCATAAGTTTGCAGGATTTCTCCTGCCGAACAGATGCGATAACGAGGCTGTTATGAGCGAGCTTGTCGATATGACAGCCGTTGAAGAATTCGTTAAGATGAAAAATTCGGACTCGCCGGACTTCAAATATACAATGTTTCACGTCATCTGCGCGGCTGTTGCAAAGGTACTTTATGACCGCCCGAAAATGAACTATTTCTATGCGGGCAACCGTCTCTATGAGCGCAACGAGATCTCGTTTTCGTTCGTTGTGAAGAGACAATTTGTCGACTCGTCAAGCGAAGCGCTCGCAATAATAAAACTGGATAAGGAGAGCGACGCTTCCCCGCTCGAGCAGATATACGGCAAGGTCAAAAAATTCGTCACGCACGTACGTAGCGAAAACAAGACAGACGGAACGACAGATATTATTTCGGTGCTCGTCAAGTCTCCCCGCCCGATTATGAAATTCATAATCAGCATGCTCAATTTTCTCGAAAACCGCGATTGGCTTCCCCGTGACCTCGTCGAATTCGACCCGTATCATTCAAGCGTTTTCATATCAAACACGGGAAGCATAAAGCTCTCTGCGCAGTATCATCATCTGACAAATTGGGGAACGAATTCATTCTTCATTCTCGTCGGCGAAAAACACCTGCACCCGTTTTATGATGAAAACGGCAATGTCACAATGAAAAACGCGATTGAGCTGGGGCTGACAATCGACGAACGCATTGCAGACGGCGTATATTTTGCAAAAAGCATAAAGCTGCTCCGCAAGCTCCTTCAGAATCCCGAGCTGCTTGAGCTGCCGCTTCAAACGGAAATAGAATTTGAATAACAAATCGGAGAAAAATAAAATGCAACCGAAAACACCATGGATATCCCATTATGGCGATGTGCCGTTCCATCTCGAATACCCCAAGGACTCAATGAGCGAAGTCGTTCTGGCAACGGCGGAAAAATATCCGTCGCTTCCCGCTCTCTCATATATGGGAAGAATAATTCCTTATTCTCTCCTCGAAAAGAACATAAAGATCACAGCGAAGGCATTTGCCTCGATCGGCATAAAGGAAGGCGACAAAGTCACCGTCTGCCTGCCGAACATTCCGCAGGCTATTTATTGCCTATACGCTCTGAACCACATCGGCGCGATTGCAAGCATGATTCATCCCCTCTCGGCAGAGAGCGAGATCGAATTCTACCTCCGCACAGCGGGCTCGAAATGCGCGATAACACTTGACCAGTTCTATCCCAAGTTTGAAGAGGTTATGAAAAAATATCCTCTCGAAAAGCTGATAATCGCAAGCGCGGGAAGCGAGCTCGGCACCGTCAAGAAGGTTGCCTTCTCGCTTATGAATCTCGGCAAAACGCCAAAGCTCCCGAAGAACGACACGGTTATGAAATGGAACGAATTTTTTGCCCTCGGCAAGAAGTTCAAGGGAGATGAGCCGAAGGTTAAAAAATGCGATAATGACGTTGCCGTCATTCTCTTTTCCGGCGGTACAACGGGAACGACAAAGGGCATTATGCTCTCAAACCTCAACTTCAATGCGCTTGCTCTCCAGACGGCGGCAATGTCGCACTATGATATCCACGCAATGAAAATGCTCGCCGCGATGCCCGTTTTCCACGGGTTCGGTCTCGGCGTGTGCATACACACGATGATGGTTGCCGGCGGGCTTTCAATCCTCGTTCCCCGCTTCAACGTCAAAGCTTATGCAAATCTCATAAAGACTGAAAAGCCGAATTTCATCGCCGGTGTGCCCACGCTCTTTGAAGCCATCACAAGAAACCCGTATCTCGACGGCGTCTCTCTCGACTTCCTCCGCGGCGTCTTCTCCGGCGGCGACTCGCTCTCAGTTGAGCTCAAAAAGAAATTCGATAAATTCCTCGATGAGCACGGCTCCCCCGTTCACGTCCGCGAGGGCTACGGAACGACAGAATGTGTCACGGCAAGCTGTCTCACTCCTTATTGCGAAGAGCGCGAAGCCAGCATAGGTCTTCCCTATCCCGATACGTATTATCAGATATGTGCCGTCGGCACCTGCGAAGAGGTTCCTTGCGGTGAAGAAGGCGAAATCTGTCTCTGCGGACCTTCCGTAATGGTCGGATACATGAATAACGAAGTTGAGACGGCAAACACCCTCCGCACCCATGCCGACGGAAACGTCTGGCTGCACACGGGCGACCTCGGAAAAATGGATGAGGACGGTTTCGTCTATTTCAAACAGCGCATAAAGAGAATGATAATCACAAGCGGATACAATGTTTATCCCTCGCAGATTGAAAACATTCTCGACGCTCACCCGAAGGTTCAGATGAGTTGCGTCATCGGTGTAAAAGATCCTTACAAGATGCAGAAGGTGAAAGCGTTTATCGTCCTCCGGGACGGAATAAAGCCCTCGGAGGATATCCGTCAGGAGCTTCACGAGTATTGCAAGAAGAACGTTGCAAAGTACGCCCTCCCCTATCAGATCGAATTCCGCGAGGAGCTTCCGAAAACGCTTGTCGGCAAAGTCGCATATACCGTTCTCGAAAAAGAAGCAGAAGAAAAACAGTAAACAAAAAGGGCAAAAGTCGATCGGCTTTTGCTCTTTAATTTTGCGAATTTGTATTGCAGAAATGCAAGCAGCCCGTTATAATATAACCAGAAGTTTTTAATGGAGGAGCGAAAAATGACGGAGAAAGAAAAATTCGCACAATATAACGGCATACTTTTCAAAAAGCTCAGCGTTTTTATAAATCGCGAAGCCGATTTTATCCGCCCGGAATTTATAGAGAGTCTCTGCCGCGACTGTGGCGTTTCAAAGGAAGAAGCCTATTGCTTCACCCTTGCGGCAGCAATCGAGCTTGACACTGAGAACAGTCCGCGCGACGCCGAAATTTTTGAAGAATACTTTCCCCGCATGGTTCGCCTTCTGAGTACATCGGACTATACTGTCGATCCGTATTTCAGAAGCATAAAAATCCCCGATAAAAGACTCGGCAAATGGGAGCTTTGCCATAAAAAATACGCTCCTTATCAGGCGTTCGTCTTTGACGACCCCCTCGTCCTGCGCGACGGAAGAATAATTCCCAGGATAGGTTTTTTTGATAAAGAATTTGAATATCCCGCCGTGCTTGAAGGCGGAACGGAATGGATGCTGATAACTCCGAACGAGATAAACACAATGCACGCGCCGATCGAAAGAGCGCACGGAAACATCCTGACGTATGGGCTCGGGCTCGGATATTTTGCGTATATGGCGGCGGGAAAGGAGAATGTTGCGTCGGTTACGGTCGTCGAGCGGGACGATAGTGTCATTTCTCTTTTCAATGAAATTATTCTGCCTCAGATTCCGCATTCAGAGAAGATAAATATCGTATGCGCCGACGCTTTTGAGTTTGCGGAGAGTCTGAATGAAAGCTCCGGCTATGATTTTGTCTTCGCCGACATCTGGCACGATCCCATCGACGGCGTTCCAGCTTATAAACGGCTGAAAAAAGCAGAAAAGCGTCTCCCCGGCGCCGAATTTGCTTATTGGATAGAAAAAACGCTTAAAATCTATATTTGATTTTCTCATAAGAAAAACCGCCTGAGGGCGGTTTTTGCGTTATGAAATACAATCTTCAAAAAATATAACCGCTTACCGCATAGCGCGGAAAACGGTTATTTTTCATTTGAATGTCAATCTCCGAAAGAAAACATTTGACTTGCGCGGAATTAAAGCGAGTTCAGAAATTCGATCAGCAGTTTTTTCTGATTTGCCGAAAGGCGCGACATTGCCGAGTTCATATCCGACTCTTCCTTCGGATCGAAAAAAATTCTCTGAGCGAAATGCCGAGCGCATCGCATATAAGAGTCAGATGACCGACCGTTATATCGGCTTCGCCAAGCTCGACGCGACGCAGATGTGTCTGGGACACACCCGCCCATTCTTCCAGCCTGTTCTGGGTGAAACCGCGCTTTTCCCTTAATTCCTTTATACGGCTACCGACAGTCATTTAATACCTCCATTTTATTCTTATAGGTATATTGTATCATCTTATCGCATCCATTATTATTTCTATAAAGGCTTGTATTGAACTTTATAAGACTGAAACCGCTTTTTATATATCATTTTGGGCATTTGCATATATCAGGCGGTCAAAAACCGTCAGGTGGACGAAAAAAAGCAAAATCAGAATTCAAAAGCTCAGCGTAGCGGCTCTGTAACTCCCAATCGCACACAGTCAAAGTCAAATCCGGCAAACTTCACAACAGACGATGACTCCGTCGTCACGCTTAAAAGCGCAAACGGTGAGGATATCCAATTCATCGAAATTGCGGGCATTGCCCACAAGGGAAATTTCTATGCAATTCTTCAGCCTGTTGAACGGATGGAAGGCTTGGCAGACGATGAAGCGATTGTCTTCAAGGTGTCCCGCGCTCCAAACGGCGATGATTCGTTTGAGATTGTATTGGACGATGACATCATAGACGCAGTGTTCGCTGAATATGACCGACTTTATGAGCAGGAGAACGGGAAATAACAGCTTTGCCGTTTGCCCCTTTGAAATATCCATAAAACCGGTATGCTCCGGATCTCAAAAACAGCTTTCCGCACATCGGAAAGCTGTTTTTTCTATTGAAAACCGGCTTTCGCTATGATATAATTCTATAAAAGAGCTTCCTTTCAAAAAGAGGTCATAATGAAATATTCTATAATAAACGAAAGAAAAATATCAAAGCTGATAAGGGAAATGACGGTTGAGGAAAAGGTTCTCCAACTTCAGCAGGTCGCCGCAAACGGAGACAGCGAGATTTTTGAGAGCTTTATCCGCCGTGGCGCGGGCTCGTTTCTTCACGTCCTCGGCAAGGACGCCGATGCGATAAGAGAAAAGGCGGCACAGACGAGAATGAAAATCCCGCCGATATTCGGCATAGACGCAATTCACGGTCATGCGCTTGTAAACGGCGCGGTTGTGTTTCCTTCGCAGCTCGCGGCAGCTTGCTCATGGAACAGAGAGCTCATCCGTCAGATGGGAAAGGCAACGGCGGAGGAAGTCAATGCCGACGGGCTTGATTTTGTCTTCTCTCCGGTGCTCTGTCTTGCGAGAGATACCCGCTGGGGTCGTGTTGACGAAACGTTCGGAGAAGATCCGTATCTTGCGGGCGAGCTCGGAGCGGCAATTGTTCACGGTTATGAGGACGACGGACTCGTTGCCGCATGTCTCAAGCATTATATAGGCTACGGCGAGGCGACCGGCGCGCGCGACGCATATGACACGGAAGTGACCGAGCGCAAGATACGCGAGGTGTTCCTCCCGCCGTTTGTAAAGGGCATAAAAGCGGGCGCAAGCACCGTTATGACAGCATACGGCTCAATTGACGGCGTGCCGATGACGGTTCACAGACGCCTTCTTTCTGACGTGCTGAAAAAGGAGCTCGGCTTTAAGGGCTTTGTCATAACCGACTGGGACAACGTAAAAAGCTATATAAGAAAACAGCGCGGAGCGGAAAATTTCTCCGAAGCGTCAAAGGCGACGCTTGAAGCGGGCAACGACATGGCGATGGTATCGACAGATTTCTGCGACGCTGTCATTGCCGGTGTCCGCAGCGGTGCCATAAGCGAGAAGACAGTCGACCACGCCCTGCGCCGCATACTGCGCGTCAAATTCTCGCTCGGGCTGTTCGATAAAAACAAAAAGCGTCTGCCGAGAAGCGTCATCGGCTCAAAGGAGCATATAGAAATAAATCACAGGCTGGCAAGAGAAAGCCTTGTCCTGCTTGAAAACGACGGTATCCTGCCGCTGAAGTCCGCGCCGAAAACAATCGCTGTCATCGGACCGAACGCGGACAATATAAAGGCGCAGTACGGCGACTGGACTTTCTTCAGTCACCCCGACCCGCATCCGGACGCCGTCCCCAAGGGCGACGTTTATACCGTTCTTCGCGGGATAGAGACGGTGTTCCCCGATTCGGGAATAATCTATAAAGAATGTTGCGGAGTTCATGCGTCGGCTGAGGACGATATCAAGGTTGCGTCCGTTGCGGCAATGATGGCGGATATCGTCATTTTCGTCTGCGGAGATGACCTTTCCCTCAACGGCGAAACGCGCGACAGAGGAAATCTTGAGCTTTCGGGCAGGCAAAACGAGGTCTTTGACGCTCTGAAAAAGTCCAAAAAGCCTATTATAACGGTTCTCGTAAACGGTAAGCCTCTCTGCATTGAAAAGGTTGCAAAAGGGTCAAACGCCGTGATTGAAATGTTCAACGGAGGCGACCTCGGCGGTCTTGCAGTGGCGGAGCTCATAGCGGGAAAATTCTGCCCGAGCGGAAAGTTGCCGATATCCTTCCCCCGCGCGTCCGGTCAGGTTCCATGTTATTACAATCACCTTTCCGGTTGGCACGGCGGAAAATATGTCGATGTTGACGACGGTGCTCTCTATCCCTTTGGCTACGGACTTTCGTACACGTCATTTGAATATTCCGATATGAAGCTCTCCAAAGGCACGGCGACGGCAAAGGACGCAATCGACGTTTCCGTAACCGTCACAAATACGGGAAGCTATGACGGAATGGAGATTGTTCAGCTTTATTACAGAGACGAGATTTCAAGCGTTATGCAGCCTGTCATCCAGCTTTGCGGATTTGAAAAGGTCGGCATAAAGGCTGGCAAGAGCAAGAGAGTGACAATACCTCTCAAAATCTCCGATCTTGCAATAGTTCATCCGGATCTGAAAACATATGTCGAGCCCGGAAAATTCACGATATACATCGGCAAAAACACGGAGGAAAATCTCTCCGCGCCGCTGACAGTCATATAGTAAGGAGAAAAAGCATGGATATTGAGAAAAAGCGCGCCGAAATCGACGAGATCGACGCATATCTGACAAAGCTCTTTCTGCGCAGAATGCAGATCTGCGGGGAGATCGGTCATTATAAAAAGGACAATGACATCCGCGTTTATGACGAAGAGCGCGAAAAAAAGATCTTCGCAAAGGTAAAGGCGATGACACCCGAAAATATGCAGGAATACACGGAACTCCTCTATGAAACGGTCATCGGGCTGGCAAACGCGTATCAGCTTGAGATAAGAAACGAGGATTGACTTTTTACACGGCGTTCGGAAATATTTGCTTTTTCCGAAAAATTTATTTAATTTTCTCTTAAAAAAATAATTTTTATTGTTTTCCTCCAAGAACTTGACAAATTCTGCGAAAAGGAGTACAATAGTTTCATTATATGTTTCACTTTTGTGTAAACAGAGTTTTAACGCATTTTTAAGGAATGGAAAACAAATGGAAAACAAACTGACCAAAAAATACGGTCTGCTGACCGCCATATGTATGGTTGTCGGCACGGTCGTCGGCTCCGGAATATTCTTCAAAGCCGGAAAAGTCCTGAAAAACACAAACGGCAATATGCTCAAATGCCTTATCACCGTCGGCGGAGTCGGGCTGATAATGCTCATCTGCTCTTACGTTTTCTCGGTTCTTGCTCAAAAGCACGAGAAAGTAAACGGGATTGTTGACTATTCGGAAGTCACCTGCGGGAGAAAGTTTGCATACATAGTCGGCTGGTTTATGACAACCATCTATTACCCGACAATCACATCGACCCTCGCTTGGGTGTCCGGGCAATACACCTGCGTGCTCTTCGGATGGGATCCCTGCAGTGACCTTCATCTTGTCGTTTCGGCGTTCTATCTCATCATGGGATATTTCGTAAATGCCATTTCGCCGAAGATCGCGGGCAAATTTCAGGTCAGCGCAACTTTCATAAAATTCGTCCCGCTCATTGTAATGGGTGTTGTCGGAACGATTGTCGGTCTTACAAACGGCAACATCGGCGAGGCTTTCAAAGCAAATATCGCGGTTGAAGGCGGCTCCGGCAGCATAATCACGGCGATGTGCGCTTTCGCTTTCGCATATGAAGGCTGGATAATAACGACATCGATAAACTCCGAGCTCAAAAATTCTAAGAAGAACCTGCCGATAGCCCTCGTGCTCGGCGCGGTAATCGTTGTCAGCATATACCTTCTCTATTTTCTCGGTCTTTCAGGCGTACTCAAAACGGAAGATCTTATGGCTTCCGGAGACGTTCCGAAGGACGCGTTTACGGCGCTCTTCAAAAACGAAGTTTTCGGCACAATTGTTTACGTGTTTATAGTCATCTCCTGCCTCGGAACGATGAACGGGCTTATGCTCGGTTGTTGCCGCGGTATGTATTCGATAGCAATCCGCGGAGAGGGTCCCGCATATAAGATGTTTGCCCAGATAGACGAGGAGACAAACATGCCGCACAACTCGTCAATCATCGGCGTTGCGCTCTGCATGCTTTGGATGCTTCAATGGGAAATGGGACTTATTCAGAACAAACTCCCCGCTATCATCGGCTGGGAAAATGACGAGCTCCCGATCATCACCCTTTACGGACTCTATATCCCGATATTCATCGTAATGATGATAAAGGGCAAGGGACTGAATGTGTTCCAAAGGTTTGTTATGCCCGCCGTTGCGTGCGTATGTTGCGGATTTATGGTCTATTCGGCGATAGCGGCGTACAAAATTCAGTCGCTTTATTATCTGATTGTATTTGCGGTTATCGCAATCGTCGGCATGCTCTTCTATAAGGGCAAGTTGAGCCTCGCATTCTTCAAGAAGGAAAAGAAAATAGATGAGCAGACAGAGGATATGATCCTGACATACAAAAATATGCTTGATAGCGGCGAGATCTCCGAAGCCGAGTTTGAGAAAAAGAAGAAAGAGCTTCTCGGTATCTGATCAGAATAAATGAAATAAAAACCACCCGTAAGCGAGTGGTTTTTATTTTGCAATAACAAAGGGACTGCAAACGCAGTCCCTTCGCATTTTCAGACGTCCTTTTTCCCCACCAAGCCGTGTACGGCGTAATTAACACCCTGCTTTTGGCAAGGACGGCATCCTATTGCCCCGCTTTACTGCTCCCAGCGTCCGCACCGAATCGTGTCATAAGCAGGAGACGGGCGGGAGGTCTGCAAACCGCGGGACGGTCGGACTCCAATTACGTGTTGTAGGTTTAATTGAAACCGTATCACGAGAAGGGCAGGAAAATCTTATTTGTCTGAATTTTCGTCGTAATCTATATCGGAGAAAAACTCGTCCTCAAATATATCGGAAACTCTGTCGAATTCGTCGTCATCGTCAACCGACACGAGAATATCTTCGCCGTCTTCATCCTTTTCGAGCTTGAGAAGGACATATTCTCCGTTTTCGTTGTCTTCAAGCGGAAGAAGAGCGTAATAGGTTATTCCCTCTATCTCTTTTTCAGCCATTACTTCGAAATTGCACTCTTTGCCGTCTTCATCGGTCAGAGTCATTATATTTTCATCTTTGTATTCGTCTGTCATTTTGTGTCTCCGTGATTTTATTTTTTCTCGTCTGATTATATTTTATACTATTTCAGCGGATATGTCAATAGCTTTTGCTTTATTTGGACGGGTCAAGATACTTCCAATAGCCGACAATGTACGACATTCCCGACCAGACCGTCATAATGGCGGCAGCTGCCATAAAAATATACGTCGCTATGTGCCCTTCCCATATAAGCGGTTCGATCATCGCCGTCAGTATGAAGAACATCTGCGTGCAGGTTTTTATCTTGCCGAGCCAGCTCGCCGCAACAACCTTTTTATCAGGGCTTGACGCAACGACAAGACGCATACTCGTCACAGCAAGTTCGCGCAGAAGCACAATAATAAACGTACAGAAGAAGAGCACGGAAAAGATCATCGAGTTTGCTGCGTTGGTTGCAGCTTCGAAGGAGAGCGACGCAAGCGCGGCAAGAACGAGAAACTTGTCTGCAAGCGGGTCAAGAAATTTTCCGAAATCCGTTATCAAGTGATATTTTCTTGCGATTTTGCCGTCAAGAAAATCCGTAAATGACGCAATCGCAAAAACGCATATCGAGACTACTCTGCCCCATACTTCCCCGCCGAAGCCGAGGATGAAAACAAGATATACGGGCACAAGGAGCAATCTCAAAACGGTCAGTCTATTCGGAACGTTCATTTTCATTTCATTATTCCCCTTTCCTTATCACCTTGCCGACAAGGTCGTAATCAAGAACCTCTTCAATCTTCACACAGACAAACTCTCCTTCTCTTATGCGCTTTTTACCGAGCTCGTTTGTGAAGAACACCTTCGTGTCTATGTCAGGAGCGTCCGATGCGCTTCTGCCGTAATATGATTCGGAAACTGGGTCAAAGCCCTCGCAAAGCACGGTGACTGTTTTCCCTATCATCTTTTCATTCAGTTCCGACGAGACGGCAAGCTGCTCGCGCATAATGATGTCATAGCGATCCTGCTTTGTCTGCTCATCAATCTGATCGGGCATATCGGCTGCCGGCGTTCCCTCTTCCGGAGAGAAGGTGAATGCGCCGAGACGGTCAAACCTTGTTTCCTTTACAAACTCGCAAAGCTCCTCAAAATCCTTCTCCGTCTCGCCCGGAAAGCCAACCATAACTGTCGTTCTTATGCATATTCCGGGGATATTCTCGCGTAGCTTTCCGATAACGCTTTTTATGAGCGCCGATCTGCCGTGGCGGTTCATTCTTTCAAGAACGCTCTCCGAAATATGCTGGATCGGCAGGTCTATGTATTTGACAACTCTGTCATTCGTCTTTATCTCCTCTATCAGCTCGTCCGTTATCTTGTCCGGATAGCAATAAAGAAGGCGTATCCAAGGGATATTCGTTTCTTTCGTTATCGCGCGGAGAAGCTCGGCGAGCTTGTATTCGCCGTAAATGTCAAGTCCGTAACGCGAGGTGTCCTGAGCGATGAGGTTCAGCTCCTTTACGCCGATTGCTTCCAGTTCCTTTGCCTCTTTCACGATGTCCTCAGTCGTTCTCGAACGCATTCTGCCGCGTATGGAGGGAATTGCGCAATATGTGCAACGGTTGTCGCAGCCTTCGGCAATCTTCAGATACGCCGTGTATTCGGGCGTCGTGACAATTCTCTCTCCGCCGAGCGGAAGAGACTCTTTATCTCCGTAGCTTTCGTAATGCTCGCCGCGGAGAACGGCTTTGACGGCTTCACAGATTTTCGCCTCCGAGCCGAGCCCGAGCACAGCGTCGACCTCCGGCAGCTCAGCCGAAATCTGCTCGCGGTATCTCTCCGCAAGACAGCCCGTCACGATTATCGCCTTGAGATTCTTGTGCTTTTTCAGCCACGCGACATCAAGAATACTGTCAATCGACTCCTTCTTTGCGCTCTCGATAAATCCGCAGGTGTTGACGACTATAACGTCCGCTTCGATATCCTCCGGAGTTATCTCATAGCCTGCCTTTGCAAGCCTTGCAAGCATAACCTCGGTATCTGCAAGGTTTTTTGAGCAGCCAAGCGAGATAAATCCGACTTTAACAACTTTTTTTGTCATCTTTTCTTGTCCTTTTGGTTATTTTTGATTTACTGCTTTTTATATGTCGTGCCTGTCGGCGTGTCGACAAGAACTATTCCCTGCGCCAGGAGTTCCGCTCTGATAGCGTCCGCTTTTGCATAGTCCTTTGCCTTCTTTGCCGCCGCTCTCTCCGCTATTTTTGCAAGGATTGCGGGGTCGCCATCTTCTGCCGAAGGCTCTTCCTTTCTGACCGCCGCATCTTTGAGACCGAGAGAGAGAACGGAGTCGATTGCGTCGATAGCGGCGCGCTTTTCCGCACCCGTTGCGTCGGATTTGAGAATGTCGTAAAGAGAGGTTACGGCAAGGGACGTGTTCAGGTCACTTGACATTGCGTCATTGAAGCCCGCAAGCAAAGCCTTCACCTTTTCGGGGTCGACTGTGCCCGTGCGCTCCGTTGCCGCAACTCTTGCATAGAGCTTTGAATAAGCCGCCGCCGCATTGTCAAGCGATGAAAATGAGAATGTGAGCGGTTTTCTGTAATGGCTTTGGAGGCAGAAATATCTGTATGCCAGCGGGTTATATCCCTTTGACTTCAACAGCGAAACCGTCAGAAATTCGCCCTTTGACTTACTCATTTTGCCCGTTTCGTCATTGAGGTGCTGAACGTGGAACCAGTAACCGCACCATTTGTGACCGAGGTATGCCTCGCTCTGTGCAATCTCGTTTGTGTGATGCGGGAAGATATTGTCAACACCGCCGCAATGAATATCAAGATATTCGCCGAGATATTTCATGCTTATGCAGCTGCACTCAATGTGCCAGCCGGGGTAACCGACGCCCCACGGGCTGTCCCATTTCAGCTCCTGCTCGTCAAATTTCGATTTTGTAAACCAGAGAGCGAAGTCGCTCTTGTTTTTCTTGTTTTCGTCCTCGGAAACGTCGTCGCGGACGCCGACCATAAGGTTTTCCGTGTTGTCTGCGTGACCGGCAAGCTCGCCGTAGCCTGCGGACTTGGATGTGTCAAAATACACGTTTCCGCCGGCGACATAAGCATAGCCCTTGTCTATAAGCGCGGAAATGACGCGGATGAATTCGTCAATACAGCCCGTGGCAGGCTGAACGATTTCCGGCTTTTTGATGTTCAGCGCGTCGCAATCCGCAAAGAATGCGTCCGTATAGAACTGCGCGACCTGCATAACCGTCTTATGCTCGCGCTTTGCGCCCTTGAGCATCTTGTCCTCGCCCGTATCCGCGTCGCTCGTCAGGTGACCGACGTCCGTTATGTTCATCGCGCGCGTGACGTCATATCCCGCAAAGCGCAGGTATTTTTCAAGCACGTCCTCCATCATATATGTGCGCAGATTTCCTATATGTGCATAATGATAAACGGTCGGGCCGCATGTATACATTTTCACCTTGCCGCTTTCGTGCGGCACGAATTCCTCAACCGTTTTTGTAAGCGTATTATAAAGCTTCATATTGCCTCCGGAGATATATAACTTTTCTATTGTATTATAATACATTTTCTTTTGTTTGTAAAGATATGTTTTGCTATTAAAATAAAAAAGCAACCGCGCGGTGAGCTGTTCACCGCGCGGCTTTGTCTTTATTTTTCAGTTCTTGCCTTCCAGCTGAGCCTTGATCATCATATCCTTGACCTTCATAAGTCTTGTCAGATTGCCTCGCTCGTTTTCGTCAAGCTTCATCGTTATTGACTTTATCGTCTCCTCAATCTGCGGTATCATAACGTGTTCAAGAGCGTTTACTCTTCTGCGGGTCTTTTCGATTTCCTCCGCCATAAGTTGCGAGCTTTTTTCAAGCTCGGCAAGCTTTATCATGTCCGGCAGTATTTCGGAAAGCTCGGATACAGCCGCGTCTATTTCGCCCGACGTAAACGCCAGACCGAAGTTGTACCCGTCCGACTGCTGTGCGCCTCCCAGATCATAATGAAACACCGGAACGATAACGCTCATCACATTTTTTTCGGAAATGTCAAGCGAGACCTCCTTTTTCGGGAGCATCAGAGCCTCCGTCATTACCTTCGGAGACGTGACGGCGGAGGCAAGCGCAAAGCTCTTGTTTGATTTTTCAAGCGCGGTTTCAACCTTTTCCCTGACGGTTTTCGTCTCGCGGACAACATCAAGAAACTGCTTCATCAGCTCGTCTCTCTTGTCTTTGAGCAGTTTATGACCCCTTCTTGCTACAGCAAGACGGTTTTTCAGCTTTTTCAGCTCCATACGCGTAGGATTTACGCGGATTTGCGCCATTTTCGGTCACCTCCCGTCGGTTCAGTTTTCTTTCGGCCAGTATTTATCAAGAATTTCGGGCTTGATACGCTTCATTTCGGAGCGCGGCAAAAGCTTTAAGAGCTGCCAACCGATATCAAGCGTCTGTTCTATCGTTCTGTTTTCATAAAAGCTCTGATTTACATAGAGCTTTTCAAATTCATCCGCAAATTTTGCATAAAGACGGTCGATAGGCGTAAGCGCCGCCTCGCCCAAAACAACCATCAGCTCCTTTGCTTCCTTTCCTCTTGCATAGCTTGAAAAGAGCTGGTTCATCGTTCCGGCGTGGTCTTCTCTCGTTTTTCCCGCGCCGATACCCTTGTCCTTTAGACGCGAAAGCGAGGGGAGAACGTCAACAGGGGGAAGAATTCCCTTTCTGTAAAGGTCACGGGAGAGGATTATCTGACCCTCTGTGATATATCCCGTAAGGTCGGGGATGGGATGAGTTTTGTCGTCCTCCGGCATTGTCAGGATCGGTATCATCGTGATTGACCCTTCCCTGTCCAGCTTTCTGCCGGCACGTTCATACATTGTTGCAAGGTCGGTATAAAGGTAACCGGGGTAACCTCTTCTGCCGGGAACTTCTTTTCTCGCCGCCGACACCTCGCGGAGTGCTTCCGCATAGTTTGTGATGTCCGTTATGATGACGAGAACGTGCATATTTTTTTCAAATGCAAGATATTCAGCCGCCGTCAACGCCATACGGGGTGTCGAAATGCGCTCTATTGCCGCGTCGGAAGCAAGGTTTATAAAGAGCACCGTGCGGTCGATTGCGCCCGTGCGCTTGAAATCCGAAATGAAGAAGTCCGCCTCTTCAAACGTGATACCGACAGCCGCAAACACAACGGCAAAGTTTGTATCCGTTCCGCGGACCTTTGCCTGACGTGCTATCTGAGCCGCAAGGTTTGCATGCGGCATACCGGAGCCGGAGAAAATCGGCAGTTTCTGTCCGCGGACAAGCGTATTCAGCCCGTCGATTGTGGAAATTCCCGTCTGAATAAATTCGGAGGGATAGTTTCTTGCGGCGGGATTTATAGGCGTGCCGTTTATATCAAGCGTTTTTTCGGGGATTATTTCGGGACCGCCGTCAATAACCTCGCCCATACCGGAAAAAACACGTCCGAGCATATCGGGCGAAACGCCGAGCTCAACTCCGTGACCGAGAAAACGCACCTTGCTCTGCGCAAGGTTAAGTCCCGCAGAGCTTTCAAAAAGCTGAACGAGGACATTGTCGCCGTTTACTTCAAGCACACGGCAGCGGCGGACGGAACCGTCCGGCAGTTCTATTTCGCCAAGCTCATCATATTTGACGCCTTCAACTCGGCGGACAAGCATAAGAGGTCCGGCGACTTCTTCTATCGTCTTGTATTCTCTTATCATTATCTGTCCTCCTTGTCTGTCAGAGCAGCAAGCTCCGCTGTGATTTCTCTGTCTATATCCTCATATTCCGCAACATATTTTTCCGGGTCTGCGCTCTTCGCTCTGCCTATTTTCTCTCTGACGGGCAGATCTGCAATCTTTTCTATATCCGCTCCGCGTTTGAGCGCGTCGCCCGATTTTTTATAGAACGAAAGTATCAGCTTTATCAGTCTGTACTGCTTGTCAAGCGACGTGTATGAGTCGCCGTCCTCGAATGCGTTCTGCTGAAGGAAGTCCTCGCGGACCGAGCGTGCCGCTTCAAGCGTCAGACGTTCGTTCGGAGAAAGCGCGTCAACGCCGACGAGCTTTACGATTTCTTCAAGCTCGCTTTCGACGGAGAGTATTCTCATCGCCTCTCCGGTCACGGCGTTCCAGTCACGCGCGACGTTTGCGTTGAACCATTCTTCCAGTTTATCTTTATAAAGCGAATATGACGTCAGCCAGTTTATCGCCGGAAAATGACGGCGATACGCAAGCGATGAATCAAGCCCCCAGAATACCTTTACGATACGGAGCGTCGCCTGCGAAACCGGCTCTGAAATGTCGCCGCCCTGCGGAGAAACCGCGCCGATTGCGGAAAGAGTTCCGTGTCTTGCGTCGGAGCCGAGACAGATAACGTTTCCGGCTCTTTCATAGAACTGCGCCAGACGTGACGTAAGATATGCGGGATAGCCTTCCTCGCCCGGCATTTCTTCAAGTCTGCCGGACATTTCGCGCAGAGCCTCTGCCCAACGTGAGGAGGAGTCTGCAATGACAGCGACGGAATAACCCATATCCCTGAAATATTCGGCAATCGTTATACCCGTGTAAATCGAGGCTTCTCTTGCCGCAACGGGCATATCCGATGTGTTTGCGATAAGAACCGTGCGTTTCATCAGCGAATGACCGCTTCTCGGGTCTTTAAGCTCCGGAAATTCACGGAGAACGTCCGTCATTTCGTTTCCGCGCTCTCCGCAACCGATATAAACAACTATGTCAACATTGCTCCATTTTGCAAGCTGGTGCTGAACAACCGTCTTTCCCGAACCGAACGGTCCCGGAACGCACGCCGTGCCGCCCTTTGCTATCGGGAACATTGCGTCGATAACTCTCTGCCCCGTAACCATAGGCTCGGAGGGAGCGAGCTTTGACGCATACGGCCTTGCTTTTCTGACAGGCCACTTCTGCATAAGAGTGACATCGAAGCTCTTGCCGGCGTCATTTTTTATCGAACCGATTTTTTCCGTAACGGTAAAATCACCCGATTGTATTTCTTCAACGATGCCGTCCTTACCGAACGGAACGAGAATTTTATGGAGAACGAGCTCCGTCTCGTTTACCGTTCCGAGAACGTCCCCCGCTTTGACCCTGTCTCCCGCCTTGACGGTCGCCGTAAACGTCCATTTTTTGTCCCTTGAAAGCGGCTTTTCATCAATACCTTTTATGATGTTTGAGCCGTATTTTTCATACATTACTTCAAGCGGACGCTGGATACCGTCATAAATGTTCGTCATAAGACCCGGTCCCAGCTCAACGGAGAGAGGCTCCCCCGTTGATACAACAGCGTCCCCGCAACCAAGTCCGGCAGTTTCCTCATATACCTGTATTGACGCGCGGTCGCCGCGCATTTCGATTATCTCGCCGATAAGGCGGTCTTTGCCGACGCGCACAACGTCAAACATGTTGGCTTCTCTCATTCCCTCGGCAACGACGAGAGGACCCGAAACCTTGATAATTCTTCCTTCGGTCATTTTCTAAACCTTTCCGCGCAAAGCGCCGATAAAATCAGTTGTTTTTGAAAAGTATATCCGCGCCGACAGCACGTTCGACGCTTTTCTTTATGTTCATCATACCAACGCCCTTTGAACCGCTTTTGGACGGTATCATAACTACGGACGGGAGGGTTTTATCCTTGTATGACTGTATATCCTCCATTATAAGCTCCGCAAGCTCCTCCGTTATAAATATAACGGCGCAGTTTTCTTCCGAAAGCCCTTTAAGCGCATGCGCGGCATCCTCTGCGCTCTCCGCAATTCTGACGGTAAATCCGACAGCCATAAATCCGAGCGCGCTTTCTCTGTCGCCGATAACACCGATTTTATACATAGCTTTCGCGTATCCTTTCGATTATCTTTTCCGCCGACTGCCCTGAGGCGCGTCCTGCGATTATTATGCGTATATTTTTGACCTCGTTTTCAACGGCGCACAGATACCACATAAGCGAAGCCGAACCGAAAACACTGTGCTTGTATTTTTCGCAGATTTCCGCAAACGTTCTGTCAAAAATGCACTCCGTTTCCGAAAAAGAGGGGAAACCTTCCTGCGAAAATCCTTTTCCGAACGCCGTTTTCCGCGTGACGGCAAAAAGCTCGTCCTCGCCCTGAGAAACAGCCTCCGAAAGCATTTTTTTATCGATATAGCCGCCCTCGGATGACGCAAAATCAAAAAATTTGCTGTCCTTACCCATTCTCAGCACTCTCAACGCCGTCAGAATGTTCATCATGTCTATCCGGTTTTTAACATAGTCCGAAATGACCTCGTCCTTATATCCGCGCGCGACGGAAAGCATATCCGCAAGGCACGCACGGTCAAGAATAAGGTCGATAAGCTGTGGGTCGGAGGTTTCGGAATATTCGCGTATCGCCTCCGGCGCCGCCTTTGCCATATTCTCCGGAAATGCGGAAAAATCACGGTTACGCACGGCGTCCGACACCTGCTTTTCGTCAAGCGTTCCGCAAGAAGAATACAATGCGGCAAAATCAAATCCGCGCACGAATTCGCATTTTATCGCCGCCTTCAGGTTGTTGCAGTCGTAAGGATAACGCAGGATACAGAACAGTTTTTTGTCCGGCGCTATATCGGAAATGAAGGCATATGCCCCTTCCGTTTTTTTGTCAAGCGAGGGGAAAACGCCATCGGAAACATCATACCCGAATTCGCCGAGCATTCTTGAAAAGGCTTCGTCACCGGGCGCTGCTGCAAGACGGATATATTTGTCACGCCCCATAAGCGCGCCGTCAACGGAATGTACCCTCGCCGCCGCATAAACATATTCGGTTTCACGGATTTTCTTCATATATGCCGTGCCTCCACCTTATTATTTGTTGTCTCAGCCGAAAAGCACCGCCGTCACTGCGGGAAGGAGTGCTTCTCTTCTCTGTGCTATCAGCTTTTCGGGCGTGCAGTTGATTTCCACAAGCCCCGTTCTGATTATAAATCCCGCCTTGATTTCTTCGCTTTCCGATATTTTACCCGGCTTTACGCCCGCCTTTTCGGCAATCTCTTTTCCGCTTGCAGGAGAATTCTTCGCCGACACAAGCACAAACGCCTCGCCCTTCACCGTTTCATCGGAAGCGGCTTCGGAAAGCAGCTTTGCCATTATGTCAACATATTTTCCCTTTTCCATTGAAGAAAAGCTCTCCGCCGCACGGGCAAAAACAGAGTCGATAAGCTCGCGCTTTTTCGTCAGAAGCTCGTCGCGACAGGCTGTTCCCGCACGGTTTTCCGCGCGCAGACGCATAGCCTTTCGTTCTTTTTCGGCTTTTTCCTCCGCACGCTTTGCGATTTCCGCACAAGCCGCGGCGGATGTGTCCTTTACGTCGTTTATCTTTGTCTCATATTCGGCGCGGAGCAGATTTTCGGAGGAGAGTGCCTCCTCATTTATACGGGCGATGATTTCATCAATACCGTTCATATGTCATCAAACCTTGTAAAGAAGTATGGGAAGCGCGGAAATAAGAAGTGCAAGAATTGCATACATTTCAACAAGAACCGCACTTGTGATACACTTACCGGACTCTTCGGGACGTTTTGCAACAACGGAAATTCCCGCAACGGCAACTCTTGCCTGCTTTATAGCGGAAAAATAACCGACTATTGCAATGGGAAGAGCCATAAGACCGATGAGTGCGCCGTCAAAACGAGAAAGCTCAACAGGTGTTGAAAGTATACCTGTTTTGAGAACGATAAGGAACGCAACGGCGAAACCGTAAATACCCTGTGTGCCGGGAAGCACCTGCATAAGAAGCGTTCTTCCGAACTTGGAAGGATCCTCTGCGAGAACTCCCGCACTTGCCTCGGCAACCATTCCGACGCCCTTGGCAGAGCCGATACCGCTGAATATTACCGCGAGTGCCGCGCCGAGAAGCGCGAGATTTCTACCGCTGAAAAGTGCTGCAAGAAAGCTTGCAAAAGTTGTGATTTCCATAATTATAAACCTTTCCGGCAAAATGCCTTAAAATTTTTTCAATTGTTTTGTTCGACGTAAACGTCGGTATATGTCAGGTCGGGGGAGGCGGGTTCAAAATGCCTTCCTCCGTCCTCATAGAATTTCCCGAAGAATTCAACATATTGCAGTCGACAGGTGTGAACGAATGCTCCGAGAGCGGAAAGCGCAAGGTTCATCAGGTGTCCGAACGTGCCGACGACTATCACGAGGATAACCGTTACGACGGGATTGTTTACAAGCGTCGCAAACGTGTTTACAACGCTTGCTATGACCGCGCCCGCAAGGGCAAGGGCAAATATTCTTGAATACGAAAGCAGGTCGGAAGCGTAGTTTATTATGTCGTAAAGTCCCGCTATTCCGGAGAAAAGTCTTGCGAATATGTTTTTCTTTGCTCTGCCTCGCATTGTTATCATCATTAAAAGTCCGACGCCGAGAATTATCAGCCCGACCTTGGATTTGAAGCCGAAATATACGCCCGCTCCGGCAAACATCATAAGCCAGCTGCCGACGTCAAACACCGCGCTCTGCCAGTCGCCTCTCTTAAAGCACATGACCATGTTGATTATCATTCCGCAGATGAGATGCGCCGCACCTATGCCGAGCGATATCAAAAGAAACGTTATCGGCTCGTCGAGAGGATTACAGACTATTGCAAGATTGTCCAGCTTGTGAGACCCTGCGAAACTCTGCGCCAGCTTTGCGGGCAGGTCGCCGAAGTATCCGCCGAAAAGCACACCGCATATCATGCACGAAATACCGCATATGACAAACAACTTCATCATCTTTGCCGTGCCGCCCTTGGGCTTCATCAGCTTTGTTCCGAGAGCGCCTATCAGGACGAGCAGAAGTCCGTAGCCGAGATCTGCAAACATCATTCCGAATATCAGCGCAAAGAACAGCGCGACCCAGAATGTCGGATCAAACGAGCCGTATTTCGGATATGAATACATTCCGATTACAAATTCAAACGGACTTGCAAAGCCGTTGTTTTTGAGCTCGACCGGCGGCTCGTCGCCTTCCTCGGGGTCGGCTATATCGCAGAAACACTCATACTTGGAAAGCGTCTTTGTCAGCTTGTCCACTCCGTCATCCGGCACCCAGCCCGTCATTATGACTGTATGACCCGTGCCGATAAGCTTCTGCTTTACATTTTCTTCCGCAAGCTCCGTTTTCACTCTGTCGTAGGCGTGTTCCATATCGGGACACAAAAGAGCGAGCGCGGAAAGCGCGTCCTTTATTTCCTCTTCCCTGTTTTCAACCGACCGTATTTCCGCCTCGGTCTTTGCCATTTCTTCGCGGGCGGTTCCCGTCTGTGACGGGAAATTGCTCTTGATAAAGCCCGCCTCCGACAGCAGCGACGTCAGCTGTTTTTCAACGCTGTTGTGGCACACAGCCGAAATATATCGCGTCGATTTCCCCTCCGCCACGATTTCTATCTGCACGGCGGAAAGCTCCTCGGACGCTATCCCGGAAAGCCGTTCAACATCCGCCGAAACCGGCAGCGTTCCCGTTATAACAACGGCGCTTTTCGTTCCCTCAAAGCCGAGCGGAAGGTCATAATCCTTCCAGACGGAGACCGACGAAAGATAAGCCGTCAGCTTATTTTTCTCGCCTTTCAGTCGTTCGGCTTCGGATTTCAGTGCAACCGCTTTTACGGCTCCTTCCGTCGCCGAGGAAACGGCTCTGCCGTCGAATTCCTTCTTCGACATTTCCTTTCGCGTTTTTATAAAGCCTTTTTTGTCCCTGCGCATGGGCGAAAGAATTTTCAGAGCCTCCGAAAGCGTCGCCGCCTCGGTATTCAGTTCGGTTATCCTTTCTCCGCAATCCATGCTGCGGATTATCGCGTCGCCCTCCGGCGCTTCGCATTTCTCAACCTCGACGCACGAAAGCCATATAAGATCCTTCGCAAGCCTGTCAAGGTCGGAACGCATCGCCACAAGCGACACCTTCTTCATATTTTTTATCATTTTCCGGTTATCCCCGCAATTATGATTTCTATCGCCTTATCGGCATTTTTTTCAGCCGCGGCGCAATATTCGTCTGCCTGCGCCTTCGCCTTTGAAACAGCCTCCGAAAGATAATCCTCTGCCGCCTTTTCGCTTTTTGACCGTTCCTCCGCGATGAATTTCTCCGCTTTTTCCTGCGCAAGCTCAACTTCTTTTTCAGCCTCGGCATGCGCCGTGGAAAGTGACACGGAAAGCTCATCGGAAAGCTGTTTTTTCCGTTCCGTCACCGCGATTTCCGCCTCGCGCAGACGGTCTATTGATGATTTCGACATTTTTTCACCAACTTTTTTGTTTATTTTGGTTTACATCCCGCAGCGGGAACTCCGCCGCGAAGTGCCCGCGACATCACAGTCGGAAACTGCCTGAAAGCAGCACCGGCGGACACCCTGTGTTTGATTATAACATGCATTTTTCATTTTTGCAATTCTTTTTTTGATTAATCTTCTAATCAATTCTCCGCCGTTGCCTAAAAACACGACGGTGTGCGGTTTTTGCGGGAAACTCCTCTATATATTCGCTCATTCTTCGCTTTTTATCTTTTCCGAAAAGGTTCTTTATCTCAACAAAATACTCGCCGTTCCAGAAGGTTTCCGCTCCCCTTTTCGCCGGCGGAAAAAGCGTCTCGTCTTTCAGGTTCCATGACTGCGCAATCCGCCTGTAAACCTTCAGCGCGCCGTTCTCCGAAGAAATTATATCAAAGGTTATGTCTGCTCTTTCGTCATCCTCATATCTTATGCGCGGCGTCATTCTGAATGATATTCTTTTGTTTTCTCCGGTCGACTTTTCCGCCGCATTTTCCGCATTTTCCGCAAGCGCGGCATAGAAGGCGTTTATTTTGTCGCAGCCGTCAATTTCGGGATAACACGCGAAAAAAACAAACACTCCGCCGCCCATCCGTTTTTTTATCTCTCGCTTTACAAATGAAATTCTGCTCATAACGTCCCTCCGATATATTTTATTCGGAAAGCCGCCTCTTGATAACAGAAAAAACGACGTATTGAAAAAATACGTCGTTTTTTGAAGAATATCACTTTTCGTTATAGTAGATCACCTTTGTATTGACTGTCAGATCGCCCATGATGCCGAATATATAGGGGCGGAACATTTCGGGCAGATATACGGTTTCGAGCGCGGTGCAACCGGAATCGAACAGGCCTGCGTCAATCTCGGTTATCCCTTCGGGCGTTACAAGCGTTTTAAGCGAAGCGCATGCCGCAAACGCGGACGAACCGATATATTCAAGCGTCGACGGAAGAGTTATGCTCATAAGCGATGTGCACGAGCTGAACGCATTTGCGCTGATTTCTTTTACGCCTTCTTCAAGCGTGACCTTTTCAAGTCCGCCGCAGAAGCTGAACGCACCATCGCCGATGGTCTTTACGTTTCCGGAGATCGTAAGCTCTTTCACGGTCTTCATATTATAAAACGCGTTATCTCCGATAACCTCAACGCTGTCCGGTATTTCAACCTTTGTCACAACATTTGAAATATTGTATCTGGAAGACCATTCGGGGCGAAGTCCTTCGGATGTCGTGGGAACGATACCGCTGTCCCAACCGGAGCATGCGCCGCCGGCAATCATTCTGATACCGTCGGGAACGGAAAGCGTCGTTTCGCTGCCGGGCATATAAATCCAGAGCAGAATATCGCCGACGATTTCGTATTTGACTTCCTTTGAATTTTCAAGTCCTTCAAAGAAGGCTTTATATGCATTTGTATTTGAAAAGGCTCTTGCGCCTATATATTCAACCGTTGACGGAAGGCTTATCTCGTCAATTCCGCCGCAACCGTTGAACGCGCTCGCACCGACGGTTTTCAGGTTTGTGCACTTTGAAAAGTCAACCTTTGTCGTGAGCTCGTTCGGGTTGCCCTCCACATAGAGTTCAAACGCGCTGGACTCGATTTTTTCAAGCGTTGACGGCAGATCTATGCTTTTAAGCGCAATGCAATAATAGAAAGCGGCGCTCTGAATCTTTGTCACACCTTCGGGAATGACAATCGACGTGAGCTGGTCGGCATATTTATAGCCGTAAACGGATTCGCTCGTCCCGTTCGAGAGCTTATCGTTTATAAACGCCGTTCCGCCGATGACCTTTATTCCCTTGCCGGAAAGATCGATATACTTGGGGATGACGTTGCATTTTATAAGAACGCCGTCGCCGACGATGAGGTAATCCTCAGTGTTTTCTCTGTACCAAGGGGTATAGTTGAAGGCGTTCGCGGAAATACTGTCAACCTTGCTCCCGATTTTGACGTTTACAAGCGCATTGCAACCGTAAAATGCCTCCTGCCCGATCTCTTTAAGATTTTCCGGAAGCTCGACTCTGCGGAGCGATATGCAGTTTCCAAACGCGCCGATACCGATTGTTTTCAGCTTTTCGGCTGACGAAAAATCAACGTTTTCAAGACTCGAACAGCCGAGGAACGCAATTCCGTCGATCGTTTCCGTTCCGGACGGAATTTTTACCTCTTCAAGTGCCGTGCAATAAGAAAAGGCACTATAACCTATGCGCTTGACCTCTCCTCCAAGCGTCACGCTTTCAAGAAGCGAGCAGTTTGAAAAAGCATAATCGGAGACTTTCTTTATGCTCTCCGGGAGAACAATGCTTTCAAGAGCGTTGCAACCCCAAAACGCATGCGAGCCGAGTATTTCGACGCCATCCTCGATGACGACTTCTTTCAGCGATGTGCATCCGATGAAGGCTCCCGAGCCGATCGTCTTGACCGTCGATGGGATTATGACCTTTTTCAGAGTTCTGTCATAGGAAAAGCAGCCTTCTCCTATAAGGGTGATCCCTTCGGGCACTGTATAGACGCCGTTCTCGTCCGCCTGTCCTATGCACGAAAGAAGAACGCCGTTTTCGATTTTTATATCCTTTGTATCGGGTGATACGGTCGACGTACCCTGCGTGGTCGTCGTTTCGGCGGGCGTCTTGCCGTTACACGAACAACACACAAGCGCAACGATTATCACCGCTGTCAAAAGCGCAATTATTTTTTTCACAGAGGAGCCTCCTTTGTTTTATACATTTATTGATTATATCACAAATGATTTTTTTGTCAACCGAAGGGGCGGCAAATTCACAATATTGTCACACAAAACAAAACGCCGCCCGCAAAAGCGGACGGCATGATTATTGTTTTTTCAGGGTTCAAGCTGTTTTCCGAGAAAGCCCGCCGCTGTCTGTATCAGCTTGATTTCGGTCTCCGTGCCGACGTTTTCTCCCTTGCCGTCCGACGGTGCAAGCGCCGCCACACAGCCTATGACATCGCCCTCCGCAAATATGGGCATAGCACAGGTTATGTGCGGACCCTTTGCGTCGTCCGTCAGGTACATTTTGTCCTTCTGCTGATTATAAACATAAAGGGCTCTGCCCTCAATTATGCTCTCCGTTTCCGCAGAGAGCTTTTTCTCAACAAATTCCTTCTTTGATATTCCCGCGCAGGCGATAACGCAGTCCCTGTCGCATACTGCCGCAGGGACGCCGCAGGTCTTATAAAGCGTTTCCGCATATTCGGCGGCAAAATCCATAAGCTCGCCTATGGGCGAATACTTCTTGAAAATGACCTCGCCTTCCCTGTCCGTATATATTTCAAGCGGGTCGCCCTCGCGTATACGCATTGTTCTGCGTATCTCTTTAGGTATAACAACTCGCCCGAGGTCGTCAATTCTTCTGACAATTCCGGTTGCTTTCATTATATATAAATCCTCCGATATTTACCTTTACGCAAAACGGTAAATTTTCCGTTTGCCCAATGATATTCTGCGCACGCAAAGAAGATTTATGCAATACCGAAAGATTTTTATCAAAAAAATCGGCTCTGCGCTTTGACAGAGCCGATCAATGTTTATCTTTTTCCCGTTCCGTAAGTTTTTACACTTGACGTATCCTTGCTTTTTTTAATGCCGTAATATTCAATCATTTTCATTGAAAGATCAAGCGCATCCTTACCGTCGACAAAAACATCCGGCATAAAACCTATGCCTTCTGGGTTCATACCTTTGTAATAGTCGTTGGGATAGTCCCAGCAGAAGGTTCCGAGGCCGAGAATGATACCCGACTTCGGCAGCTTTGCATATATATAGTTTCCGGCGAGGACGCACCCGCTTGTGTTCGTACCGACCATAAGCGTATTTGTGAAAGCCGAAAGGTAATTACATGCCATTTCTCCGGAAGAACAAACTCCCTTGTCGATAAGAACGATCTTCATGTTCTGATCCTGTTGAGTCTTCCATGGGGACATAACGCCGGAAATCGAACAAGGATACGAAAACCAAGCGCACGGGAAATAGTTTTTAAGCCATCTGCTCACATAAAGGCTGTTTCCGCCGCTGTTTCCCCTCAGATCAAAGATGAACAGCTTCTGATCGGAAAACTGAGAGCCCGAAGCGACAAATTTATCCAGCTCCGCGCTGTAAATGTTTGAAACAGTTCTGCTGTGGATAATCGGAACGCCGTTTTCAACCCTTGTTCCCCATATTGTCTCTCCGGAGCCGCCCGAAAATTTTCCGAGCATAGTCCAATCAATATCAAGTCTGCATACGGTGTCGCCCCTTTTCAGGGTGACCGTATCTCCTTCAAGGCTTTCCGCGTACGGATTTGCTATTCTGACAAGCGTATAGACAAGCTCGCCGCTTTCGTCGATTGTAACTTTGAGATATTCCGAAAAATCTCCGTCGTTTATGCTTTCAAGATACCATTTCTTCCCCTTGACAAGAGCATAATAGCCGATATCATCCTCTCTGAAAATAACATCCTTGAAGCAATATGAATAGTATTTTTTCTTGTTCAGGTTCGTAAAAGAGCCGCCGCTTTTGCCGGTGTATATTCCGCCGTGGCTGTCGACAATGAAGTCAAGCGAAGAACGGAGTATTTCAAGAAACTCCGTATCGCTCATGAATGACTGCTTCTGCTCAAATCTTTCGTTGATTTTCTGAATAGCCTCTTTTTCCGCCGCTTCAAAAACCTCGTCGCCGCCGAAATATTCATAAAGCCCGTAATATGTATAGATCGCTTTAAAGGCGAATTTCACATCATCGATTGCCTGCTCTTTTGTTATCTCGGACGAGCTGCGCTTCGGCATATTGTATGCGTCATATATGTATGACGCCCGCTCGGCGGCTGAAAGCATTTTTCTTTCGTCCGTCGGTTTATGAGTATAGTCTTTACCGCTGAAAGGCTTGGAAAGTCTTGCGTCCCTTTCCCTTGTCACTTTGCTTAGATACTCATTAAAGTCTATCGGCTTTTCGTTTGTACTGTCGACAATGCCTGCGTCCGTTTCGGGCAGAAGCGTCCGTTTACATCCCGCGCAGACCTTATCAAGCCCCTTGCCCTCCAACTTTTTGTGGTTTTTGGGGTCGAGTGAGTCTCCCAGCTCCTTTTTGCAGTCGCGACATTTTTCTTTTGAAACGCACGTTGCCGCAAGGATCTTTTTGTGATTATCGGGATCAACCTCGCCGTAAGGATAAGAGCAGACCTCGCATCTTGCGCGCTGCTTGCAGGTTGCCTCGCCGCCTATATGCGGACCGTAATCACCGTATTCTTTGCCGCAACGTTCGCATTTTGCGCGCGATTTGCAGTTTTCAGCCGTGCCGCCGATATGACCGAGCGCCGGGATTTCTTCTGTTTCGGTATCGCCGCAGTCGCAGGTTCTCTCCCGCCTTCCGGCGTTTACACAGCCCGCCTCTTTGACCGTCTGCCATTCGCCATAGGCGTGGATGTGTACTGCGTCTGTCGTTGTCTCCCCGCTCTCTGTCCCGCAGGCGCAAAGGCAGAAAAGCGAAATAATGATTACCGCTAAAAACGTAATGATTTTCTTCATTTTTGTCCACCGTATGAATGAATTCCGCAGATAATGCGGTGAAGTCTGCGACTGATAAGTCAATTTTACACCTCGTGCTTCTGATTTGCAACAGCGGGCGGCAAATTGTAAATTTTGTTTGCAAAATGTGTATAATATTCACAAATCTTCGTCTTGGAAAAACGGTCGTGTGCCTATTTGACAGCATTTTATCATATTCAGATCAGTTTTTCAATTATATCCCCGAAAGCCTTTGCCATTGCAAGATAGCCGACGTCATTCGGATGACAACCGTCCTGCGTCGACTCGTTTCGCAGGTCTTCATCGAAAATTTTTCTGCCGTCGACAAAATACAGATTTTTATCGCCCTCCGCAATTCCTCTTTTGTAGCTTTCTTCAATTATAAGCCTGCGCTTTTCGTTTTCGGCTTCATTGCTGTAATAGTCCACCTTCGACGCCATTATTATGGGCAGATCGGGTTGCTTTGCGCGAACTGTTTTATAGCCGTCGTAATGCGTTTTTTCAAGATACTCCGCCGACGGAGCGTTGTGGTCGTAATCATAAACAAAAGCGCTCATTGTCAGAAGCGAAATATAGCTCATTACGGCTTTTTCCGCCTTTGCCGCGCCCGCAAAGCCGAGATTGATAAAGTCGCTGTCAAGCCTTCTGCCGATTATTGCGGGATAATTTGACGAAGGCTTTCCCGCACCGACGCCGTGCACAATCGACGAGCCGTAAAACACAATCGGCGTTTTATGGCTGTATTCCCCGCCCCTTTCGACAGTCGACCCTTCGCGCAGTGCGATATATACGTTTTTCACCTTTGCAAACAGCGGCAGACTGATTACAAGCTCCCTCATTTTTGCGGACGGAAAACGTATCCTGCCCTCCGAATAATCCTTTCCTTCCCCCTGCGACGGAACAAAAATCGCCGAAAAATACGGCTTTCCGTCCCTTATCTCAAACATATCAAAGCCGCGCCTTGAAACATACGTATCGTTTGTGTCGTCCGCAAGAGCTCCGTCCGTATCGGCATGAACGACCACATAATCGGAATCGGTCTTAAAGCGGATTCTTCCTCCCGCCGGCATAAGAGAAAGCTCCGCAACCTCTTTGCTTGTCGCCTCGGCGACAGGCCTCGGCAGTCGACAAAAGCCTTCGCACAAGCCGTATATATCAAACGGCGGCTTTGTCACATCAAGAAAAACGGGCTCGCCGGACGTTATTGTCGTGTCGCGCATGGTAACGCCCATTTCTTTCGTTACTTTCATACCCTATATTCCCCCATAAACGATTTTTGTTTTGCATAAATAATATCACAAACGGCGGACTTTGTAAACCTTTTCCTCTCATATGACAAAATTCTTTTGCAAACCGCGGAAAAGTATGTTATAATGATAAAAGATGCAACATTATAATGACAGGAGCAAAGCAAATGGATATAAGCAAAATACTGTGCAAGGAGTTGGGGCTTGAAGAATGGCAGGTGAACGCCGTCATTTCCCTTTCGGACGAAGGCTGCACAATTCCCTTTATCGCCCGTTACCGCAAGGAAGCGCACGGCTCTCTTGACGACCAGAAAATACACAACCTCATCGAAAGACTTGAATATCTCCGCTCGCTCGACGCAAGGAGAGAAGAAATCGACCGCGCAATAACCGATCAGGGCAAGATGACGGACGAGATAAAAGCCGCGCTTGCCGCAGCCGAAACACTCGCCGTCCTCGAAGATATATATCGTCCGTTCAAGCCGAAACGCCGCACCCGCGCGACAATCGCAAAGGAAAAAGGGCTTGAACCTTTGGCTGAGAAAATTCTCGCTCAGGGCAAGGACGACCCCCTCTCCCTCGCCGCGGAATTCATAAATCCGGAGCTCGGAGTCGAAACGGCGGATGACGCGCTCGCGGGCGCAAAGGACATAATTGCGGAAGTCGCAAGCGACGATCCCGAGATAAGAAAACGCCTGCGCAACCTCTATAACCTCGGCGGGACGGTGACAGTCAAGGCGATCGACCCCGAAAAGGACAGCGTTTACACGATGTATTACGACCATTCGGAGCCTGTCAGCAAAATCGCAAGCCACAGAGTGCTTGCTATCGACCGCGGAGAGAAAGAGGAATTTCTCAAGGTTTCCGTCACAATTGAGACGGACAAGGCATACAAGGCGCTCGAAACCGTTATGATAAAGAACGCATTCTCGCCCTGTGCCGACGTCGTCCGCGAGGCATATATAGACGCTTATTCCCGTCTCATCGCGCCCTCTGTCGAAAGAGAAATACGCGCGGCGCTGACGGAGGTCGCGTGCACCGGCGCGATAAAGAATTTTTCAAACAACCTGCATCAGCTTCTTATGCAACCGCCCGTCAGAAACAAGGTGACAATGGGGCTTGACCCCGGCTATCGCACGGGCTGTAAGGTTGCCGTCGTGGACGGCATCGGCAGGGTTATGGATACGGGTGTAATCTATATAACTCACGGCGAAAATCAGCTTGAATCGGCAAAGAAAAAGGTGTCCTCGCTGATAGCTAAATACGGCGTCGAATGTATTGCCATCGGCAACGGCACGGCGAGCAAGGAAACGGAAATGTTCGTTTCCGACCTTCTCCGCAAAACGGGCTCAAAGGCACTTTATATGGTCGTTTCCGAGGCGGGAGCCTCAGTCTATTCGGCAAGCAAGTTGGCAGCGGAGGAATTTCCGGATTACGACCTCACCCTCCGCAGCGCGATAAGCATCGCGCGCAGACTTCAGGACCCGCTCGCAGAGCTTGTAAAGATAGACCCAAAATCAATCGGCGTCGGTCAGTATCAGCACGATATGCCGCCGAAGCAGCTCGCGGAAGCGCTTGATTTTGTCGTTGAAAACTGCGTAAACAGCGTCGGCGTTGATTTGAATACGGCATCCGTTTCCCTGCTTTCAAGGGTATCGGGCATAAGCTCGGCAATAGCGAAAAATATCGTTGCTTACAGAGAAGAAAACGGCGCGCTGAAAAGTCGCGCAGAGCTTAAAAAGGTTCCCAAACTCGGTCCTAAAGCGTTTGAGCAGGCGGCGGGCTTCCTCCGTATAACAGGCGGCAAGGAGCCGCTTGACAGCACGGCAGTCCATCCAGAAAGTTATCCGGCGGCAAAAGCTCTGCTGAAAGCTCTCGGCTATGTTGAAAGCGATATTTCCGCGGGAAAGCTGTCATCGCTCCGCGACGAAGCGGAGAAAATCGGGCTGCCCTCCCTTGCCGAAAAGCTCGGCATCGGCGTGCCGACTCTTTCCGATGTAATCGACGAGCTGATGAAGCCCGGCAGAGACCCCCGCGACGAGCTTCCTCCCCCGCTTCTCCGCTCCGACGTGCTTGAAATGAAGGACTTAAAGCCCGGCATGGAAATAACGGGCACGGTTCGCAACGTTATCGACTTCGGAGCGTTCGTCGATATAGGCGTTCATCAGGACGGACTTGTTCATATCTCGCAGATAAGCAAAACATTTATAAAGCACCCGAGCGACGTTCTCAAAACGGGAGACATCGTGAAGGTTTGGGTAATCTCCGTGGACGAGGCGAAAAAGCGCATTGCGCTGACGATGATTGAACCGAAGAAAACCGAACAGTAAATTACAAAGCGGCAGGGGAAAATCCCCTGCCGTTTCATTATCGAAAAGGCAGGAAATTCTTGCGGATTTCCTGCCTTCATATTATTCAATCGTCACTTTCATCTCCGCCGTCAGCCCTTTATATGATATTCGGACAGTCCCGTTCTCCGAAAAATCGTATTCGACGGCGACGTCATCCTCCGTCAGAGTCGTGACGTCAAACCCGGAAGCGATATAAGTCATTGCCCAGCCGGAAAAATCAAATTTTTCATCGGCGGAGTATGTGCTTTTCGCTCCGCGACGGGGCAAAAAATACAGCGTGTCGGTTTCAAGTCCCGCATATGCCAGAGATTGCATGAGCGCATACTGCTGCATCGGCGAGCTTTTCAGGTCACAGAGGATGACTGCTTCATCCGATATACCTTCAAAATTCCCCTCGCCGATTTTCAGTCCCGAGCCGCTCTTTGCGCCGCAGTAAATAAGCGACAGCCGCGGACAATCCCTTATCGCGCCGTTCTCTATCAGCTTTATGTCGCTGTGGATAAACAGCTTTTCAAGCAGAGGATGGGCAATCGCCACTTCCGCGATTACGGTCACGGGATATGTTTTCTCGCCGTCGAAAACGCCGGTCGGAACAACGAATTTTCCGAACGAAAGGTTATCCGGAAGCTTGACAAGAGTTGCTGTGCCGCTTGCGCGGTCGACCGAATATTCCGCACCGTCCTCATCCATCGTGCCCGAAAGAACGACGGTGTATTCCGCATATGCGTCCGCCTGCGCGACATATTCTCCGCAGGTTATTTTTATCTTTCTCGCGCCCGGAGCAGATAGATCGCAGGAAATTTCAAAATCATTTGTCAGCCCAAAATATACATCTGTATAAAGCAGGATTTCCGCGTCACTGCTCGATATTTCGTCGCCGAGCAAAAACTCGCTCTCGCAGTCCAGCACGGTTATTCCCTCTTTTATGATTACTCCGCTGCCGCCCTCGGCCTTGAAATTATACATAACGATCGACGTATTTCCGGAATATACCGTACAGTTTACCGAGCCGCGCAGAACATTTTCTTCACATCCGCTCTCCTGCGGAACGGCAAGAATTTCAAGACTCGGACAGCCCGAAAAAGCTCCGTCGTCAATTTCATAAAGCCCGATACCGCCGATCACACGGGCAAGCCCCATGCAGGACGAAAACGCCCGTCTGCCGATATATTCCGCACTCTGCGGAAGAATCACCTCCGAAAGCGAATTGCAACTCTCGAAAGCCTGATGACCGATTTCTTTAAGTCCTTCGTGGAGCGATATTTCCGCAAGACTTCCGCAACCCGAGAAAAATCCGTCCGGAATTTTTGTTGTTTTTTGCGGAAGCGAAACCTTTATAAGCGACGCGCAATTCATGAAAGCATACCCGGAAAGCTCTGTCCCGTCATCCATAATCGCGACTTTGAGCGATGTGCACCCGCAGAAAGCCGCCTCTCCGACCTTGATTTTCCCGAGCGTCACGCCCGTCAGAGCAGAATTTTCATAAAACGCATAATCCTTTATTTCGCAAACGGGATATTCTTTTCCCTCATAAACAACCCTCGCGGGAACGACAAAATATCCGATAACAGCCGTGCCGTCCGCAAGCGACGCCTTGCCCTCGTTTATCTCATAAACCGCTCCGCGGACATCCTTCATATCGTCCGATATTGTCGGCGCGTACTGCCCATCAACGCGCACCGCAAAATTGCAGACATACCCTCCGCACGATATTTTTACGCTCTTTTCACCCTCCGAATCAAATGTGAACTCTGCGTCATAATCGTTTATTTCAGCCGTCCCACCGGAGAAAAGCTCCGCCGTGACCTTTACGCTGTCGCGGTCGAAAACATCGCCGACGCCGTAAACCCTTTCATATCTTTTTTCAACCGAAAGCCCGACTATCATTGTATTTTTTATCACAACATCATAAATCCGGCTCTCGCTGCCGTACCAGACAAGCATACAGAAAACGTTCTCCCCGTCCTCAAGGTCAAGCTCGTCCCCGTCGAAATATTCGTCAAGGTCGCGGTTCGAATAAAGACGGACGTTTCCGCGCGACACTTTTATGTCACTGTAAATATTGACATAATCCATATTGTAAAATTCCGCGCGGATTGTCTCGCCATCAAGGCGGTAACCATCCGCCAGAATGAGCTCGGGAGAAAACGTCCCGGTCTTTCCGCATGAGCAAAAAACAAGCGCAAGCATAGCCACCGCAAGCAAGAAACACATCGCCTTTTTCATTGTCGTTTCCCTCCCGTCTGATTTTATCATATATATTATACCTCCGCACGGGAATTTAGTCAATAGTCATCGGCGCAAGCTTGTTGCAACGTTTTATACGTTAGTATAATATGCAAAAAACTCCCGTGGCACGGGAGTTTTTGAATTCACATTGTTATATCCGAAAGCTCAAATGGTACGACCTTTTCAAGCTCGGAAAGCGAAGCCTCCATCTGATAACCGATCTTCCCTCCGCTGAAACATATCGTCGCCTGCTCCTCTGCGCTGCGGTCTATAACCGTCCGAAACAGCTTCTTCATCCCGACGGGCGAGCACCCGCCGTGAATATATCCCGTCAGCGGCAGAAGATCCTTTGATTTTATCATCTCAACCCACTTTTCGCCGACGGTCTTTGCCGCTTTTTTCAGATCCAGTTCCTTGCACACGGGAACGACGAAAACATAATTCCGCCCGCTCATACCGACCGTCACAAGCGTTTTGAAAACCTTATTCGGGTCCTGTCCTATAGCCGCCGCGACGTCCTCCCCCGAGACAGCGCCGGAGGCTGTATAATCATGAAAGACATATGCGGCTTTTTTCTGCTCCATTATGCGCATTGCGTTTGTTTTTTCCATACCGTGCGACATTTTTTCATCACTCCGTTTCTTTTTCACCGATATTATACATACCCGCGCAGTAAAAGTCAAGTGAAAAAAACAAAAACGGCGAGCCGAAGCCCGCCGCCATGTGTAACTTATTACTTAACAACCTTTACGCTTGTGATGTGGGGGTTAGCGCCGTTGTACCAGTAAAGGAAGCCTTCAACGTCAATCTTGTCGCCGACTTTAAGCTCTTTTACAGCCTTGTAAACGTCTGTATCAGCGCCGCAAAGATCGGACTCAACGAGGAACTGATATTTCTTGCCGTCAAGCTCTACGTAGAAGTAGAGATCGTCGCCCTCGGAGCCTGTGCCGTTCCATTTATAGAGATATGCAACGTCGTTGCCGTCGATATCCTTGGAAGCCGCAACCGTCAGTCCCTTGAAGGAAACAAACTGGTTCTGAAGCTTGATGAGCTCCTCTTCGTTTGCAAGAACGTCTGTTGCGTCTTTTGCTTCTGCAACGTAGTATCCGTCGAGAAGTTCAACGCTTGCGGTTCCTTCAGCGAATTCAACTTCGCCCGACCATGCGGTCTTTGTTCCGGAAACCTTTACCTTCTTGCCTATCTCAAACGCCGCATATTCCTCTGCCGTGCACTTTACTCTGTAAACAAAGTAAGCGCCTGCAGCATCCTGAAGATAGAGAGATGTGTTGCCGTACTGCTCGGAATAAACCTGCTTAGCCTGAATATAAGCCTCGATTACGACCTTGGTTTCAAGCTCGGCTGCAACATACTCTTCGTATGTCATAACGCCCTCAGATTTTTCAGTGTCAGCGCGATTTACCGTCGTTGTTGTTTCCTGCGTTGTTGTGCCTTCTGTGGAAGTTCCGTTGGTTGTTGTGCCTTCGGTTGAGCTTCCGTCGGTCGTGGTCTCTTTCTCACCCGAGCCACAGCTTGCAACAGTAAACGCGATGGCGAATACGAACGCAAGAAGCAAACAAATTGCTACGATTTTTTTCATGGTTTTTCTCCTTATGAATAGTATGTCATGCACATAGCACAGACTTACTCAAGTATAGCATATAAATTTCGAAAAATCAATAGCAAAAATCAAGAAATTTTATTTTTCGGAATTTTTTATCAAAAAGACGAGAGGATGAGCCCAAAAGCTCATCCTCTCTCTTTTTTCTTTCTGATATAACCGAAAATCGCGAAGCCCGCCATCGTCGCCCATGCAACGACAAGAACGGCTATCAGCACGGCGGACGCCGCCGGCATTTTGCCGAGCTTAACTTTGCCGGAAACTGAGCCGGTCTGATCAAGACGGTACAGCGCGCTGACCTCCTTATAGAGGTTCTGCATATACTCTTCGTCGACCGTTTCTTTTCTACGGATTGACTTTGTCACGTTTTCAATCAGCTGTCCCGCGGCGTTGCGGAGCGAGGTCGAACCGTTATAAACGGGAGTGACAAATGTGTTTTTTATGTTGTCAAGAAGGAGCCGGGATGCTTTTATCTTCACATCGTAATACTCGTCGTTATCTTCTCCCGCGCGGGAAAGATAATCCCTGTATTCCTCGGAGTTCTGCGCCGTCAGCGTTACGGGAACATAGCCCTCCGTCTTTGCATATGCGGTCTGGATATCGTCCGTCAGCAGGTACTGCACGAAAAGCCACGAAGCCAGCACCTCCTGCGGGTCGCTCTTGTTGAAAATACAGACGGACGGTCCCTGCGATATCATCTGAGGGTTTTCCGTATCGAACTGCGGAACCGGCATGACAACCGTTTCAAAATCGACGACCTTGTCATCGCTTATGTCCATAAGCGGAGCATGACTTCCCATCCATGTCGCGCCGGCTGTCGAGTCGATGGCAAAAATGCATTGACCGGCATTGAGATAGTTGCCAGGGTAGCTTGATATCGAAAACGTTGAAAACGCGCCGTTTTTAACGTGATCCGCAATCGTATAAAGCAGGTCTTTTGTCGTATCGTTGAAAATGAGGATGTCTCCGTTGTCGTTTGAATAGCCCGCGTCCTTCTGGCGGAGCATCTGTATCATCATGTTGTCCGTCGACTTATATATAAAAGGTATCATAACCTTCTGACCGTTGACTTTATATGTGCCGTCTGCGGTTTTCTCCGTTGCCGCGTCGGAAACCTCCCAGATGAAGTCCCATGTCAGCTTTTCGGGAATCGTATAACCGAGCTTTTCGACAAGAGTCTTGTTTATATAACACGCCTCTGTCGACCGCATGAACGGCAGGGCGTAACAGTTTTCGCCGAGATAACATTCCGAAAGATATTCGGGAACAATTTCGCCCTTTGTCGGCGATGAAAATCTGACCTCGCTTCCGCCCAGCCCGTATTTTGCGTCCGTGAGGAGCGTGTCGAGCGGGACAACCGTATTTTCGCCCGAAATATAAGTCGCTATATGGTCGGGATAGGTTATGCAGATATTCGGCGTCGTGCCCGTTGAAATGTTTGTAATGACGTCGTTATATATTTTTCCGTAATCCGTATAAAAACGGATGTTGACCTTTATGTTCGGATAAAGCGACTGAAACTCTTCAACCGCTCTTTTGTATATTCTGACCTGCGTTTTATTCGTGTCGTTCTTTGCCCAGAAGGTTATCTCGTAGTCTCTTGACGTATCGAATTCATCCGGCACGGCAAAGTCATACGAGGCCCGCGAGCCGTGGCATGACGTAAACACCGCAAGGCACGAGCAGAGGAAGAGTGCGGCAAGCACCGCAGAAAGAATTTTTTTCATCCCTTTGTACCCCCTCTCGAAACGCCCGCCATAATCTTTTTTCTGAACACGAGAAACAGTATTATCAGCGGTAGCGACACGGCACAGACAGCTGCCATCATTGCGGGAATATTTTCCCTGCCGAAGCCGTTTTCCCTTATCTCCTGAATTCCGTTTGAGACGAGATAAAAGTTCGGGTCGTCGGTTATGAGTCGCGGCCAGACATATGAATTCCAGCACTCGATGACTTTGAGGATTATGACCGTCACAAATGTCGGCTTACATATCGGAATCATGACGCGGAGCAGATATTTCATGTCCGTCGTTCCGTCGACCTTTGCGGCGTAATAAAGCTCATCCGGCACCTGAGAGAAATTCTCTTTGAGAAGATAGATATAGAACACCGACGTCACCGACGGCAGAATGAGTCCCGTGAACGTATTGCGCAGACCCATATCCGTCACCGTTACGAAGTTTGTGATTACAACGAGCTCGCTCGGGAGCATCATAAGCGAAAGGAACAGCGTGAAAGCTATGTTCTTCCCTTTGAAGTTCAGCCTTGCGAAGGCAAACGCCGCCAGCGTTATGACAAGCAGCATAAGCACCGTCGTTGCAACTGTGAAAATCAGTGTGTTGAGAAAGTATTTTGCAAGCGGGACTTCGGTGAAGGCGTCGAGATAGTTTTTGAAAGTCGGCGCTGTCACAAAGAATTTCGGAATACGCTCCGCGCTGTATGAGCTGTAACTTTTTACGGAGGTCAGCACCATCCAGTAAAACGGGAAAAGGACGGCGATTCCCCAAAGCGAGAGCAGAATATATACAAATGTATTACGTACAATTCCCCGCGTCCTTGCTTGCTTTTCGGCTTTTGAATAATTTAATGTTCCGTTCATAATGCCCTCCCTCATGAATAGTGGACGTGCTTCCTGCTGACCATAAGGTTTATGCAGGTGACCGTCAATACTATGGAAAAGAGGATTATTGCTGCGGCGGATGCAAACGAGGGATACCCACCGCCTTCGCCGTAAAGCATGTCGTAAATATAGCCGACGATTGTATTCATTCCGGCGGCATTGAGGTTCGTTCCGAACAGGGCGACAGAGTCGCTGTACGCCTTGAAGGCGCCGATAAATCCCGTTATAACAAGATAGAAAAGCGAAGGAGATATCATCGGCAGGGTTATTTTTGAAAACATCCTCCATCGCGAAGCACCGTCGATTTTTGCGGCGTTATAATACGTATCGCTGACGGACGCAATCGAGCTTGTGAGAATGAGTATCTTGAACGGCATGACTATCCATATCGTATAAAGGCAAAGCACAAACATCTTCGCCCAATACGGTCCGTCGATAAAGTCAACAGACTGCCCGCCGAAGGCATTTATAAGAACGTTTACAAGCCCGTCCGAATAGGCTGTTTTTCTGAAAAGTATCATGAACACGAGACCGACGGCAAGCGTGTTTGTGACGTAAGGAAGGAAATATACCGTCTGGAAAAAGCTCCTCAGCTTCTTTATCGAGCTGAGCGCGATGGAAATAAGGAGCGCAATGCCGGTCGAGAGTGGGACGGTTATAATCACAAGGATAAACGTGTTTTTAAGCGCGGCAAGGAAATACGGGTCGCGCAGGACATAGGCATAGTTATAGAAGCCCGTGCCGAAAAACGACTGCGCCGCAAAATTGTATCCTTCTTCAAATGAGTAAACAAAAACGTCTACAAGCGGGTACACCATGAACACGCCGAGAAACAGTGCCGCGGGTAAAAGATAAAGCCAGCCTTTAAGATTGTTCTTCTCCATTTTTAATCGCTTCCGGAGAGGAAAGCGTCCTTCCTTCGGGCAGCATATAAATGCAAAACCTTCTCCTTATATAATTATTATATCATAAGTCCGACAAAAGTAAATAGAAAAACTTCACATTCGGCACATAAAACAAAAACAGACCGCTCCTGCGGTCTGTTTTTTGTTTTATACGTCATTTTTTGTTTATTGTAAGGTCGCCGCTCGTCGTATCTGCGGAGATTTTTATGCTGCCGTCGCCGCAGGTATATATCTTTCCGTTTCTTACGCAGGCAAAGTCGGTATTCAGATCGCCGCTGACGGATGAGAGCTTTGCCTCAAAGCCGACGTTTACGGGGATGATGAGTTCAATATCTCCGCTGACCGAAGAAAAGTCGAGCTCGTCGATGACAGCCCCTTCTCTGAAAGAACAATTTATTTTTCCGCTGACCGTCTCCGCGTCTACGCCCGTCAGAGCGGAATCGTCGATTTCTATTCTTCCGCTGACGCTGTCAAACTCGGCTTTTACGAACGTCGCTCCCGAAACGGTTATTCTTCCGCTCGTCGTATCGACTCCGACAGAGTCGCCCGAAAGATTTCTGATATCCGTGCTTCCGCTGACCGTATCGATATCGACTGTTTTAACTTCCGTCTTCATATCAATTGAAACATCCGCGGAAACGGTATCGGCTGCAATCCCCGAGAGGACCATGGTTTCGGGGATTTTCACCGTAAGCGATTTGCTTGCGGCCTTCATTCCGAGATTTCCGGACGCCGCAAATTTTATCATCAGCGCGCCGTCAATCACCGCCGTATGGACTTTTTTATCATCGGCAAAATCGCCGATCTCGGAAACGGAAACCGTTTCCCCGTCCCATAAAACCATGCTGACATCGCCCAAAACCCAGTCGACGTCTATTCTGTTTATTCCTTCCGTTGCGATTTCCGCATTTCCCGCGGTATACATTTCCGCATTTTTGTATTTGTAATTTGTCATGACCGGCAAATCCAGCTTTCCTATTATTTTTCCCGGCGCAAGAAACAGCGCAAGCATGAGCGCCAGAACCATTGCCGTTATCACAGACCAAAGTATAATTTTCGCAGTTCTTCCCATATTATTTCTCCTCGTCATCATCGTCGCCGTCGTCGCCGTCGTCATATTCCTTCTTGTTTGCTATCACGCGGACAAGATTTGCAAGCGGAACGCCGAGAACAAACAGTATCCAGGAAACATCCCAGCGCATAGTCGCAAAGCTGACTATAAAATATGCGGCTGTTATTCCAGTCCATACGGCGCCGCCGATCGCCGAGTTTTTCTTTCCGTCATTACTTTTGATAACTATCGCCGCATAGAGGCAGTCGACCGCGGAAGCAGCTATGAAAATTATCCATGAATACGCCCACGCACCGTCGACAAGAAAGCTGTAAAGAAGGTAAGCGCATACAACAATTGGCCAGAGGAACGACGAAAACGCTTTGCATTTTTTCTTCTCGCGCTTATATTGCTTTTCATACATTCTTTCAAACTGCTTTTCGTAAGCATAAGAATATTTGACCTTTTCTCCCTTGAGATCCGAAACTATGCCGGAGAGGTCGCCGCCGCTCGATATCGCCATGGCATACGCCTCTTCATCGGTCTTTCCGCTGTTTTTAAGGTCATGATATTTATCGAGAAGGTTCGATAATATCTCGCTTTTTATGTTCTCCGCCCGCTCGCTCTTCGGCACGTCGCGGAAAACGCTTTCAATGTAATCTCTGATTCTGTTCTCCATTTAACTGTTTCCTTTCGTGAGTTTATCTATGATTGCTTTCGAGTCTTCCCAGTCGCGGCGGAGCTGAGCGAGGACAGCCTTCCCCTGCTCCGTTATTTTATAATACCTTCGCCTTGCGCCGGCATTCTCTTCTCCCCAATACGAGATTATGCACCCCGATTCTTCAAGCCGCTTGAAAGCGGTATACAAGGTTGCCTCCTTCATTTCATATGCCCCGCCCGCAATGGCGCTGATGGTCTTGTTTATCTTATAGCCGTAGCTGTCGCCGCTTTCAAGGCATGAAAGGATTATCGTATCGGTGTTACCTCTTATGAGGTCGGACGTTATTGACATCTCACCACCTCCTGTGACTGCATTATATATCAATATACCTCGCCTGTCAATGTATTTCCGCAAAAAAAGTTATAATTTTTTTCAATGTACTTTCTCGGGCTGATGCTTTCATCGCGCCGAAATGCCTTGTGCCGCCTGCATCTTTGGAAAAACGCGCGACAAATCTGCCGAACCATTCCTTCCGTCCGTCCTTACTTTCCGCCGTTCCGACAAAAAAGTCCTCCCTTTCGGAAGGACTTTTTTATTCACTTTTCCGTTTTTTCTTCAATGATTGCGTCGATTATTTCCGCCGCGCGCTTTATCAGTCCGAGACACGGGCGGCTCTTATAAAATTCCGGAGTCCGCTCGGAAGGCTCGCCGCCGATTTCCGCGCCCTCGCCGAGAAGCTCGCGACAGATATATGTGCCGTCCTTCTCGGAGAACCGGCGCATAAATTCGCGGACGAGCGCATAATGCTCCGACTTTGCGTCTCTGTCGCCGGCGACGTCATAACCGTAAAGCGCACCGAGAACAAGGCATCCTCCGCTGACGGCACCGCAGACTTCTCTGCTTCTGCCGTAGCCCCCGCCGAACGGAGCGGAAAGGCGGAGAACCTGCTTTTCGTCAATTTTCATGACGTCCGAAAATGCGGCGGCAACCGACTGCGAGCAGTTATATCCCATCATAAAAAGCTCCGCGGCTCTCTCGGTATGTGACTTTTTCATGTTTTTCCTCCTTTATATGACCTGAAACAGATAAAATTTCAGATAATCCGTTTCTGGAACGGAGAGCAGCGTCGGATGATCGGGCGACTGACGTCTCGCCTCTATGAGCTTGAGCGAAACGTCCGCGTCCGCCGCCGCGCTTTCAAGCATACGGACAAAAAGCCTGTTGTCCATAAAATGCGAACAGGAGCAGGTTGCAAGATAGCCCCCGCGGGGGAGGAGCTTCATCGCGCGGTAATTTATTTCCTTATATCCCCGTTCCGCGCCTGAAATTGTTTTTCTGCTCTTTGTGAACGCCGGCGGGTCAAGGATTATCATATCGTAATCCGCACGACTTTCGCAGAGCGACGGCAAAAGATCGAAAACGTCCGTGCAGAGAAAATCCATCCTGCCGTCAAGACCGTTTCTTGCGGCGTTTGCCTTCGCCATTTCGATCGCCTGCGACGAAACATCGACAGCCGTCACGTGTGCCGCCCCGCCCATAGCGGCGTTGAGTGCAAATGAGCCGGTATGAGTAAAGCAGTCGAGAACCTTTTTCCCCTTTGCAATTTTCGAGACTGCAAGACGGTTGTATTTCTGATCGAGGAAAAAGCCCGTTTTCTGCCCGTTCTCAACGTCAACCTTGTATATTATTCCGTTTTCTTTTATCTCCGTGACGGGCGATGAGACGTGCGGCGCAAAGTCTCTTTCGTACCAGCCCTTGTATTCTGTCAGCCCTTCAAGCTCCCTTATCGCAACGTCATTGCGCTCGAATATTCCGGAGAACTTCATGTTTCTGCGCAAAAGCTCGCCGATAAGCGCGCGGAAAATCATATCCTTTCTGATCTCAATGCCGTATGAAAGCACCTGAACGGATACGATTCCGTCGTAATAATCGATGGTCAGCCCCGGAATTCCGTCCGCCTCGCCGAATATGAGCCTGCTCGCGGAAATGTCCTCTCCCATAACGGTCGTCCTGTAATCCAGCGCATACGAAATGCGACGGGTGAAAAACGCCTCATCGAGACGGTCGTTTGCATTTCTTGTCAGAAGTCTTATTCTTATCTTGCTCTTCTCGCTGTATATTCCCGTGCCGAGGTACGAGTCCTTCTGCGATATAACGTCAACAGCGGAGCCGTTTTCAATATTCTCTCCCGCCGTAATTTCCTCTCCGTAGACCCAAGGGTGTCCCGCCTTTATCGATATCTCCGCTTTTTTTGTGACTGTAAAGCGCGGATAAATTCTTTCCTGTTTCATATGATTTTTATTCCTTAAACAAAATGATACAAATATTTTACTATTGTCCGATTGTTTTTTCAATAGTTATTTGCTATATTATTTTTTAGTCATTATTACTATTGTAAAAAGAAAATTTTTATGAGATAATGATAATGGTTTTTTATGCTGATTTTTATCCGGCTGAAAAACCCGAAGAAAAAATCTTTTTTCGGAGATGGAAATGAACAAAAACAACTTCAACAATTTCGTTTATAACGTACCCGAAATATCGAGTATTCGCGACCTTTGCGACGGAAGCTGCGAACGCTTCCCGAAAAATACGGCGTTTGCCTTCAGAGACGGCGACGGCGTGCGCGAGGTTACCTACGAAGAGGTTTATGACGATGTGAAAGCGTTTGCCTCATATCTGCACAGTCTCGGTCTTGAGGGAAAGAAAATCGCCGTGATGGGAAGAAACTGCTATGAATGGGCGTTGACTTATCTCACCGTATGCGCAGGCGTCGGAGTGATTGTCCCTCTTGACAAGGATCTGAGCGCGGACGATATCAGATATCTGATCGACGATTCCGAAACGGCGGCTGTCGTCTTTATGGCGGGTAGCGAAGGAAAGCTCGCCGAGATAAATGACGGGGTTATTAAACTGCCCGCGTCCGGAATGGAAAAATATATAGCGGAGGGCAAGCGTCTGCGCTCGGAGGGCGACAGATCGTATGAGAATCACAAGGTTGACCCGCACGCTCTCGGCATACTGCTCTATACCTCCGGCACGACGGGCGTTTCAAAGGGCGTTATGCTCTCGCAGTATAACATCTGCTCAAACATTGTTCACGTTGCGAGAAGAACCGCCGTCTACCCCTATGACAGAGCGCTTTCCGTTCTTCCTCTGCACCATACATACGAATGTATGGCAGGGTTTCTCTCGTTCTTCTATGCGGGAGCAAGCATAGCATATAACAATTCTCTCCGCCAGCTTCAGGCTGACTTTGTGCTGTTCAAGCCGACGGTATTCGTCGCCGTGCCGGTGCTTCTTGAAAAGCTGTATTCGATGATCGTCAAAAAGTATGCAAAGATGAAAGGCGGCAAAGCGGTTCTCGCTGTTCAGAGATCGCTTTCAAAGCTTGTCTCGAAGGGCGAGGCGCAAAGAAAAATATTCGCAACCGTCAATGCTTCTCTCGGCGGCAGGCTCAACAGAATTCTCTGCGGAGCGGCGGCGCTTTCGCCCGAGGCTTATCACGGCTATGAGAGCTTCGGATACCGCGTTTACGTCGGCTACGGGCTGACCGAAACCTCTCCCGTCTGCATAATGCATCACGACGGATACAGAAGCGCGGACGACATCGGTTATCCTCTTGTCGGGGTAAACGTAAAGATTGTCGAGCCGAACGCCGACGGCATAGGCGAGCTTGCCGTAAAGGGACCGAACGTCATGCTCGGTTATTATAAGAACCCGCAGGCAACGGCAGAGGTAATCCGCGACGGCTGGTTCTATACGGGCGACCTTGCGAAACGCCTCGACAACGGCGCGTATAAAATAATGGGAAGAATAAAAAGCATGATAGTGCTCGAAAACGGCAAAAAGGTCTTTCCGGAGGAGATAGAATATTATCTGAACGAAAACAAATTCGTTTCGGAGAGCTTTGTTTTCGGAAAGGAAACAGACGGGGCGACAGTCGTCACGGCGTCGATAATTCCTGATGAGGAAGCGATTGATGAGGAGCTGAAAAAATCCGGAGAGCTGACGGACGAAGAGCGCGAAAACAGAATAAAAGCAATAATACCGTCCGTTGTATCGGAGGTAAACGGCAAATTCGCCGCATACAAAGCGGTGAAGAAAATAATTATCCGCAAGAGCGACTTTATAAAAACAACGACGCATAAAATCAAGCGTCTTGAAGAAAAAAACAAGGAAGAGGAGTAATCGGAGAATGAAAAAACAGCTGACATCAAAGAAAAAATGTACCCTTTGGATAACCGCCCTGCTGGGACTTGCGGCGGTTATATGCGGAATCGTCACGATCGTCAACTATTTCACAAAAACCCTGTTTGACCTCATCTCAAACGGAGACCTTGAAATCGACGACGAGGACTGACATACCAAAACAAAAATATCATCTTTTAAGGAGCAATTTTCTCAATGGAAAAATTCGATGTTTGTATAATCGGCGCCGGCATAGGCGGACTTATGGCGGCTTATAAGCTCAAAGCTCACAACCCCGTGGCGAGCGTTATCATAGTTGAAAAGGGACAGACGCTTGAAAGAAGAAAATGCCCCGCTTCGGCAGAGCGCGGCTGCGTACACTGCAGCATCTGCGCAATAACCAACGGCTACGGCGGCGCAGGCGCAAGAAGCGACGGCAAGCTCAACGTCGGCACGGCGTACGGCGGTATTCTCGGAGACGAGCTGGGAGAAGCGAGGGCGATGAAATATATCCGCGAGGTCGACAGCACCCTTGAGAGCTTTGCCGATATCATCGACGGCGTTCGCGACTACCCCGAAATGTTCCTTTCAAACGAGGATCTGAAACTCAAATGTCTGCAAAACAATCTCCGCCTTCTCGATATGGACGTCCGTCACCTCGGCACGGACAGAAACTTCAACATCCTCAAAAACATAATAAAGCACCTCGATGAAGTCGGCGTTGATATGCGTTCCGGAACCGAAATCGATAACGTCGAGCACGAGGACGGCAAATGGCACGTCACAGGCAAGAATACTGATATCGAAGCTGAAAAAATCATAATCGCCGTCGGACGTGTCGGAGCGGGATTCGTATCGAAATTCTGCAATAAATTTGATATAAAAATGAAGACAAACGCCGTCGACATAGGCGTGCGCGTCGAAATGAAGGACGCTATCTGGCGCGAATTTTCAAGCCGCATTTATGAGCCGAAAATTCTCTGCCGCACGAAGACCTTTGAGGATAAAACGAGAATGTTCTGCTTCAATCAGGGCGGTATCGTCAGCGCGGAAAACAACAACGGCATAATCACCGCAAACGGCCACAGCTTCTCCGATAAGAGCAAAAAAACGGACAACTGTAACTTCGCAATTCTTTCCAGCATAAACTTCACGGAGCCCTTCAACAAGCCGACGGAATTCGTTGAGTCGATTTCCCGCCTTGCAAACAGCATCGGCAACGGAAACGTTCTTGTTCAACGTTTCGGAGACCTTGTCCGCGGAAGAAGAACAAACGATCATCGTCTCGGTCACAGCACCGTCATACCGACGCTCAAAGCAACCCCCGGCGACATTTCCCTCGTAATGCCCCACAGAATTCTCACAAACATAATCGACACAATCTATGCCCTTGACAAGGTCGCGCCCGGCACGGCAAACGATGACACCCTGCTCTACGGTTGCGAGGCGAAATATTATTCAATCCGTCCCGTTCACCAGCCGAATTTTGAGGTTATGGACGGCGCATACATCATCGGCGACTGCAGCGGTATCACCCGCGGACTTTCCCAGGCAGGCGCGATGGGTCTCTTCGTCGCGGACGACATAGCGGGTAAAAACGCATGATAAAAAACGTCCTCTTCGACCTTGACGACACTATCCTTGATTTCGGAAAAGCCGAAAGAGATGCTCTGTCGCGGGCGTTTACCGAAAAAGGCATTGAGCCGACGGACGAGCTTCTTTCGCGTTACAGCGTGATAAACGAGGAACACTGGAAACGTCTCGAAAGAGAGGAAATCTCTCGGGATGAGGTCAAATACGGCAGGTTCCGCCAGCTCTTTGACGAATACGGAATAACCGCATCGCCCGTAGAGACCGCCGACCTGTACGAGGATTTTTTAAGCCACGGACATCACTTTATCGACGGCGCCGAAGCCATTCTCTCCTCCCTCTCCGAAAAATATCGGCTGTATCTCGTTTCAAACGGAACGTACAGCGTTCAGGAGGGCAGGCTCGCAAGCTCCGGAATCGAAAAGTATTTTGATGGGATTTTCATTTCCGAAAAAGTCGGTTGCGAAAAGCCGAAAAAAGATTTTTTTGATTACTGCTTTTCTTTCATTCCGGATTTTTCTGCCGACGAAACAGTCATCATCGGCGACAGCCTCACATCGGATATGCGCGGTGGTAAAAACGCCGGGATAAAGACCGTATGGTTCAACCGCAAGGGCAAAACGAACGGTACCGATATGACATTCGATTCAACCGCGACTTCGCTTTTTGAAATCGAAGATATAATAAAAAATCTGTAAAAAGCTAAATTCCCCGCATCCGTTTCGGACGCGGGGAATTTTCGTCTGAAAATAAAAAATCGGCTTCACATAAGGAAAAACCGATTTTATACATTTATGTAATTTGCTTTCTCTCACCGAAAATTCCGGTGCCTATGCGGATAATGTCAGCTCCCTCGGAGAGCGCCTCGCGATAGCTTCCGGTCATTCCCATAGAAAGAATTGCGTCTCCTGAAAAGTATTTTTCGTTTTCGGATTTAAGTCGCGCAAGCAAGGCAAAATAGCCGCGCTTTTCATCGGAGTTGTCTGTCACCGGCGTAACCGCCATAAGCCCGCGCAGGCGAAGATTTTTCATTTTTGAAATCTCTTCAAGCGCCGCGGAAAGCTCCTCGGGCAAAAATCCGCCCTTCTGCGGTTCTCTTCCGGTGTTCACCTCGCAGAGGACGTCCGTGACAACGCCGATCTTTCCGCTTCTCGAAGCTATCTCCTTCGCAAGCGAAACGGAGTCGACGCTTTCAATCATCGAAACTTTGCCGACAAGATATTTGACCTTGTTTTTTTGCAATGTCCCGATGAAATGAACCTCTGTCCCCGAAAGGTACGGCTCGTGTGAAAGAAATTCCTGCACGCGGTTCTCGCCGACAAGCGTCACACCGCAACTGTCAATCGCATACCGGATTTCCTCCGGCGTGCGATTTTTTATCACGGCGCAAAGGCGTGCCTTTGGATAAGCCCCCATATCGCCGCGCAATTTTTCGATATTTGTTTTTATTTTATCAAAATCGCTCATTCAGCCCACAATCTTTCCTTCATAAAGATTTGTATCGTCCAGAATCAGAAGGTCGTTCAACGCAATCGGGGCAAACTTGCAGTCATCGCCGACGTTGCCGTCGACGAGATAGCTGCCGTCCCTCTCACCGATAATGTTCACGGCGCGTACCCTCGCAATTCCCTTCTTGAATATATAAACACAGGTCTGCCCGTCAATAACGCGCACAGTCGATGACGGAACTCTCAGCCCAGTGCATTTTGCGCACAGAACCTTCATCTGCTGAAACCTCGTCATGTCAAATCCCGATGGAATATAAGATGACGAAAAGCAAAGCACTGCCTCGTTTTTTTCATAATTTATACTCTTGTATAAAAGGCTCAGTGACATTTCCTCGGGGCAGGAATTACCGATGAAACTGCAATCGTAATTTCCCCCCGAATAAAGTCCCTCCGCCCTTTCAAGCGTTGTTTTACAGATAAAATACCATTTGAAATTCGTGACAATCGCTCCGACGGCGTTTGCATATTCGGTCTTTTCCGCGGAGGTTATCTCGTCAAAATTTTCCGTCGTGACAGTCATCGCAAGGGCGGTCGTCAGCTTGCCCTCGTAGCCGTCGCAATACGAAAAGAAGTATCCGGAAACATCCGTCGTCACACTTGACTCAACCCCGCCGAGAGACGAAATCAGCTCGGCACGTTCGGTTTTGAGCACCTCCGCCTCTGAAGAAAAATCGGTCTTTCCCTTTGCCGCAAGCTCGCGACAGTTTATCAGCACAGATAGCTCTTCCTTGTGTGCGTTGACCCAGATAAGCTCGCCCTGAGCCGTTTTTGAAGCTATTTCAAGTCTCAATGCTTCAATTTTCGCGTCCAGACTTTCCGTTGTTATGCTCTCGCCGACCTCGCTTTTTTCAAGCACCGACAAGAGAGAATTTATCGTTTTCAGCCGTTCCTCCGCTTCAGGTGAGGCAACCTTGTAAACATCGGCGACAGTCGCGCCGACGTTCATCTTTTCTCCGTCCGAAAAATGACGTTCGACCGTACCGACAGAGGACGAAAGAATCGGTGCGTCATCGCGGAAAATATATCCCGAAAAAATCTCCGTATCGTCATACTCGGCATACGTGACAACATAAAGCTGCGTTTCCGGCGCGAAAGCCTTGACGATATGATATATTATGTAAACAACGGCGATGACAGACAGCACTGTCGAAATTATTACTTTCCGCTTGAACGTTGCGTCGTGCTTTTCCGTATTTTTCACAGTCGCTGCCTCCTTTGCTTTTTATTTTCCGATTATTTTTTCCGCCTCGCCGACAAGCGATTGAAAATCGCAGAGCCTGTCCGGATAAAGCCAGTTTATGCTCGGATTTCTCCTCAGCCAAGTCAGCTGGCGCTTTGCATAGCGTCTTGTTCCGAGCTTGATTTTTTCAACGGCGTCCCCGAGCGTGTACTCCCCGGCAATGTATCCGAGCATTTCCTTATAACCTATCGCCTGCCCCGCCGTGCTCTCCGCAGACAAAAGCCCACGGGACACAAGCGAGCGGACTTCTCCTTCAAGCCCCGCTTCGATCATAGCGTCAACACGCCCGTTTATACGGTTGTATAACACTTCTCTGTCATCGTAATCAAGCCCGATTATCAAGCTCTCATAAGGAGAATCGGATATTGCCGCTCTGTCGTGCTCGGTTTTGGTCTTGCCCGTAAGCTCATAAATTTCAATCGCGCGGGCGACCCTGCGAACGTTGTTTTTGTGTATTTTTTCAGCCGCCTGCGGGTCGATCCCCCGTAATCTTTCGTGAAGCGCATCTGCGCCGTTTTTCTCGGCAAAGGCGATGAGCTCGCCCCGGAGCTTTTCATCGCTTTCAATCTCACCAAAATCCAGTCTGCCGAGAACCGTGTCAAGATACAGCCCAGTTCCGCCGCAAAGAACAGCTTTTTTCCCCCGCGACTGTACATCGGCTATGACCTTGTGTGCGCGCTCCGCAAATTCAGCGGCGGAGAAGTTTTCCGTCGGCTCGCAGATGTCAATCATATGATTACGAACCTCCGCCTGCTCTGCCTTTGTCGGTTTCGCTGTTCCGATGTCAAGCCCTCTGTATATCTGCATCGAGTCGAGGGAGATAAGTTCCCCATCCAGTCTTTTGCAAAGCTCCAGCGCAAGCGCACTCTTTCCGGAAGCCGTCGGTCCTGCAACGGCAATAATCTTATCGTTCATTTCAAAATCCTGTTTATATAGATGTCGTCTGCATTTTCGGTTTTATACTTCTGTATATAATTTATTCTCACTTGATAAAGCAAGCGTCGCCGAACGAGAAAAATCTGTATTTCTCCTTCACAGCCTCGGCATAAGCTCTCATTGTAAATTCCTTTCCTGCAAGTGCAGAAACAAGCATTACAAGCGTACTCTCCGGCAGATGAAAATTAGTTATAAGCGCGTCTGTCGCCTTGAATTTATAGCCCGGATAAATGAAGATTCCGGTGTCGTCGCACATTGGATGAACAATTCCGTCATCTGTCGACGCACTTTCAAGCGTTCTGCATGACGTCGTTCCGCAGGCAATTATCCTTCCGCCCGCCGCCCGAGCCGCATTTATGACGTCCGCGCTCTCTTTGGTGACCGTGAAAAATTCGCTGTGCATTATGTGATCCTTTATGCTCTCCGCCTTGACGGGGCGGAACGTTCCGAGACCGACGTGAAGCATCACGGGCGCAATCTTCACGCCCATATCGCGGATTTTCGCAAGAAGCTCCTCCGTAAAATGCAGTCCCGCCGTCGGAGCAGCTGCCGAGCCGGACTCCTTTGCGTAAACGGTCTGATAATCGTCGTTGTTTTTAAGCTCCTCGGTTATATACGGAGGGAGCGGCATTTTACCGATCCTGTCCAGTATCGAAAACAGCGATTCCCCGCCGGTGCGGTCATAATCGAAGGTAACGATTCTGTTTCCGTCCTCGATTATCTCGTCAATCGTCGCGGTCAAAATTCCGTCTCCGAAGGAAACCCTTGCCCCCTCGCGCAGTCTCCTGCCGGGGCGGACAAGCACCTCCCAACGGTCAAGCGATTTCTGACGGAGAAGCAGAAATTCGCAGGCTGCACCGCCCTCGCCGAGCTTTTTACCGTATATTCTTGCAGGAATGACCTTCGAATCGTTTATAACAAGGACGTCGCCCGGGCGGAGATACTCCGTTATATCGCGGAATATCCTGTGCTCAAGGGTCTGTGTTTCCCTATCCATAACGAGAAGCCTTGCGGCGTCTCTCGGCTCGCAGGGGTGCTGCGCTATCAGCTCCTGCGGGAGGTCAAAATTGAAATCAGATGTTTTCAGTTCCGTTTTTGAAAGGTCGTTTTTTATCATTTTATTTATTCCTTATACGATTGTATAATATTCAAAAATCAAAGCGACGCCTCGATTTTTCGGATTGCGTCCGCTATTGCCCCGTCCTTTGCATGGCAGAGACGGACGTCGCATATCTGCTTTACGTTATCCGTTGCGTTTTCGGGACACATCGCGACATCCGCCGCACGGAGCATATCGATGTCGTTATCAAAATCGCCCATACAGTATAACTTTACATCCGGGTTCGATTTTCTGATTTCATCCGTTATATATCTGAGCTGATACGCCTTGCTTATGCCCTTCGGCATAACCTCGTAAAGCCAAGAGTTTGACTTAGTGTAGTCATACATAGGAAATTCGTCACGCAGAATTTCAAATGTGCTTTTCAGCAGGTCGGGATCGGAGATGAACACCGCCTTGAAATATTTCCCCTCGCAGAGTTCGTCAAAGCTGACCGCCGTCGCAAAACGATCGAGCTTCGTCTTTTCAAGGCTTTCTTTCATCGCAACGTCGTTTTTGTCATAAATGAAACCACGTTCACAGGACGTCCGAAAGCCGATCCTGTCTCCGGCTATCTGCCTTACGCGATTGAAAAGCGGGCGAAGATGTTCCGTTTCGAGATAATGCACGTTTTTCATCTCGCGCGTTCTGACATCAAAGCAAAATGCTCCGTTGCAGAGAACGCAGGGAATGTTCACATAGTTTTCAATCGACGGAACAACGCTGTAAATATCAATGTGATTGCGACCGGAGGAAAATGTGAATTTTCCGCCGTTATCTATAAAATATCTGATTTTTTCAAGGTTGGCCGTCGGTAGCGGCTCGCCGTGAAAAATAAACGTTCCGTCTATATCGGACGCCAGAATTATATTCTCAAATTTTTTCATAGAACTTCTCCGTTCTTCCGCAGTGCCGCAAGCACAGACGAAAAATCGTCCGGAAGCGGGCACTCAAAGCGCATTTTTTCCTTTGTTGACGGGTGAACAAGCTCCAGCTCCTTTGCGTGCAGGCATTGCCCCGAAATCAGTTTACCGTATTTTCTTTCCGCGGGATTTTTCTCCTGACCGTAAAGCGGGTCGCCCAGAAGCGGATGCCCTATGCTCTGCATATGCACCCTTATCTGGTGCGTGCGCCCCGTTTCGAGCTCGCATTTCACATAGCAAAGACCGGCAGCGAAATTTTCAATCGGCGTTATATGCGTTATCGCTTCCCTGCCGCCTGTCACTATCGCCATTTTCTTTCTGTCCGAAGGGTTACGTCCGATTGGCTTGTCCACGGTACGCGCCTCCTCGATTCTTCCGAGAGCGACGGCGTGATAAACTCTCGATATGCTGTGCGTTTTCAGCTCTTCCGAAAGAAACAGGTGCGCCGCGTCGTTTTTCGCAACAACGAGCAGCCCGCTCGTGTCCTTGTCTATCCTATGGACAATTCCCGGTCTCAAAACTCCGCCGATTCCGGAAAGCGAGCCGCCGCAATGATAAAGCAACGCGGAGACGAGCGTCCCGCTGTAATTCCCCGCCGCAGGATGAACAACCATCCCCCTCGGTTTATTTACAACGATTATGTCGCCGTCCTCATATATTATGTCAAGCGGGATGTTCTCCGCCTGCGCCTCGCAGGTTTTCATCGGCGGATATTCAATCTCAACCGTGTCCCCGTTCCGCATTTTGTAGTTTTTTTCTTCTTTTCTGCCGCAAACAGTCACACACCCGTCCGAGATGAGCTTCTGCGCATAGGAGCGTGTGATCTCGTCCGATTCGGACAAGAAAACGTCGAGCCGTACACCTTCCGTATCCGGTCCGACGTTAAGTTTCGTCATTTTTTGTCTCCTCCGATTGAGTTTTCTTTTTCTTATCGTCTGCAAAAAACGTCTTGTCTATAAACACAAGGTAAATAAACATGAGTATCACGCCGACAACCGCACAGCAGTCCGCAACGTTGAACCTCGGAAAACCGCTCGGTCCGAAAATAACATTCAGGAACGGCAGATAAATAAAGTCTATAACATATCCGAGAAACACACGGTCTATCATGTTGCCTATCGCACCGCCGATTATAAGCGAAAGCGAAAATCCGAAAAGGAAATGCAGCTTTCTGTATTTATAAAGAATAATCGGCAATACGATGATTGCGACAGCAGTAATCACCATGAACACCCAGCGGTGATCGCTGAGTATTCCCCATGCGGCGCCTTCGTTTCTGATATATTCAAGCTCGAACACGCCCTTGATGACAGTCCGCGTCTCGTAAAGCTCCATTCCACCCGCGACAAGACGCTTTGTGACAAAGTCAAGCACGACGGAAATGACTATTATAATCGTCCATAAAAGCATTTATAAAGCTCCTTAAAAATCAATCCTTATCCGAAAGTGAGCTGCTTTCGGAGTCAAAATCAAAGCTCATCTGAACGCCGCTTTCGCGCGGAGCAACCGTCACTCCCGGCGTTTCGTATTCATCAATGAGACTTATTACAGAGGTCTTCCTGCCACGACCGCCCGTCTTCTTTTTGTGCGCGGGCTTCTGCTCCGGCGCGACGGACTGCCGCTCTTCTTCGGAAGGCTTTTCTTCCTGCGGAGCAAATACCGCCGTTTCGCCGAGGTCTTTCTCTTCCGTCTCCTCAGGCTTACCGAGATCTATATCAAAGCCTTCCAGCTTTATTCCGAACTCCTCGGAAACGTCGCGGTTCATAGTCGAAACGACCTTTTCGACATACTGCTCGGGCGTCAGCTCTTCCTCATATTCAAACACGGGAGAAATGCGCTCGATAAGCTCGATGTGCAGGCGGTAACGCTCGAAAAGCTCGTTTTTGAAAACAAGAATGTTTTCCTGCATTGACGAAAGCGCCGCCTTCTGCGCCTCGGTTTTATCACGGAAGCTGCGCAGAATTTTATCGCAGCTACGCTTTATGGAGGCGAGAATCGCGTCCGCTCTTTCGTATGCGTCCGCGACGATTTTATCCGCTGCGGCTCTTGCCGTTTCAAGCGTTTTCTGAACTTTTTCCTCCTCGCCGGTGAGGTCGGCAAGGCGGTCATTCGCTTCGGCAAGCTCTCGTGCGAGCCTCGCGTTTTCACGGTAAAGGAGATTGTAATTTTCCGTGATCGCGTTTATGTAACTGTCCACCTCGGCTGTATCATAGCCGCGGAAAGTCTTTTTGAAGTTTCTTTTTGCACCGTCTTTTTGTGGCACTGTCATGTTATGAGACCCTTTCGCTCAATTTACGGGGAGCACACGCCCCCATCTCAAGATAAAACTTGACGGGGCGGCAACGCCCCGTCCGTTTATGCCGATATGTAAAAATCAATAAAGCGTATCGCCGGAGAACTGCGCAGGCTGAGAAGCGGGCGTTGTTTCCGTTGTTGCGGAGCTTGTTGCAGCGCCGGAAGCTCTCATCTGATCGCCGGAAACAGCGACGTTATCGGGAGTAATAACGAATGTGTTGTTTGCAACTCTCTTGAGCTGACCACCGATGGAATATGCAACGCCGGAGAGGAAGTCGAGAATTCTTCTTGCCGTCTCCTTGTTTGTTGCTTCAAGATTGAGAACAACCGTGCGGTTGTTGAGAAGGTGGTCTGCAATCTGTCTCGAATTTACGAATGTGTCGGGTCTTACGACCTTGAGTTCTATCGAAGAAGCGTTGAGGCTCATTCCGCGATTTGCCGTGCGAGCGGGAACTGCGCTTTCGTCATACGTTGCGCCCATGTCCTCGTCTTCGTAAGCGTCTTCAGCTTCATTACCGTTTACCATTGTTTTGATTTTGTCGAATAATCCCATTTTATACCTCCGAATTGTGTAAATACACTTTTTATTTTTCCGTTCAAAGCGGGGGCACTTCCCCTGTACTTCCGCTGATAATATATTATAACATACACATGCTGTAATTTGCAATCGGTTTTTGATAAAATTTTTATATTTTTTATAACAATTTACGGCAATCTCCGCCGTTCCCCGCACATAGCGGCAAGGCGACGTAATAATCAAAAAACGCCGACCCGAAGTCGACGTTTTTTGTTTGCAAAAAATCTTATAAAAGTGCGTTCAGGATAGTCACTGTTATGCCGCCCTCATCCGGAAGAAGCCAAGCTAAAAGAAGCCCCAGAACTCCGGCAGCAGCCAGAATGGCAACAAGTATGACGAAGAGTATGAGCCCGCAGAAGAACGAACGCGCATAATTCCTGCGGTTTATGTTTGAACCGTCAAACGAGAAGATTACAAGGAACACAAGACCGATCGGCTGAATCATAAAAAGTATCGAATATGCAAAATATTCCCACATTCCGAGCGGGCGGTATTTGCTTGGCAGTCTGTCGGCTGTGATTTTTCCGTTATCCATACTTCCCTCCGATTTATTATTTTGTTCCGAAAAGTCTGTCGCCTGCGTCGCCGAGTCCGGGGATGATATAAGCGTGGTCATTGAGTCTTTCGTCGACAGCTGCCGTGTAGATATCGACGTCGGGATGCGCCTCCTGAACTCTTTTTATGCCCTCGGGTGCGGAAACGAGACATTCAAAGCGGATGTTTGTGCAGCCGTGCTGTTTGAGCATTGTGATGGCGTCAGCCGCGCTGCCGCCTGTTGCAAGCATGGGATCGACAACAATTACTATTCTCTCTCCGATATCCGTGGGGAGCTTGCAATAGTATTCGTGAGGTTCGTGCGTATCGGGGTCTCTGTAAAGACCGATGTGTCCGACCTTTGCAACGGGAACAAGGTCGAGCAGTCCGTCAACCATTCCGAGACCCGCTCTGAGAATCGGCACAATCGCAATCTTCTTTCCCGAAATTACTTTCGCCGTCATTTTCTGAATGGGAGTGTCAATTTCGACGTCCTCAAGGGGCAGGTCGCGTGTGACCTCATAACCCATAAGCATGGATATCTCCTTGAGAAGCTGACGGAAGTCCTTCGGGCCTGTTTCCGTCTTCCTCATGTGTGTCAGCTTGTGCTGGATAAGCGGGTGGTTGATTACGTGAAGTTCGCTCATTTTTTCATCTCCTGACCTTTCCGATTTTCCGGAAATTTATTTTCACTCTTTATTATAAAACAAAGGCGCGTTTTAATCAATAGCAAAAACGCACCTTTTTTCATCGAATATTCAGATATTTTTTAGGAAAGGTATCTCATCCCTGACGAGCTCAATCGTTTTTCCGCGCAGATTCTCAAGCGGAGCGGATACGTCATCCCCGAAAACCGCCTTGTATGCGCACAGCGCCTGACGGTAAATCCCCTTCTTTCTGTCCGCGCTGTTTTCCGCATATTTTCCGTCGCCGATGAGCGGATGACCGATGCTCGCCATATGCGCGCGTATCTGATGCGTCCTCCCCGTGACAAGCTCAACCTCAAGCAATGCGTTTTCGCCTTCGACGCTTATTACGCGATATTTTGTGACGATTTCCTTTGCGTCTCCGGAGCGGGGCTTTTTCTCAAAAACACGGACCGTGTTCTTCTCGCCGTCCTTTATCAGGTACCCGCGGAGCGTGTCCTCCCTCTTTGCGGGAACACCGTGTACAAGGCAGAGATAAAATTTTTCTATTCTTCTCTCCTTTATAGCCTCGTTCATGGCGCGAAGCGCGGCGGCGTTTTTCGCCGCAAAAACAATGCCGCAGGTGTTTCTGTCAATACGGTTGCAGAGTGCGGGCGCAAACGAATTTTCCTTTTCCCCGTCATATTCACCCTTCTGCCAGAGGTATGCCTTTATCTGCTCGACGAGCGTATTCTGCTCGCCCTCCTCGTCGCTGTGGCAGAGAAGTCCGACGGGCTTGTTTGCGACGATTATGTTCTCATCCTCATAAACGACTCCGAAAACCGGCTTGATTTTCTTATAAAATGCGTCGCTTTCGCGCGGAAAAAATTCGTCGCTTATAAAGAGCAGAATTTCGTCGCCCTCGCAGAGCATCTGCCCAATCTCCGCCCGCTTTCTGTTCACCTTTATCTTCTTCGTTCTGATGAACTTATACATAAGTGATTTCGGAAGCAGGGGATACGCCTTTGAAAGGAACTTGTCCAGCCTCTGCCCCGCGTCGTTATGATTTATCTCAACCTTTTTCATTTGTTCCTTCCCCGCACAGCGCAGCATATGCGCACCCGTTTTTATAGTCCATAACTACACATTTCACGATTTTTCCCAGCAGATTTTCGTCCGATTTTATTCTGACGTCAAGCATGTTCTGCGCGTGACCGAAATAATATTCGCCCTGTTTTTCCTCGATAAGAACACAAAGCGGAATCTGCTTTTCGATGTAACTTTTATATACTTTTTCGGAAATCGCCTCTCCGACGGCGGCAAGCTCGGCGCATCTTCTGCTCTTTGTTTCGGGCGGAACTTTGCCCGTCATTTTCTCCGCCTCCGTGCCCGCCCGGTCCGAATACGGGAAGATATGAATGTGATAAAGCCCTATGTCCTCACAAAGACGGCACGTCTCTCTGAAATCCTCCTCGGTCTCACCGGGAAAGCCGACTATCACGTCGGCGGAAAATTCCGCGTCGGGAAACGCCGATTTTATCATCGCAACCGACCTTCTGACCATATCCGGATTGTATTTCCGACGCATTCTTTTCAGCACGTCCGCGCTTCCGCTCTGGAGCGAAAGATGAAACGACGGTAAAAATCCGCGACAGTCTTTCAGCGAATTTATCAGCCTTTCATTCAGCACGGACGGTTCCAGCGACGCAAGCCTGACGCGTTCCGCTCCGCTTTCGCAAGCCACTCGGACAGCGTCCGCAAGCGTATAATCCTTGCCGTCTCTGCCATATGACGCAACCTCGATTCCCGTCAGCACTATTTCCCTGCCCCCGCTCCGGACGATCGCCTTCGCCTCTGCTCCGATCTCCTCGGGGTCACGCGAAACGACGCTTCCCCTCGCCCTGCGGATTATGCAATAGGCGCAATGATTGTCGCACCCGTCCTCAATTTTCAGATACGCTCTGTCGCCCTTGAAATGCCCCATAAACATCTTTTCCATTGGCACTCCGGCAAGCTCTCCGACCTCGGTTTTCTTCTCAATGTTGCCCGTAACGGCGCGCACGGCAAAGTCAACAGCCGACAGCTTGTTTCTCGTTCCGCAGACAAAGTCCGCCCCGAGCTCAAACGCCTTCTGCGGATTTATCTGACAGTAGCATCCCATTGCAATAACGACGGCGTCCGGATTTAAGTGCTTTCCGCGCCTGATGAACTGCCTCGATTTTCTGTCCGCCTCTGCCGTAACAGAGCAGGTATTGACTATATAAACATCGGCTTTTTCCGCAGGGTCGCATATCTCAAAGCCGTTTTCCGCAAGTCTCTCGCAGACAACGTCCGACTCATATTGATTTGTTCTGCAACCCAGCGTGTATATCGCCGCTCTCGGTTTTCTTTCCATAGCTTTCTCCAAAATAAAATGAGATGACCTTCATCATCTCATTTTACACCATATTTATTATAAAGTCAATTCAATTCGGAGGAGAACATAAAAACCAACTGCCGAGTTTTTTCAGCATAGACCAGAAATTTATCTTTTCAACAGTCTCCGCCGCCAAAATGTCCGCCGTGCCGATGCTTTTTCCGTCCAGCATATAGGTCACCGTGCCGATTTTCTCTCCCTTTGCGATCGGCGCCGTCAGCCTTTCGGGAACATCTGTCACCTTTTCAATCTTTGATGCATCTCCCTTTGAAACGACTGTCGAAAAACCTTGGCTTACGCCATTCGTCACGTTTTCCTTTCCGCCGGTTACATAAATATCTTCAAACTCCTCCGGCTCATCCGTATAAACGGAATAATTCGCAAAGCCGAAATCAAAAAGCGATTTTGCCGCTTCGTTGCGGATATCCCTCGTCGGCGCCGCCATAATAACGGCAATGAGAGTCAGTCCGCCGCGCTCCGCCGTTGCGCTGATACAGAATTTTGCCTTTGCCGTCGAGCCTGTTTTCAGTCCCGTCGCGCCTTTGTAAAAGCGGATAAGGCGATTTGTATTTGTCAGCCCGAAGGCGCCGCCGCGGATGGTATCCATCCAGAGCGTCGAATAATTGAAAACAAGCTCGTGACTGATGACCTCGCGGGATATTATCGCTATATCTCTCGCAGACATCGTGTGGCTTGTCGCAGTGTCGTCAAGACCCGTAGGGTTTTCGAAATGCGTGTTCTTGCAGCCGAGTTCCTTTGCCCGCTCGTTCATTCTCGCAACAAACGCCTCCTCGCTCCCGCAGACATATTCCGCAAGGGCAACAGCCGCATCGTTTGCGGAGGCAACTATCATACTTTTGAGCAGGTCGCTGACGCTCATCGTCTCGCCGGGCGCAAGAAAAACCTGCGAACCGCCCATCGACGCCGCATTTTCGCTGACGGGAACCATATCGTCGAGAGAGATTTTCCCCGTATCAATCGCTTCAAGAACGAGGAGCATCGTCATCGTTTTTGTGACAGATGCCGGCGGAAGGGGCTCGTCTGCGTTCTGCTCATAAAGCACGGTACCGCTCCCCGCTTCCATTAAAATCGCGCTGACAGCATCGACCTTTTTTCCGTATTCAACAGCCGCAGGCGCATCAACAGAGGCCTCCGTATCCCCTCCGCCTCCCGCAAAAGCGCAGAGCGAAAACGCAAATGTCAGAACCACCGCCACCATAACCGATATGTATTTTTTCATATTCTTCTTCCTTTCGCTTTGTCTTGGTAAAGAATATGAAGGTCGCGCCGCATTTATTCCGGATAAAGCAAAAAACGGACGGCAAACGCCGTCCGCTTTGATACTTTTTGCTTATTTCTGAGCCGCTGTGATTATTGTTGTGAAATCCGGAACCTTGAGCGAAGCTCCGCCGATAAGTCCGCCGTCGATATCCTTCATAGAGAGGAGCTCGTCTGCGTTCTTTGCGTTCATAGAGCCGCCGTACTGAATTGTCATTCCGAGAGCGGTCTTTTCGTCATAAATACCCGCAACAACATTGCGTATAGCCGCGCAGACCTCTTCAGCCTGCTCTGCCGTCGCCGTTTTGCCCGTGCCGATAGCCCATACCGGCTCATATGCGATGATTACGTTCTTCGCCTGTTCGGCAGTCACGCCCATAAGAGCGATCTTTGTCTGACGGGAAACGGTTTCCGTTGTGATATTCTGCTCGCGCTCCGTCAGCGTTTCGCCGACGCAAAGGATAACCTTGAGCCCCGCATTGAGGGCGGCAAGCGTTCTCTGGTTGACTGTTACGTCCGTCTCGCCGAAGTACTGCCTTCTCTCGCTGTGACCGATGATAACATATTCCGTGCCGACAGCGCAAAGCATTTCGGCAGAGATTTCGCCCGTGTACGCTCCCTTTTCGGCAAAGTGAACGTTTTCCGCGCCGATTTTTATGTTTGTGCCTTCCGCAGCCTTGACAGCCGTTGCAATGTCAACAAACGGCACGCAAAGGACTATTTCGCAACCGTTCATTGAAGCGACAGCGGGAGCAAGTTCCTTTATAAACGCCTCTGTTGCCGCGGGAGTCATATTCATTTTCCAGTTACCCGCGATAACGGCTCTTCTGTTCGTCTTGTCCATTATAAATCGCCTCCGAAATTATTTATCAAGCAGGCAGGCTATTCCGGGAAGCTCCTTGCCTTCAAGGAATTCAAGGGACGCGCCGCCGCCTGTCGAGATGTGCGTCATCTTGTCGGCATAGCCGAGTTTTTCAACTGCTGCAGCAGAGTCGCCGCCGCCGATGATCGATACAGCGCCGCTGTTTGCGATAGCTTCCGCAACCGCGCAAGTGCCGCCTTCGAAGTTCTTCCATTCGGAAACGCCCATAGGTCCGTTCCAGACTACCGTTCCTGCTCCTGCGATTGTCTTTGAGAAGAGCTCTCTTGTCTTATCGCCGATGTCAAGACCCATCCAACCGTCCGGGATAGCGTTTGAATACATTCTCATATGAACGGTGTTCTCGTCATACTCTCTGCCGATGATGTTATCAACGGGAAGAACGAAGCTGACGCCCTTTGCTCTTGCCTTTTCAACAGTTGCCTTTGCAATGTCGAGCTTGTCATATTCGCAGATGGAGGTACCGACGTTCTGACCGAATGCCTTGAAGAACGTATAAGCCATACCGCCGCCGATGATAAGCGTATCAACCTTGTCTATAAGGTTCTCGATAACGCCGATCTTATCGGATACCTTTGCGCCGCCGAGAACAGCGACAAACGGTCTCTTCGGGTCATCAAGAGCCTTGCCCATTATTGTGATTTCTTTCTGAATGAGGTAACCGCAGACTGCGGGAAGTCCGCCGTACATAGCAACGCCTGCCGTTGAAGCGTGCGCTCTGTGAGCCGTGCCGAAAGCGTCGTTTACGAATATGTCACCGAATGCGGCAAGCTGCTTTGAGAATTCTTCATCGTTCTTTTCTTCCTTCTTTGTAAAGCGTGTGTTTTCAAGAAGAACGATTCTTCCGCCATCAAGTGCGGCAACCTTTGCCTGTGCGTCCGCGCCGACCGTGTCCTCTGCGAACGTTACGATACCGCCGAGATACTCATTGAGTCTGTCGGCAACGATTTTAAGAGAGAACTTCTGCTTGTCGCCCTGCGCTTTTTCGATGTATTTTGCCGTAGCTGCTTCTCTTTCTTCCTCCGGAAGAGCCGCAACAGCCGCCGCTTCCTTCTTTGAGAGCTTGATTTCCTTGTCAAAAATGTTGTGGGGCTTGCCCATATGGGAGCAAAGAACAACCTTGCAGTTCTTCTCAACAAGATATTTGATCGTCGGAAGAGCTTCTGTTATTCTCTTATCGCTTGTGATGACTCCGTCCTTTACGGGTACGTTGAAGTCACATCTTACAAGGACTCTTTTGCCGGCAACGTCGATATCTTCTATCGACTTTTTGTTGTAAGTCATTTTTATATACCTCGCTAATTTTAAGATTTTCTTATGTAGTATATCATCTTTATTTTGCTTTTTCAATATATAAAATGATAATTTTCGTCGAAATTATCATTTTCCGCCGCGCAGAATGTCCCCTTCGGACACCTCAAACGGCACGGAAACATAAAATTTCATATCGGGGTGCGGCGCGCTTTCAATCTCTTCCCCGTTTTCATTGTATATTTTGCCGACGGTAAATCCCCGTCCGAATTTTCCCGGCGAAACAATCTCGGCATATTCCCCCGCAGAAACCTTGTTCTTCTGGCGGAAGCCGGTCAGTCCGTTCATCTTCTCTCCGGTTGCGACGGCGAGATACGCCTTATCACGAATGTAGCCGAGAGATGACGTCGTCTGTGCGTTATCGCACGGGGCGCCGTAAAAATAGCCTGTGGCGTATTCCCTGTGACTGACAGACTCAAGCTCATTCATCCAGCGGCTGTCAAAAACATAACCCTTGCCGAGCTTTTCATAGCCGTCGATTGCCGCTCTGTATGCATTTGTGACAACGGCTGTATAGTATGCGCTTTTCATCCTGCCCTCAATTTTGAAGGACGAAATTCCCGCGCGGATAAGCTCCGGAATGTGCTCAATCATGCAGAGGTCTTTTGAACTCATTATAAACGTTCCGTCCGGCGTTTCCTCAATGGGCATAGGCGAATCCTTGCGCTTTTCCTCGCTTATCGTATAGCTCCAGCGGCACGGCTGAGCGCACGAGCCGCGGTTGCCGTCCCTGCCCGTAAGTGCATTTGAAAGCAGACATCTGCCCGAAAACGAAACACACATCGACCCGTGTACAAAGGTTTCAATCTCAAAATCATCCGGAACGTTTCGGCGTATCTCAATTATTTCGTCGAGCGAAAGTTCTCTTGCAAGCACGGCTCTTTTTGCTCCGAGCGACCGCCAGAAAAGGCAGTCCGCCGCGCTGACAATACCCGCCTGAGTTGAAACGTGTATCTCCGTTTCGGGCAGGACTTCTCTCGCAAGCGCGAAAACGCCCGCGTCCGCGATGATGAGCGCGTCGGGCTTTACCGTTCCGAGAAACTCAAAATATTCGCGCAGGGCCGGATATTCGTTTGTCCTCGGCAAGGTGTTTACGGTTATATGCACCTTTCTGCCGAAGGAATGCGCATAGGCAATCGCCTCCGCCAGCTCATCGTCCGTAAAGTTTTCGGCGGCGCTTCTCATTCCGAAGCGTTTTCCCGCCAGATATACGGCGTCTGCTCCGTAGCGGATTGCCGCCTTCATTTTTTCAAAATTCCCCGCAGGAGAAAGAAGTTCGGGCATTTATGAAAGGTCCTTTCAGTTATTTTTGTCTGCGGCAATCGCCTTCATATGCTCGGCATACGTCCTTGAAAACACCGCATTTTTATTTTTTGTGCAGATGAAATAATAGTAATCCGATTTTGCGGGCGAGATTGCCGCCTCGATTGCGTCAATTCCCGGAGAGCATATCGCGCCGGGCGGAAGCCCCTGCACTCTGTATGTGTTATAGGGTGAGTCGACGGTCAGCTCCTCTTTTATCGGTACGCCCGTTCTTTTTCCTCTGCCGACAGCATAGACAACCGTTGCGTCGCTTTCGAGCCTCGGCATTGATCGGGAGGAAAGCCTGTTTTGAAAAACAGACGAAATATAAGGCATATCCGCTTTGTAATACGCCTCTTTTTCTATCATGGACGCAAGCGTCAGCACCTCGTCGACGGAAAATCCGCTTTTTTCCGCCCTTTTTCTCATATCGGCAGTGAATCTGACATTGAAATTTTCAAGCATTTTATAGATTGCCTCCGTCTCGGTCGAGTCGGAATAAAAATAATACGTATCGGGAAAAAGGTAGCCTTCAAGGCGGTATATCCTGCCATCCGGTTTTATATCGGCAAGAAAATCAAATCCGAAATCAAAATCGTTTATAACGGATATGAATTTCTCCCGCTCGCCTATCCCCGCCGAAACGAAAATATCTATTATGCTCTCGACCGTGCTTCCCTCCGGAAACGTCAGCCTTATCTGCGTCCTCGCGCCTTTTTTGTTTTTTATCGCGCGACGAAGCTCGTCATAGCAGAGCGAAGAAGAAAGCGAAAATTCGCCGGAAAGATACTTTCCGTCGTCGCCGCGGAGTTTTGAATAAAGCTCGTATACGAGCGGATATTTTATCAGCCCCGCCTTTTTATATATTTTCGCAACGTCCGGAAGTCCCGCCCCTTCGGGAACGGTGACCGTTACGGAAATCGCTTCTCCTTTATCAAAGGCAAAAATCTCTTTCGTTGCCGACCATATAAAAGCGGACAAAAGCACCGATATGAGCACAGCCCAGAACAGCACTCCGCCGCCGTTTGCTTTTCTTTTCAAAATATGTTCCTCCGCAGATTTTTTAGTTATTCTGCGGAAAAATGCGGTTTTTATGCGGGAAATTCTTTTTTCAGAGAGCGTCTATAAGCGCAACAACGGCAAAAAGCCCCGTTTCTATGAGCATCGGCTTTGCCGTGAAAACGGCAAGACAGGCAGAGAGCCTGTCCCCCTTTGAAAGCGTCACCGGCTCGTCGCCGTCCTCTGCGCGCGACCTTGCAATTCCCTCCGCCGCGCCGAGAAAGATGAACGCGAGTATCAGATATAACGCAATCAGTATCAGCCAGAAAAGCAATTCGCTGTCCGGATTTGACGAAAACAGCCAGACGTATTTTTCCGCAAAAAGCACAAACACATTGTATGCTGTATGCGCCAAAATTGCGGACGTTGCCGTTCCCGTCAGGAACACCGCAAAGCAAAGGAGCATCCCGTCAAAGAAGTAAATCGGAAACTGCGCAAAGTCAAAATGCACGAAGGCAAACAACAGCGATGACGCTATTGCAGAGCAGAAAAATCCCGTTTTTGAATAGTCCGAAAAAACTATTCCTCTGAAAACAAGTTCCTCGGCAACGGCGGGCACTATCGCAAGCGCGATTATCGGCAGGATAATATCGAGCAGACTGTCCGTTTTGACGGAAAAACTGCTTCCGTAAAGCCTGTACGCCGAATAATCATATCCGAAATAAAAAACTCCGAATTTGAGTATGCAACTTTGCAGCATCAGCAGCACCGATACAAGCACCGTCACCGCAAGACGCTTTCCCTTCGGAAAGGAAAAGCTCATCTTTTTCATAAAGCCTTTCCCTTTTATGTAGCAGTAAAGCGCGGCAGGCACGCCGAATATCAGCAGGTTCATCACGATTATCGCAATATAGCCGGCAATGGGGCTGACGAGCTTTCCGAGGTTAAGAAACGTCGGCGCTATCATCAGAACGGATATGGTAAGCACGAGCAGGGGCGGCCCCGAAAGTCCGCCCTTGCTTTTATTTTTTTGCATATATTCCTCTTTCGGTTATAAGCACGTCGACCGCAAGGTCAAAACGACCGTGCGGAACGGAATTCGCTATAAAATCCGTGTATGCAACGCCGACCTTTGTTCCCTTGAAGGAAGAAAGGTATCTGTCATAATATCCGCCGCCGTAGCCTATGCGGTAGCCCTTTTTGTCATAAACTATGCCGGGGATAATGCAGATGACGTTTTTCTTTTCACATTCGCTTTTATCAAAAGCAGGAGCATCATCCTTCGGCTCAAGAAGCCCGTAAGTCGACTCCTCCAGCTCGTCAAGCGAGGAAACATAATGGAAAACCATGCTTCTGTCCTCGGGATTGCAGCGCGGAAAAGCAACCTTTTTTCCCGCTTCAAAAGCGGCGGTTGCTATCGGTCTTATGTCGATTTCATCTGCCTCCGGCATATAGAGAAGGAGCGTGTCCGCATAGCGATACGTTGCGCTCGCAATTACATTCGAGCTGACCTTTGCGTCCTTTTCCGCTTTGATACCGTCCTCAATGGCACGGCGTTTTTCAATATAATACTCTCTTATTTCTGTTTTGTGTTTACGAATTTCATACATAATTATCAGTCCGCCACTATACTTTTTCTTATTTTTCCGGCTGTATCCATGCCGAACAGAGCCTCCGTCAGCGCAAGCGCAAATTCAACAGCCGCCCCGACTCCCGCTCCCGTGATTATGTTTCCGTCACGGCAGACGTCGCCTCCCGTGTATATCGCGCCGACAAGTCCGCTTTCCATTCCGGGATAGCACGTCGCGCTTTTGTTTTGAAGAAGTCCCATACCGCCGAGAATCGTCGGAGCGGCGCATATCGCCGCTATGAATTTATCCTCATTTACCGCACGGATTATAAAATTTCTGACCTTTTCCGATGCGCCGAGATATTTCGTTCCCGGCATTCCTCCCGGCAAAACGACCATATCAAAATCCGCTCCGTCGGAAAGATCTGCGTCCGTTACGTCCGTTTTTACGGTTATCCCGTGCGCACCGGTACGCATTTCGCCGCCGACGCCGCAAACGATAACATCGGCGCCCGCTCTGCGAAGAATGTCAACCGAGGCAAGCGCTTCAACCTCCTCCGTACCCTCCGCAAAAAACAATATCACTTTTTTCATTGTTTATCACTTCCCGTCACTGCGCTATATCAAGCAGCATTGTTGTTTCTTCAAGAATTTTTGCCGCGATTTCGTCCTCGGAGAGTGGATCTCTGCCGTCATAACAGACAATTCTCTTCCAGCCGAGCTTGTCGCAGGCATAAAGCGCGGCTTTATAGCTTCTGTGCATATAATCGGGGTCAAGCTCGTGAATGTCCTGCTTCTGACCCGTTTCCGCACTGCGCTTTTTGACAAGCTCAAGCGATATCTCCGGCTTCATTTCAAGAAACATGACTATGTCCGGAGAGGGTATCCCGAGCTTGTTGTATTCAAAATCGAAAAGCCATGACAGGTATTCGTCCCAGTGTTCTCTGTCTGTTTTTTCAAGCTGATGCACCGCATTTGAGGTCGTATATCTGTTTGTGATTACGACGGAGTCGGGGTCATCATAAAATTCCTTCCATTTGCATTTGTATGACGCATACCTGTCGACAGCGAAAAACGTCGATGCCGCGTAAGCGTTTACAGCCTCCGGGTCACTTCCGAATTCTCCCCCGAGATACATTTTGACAAGTGCAGAGGATTGACTGTCGTAATCCGGAAACGAGATAATTCTGACCTTCTTCCCCTGCGACACAAGCTCTTCATAAAGCCTCTGGCTCTGCGTCGTTTTTCCCGAGCCATCCAGCCCGTCTATAACTATCAGTCTTCCCATGGAGCATCGTCCTCCTCGCCATTATTTGCTTTTCCGCCGTTTCTCATCTGCATTTCGTAATACTGCTCGCGCGTTATCAGCACCGACCGCGGCTTCTGACCGTCCGGCGCGCTGACTATTCCGCGACGCTCCATTACGTCAATCAGCTTTGCCGCTCTGCCGTAACCGAGAGAGAGCCGACGCTGAATGAGAGAGGTGGATATTTTCTTTTCGTCTATCGCAAGCTCGATTGCGGCGTTGAGCATATTGTCCTCGGGCTCGTCGCCGCTCGGCTCGTCACCCATGCTCTGCTGGCTCTTGCCCTTCTTTCCGCAAAGCTCCGCTTCTTTGTTTATAGAGTCGACTATCTTGCTGTCATATTCTCTTTCCTCGCTGTGTTCCTTTATGAACGCAACGATTTTTTCGATTTCGCCCTCGTCGACAAACGCGCCCTGAACGCGCGTCGGCGACATTGAGCCGACGGGAGAAAACAGCATATCGCCTCTGCCTATCAGCTTTTCCGCTCCGGCTGTGTCAAGAATGGTTCTTGAGTCTATCTGCGAGGAAACCTTGCAGGCAATACGGGACGGAATGTTTGATTTGATGGTACCCGTGATAACGTCGACAGACGGACGCTGAGTGCCGATTATAAGGTGCATGCCCGCCGCTCTCGCCTTAGCCGCGATACGGTTTATCGACGTTTCAACGTCATCAGGAGCCGTCGTCATAAGGTCAGCAAGCTCGTCTATTACTATAACGATCTGCGGCAGCTTCTCAGCCGAGGGATCGTCTTTTGTCGCCTCGTTGTACTGGGCAAGATTTCTCTTTCCCGTCGACTCCAGAATGTCATAGCGGCGTTCCATTTCGGTAACAGCCCAGTGGAGGGCGCCGGCGGCTTTTTTCGGGTCGAACACGACAGGAACCAGCAGGTGCGGGATACCGTTATACATGCTGAATTCAACCTTTTTCGGGTCGATGAATATAAATTTGACCTCGTCCGGTCTGGCTTTATAAAGAATACTGACGATAAGCGAGTTCATGCATACGGATTTACCCATGCCCGTCGCGCCCGCGATGAGCAGGTGGGGCATTTTCGCAACGTCAAGATACACCTTCGTTCCCGCGAGGTCGACTCCGAGTCCCGCCGTGACCTTGCTCTTTGCGTTTCTGAAATCGTCGCAGTCGATGAGCGAACGGAGGTAAACCGTCGAAACGTTCTTGTTCGGCACCTCAATACCGATTGCGCTCTTTCCGGGGATAACGCCCGAAATACGCACTGTTGACGCAAGGCTGAGGGAGATATCGTCCGAGCGGTTGATTATCGCAGAGACCTTTGTTCCCTGTTGCGGCGCTATTTCGTATCTCGTGACGGCAGGTCCGCGCGAAATTCCGACAAGGCGCGTGTGAATATTGAAGTCCTCCAGCGTCTCGATTATCTTCTGCGCGTTATGCTCCATTTCCCTCTGAGAGTCGCCGCCCGACTGCTCTTTATAAGGAAGAAGATCTCTCGGCGGGAAAACGTAATCCGGCACTTCCGGTTCAGACGGCGGAAGGATTATCGGTTCCGGAGCATGCTTCGGCTCCCTTGCCGGTCTTTGGGGTCGCGTCGGAGTAATAGCTTCCTTCTTGACCTTTATCTCCGCCTGCGCCTCGGACTCTTCGGGGTCATAGTATTCCTCTCCCTTGCGCGAGAACTTTTCCTTTGCCTCCTCGCTTTCGGGAACGTCGAATATGGAGTCAAGACCCAAGTCATCGTCGTCTTCCTTTTTCGGCACGGGGAGAATAGTCTCCGTGCGGACTTCTTTTTCGTTCTCCTCGGGCTTGTCATCAAGACCGTAATCGTCCATATCGTCGATGGCGGGAGCGGGCTTCTTCTCCTCTACAGAGGGATCGTCGTCATAGAAAATTTCGTCGTCTATATCGCCGCGGCGACGTTTCGGATTTTCGGGCACGTCACGACGCTCGGGCATTTTTGTTTTTTCCTCTTCCTTTTTGTTCTCTGCCTGCTGTCTCTTCTTTTTCTTGCTTTCCTCTCTTTTCTCCATCCTGTGAACAGCATAAAATTTGGCTCTTTCAAAGAACATCGCAGGCGTGAGTCCGAAGAGAAATATGGAAAGTATAATGAAGAAGGTAAGCGAGAAAATAAGTACGCCTATGTCACCTATTCCTTTTGCAAGGAACAGCTCGCACTTGCCGCCGACGGCACCTCCGCCGACGAGCTTCTGCCCGTTTTCAAAAAGACTTGAAAGCGTCTCGTCCGGTGACGCAATCTTGCATATACCGAGTATCGAATGAACGATCATCGAAAGCAGGAACACCGTCAGAACGGAAAAGCTCCATTTATAGCACACTGCGCCGCTTTCAACGTCACGCTTGTGGAATATCGCATGGTTGAGGAGCAAAAACGGAACGAGTATTGCCGAGCCGCCGAAAATACCGAACAGCCCCTCGAATATAAACTTGCCTATAACACCGACGCTGTCATGCCAGATAAAGCATATCCCGACAAACAGCGCGAGCGCGAAGAGCGCGACCGTAATCACCTGATTTCCTATCGACGAAGGGTCTGATGGGCGTTTCTCTTTTTTCGGTTTTTTGCCGTTTACCTCTTCCTCGACCACGTCCGCATCTTTTCTTTTATCTTTATCGTTTCTTGTGTTTTTCTTTTCAGCCAATTTATTTTCCTCCGTTTAATTCGTCCCTGCTTTTATCCGAATATTACAGCCGCCGTTCCGACGGCAAAGCAATATATTGCAAATAAAGAAAATTTGTTTTTCCTCGCTATGAAATCGACGAGCTTTAATGCGAAAAATCCAGTCACCGCCGCGAATATCATACCCACGGCATATATGCCGAGCTGTGACCTTTCGACGGGCGTTTTTATAATCTCCGTAACGTTCATTATGTTTGCGCCGAGTATTGCGGGTACCGACATTATAAATGAAAACCTCACAGCCTGCGTTCTTTCAAGCCCGCAGACAAGCCCGCCCGTCACGGTCATTCCCGACCTCGAAAGCCCTGGCACGACAGCCGCAAGCTGAAACGCGCCGACAGCAAGAGCCCTTCCCGCGCCGAGGCTTTCCGCCGTCGCGCAGCCCCTCCCTGCTCTGTCCCCGATGAGAAGTACAAAGCCGTTTATAAGGAGAAGAATTCCGACAGCTCTCGGTGTCGCGGCAACGCCGGTCACCGCGTCCTTTGCAAAAAACGCAAGCCCGAGCGGCACCGTTGCAACGATTATATAAAGCGCAAATCTTTCAGTCCCCGTCAGCTCTTTTCCCCTTCCGGAAAAGATCTTTCCTATCATCGTGAAAAACGCCTTTATAAGCGCGAGCACATCTCTTGAATAGACGCATACCACCGCCGCAAGCGTTGCGAGATGAAGCATCACGTCAAACGTCATACATGTTTCGGGATCCGAAAGACCGAACATTGCGTGCAGAAGTGCAAGGTGTCCCGAGCTCGATATGGGCAGAAATTCCGCCGCGCCCTGAACGATTCCGCAAATGATCGCCTCAATCAAAGTCATAATAACCGCCTTTCGGCTATCGTTACTCTGCCCGCGGAATATTCTTCCGCCAGTATAACAAAGTAATTATAGCATAGAATAAAATTAAATTCAACCGAAAATAAGGAAAATAAAAATAAAATGAATGAAAAAACAGCCGACCGCGCCCCGCTGAGAAAAAGATGTCTGTTTTTCGCCCTTGCAGGCGTGCTTTCCGGCATTGTCAACGGATTACTCGGCACGGGAGGCGGAATTTTAACAGTTTTCTTCCTTTCAAAGATATATGCGCGGGAAAACGTTTACAGTACAAAAGATATCTTTGCAATAACGCTCTCCTCGTCGCTCATAATGTCAACGGCGTCTCTATTTTTCTATCTTTCACAGGGACTTTTCAATATTTCGGAGAGCGCACCTTATATGCTCGCCGCCGTCCCGGGAGGCGTTCTCGGCGCGTTTCTTCTTGACAGACTGAATTCAAAAACAATGAAGGTAATATTTGCCCTGCTCGTTGTATGGGCGGGCATAAGTATGGTGATAAAATTATGAAAATACTTGATGTTATCGTGTCTTTCCTCGCTTCGGCACTTGCCGGAACGGGCGTCGGCGGAGGAGGACTTCTTGTCATTTATCTGACGCTTGCGCGCGGGCTGGAACAGCTTGAGGCGCAGGGGATAAACCTTTCGTTTTTCATTTCCGGAGCGGCTGCCGCCGTCCCGGTCCACATAAAAAAGCGGAAGATTGATTTTCCCGCCGTAATTTTCATCGGTGCGTTCGGCATTGTCGGAGCGTTTCTGGGACTTACCCTCGCCCAAAGCGTAAGCCCTTCTCTTCTGCGGAAATTTTTCGGAATTTTTCTCGTTTTCTGCGGACTGAAAAGTCTCAAAAAGATCTGAATTCAAAATTACTTTACAAAACAAATGCCGATTATTCTTGCAAATATATTTTTATTATGATATACTATTGTAAGATTTAACCTCTTTTTTGAAAATCAGACGGCAATAAAAAAGAAAGGTACCGAAAATGAAGCGAAAAATCATTATTTCAATCGCGCTGGCGATTTGTTTTGTGATATGTGCGGCAATGCTTTGCGTGTCCGCCGCGGACAGCAAAACGATAACCAGTAAAAACGGACTGTATAAATACACAGTTGACGAAAACAACAAAGCGACGATCGTCGCGTATTCGGGCACAGACGAAACCGTGCTCACAATCAGCCGTATCGACGGCAAATATCCCGTCGCGGCGATAGGCGACTCGGTCTTTGCCGGGAACACTTCAATTGAAGAAGTGACGATCTATTCCTCCGTCACAAAGATCGGAGCGGGCGCTTTCATGGGCTGTACGTCACTTGAAAAGATAAACTTCCACGGCAACTGCAACATAACCGAAATCGGCGATGACGCATTCTATCTCTGCTCGTCGCTTAAAGAATTCAAAATATCAGGCAGCGTGAAAACAATCGGCTCCGGCGCATTCCGCGACTGTTCGTCGATCTCGCTTGACTTTTCGCAGGCAACCTCGCTTGAGTCGGTCGGGAGCTATGCCTTTGCGGGCTGTGCCACGGCGAGCGGAAACAAATTCACTGTTGAAATTCCCGCCTCACTTACCGAAATCGGTTACGGCGCGTTCTACGGTTGCACTGGCATAACGGGCTTTTGGGTCGACAACGGAAACTCCGTTTTCTCTTCTGCCGACGGCGTGCTCTATTCGGACGGCGGCAAAACACTTGAAATGTTCCCGACGGCATCCTCCGCAATAAACGACGGCACCTTCACTGTTCCTTCCGGCGTTGAAAAAATCGGCGGCGGCGCATTTGCCGGCTCGGAAATAGAAAAGCTGATAATAAGCGAGGGCGTAAAGGAAATCGGCGGAAACGCATTTTATTCATGCAAAAAGCTGACGGAAGTCACCCTTCCGGAATCGCTTTCCTCTCTCGGTTCATATGCCTTCCTCGACTGCACCTCTCTTGTTTCCGTTAAAATTCCGGAAAACACAAAGACAATCGGTTCGTTCGTTTTCAGAGGCTGTCTCAAACTCGAAACGGTGAAGCTCCCCTCCTCCATGACGGAAATTCCCATCGGCATGTTCGACTCATGCGTCGAAATGAAGAAAATAGAGCTTCCCTCGGGAATAACAAAGATTTCACAGTATGCATTCAACTATTGCAGCAAGTTGACCGATATAAATATTCCGGAAGGAGTGACAACGGTTGATTCCTATGCGTTCAGAGCGTGTTCGTCGATTGAGAGCATAAATCTGAAAAACGTTTCGTCTCTCGGTTCGTTTGTTTTCCAGGGTTGCGTATCGCTTGAAAGCGTTTCCCTCCCGCTCATATCCGATATTCCCGCATTCACTTTCTCCGAATGTACGGTTCTTTCCAAAGTTGAACTTGCCGAAAATATAACGTCCGTGGGCGCTTACGCGTTCTACGCCTGCGACCTTTTCGAAGGTCTTGAAATCACTCCTTCCGTAAAATCGATCGGCGATTTCGCCTTCGGTAAGTGCGCAAAGATAAAAAATGTCACCATTCCGTCGACTCTCAAAAAAATCGGCATAGGAATTTTCTATTCATCCGGCGTCGAAAGCGCGGTTATCGAGGACGGCTTCACCTCCGTTCCCCAGCGTATGTTCGATTCATGCAAAAAACTGACCGAAGTCACTCTGCCGGAAAGCATTGAGGTCATCTCCGCTTCAGCCTTTGCGGACTGCGTTTCGCTTAAGGACATAGGCGAGCTGCCGACCCTGAAAAGAGTTGAAACCTGCGCATTCTCCGGTTGCCGCGAGCTGACAAGAATATATATCGGTAGCGAGGACACAACAATCACCGCGGGAACATATTACGGCTGCGATACGCTTGTCGAGGTTGTCATTCCCGCAAGAATAAAAAATGTCGAAGCAATCGCTTTCGCATACTGCACAAGGCTCGAAAGCGTAACCTTTGAGGAAGGCGCGGAGTATATCGCGTCAAACGCGTTCTCCGGTTGCACAAAGCTGACAAGCCTCAACCTTCCGGAAACGCTCAACATAATCTCCGCCGGAGCATTTTCCGGTTGCACAAAGCTCGCAAAGCTCTCCGTGCCGAAGGGCGTTATATATATAGGGGAGAATGCATTTGAATCGACAAAGTGGCTTCTCAATCAGAAAAATGACTTTGTCGTCGCAGGTGACGGCGTTCTCATAAAGTATCAGGGCAAGGAGACGGCAATCCTGACAATCCCCTCGGCCGTAAAACGTCTCCCCGCTTACTGCATTGCGGACGCAAGCACGACAATCTCAACGATAATTATTCCGTCAAACGTTGAATATATCGCAAAGAACGCATTTGCGAAGAAGGTAAAAACTCAAAGCTCAACGGGAGAAGCCGTCACGAGCTACCGCATACGTTACGTGACTATCTGCGCAAAGAAAGGCACCTATGCCGAAGCCTTCTCCAATCACGATTATTACACCTTTGAAGAACTGAAATAAAAAACGAAAGCCCTCCTCGGAGGGCTTTTTCTTATGCGTTACTAAATTCTGCGCGGCGAAAGAGCATCCCGATGCTTTTTATTCTTCAAAAATTCTTTTTATTTTTTGCGAAAAAGTATTGACAAACCATAACTACTGAATATAATATAATAGTAGATGATGAACAAATCATTCAACGTAAAAGGAGCTGATAATTTGAATACACAATACAAAAAAGGCGTGCTTGAGCTTTGCGTTATGGCTTTGCTGAAAAAGCAGGATCGCTATGGCTATGAAATTTCCGAAACGCTTTCAAAGCAGATAGACATAGCAGACGGAACGGTTTACCCCATTCTGAGAAAGCTCAAGTCGGACGGACTTCTGACAACCTATCTTCAGGAGGAAAGCGGAGGTCCGCCGAGAAAATATTATTCGCTGACAGAGCTCGGAAAAGAAGCGTTTGAAAGTGACCTGCGCGATTATCTTCAGTTTGCGCAGGCAATAAAGAATATATTGGAGGACTGAAAAATGAAGAGAAACGAATTTATTGAAACGCTCAAAGAAAAGCTCGAAAGCAACGGCGTTGAAGACACGGATGATATAATTGAAGAATACGAAGAACATTTTGCATTCAAGCTCGCGGACGGATATTCGGAAGAAGAGATTGCCGCAAAGCTCGGAGACCCGAAAGCGATTGCGTCACAGTATGCCACATTTCCCGCAGAAAACAAAAAGAAAAACACGGCACTCCTGAAAATCGGCGTCGGCGTTCTGAACTTTTTCTTCGGAATTTTCTGTGTTCTGCTTTTTGCATGGGAAATTATCGTCATATCCTTGACACTTTCTTTCTGCGCAATTGCCGTATGTATGTTTGCGGGCGGACACATAGCCGGAACATCCCTTCCGGCTATGCCCTATTATTGCTCATGTATATTCGCCGTAATGTTCATCGCCCTCGCCGTGCTTTCCGCTGTCGGAACGGTGTTCTTTTTCGGATTTATGCGTCAGCTTGTACGTTCTTACAGCAGATTTGTCAAAAACACGCTCGGCAAAACGGCGCTCCCACCCGTAACGGTTTATCCGCAGTTCCCCGCAAAGGTCAAGCGCATAATGCGCAGCGTTGCACTTATTTCCGTTACAGCTTTTGCTCTTCTTCTCATAGCCGGATTTGCGGCATGCGCAATCTCCGCAGACTCATTTGAATTCTGGCACGTCTGGGACTGGTTTGATTATAAATCATAATTGCAAACCACGACAAAATAACGCATCTTAAAAAAACGAACGGCACGCCTTCGGGCGTGCCGTTCGTTTTTGATTTGCTTATTTCTCAAAATATCTTGAAAGAAATTCCTTCGTGCGTTCCTTTTTCGGATTTCCGAAAATCTCTTCGGGAGTGCCCTCCTCCTCGATGTATCCGCCATCCATAAAGATAACGCGGCTTGAAACGTCGCGGGCAAACGCCATTTCGTGCGTTACGACTATCATCGTAAGACCTTCGGCGGCAAGCGACTTCATAACCGAAAGCACCTCTCCGACCATCTCCGGATCAAGAGCGGACGTCGGCTCGTCAAAGAGAATGACCTCAGGCTCCATACAGAGCGCGCGGGCTATTGCGACCCGCTGCTTCTGTCCGCCGGAAAGCTGGCGTGGCTTTGCGTTCTTATATGCCGCCATACCAACCTTTGAAAGGTACTTTTCGGCCCTTGCCTCCGCCTCTGCTTTTGAAAGCCCGAGCACCTTCTCGGCGCCGATCGTACAGTTGCGGAAAGCCGTCATATTATTGAAAAGGTTAAAGCTCTGGAAAACCATCGTTACCTTCGAGCGATAGTCCGTAAGGGAAACATCCTTGCCGCGGACATCCTTGCCGTGAAAAAGAATTTCGCCGCCCGTCGGTGTTTCAAGCAGGTTTATACAGCGAAGCATAGTGCTCTTTCCCGAACCGGAAGGACCGATAACGCTTATAACGTCACCCTGACCGACAGAAAACGAAATGTCGTGCAGGACGTCGTTTGCGCCGAAGGACTTTTTGAGATGAGAAACTTCAATTACAGCCATATCATTTTCCCTCCCCGCGAGCATTTATCTGCGATTTGAAATCTGTCTGCGAGCCGCAGACGACATATGAGTCGTCGCCGTCCATCTTCTTTTCGAGGAGACGGAGAATTCTTGTGACGGTGAACGTGAGAATGAAATAAATCACTGCGCACATCACATAGGAAGGCACAAACTGCGCATAAGCGCCGCCCGCCTGCTTTGCGGCAAACATCAGCTCCGTTATGGAAATGACGCTGAGGACGGAGCTGTCCTTTATGTTGACGACAAATTCATTGCCGATCGAAGGCATTATGTTTCTTATTGCCTGCGGCAAAATGACGTAAAACATCGTCTTGAAATGCGACATACCGATTGCGTGCGCCCCTTCAAACTGCCCCTTGTCAACGGAGATAATACCTCCGCGGACGATCTCCGCCATATATGCGCCGGTATTTACGGAAATGATTATTATTGCCGAAGCCATAGGCTTCATACCGAGCGGCACAAAAAGGCTGTAATGAATTATGAGTGCCTGAACCATCATCGGTGTGCCGCGAATAACTTCAACATAAACGGAAAGAATTGTGTTTACAATCTTCAAAGCCGCTTTTTTTACGCCGCTGTCCCCGTCCTTTACGGGCACCGTTCTGATTATCGCGATAATGAGACCGATGAGAAAGCCGGCAATGGTGCCGATTATCGCCATCAGCAGGGTGTTTCCCGTGCCACGGAGAAAACTGCGCCAGTATTCGGAAAATATCTTTGCTATCCAATCAAAAAATGACATTGTGTTCCGCTCTTTCTATCAGCTGTTTACAGGCTGACGAAGGATTGCTTCCTTCATCATCTGTTCTCTTTCCTCTGCGGGAATGGAAGCGATAATTCTGTTTATTTCCGCCGTGAGCGAGCTGTTCTTTCTTACGCCTACGGCGATTGACGCTTCCTCTGCGTTGTATTTGAAGCCGTTTTCTTTTGTGAATTCAACATATGTAAATTCGGGGTTTGCGGCGACCGCGGAAATTGCGCCGGGCTTTTCGCAAACGTATCCGTCTATTGCGCCGGAACGGAGCGACTGAATAAGTCCCGCAAAATCTTCAAGCGCGGTTTCTTTCTTTACGCCCTCAATCTGACCGATAACGTCATAATGGAAAGTATTGAGCTGACCTGTAATCTTTGCGCCCGCAAAATCCGCAATCTTTGTTGCCGAAGCATATGCGGAGCCTTTTTTGACAACAATAACAAGCTCGCTGTCCAGATAAGTGTTTGTAAAGTCAACGGAAAGTCTTCTGTCTTCCGTGGGACTCATCCCGGCGATAATCATATCAATCTGTCTGCTGTTCAGTGCGCTTGTGAGTCCGTTCCATTCGATGGGCTTTATAACAAGCTTAACGCCAAGCGCCTCAGCTATTCTCTTTGCTATCTGAACGTCATAACCGTCGGCATAGGTGCCATTGTCGAGACGGACAGACGCATATTCGTTTGATGTCGCCTGCGCCCAGTTATAGGGAGCGTATGCACATTCCATACCGACAATTATCGTGCCTCTTGCCTTGACCTTTTCAAGATCTTTTTCACCGGTTTTGCTCCCGCAGGAAGCGACTGCAAACAGAACGCCCATTACCATAACGGTTGCAAGTAAAATACTCAAAAATCTTTTCATTTTATTCTCCTCCGGAAAAATAATTTAATTTAAAAACGAAAAAATCGCGGTGACAACCATCACTGCGACAAATAATAAAATCAAGTCCCGCGATAGCTCTCCACCTAAGTGACAGTACGGCAGATATTATCTGCAATACCGGCTTATACGACAAAATCCGTACCGTATACCCTCGGCAGTGTTCCCTTTCGCACGGAAGCGGATACTTCTCGTTCGTGTTAATCATAAACACCGCGCCTCTACCTAAAACGATATTCAATTTTGAAATTATGAGAGGAGTATATCACGGCAAGCCGCGCTTGTCAATACTTTTTGCAAAATTCCGCCGATTTTTTTGAAAATGCAACTGTAAACGCAAAAATCCCGCCTTTGCATGGCGGGATTTTTGCGTTTTATATCTGTCAGTCCTTCATAATCTTTTCAATCTCGGCTCCGCTCAGATGGTTTTTCACCATAAGCTCGCCGACGAGCGCGTCGATTTTGTTCCTGTTTTCGGAGACTATGCGTATTGTCTCCTCCATCTGCTCTCTGAGGATACGTCCGACAGCCGCTCTTGCCTCAGCTGACATTGAAGCGTCATCTATATCTGTCGACGCAAGACCGACGCTCTCGTCCATTCCATAAGTGCAGACAATGCGCTTTGCCGTATAGGTCGCGGAGTCAAGGTCGCCGCTCGCGCCGCTTGATATTCCGTCGTTTTCACCGTAATATACGATTTCCGCAGCTCTTCCGCCGAGCGACGTTCTGATCTTCGCCAGCAGTTCATCCTTTGTATATATCGCCTTGCCCTCCTGCTCGGCATGCTGCATGTATCCGCCGTGATCTCCTCGCGCAACGACCGTAAGATATGACGGTATCTCCCCGCCCGCACAGCAGACGACGGTGTGCCCCGCCTCATGTCTTGCAACTCGTTCCAGCTGGGAAGCATCCCATTTTTTCACCTCTCCGCCGTTAAAAGTTTCAAATGCCTCGTCAAGAATGGCGTCGGTGACGTCGGTGCTTCCCTCTCTTATGGCAGATCTGAGGGCAAATTCCATAACGGAGTCAAGCTCTGCAAGGCTCATCCCCGTCGACCTCAGCGCAATGCTTTCAATCTCATCCGCCGATATCGCAAAGGCGTGATTTGCGGATGCCTTCATGTTCATAAATCTTATCCTGTCCGCCTTGCCGGGAAGGTCTATGTATATTCTTCTGTCAAACCTACGCATAAGCGCGGCATCAAGACTTTTGCCGCTGCCGGGCTCGACGTCGAAATTCGTTGCCGCAAGGACAAAGACCGGCTTTGAAGGATCGCTTGAAAATCCGTCCATTTCCGTAAGGAATGCTGTCAGCGTCTCCTCGCCCCTTGCGCCTGAAAATTCTCCGCCCGTTCTCTCCTTTGCGATCGCATCAATCTCGTCGACAAACAGCACGGAGGGCGCATATTTGCGCGCGGTCTTGAAAAGCTCATGAACCTTCTCTTGTCCCTCGCCGACATATTTTTTAAGGAACTGATTTCCTTCTGCGGCAATGAACGTCACTCCGGACTCGCACGCCATCGCACGGGCGAGCATTGTTTTGCCGGTTCCGGGAGGTCCGTAAAGCAGAACGCCCCTCGGCGCCTTTACGCCCGTGCCCGTATATTTTTTAGCATTTTTAAGATACTCGACGAAATATGCAAGCTCTTTTTTCGCGTCGTTCGCGCCGATGACATCCGAAAAATGAACGTTCGGGGTCGATACGGAGCTGAGAACGTTTTTCGTATCCTCCGATTCGACAGCAATGATCATTCTGAAATCAAACAGCCTTATCGCGGCATTTTTCCCGTCCTTTGAAACCGTCTGCGCCGTTTCAAAGGAAATCAGCTTGTTTTCCTTCGCAAGACTGATCATGCTCGCCTGCTGATGAAGTCCGAAGGCAATTCCGGAAAGCTCTTCTGCGAGCTTTTCTTTTCCCTCCGCCCTGCTTATCACGCCGCGCGCTCCCTGTCGGAAGAACGAGACCCTCTCCTCCTCGCTGAGCGACGAGCTGTTTTCCAGAATATATATCGGCATTTCGTGCTTGCGTTCGCGCAAAAATCTGAAGAAGTCTCGCGCCGGAGAGTCAACATCCTCAATATTGAGGGCTTCAAGGTCTGCCTCCTGCGCGCCGCAGCCCATATCCGCAAGCACAAATCCTATTTCATAATTTTTGATGATTTCAACGGCTTTTTCAAAGTCCTGCGTGCCGAATATTTCAAGGGCGCTTCCGTCCGCTCTGCAGGCGGACACTGCATCTTCATCCGCAAAAACAAGAACCTTTATCTTTTCCGCCGGCTCAAAAAGCGCGGAGATTTTCGCGTCCGCCCTTGAAAGGTCAACGCTTACGGTGATTTTTTCTATATTGTCTATCCCTGTTTCAACCTTTTCCGCGGCGATAAGGCGCAGAAGCTCGTAGAGTTCGTCGTTGAAAAACGTTTCTGCCCGACTTCTCACAGATCTTGCGTCAGCCGCGCCGCCCTCGGAAAACATAAGCGCCGTATAGACTTTCTCGTCAAAACAGAATTTTATTCCCGTCGTCCTTTCAAAATTCCCGGCGTGACGTTCTATCTCTTTTTTCGCTATTGCGCGAAGATTGTGCGCGCTGATATGATTGAACATCACAACATTGCCGGAAGCAAATCTTGAGCAGATTGCCCCGGGGAAATACGGCGCACCCGTCGACGGATTTATATCGCTCTGGAGCGCCTTGACAATGACTTTTCTCGAAACCGATGAGAAATCTCCGCTTTCGCTTTCCATATAGAGCTGCTTTCCGGCGTTCGTCGTAAGAATGATTATCGCATCCGAAAACGACACTTCCTCATCCGTGTAATTATCACGCAGTCTGCCCGCGTCAAGCATCTGGAGGAAAAGATGAATTACGCACATGTGCGCCTTTTCTATCTCGTCAAAAAGCAGTATGCATCTCGGATTTTCCGAAACAAACCCCGTGACGTTTCCCTGCTTTGCGTTTTTATAGACCTTGTCCGAACCGCAGAATTCAAGGTTTGCCTCTTTATCTGCGTATTCGCTCATGTCAAACCGCATGAAAGGGATTTTCAGCACTTCTGCCGCTTTTTCCGCAAGGAACGTCTTGCCGACTCCGGGCGGGCCCGCAAAAAGAAACGTTGCGCGCGGGCGCTTTCTCGATTTGTCCATCATCGAAAGCATCCTTGCCTGAAAATATCCCGTTACAAACACGTTTACGGCGTTGTCCTGTCCGTAGACGGCGTCTCCCAGCTCGGCGCGTATCCTTCCGATATCCGAAACAAGCGCCGATATCTCGCTTTTCGCCTCCTGAGGAGAGAGCGTCTTTTCGGACGACGCAGACGCGCCCGTCTCGCCGTTTTTGCACTTTTTTTCATCATCGGCTAGCAATTTTGCCAAAAATGACTCCGTTCCGTCCTCTTCGGAAGAATCGAAAATATCCGCCCAGTCTTCGTCCGTAAACTGTCCGTCATCGGGCTTTGCGCCTTCGCCATTGGGGCTGACAGCCTTGTCAAGCGCGCTTTTTATCGCCTTGCTCGGATCATCGAAAATGCAAGAAAGAAGCAGATCGACAGTCACCTTGTCGCGACCTTTTTCCTTTGCCAATGCGCTTGCCGCCCATATCTTGTTCTTCATATAAAGCTCGTCATAGAACGAACTTTTTGCCTGACTTTCTTTGACATAAAGCATCAGCTCTGTCATAAGCGAATAGCTGTCCGCCGTCGCCTTCGATATGACGCATTTTGCGTCCGCAAACTCTCCGGAAATGAGATCGTTCTCCGTACCAATCAGCTTGGCAATCGTCTCGCAGACGAATCTTTCCGCCGTGAAAGGTCCGACGCCGCTGCATTCTTCCTTGCTCGCTCCTCCCATAATCTCCGAAAAAAGCGCGCTCATTCTGATTTCATTCATTAAAACTTCTCCTTAAAAATATGTCAACTGGATTTACAGGCTGTTATTTATGTATCCGCAGTCGGTTTTCCCGTCTATCTCGCGTATCCAGCAGTTTTTCGGATTGCGCTCATCATGATACCATTCAGGCGAATAATGGAACCAGCGCAGAAGGAATGTACGCAGGGTTGTCCCGTGAGTGAAGACGAAGAGGGTGTCGACTCCGTGCTTTTCATAGTCTCTGTATATCGTGCCCATGAACTGATGAATCCTTATAGCGACGTCAAACGGGCTTTCTCCCATCGGCAGTCTTGCATAGAACTTCCCGAAATTGTTTCTCTGACGCATGTATTCCGCGTATTCAACGGGATACAGCTTTCCCCAGTCCTCCTCAGGAACGGAATCAAACAAGCCGAACTGTTGCTCTGTGAGCGTTATATCCTCTCTTATATCGCTTATGCCGAGATATTTGTTGAACTCATCGCAGGTCTGTCTCGTTCTTGCGTACGGGCTTCTCCATATACGCGCCTTCGACAGATCGACGCCGTGCTCGCGGCAATATTCTGCGAGCCACTTTCCGTTTTCCCTCGCCTGTTCTTTTCCCTTTTCGGTCAGCTCGACGAGATGATCCGGTAATCTTTTTACATAATTTTCTCCCGAATTCGCCTTCGACTCCCCATGTCTTATAAGAAATATGTGCATAACAATGTCCTCCCTGTTATTTATTTTTCGATTTTATCCGCGTTACGGAGCGGCTTCCAGATTTAATGTCAGAATCAGCCGATTTTTTGCCCTGCGAAATTTCCTTGTAGCCTCCGACTCTTATGACAGTCTCCCTTTCGTCGCTCTGCAGATACATAGGCTTCACAATGTCACTGTGCATTTTGCCGACGTCGCTCTTCCGGCTTCCGTATACATACCCTTCGGCACGCATATAGGCATTCCATCTTCTCTGTTCAAGGTCGATTATCGTGTTCTTTTCCTCTTCGCTGCATGCGCTTATGGGCTTGTCCGCGCCGGGAATTCCGCAGTGCTTCCGCGCCACGATATGTATCGCAAGCGCGACGGATGACCTGTAAAAATATTCATACTGCCAGAACTTCTTTTCCACCTCGACGTCGCCCTTCGCATAAGCCCTATGACAGTTCAGTGCGTCCTCCTCCAGCTTTGAATTCATTATGACGTCCTCCGAATATGACGTTTCGATATCGCCTATGAATTCGATATTATAAGCCCCTTCATCATCACTCTTCGCCGCGCGCAGAGCCCGCACCTCATCGGAGTTATAGACGACCGTCCGGAGCTTCGGCTTTATGCCCATTCTTGCAAATATCGTTCTCAGTTCGGACGCTATCCGAACGTTCTCCTCGTCCACGCCTATGGCGACAAATGCATATGTTATATCCTTCATTTTGCCGACCATGTCGGCAAAACTCTTCGTTCTTACATCAATTCCCGAATGTATCTTTATGTTATATTCCGGAGCGTCGCCGCCGCGTTTTCTGCGCTCCTCGTCGTTTTCGGCGGCGACAAGCTCAGGGCACAACATCATGAATTTCTGCCCCGCAAGCTCATCCATATCGAAAGCGTCGATTTCAAGGTCGTAGCCATCCATCTGACAGTACCATGAAAGCGCCTTGACCATCTCGATTCCGTGCTTACCGAGTCCGACAACGACAGCATGAATTTTCCTGTTGCCGCCTTCGGTTTCCGGCTCGCAGGCATCATCGAAAAGCTCGACGCCCTGCGTATAAAGCAAACGATTGATAAGCGACTGAACCTCGTTTATCCTGCGGACTCTCACGGCGGTTCCGTCCGTGTGGTCGAGGAGTATTTCGCTCTCGGCGCCCGTTGTGAACGTGTAAAGCACTGTCTCCGCATGCGATTTTCCGCTCTTATTTTCAGACTTACATTTGTTTATTAGCTTCAGAGATGAGGTCATGCTTTCCGCCTCTTTTCTGTTTATCGCAAAGAGATAAAGCGGCTTTGAACTGCTGTGTGCTCTGAGATTGAGGTCGACAATGTCCTTTTTGAAGCATATTGCGCGTATTTTATGCGCTTTTTCGAGAAATTCGTAATAATCGTCATCATCCTTTTCGTAAACGCCCGTAAACACAATTGCCGCTCTCAGATGATTTTTGCGTATATCGCCCGCAAGCGCTATCGACTTTTCGTTCAGCTCCGAAAAGACATACATATCCCTGTATCTGCTCAGAGCGAAGCGCAGACCGGAAAGTATCCCTCTGAAAAGAGAGAGCACAAATCCGAAGGTCAGTATCGGTGCGATGACAAACAAAACCGAAAGAATCAGCGAATAATATGAATCCGAAACATATTCAAGTATCATCGAGGTATCTGCGTCAACCGTGAACACCTGAAACGCACCCTGAAATGAAAAAAGTATTGCTTTCGCGACGCGTGCGTCCGTTTCTGCGCATATCTCGCGATAGACCGGCAAAAAGCAGGATGAACGTCGATATGAACGTCCCCGCAAATATAATCCAGAACGGCTTTACAAGCCTCCCCGTTCTCTTAAGACTGAGCGCAATCGCCAGAAAAGCCGACAATGCCAGGACAAAAAGTGCCACAACGGCATAAATTACCCAACCCATAATGTATTCCTCCACGTTGTCTTAATTTGGCTCATTTTTATTATAATTGCTTGTGGTAATCTTGTCAATAGAATGTTGCTTTTTGTCAGAAACGCTGATATAAAGTCGCAATTTATATCAATCTGAAGCGCGGGAAATATATAAAAATACGCCCACGGAAAGTAAATCCGCGGACGCATTTTTTATGTTATTTGCTTTGTCTCAATGGTTGCTGAATATTATCAGCTTATCCTTTTCATCCAGCTCGACGTTGATTTCCTCCTGCTTTCCGGAGAAAAGCACCATCTCCCCGCCGGGCTTGATATAACCGAGAATGATTGATTTGTTATCGTCAGGGGTTGCGTCATAAACGGCGCGGATAAGCTCATATGCCGTGCACGGCGCGGGGATTTCATCAAAGAATCTGCGCACTTTCTTTATATAAAGCTCCTTACTGTCATATTTGCCGACGCCGAGCTCGTCATATGTCAAAATATCCTTGTAGAACTCATAAAGCGATTCCTTTGTGCTTATCTGAGTCATCATTTTTGAAATGTATCTGTTACTGAGAATGACGTTGTTTACGCTGTAGCTGCGGACAACATCATAATTTTTCGGATTCACTATCTCAACGACAACGTCAATGCTTTCCTTGTCGAAGTCCGGAATACGGTTGACATGCTCCTGAATGATATCCTGAACATAAATGAGGTATGTGAGCGCGTTTGCGTCGATATCCTCCGAAAGTGCCATATCATCCGAAAGAATCAGGATACTTGCGTCCTGCTCACAGCTGTCGACAAAATCGGATATCTCCTTCTTTATTATGTCGCCGTCATATACGTCCGCCTCAATCGTCTTGCGGACATAAGGATAATCCCTGTAATAATTGCGCTTTTCAAGATTTTTCTTATCGTCTATGACAATGATGTTCAGAATATCTTCGCCTTCCCTGTTCCATTCGTTATGGAATGACTGGAATCCGTCCATTATCTCCTTGCTGTTGCTGTTGTGACCGACGGAAACAACGTTTCGTCTTTCAAGCCAGAAATGACGGTTCATTCTAACGGGGAACGTCACAGCCGGAAGCGCCGCTTTTGGCTTGTCGTCACATTCTTCGTTTGCAACAAAGAAGCCTTCCCTTCCTGTTTTAACATCCATTATCGTAAGCGGGATTGAAGTATCGCTGCCCTTCAGCATGGACGAAACGAAATCATTTCCCTTCTCCGAACCGTCAACAGTCTTGTAGAAGAACTCTGCGCCCTTGTTTGAAAACAGCTCGCCGTATACAAAGTTGAGCTCGGGCATGATCGAAAACTGCGAGAGGAGTTGACCGAGTATCCTGTTGACGGGCACGGGAATGATATTGCATTTGCCCAGATTTTCCTTGTGCAATATAATCTTATCGACAACGCTCGCCGTCCAGTCGTCATCAACCTCGACAATTATCACCTGATCGTCAGCCGAAGCCTCGGAGCCTGTTATCTCCGCAACCTGAACAAGTGTCTTTATAGTGTTCGCATTACCCTTTTCGTTCTTTTCGATACGCTCCGAAAGCTCATATTTGCACGTCGCGTTCTGAACGTCCCTGCCGAGAATTATGACAGACTTTGCCTGCAAAAGCGAAATATCGTTGAGCTGTTTGGTCGAATATGTGTCGCCCTCTCTGATGATTATCGTCAGTCTGTTTCTCAGCTTGTTTCTGTTTATGTATCTGATTCTTTCAAAGAGTCCCTTATCTTTACATTCTTCGGATATCCGCTTGTTTTCGGATTTCATTGTCACGGAGATACGCTCGTCAATCTCCTTTTTGACGTCATCCGCACCGGAAGGCACCAAAATGATGACAACTTCCTTTTTGTTTGAATAGAGCATGTCGTTTATAACTTCCGACGCCCTCGAATTCCAGTTCAGAATTACGGTGTGTCCCGACACCTGAATTGCGCGGTTTCCCGAATTTGAATTCTCAATGAAGTTTGAAATATAGTTTGTGACGTAACCGATGATAGCACCCGTGAACGTGATCATTCCGACGAATATCGTCACAAGGCAAACAATTATCAGCGCGACGCTCGTCTGCCCTATGTCCTGCACGACAAACTGGATACAGCCTGCGTCAAGTATCATGCTTATGGTATAGAAAATCGACTCAAAAAATCCGTCGTTTTTGAGCGACTCCGGCGAAAGCGCCGAGATGAGCAGTGCCGATATCACAAGCAGCACTATGTTCAAAAGAAATATCGCAAATAGGATTGCCCTTGACGGATTCTTTACGATATACACACTTATCCATTCTTTGATTTTTCGTTTCATAAATTTCTCCGGTCTTTATCTTTGATGTCCTGGCAGAACAAATACAAAGACGCACTTTTTTGTCATTGCGTGCCGTATTTTGTCAGCCATAAGACAAGTATACCTGTTTTGCACAGACAAGTCAATAGGTTGTGACAAAATATTCCAAAACAAATCCATATTTTTTCAGCAATATGCCGCTTGCGGAAAAATAACTGCGCCGCGCAACTGCGCGGCGCAGTTTGGGATTTTTTATCTCGCCTTTGTCAGCTCGTTGTTTATTTCATTGATTCTCTTGTTGAGAGGATCAATCTTTTCGCGAATGGCTTTCTGCGCCGCATTGACTTTTTCCTCAAGTGTTTTAACCTTGGCGCTAACCGTATCGATTTCCTCCTGGATGGCTTTTTTCTCCTTGATTTTGAAAATTCCGAGAGACTCCCGCTTTACCAAAAGAGAACGCAGTTGCTTGCTCGCCTCATCCTTTTCCGCTTTTTCGGGAACATTTTCAAGCTCGGTTTCCAGCTCGCTCACCTGTTTTTTCAAAGAGGCAGCTTCCTCTTCAAGCGTCTTTTTCTCTTCTGCGTGTTCAGCCCAATATTCTTCAAAGCGTTTCTTTGCTTCTTCCTCTGCCGCTTTGCGCGCTTCTTCTTCCGCTTTACGCTTCGCCTCTTCTTCTGCTCTCTCCTCTTCTTTTTTCGCATTTTCAAGCTCGGCTATTTTCTTGTTATATTCGGCAATCTTATTTCTGCGAATCTGCTTTGCCGAATCCGTAAGCATCCATTCCTTATTCCAGTAGCTACCTCCGTAAGAGCTGTAATCACGTTTCCAAGAGCAACTGTCGATTATCATTTGCTGATAATAAGCCGCGTTTTTATAACGCTTAATATTCCGTTCGTCATCATCGTCTGATAAGGCAATTGCAAACTCAAGCAGTCCTATGTAACAATCTGTTTTTTCGATGAATCTCTGCCATTCGTATTTGTTTGCGCGATCATCGGGGTCATTCGGGTCTCCGTTGTATTCGGGGAAAATAACATTACTAAAAGCATCCACAACAGCGTTATTTACGTTCGTCGGAAATTGTTCAAATGCAGAAAGCGGATTAACACCTATTCCGGTTGCTTCAATGAATTGCCCCAAAACAAGAGTCATTTCTTTCCAGTCGGAAATTATGAAATTTTTGTTTTCCTCGCAGGGGTTTTTCGCGAAATTATCCGTGCGCAGAGACAGCATCGCATTGGTAAGTCTGGTTATCTGATCGACCGCCTCTTCTTTAACCGCTTCTTTTTCATCCTCGGGAGCATTTTCAATAGCTTTTGCAAATGCGGAAACACTCTCCGAAAGCCTCGGATTGCGAAGGGTCGACTGCCATCCCGCCGCTTGTCCCTTTATGAGCCACGCCCTGTAATTTGTGACGTCGATTTCAATTATCTTGTTGCAATACGATTCCGCCTCTTCGTTGTTTTCCGCAGAAAGCGCATTTTCCGCCATTTTGAGATAATTTTCAATCATCTTTGAATTGTCCGCCTGCGGAGCTGCTACCGGAGCGGCAACTGTTGCGCCGCCTTCGCTGAGCTTTTCTCTCAGTCTCTCGGTGCTGTATTCCATTCCGCAATTACTGCACACGCCCGTTCCGCCCGAGCCCATTACGATTTTTCCTCCGCAGAGGTCACAAACCAATACTGCCATAATAAATCCTCCGAATATGTTAAAATGTTATAAAAAATATCACCCGCGGGAGATATCACCTGTAATTATTGTACATTTAGTCCTGTATTAAGTCAACTATCCGATTTGGTGAAAAAGTCGCGCATTTGGGGATTTTTCGGCGCGTCCGCATGCAAAAAAAGTAAGATATCCAAATTTTCGCGCCGTTCGCTCTGGTATTTTGGTTTAAGTTCCGTTTTAATCCAGTCGACGCTTTTTCATATTTTCTCCGTTTTGACTCATGATGCCGTTTCATAACGGCACTTATCCGATTGTTCAAATACGTGTCTTTTGATAAAAAACAACGGTCTGCAAGTTTTCTTGCAGACCGTTATGATTGTGCGAACGACAAATATACAAGGTGAATTCCTTGTCTGATGTCGACACTGTTTAATTATGTTTCTTTATATATTTCGTCGCCGTGTTTATCCAATTCAGCGTTTTCTTCGCAATAAAAATCATATTCATAAAACAATGCTTCTTTTATCGCTTCCAAATTATCATAAATACTTGTTCCAACGCTTTTCCAATCTCCCGTATTATAATCATATTCTTGAACAGACAGCCTGAATGTGTCCCCTTGCTTCAAGATCAGTGCTCGATCGGTATTTGCAAAATCAAACCATACATAATCATAATCACCGGGCTCAATTCCTGAATATTTATCGGTCTCCCATTGAGCAAGGATCTCTTTGTCTCGATTCTTATTAACTCTAAAACCCAAATAAGCACACAGAGACATTACGCCAAGAATGACCATTTCTTCAATTAAAAAGATAAAAAACAGACGCCAATCACGCTGTGAAAATTCAGAGAATGGCTTATATCCAGTCCAACTGACCGTGCGATAAATATTTACAAATAATAAAACTGAACAAATAAAAACAACAATTAAGTAAATCCAATATCGTTTTGGATATGGAAATCGCTTGCCCATCTCATCACCGCCTTTTCTTTTATTGTATCATTTAATAATCATTTTTTCAACTGTTTCTATAAAGTCGCCGGTTCGAGTCTCTGATGTCGGTATTTCACAGCCATAAAAATGAAAGATATTTTTTACCCCTGAAATACGAAAAAGCCCTTGAAAAACAAGGGCTTTTAGGTAGATAGGCATTTGTCTATCATATATGTGTATAATTGACGAAATAGCTACTTGCCGTGAGTAATCTATTCATATATAATATCTCCTTGTAAAGGAGGAATACATATGAATAAGCTCTATACGGAAAAGGAAAGAAGCTCAGTTGTCAATCGCTATCTCAACGGAGAGAAAATTTCGGATATATCCCAAAAAACAAATATTTCTCGCGGCACTATTTACGCATGGATAAAACAGCGTCAGGAATCATTTGGCGAAAAAGAAATACCCAATTATCGCGACCTGCATTTTCTTAGCCAAAAATGCAATAGGCAAAAAGATATGATCGATATTCTGCGAGCATCCGACTGTTCCGTAAATTCACCATTGAGAGACAAATTCAATGCCATCACAAAGTTGTCAGCTAAATATAACATCAATCTTCTATGTGAAGCATTACAAGTCGCCAAAGGCAGTTACTATAATCACATTCTTCGAAACAAAAATGGAAATACCACATATTCGGCAAAAAGAACGCGTATGACGCCTTTAATTAAAGAACTATACGATAATTCCAATCAAATTTTCGGTGCCGGAAAAATACATGCCATACTAAAAGATCGTGGATACGCAATATCAGAATCTACCGTGGCTAAAATCATGCACCAAAACGGTTGGTTTTCTATACGCTCCGGTGCAAAAAAGCTATATCTTTTGCAAAATGAGCGTCGAAAAAATATTTTAAATCAACATTTTACGGTCAGCAGACCAAATGAAGTTTGGTTAAGCGATATCACATATTTTTTCTTTCACAACCAGCCCATATACACCTGCGTCATCATTGATTTGTTTGGAAGAAAAGTCATAGCATACAAAATTTCAAAGCACAACAGTACCCAGCTTACCACCAGCACACTAAAGCTCGCCATTGAAAACAGACATCCTACAAAATCACTACTGTTTCACAGTGACCAAGGAAGCAACTACACCTCGGGACAATTCCGAAAGCTTTTGAAGTCATATAGCATTCAGCAATCATTTTCGAATCCAGGAACACCGTATGACAACTCGGTTATGGAGTCTTTTTTCGGCGGGTTCAAGCGAGAAGAGCTATACCGTCACGAATACACATCCATAAAATCTTTTCGAGAGTCGGTTGACAAATATATGAGTTTCTATAACAACGAAAGACCGCACTCTATTCTTTCGAACCGTACACCAAACAGCTATGAGTCCGAATATTTCAGCAACAGCAAGGAAAAACAGGAATGTTAAATTGAACACTGATGGTTCATATGAAAAAGTGAAATGCGTTTTGATATTCGATTTTGACCTGTTTTCGCTTTATGTGTTCAATTGCACGATATATTAAAAATCGTTGTGGCACAACTGTTTTAGGTAACAAAAAGCACTTCAAACTGAACAACTGTGGTTCAGATCCGAAGTGCTTTTCATATGGCTCCCCTTGTAAGACTCGAACTTACGACACCGCGGTTAACAGCCGCGTGCTCTACCGACTGAGCTAAAGAGGAATAAATAAAGTCGGCCTCGACCTATTTTCCCGAGCCGCTTCCAGCTAGGTATCATCAGCACTGCACCGCTTAACTACCGTGTTCGGAATGGGAACGGGTGGACCCGGTGCGTCACAAAGACCGACTATGTG
>ERZ779725.39-NODE-39-length-92879-cov-2.381798_pt1 | contig 92879 bp, 146 predicted proteins | sample MGYA00511890_ERZ779725 | MGnify/ENA primary metagenome ERZ779725 (study PRJEB29588, sample SAMEA2148549) | human gut metagenome | biome: human gut; feature: human-associated habitat; material: faeces | place: Denmark | collected 2008/2010 ...
GAAATAAAAGATGTTTCCGTTAATGAAGAAGTTGTTTCTCATGATGGTTTATTTCACAAAGTAATTAACGTATTCAACAATGGCGAAAAAAATATTATAAAACTAAAAGCATCTAATTGTCATGAAATAAAAACTACTAGCAATCATAAATTTTATGTAAGAGAAAAGACATATATTCACCCATTTATTGATGGGAAGAAGACGATGAAAAGAAAATTTTCGGAACCAAAATGGGTCGAAGCTAAAGATCTAAATAAAAATTATTTGGTCGGAACCCCAATAAATCAAAATTCAATTGTCCCCAAATGGGATGGTGTTGAGTGTACAAGGGGAAGATCTAAATATATTAAAAATAATCTGAACATGAAAGACGAAGGATTATGGTATTTGATAGGAAGATTTTTAGGTGACGGATGGACAAAAACGAGGAAAGACAGAAACAATAATGTTTCTAGTATGATTATATGTACATCAAAAATAAATGGCGAAGATAAACTATTTGAAGAAAAAATACCAGAATGGGCACATTACGTAAAAGTCGAAGACAATACGACATATAAATATCAATTTACAAATAAAGAATTGGCTACTTTTTGCAATCTATTTGGAAAAGGTGCTGAAGGTAAATATTTACCTGGATTTGTATTTGATATGCCAATTAATCTCGTGAGGAAATTAATAGAGGGTTATGTTGATAGTGATGGATCATGTAAAAAATATACATATTCTATAACTTCAGTTAATAGGAAACTATTATATGGAATTGGGCAGTTGATTGTGAAAGCATATAATATACCGTTTCAAATAAGTAAATTTAAACGTCAAGAATTTGGATATATAGAAGGAAGAAAGATTCATCAAAAAGACACATATACAATACGATGGACTTTAAAGTGCAATAGAAGAATGTCAATTATTGAAGATGGATATTTATGGTCTCCAATAACAAAAATTGAACATACAGAAAACAAAGAAACTGTTTATGATATAGAAGTGGAAGAGGCTCATTCTTATACGGCAAATGGATGTATAGTGCATAATTGCCAGGATATGTCTGTTGCTGGACATCAAGGCACAGCTACCAGAAATGGAAGAACAAATCATGGAGCTGGCGCAGAAGAAGGGTCTGGGACAAGATCGAGTCTTATGTGGGAAACAATTAATATTATTAAACAGATGGGAGAATGGAAACCAAAATATGTGATTTGGGAAAATGTTAAAAATGTCAGAAGTAAATATATGGTACATAATCACGACAGATATATGGAAGAATTAAGTAAACTTGGATATACAAGTACATATGAACTATTAGACGCAAGAGAGTTTGGTATTCCACAAGCAAGAGAACGCTATTTCACTGTAAGTTGTTTAAAAGGAAAGGAATTTGATTTTTCTGATCTGATTAGAACGCCAATGAGAAACATTCATGAGTTTTTGGAACAGAAAGTTGATCCAGTATATGAGGTAACACAACCGAGCATTCTGGAATGTATTGGAGCATCCGGAATTAGAAGAGCAACCGTAATTGACCAATATGCTTATACAATCACGACTCGCCAGGATCGGACACCTGCACAGGTAATTGACTTACATAATGGAAAATACAGATATCTTACAGAAAGAGAATGCTGGCGACTTATGGGATATACGGATCAGGATTATGAAGCAGCTGCATCTGTCCAACAGAAACGAGGAAGATATAGAATGGCATTATATAAACAGGCTGGCAATAGTATTTGTGTTCCGATATTTGAAAGTATGTTCAGGAAAATTCTGTTAGGTGAAACTGCATAGAAAAACTATGTTATTGCTGAGGAATATGATATAATATAAATAATTATATAAAAGTTGGAGGAAAATAGAATGGGAGAATATTATAATACAATTATTTTAAGACATGCTGAAGGATCTTATACGAAAAAACAGTTCAAAAATTACTCTGAAGGAGATTGTATTTATGGACCCAATACTGATCCAGAAGAATTAAAACGATGGACATACGATCAGCTCAATGAAGCAAAAGCAGAATTGGCAAAATATAAATGTACATATGACGAGCATCCTGATTGCGTTGATGTAGAAGAATATGCACTTGAATATTGTGACACAAATACAGATGGAGAATTTGTGAATGGTTCAGATTACGATTTAGCGGAAAAATAGGAAGTATAATATGTTAAAAACTATGGGTTATTATGAAGAAAAACATATTTATACGCATGAAGCAAAAGAGACAAAGAAATGTCCAATGGGATGGGATCAATCATGTTATAGTTGTATGCATTGTTTTCCTGGACATTATGAGCGACCTGATGATTATGATGGAAAAGACGTTTGTATGGAATGCAAACGATAGTTTTAAAAGAGAAATTGGATTGTTACAAAGACAGTCCCATTTTCGTCATAATGGAGAATATAATATTGAGGTGATTATATGAAATATCCAAAAGAAATATATTTGGACGGTTATACATATGTACAAATGTACGAACATGAAAAAGGTGGAATGTATTATCATTCAAAAGAAAATCCAGATCTAGTTACGAATACTTGTATAAGTCTATATCCAGATGGAAAACTTACATTTTTATGGAATGGAATTGAACAAAATTATGGAAAATATGACATTATAAATAACAGAAAATTTGAATAATAATAAAATGAAACCAAGTTTTCATGTGGATGGAAAGGATTAGTTGATATGGAACAAACTTTTTATATTGGAATGAAAATTTGCGATTATTATACAGTTTATATAAATGATGATGGATATGAACAAAAAGAAATGGTTCAAGAAAATGAAATTGATGGATTTATACATTGTCTAAAAGTTTTAGGATACGAGGAAATCTAAGTTTATTTACGAATGGAATTTATGATTTGAGGATTGATTTAGATAGACTAAAGCATTTCGAAGAAAAATAAGATGATTACAAGGTAAATGAATATAAGAGTCTAATTGTAAAACATGCAAATGAATTAGTGTATGACCAAGATCCATTTTCAAAGGAATTGCAAGTAAAAGAAATTCTATCAAAAGAAATATTTGAGAAAATGTCAGACCAAGGAGCTGCACAAGTTGTAAGAAGTATTTTACTCGCAGATAGAAATAATGTAATTGATTGGGGACAGGCATTTTATTTTATACAGAAATATATGCCTGAATCAAAGATGTTCGATTAAAAGCCCTTTTCTATGAAAGGAGAGTGATCAAGTGAAAATTTTCAGATATAAAGTAGAACTTACTAATGATAATGACAATGACTATTATAAAACTGGACTTGTTATTAACGAAAATAAAGAAATGGCTGAAAAACAAGTATATCAGTACTATGATAAAAAAACTACTGATTATGTATGTCCAAGAATTTTACTCACAGAAATAAATACAATACAAAATCTTATTATAGAAGACAGACTATAAGTTTATTTGTGAATTGAAAGGAGAATAGTACTATGAAGTCATTATTTGAAAGAGCTAGAAATATTCGTCACGGTTGTCTGGAAAGCAGATTGGTAGCAAGAATGGAAACGGAAGGAAGGGAACTTACAGACGAAGAAACTGCGAATGAGTTAGAATATCTTGCAGAGACAATCCATTATGCAGGTTTAGGAAAGGAATATGAAAAAGAAATTATGGCTGCCATTAGGTATTTGAGAAAATATTATTAATGAAATCTAAGATTTAATTTTTATGATAGGAGATGATTATTTTTGAAAAAATTTCTTTAAAGATAAAACAGATAGAGAGTTGAAAGAGTTATGGGGTAGAGTAGAACGTAACTATAAGAGAAATCTTGATGCATTAAAATAAAGAGGTACTTATGAATAATAAAAAATATAAATATGATTTTCTGACAGTTGGAAACAATACATATCAGTTTGTAAACGGAAAATTAAAATGGATTGTCAAATGGTAATGAAATTTAACTTTCATGAGTAATAAAATGATTGTGGGTACAAGGTGTTTTCTTTATGCATAAAAGAAGTCTGATTTTCGAGGATCAGTTTGATAGTGCTGGACTACTGGTAAGAATGGGTTCGAGTCCCATCGCCCACAACTTAATATAAGCTTTGTTTTAGTTAAATAGATGTGATGTAAATGCATACTTATAAAGGAAAATCATTAATAATTCATCATGATGGAGATTATAAAGGCGAATGTTACATTGTAGATAAAGAAACAAACACACAGATTAAAGTATCATGTGAAGATTTATTAGAATTTGCTGCTGAATATATCAGGTCAAAGAGAATAGCAGAAATTGAAAATATGGATACAGATGAATTTTTGAAATGACGATTTCAAGAGAAAATGGGAGATGATCGTATGAGTTTTAAGTCAGGTAATATTGTTAGAAAAATTGATACTTATTGGCATGGTAGTTTAAATGAATCACGAAATGATATAGGAAAGTTGTATGTAATAGAGTATTCATATGGAGAAAAATATGGTGACGGAACTTGTTACGGTGGATACTCAATTATGGATATGGAAACGGGTGGTAGTTCTTCTTGGTGGAATGAAGATTGTTTAAAATTTGTTGAAGAAGGAAGTGTTGAACTGATAAATCAGTTAAAAATAAAATGCAATCGAGTAAAAGAACAACAAAAAGATTTAAGTTGGATCAAAGAAAATTTTAGTCAAAGCTTATCTGCAAATTCTATTCTGACATTGTTCAATAAAGTAGGATATAAATGCGCCTTTGAAAGAAATGGTGAATACTATGCTTTAATGACTGACTGGTTAGAACTGTATCCTATATTTAACGCTATATTTAGGGCGGATAAAAATCAGATGATGGAATTTGTTGACAAAACATTTAAAGAAGATTTTAAAGAAAAATATAAGAATAGTTTTTCCTCGTTTTATGAAGAAGTTGCTGCAATGTGACATAATGAAAAATTGCTTTCGTTAGGTGATGAGGTGAACAAATGGACTTAGATAATATTACAGATATTGAAATATTAAGAAATGAATTGAAAAAACATATGACTCAAATGAAACAGGATAAATATTCTAATGATGGAGAAAATTATCTTTTCAGAAAAGGTTTTTGGTATTGTTTTATTCAAGAAACATTTGGTGTGACAATTTATTCTAATGATGATATGGAACATGAATGTTTCTTTGATAATGAAGTAGTAGAAAAATATTTAAATGTGCCAGACGTTTTTTAAATAGAGGTGAAAATTTGAATTATAATGACTTGTTAAAAAGAAAAGGATTTATTTTAAATACTTATCCAGAAGGAAAATTCTGGGAGCTGGTTATAACAGAGGACGAAAATAAGAAAGAACATATTTGTAAAGTATTTGGAGCTGACATTGAATTATTTGACTCAAATACAACAGATATTGATACACTTATATTACAGTGTACAGAGAACTTTACAAAATGTCTTTTTTACTATGATTGCAATCCATTTGATATGGAAACTAAAACATTTATGAAATGTGTTGAGAATATGTGAGCAATGAAAGATTGTTTTCAGAAGGCAGGTGAAATGTTGTGACTGAAGCAGATATTAACAAATATGTTGTCGAAGAAATGGGATATGCAGAAGAGCAAGAAGATAAAATTGCCATTAGGCTTGATTTATCAAATGGAGAATCTGTAGAAATCTGGTTTGACGAATATAATGATTGTTATACCTGGAGCAATGCCTCCTATGGATACGAAGATACTTATGCAGTAGTACAAGATATTTGCGAATGGATGGAAGATAATTTATTAGAAGTAATAAATATAGAAACCGTATAATAATTAATATAGACAACAAAAGGAAGAAACAAAATATGGATAATATAATTTATATGTTTGACATTCCGTTATTTACATATGATGGATATGCAGATGTGATGGAAGATGGAACTCAGTATCAAGCACTTGAATGGAAACTGATTGACATGGAAAAATATAACGGAAAATATGTTGTGGTTGGTTTTGATGGATCGTTGAGAATTTATGAAGCTGAAGGCGAAAAATTGTTTGAAGGTTCATTACTTGATTCAAAAGATTTTGTTTGGCATCTGAAAAATAAAATTAAATAAAAGGAAGTAAAAGCATGAACTTAGAAAATATTAGTAAATACATGTGTTTGATTCTCAGACATAAACCAGAAGCAATTGGCATCACTTTGGATGAACATGGGTGGGCTAATGTCGTCGAACTGATTGACGGGATTAGGAAAGACAATCCTGGATTCGATCTGGATCATCTGTACGAGATCGTGGAAACAGATTCGAAGGGAAGATACTCTTTCAATGAAGATAAAACACTGATTAGATGCAACCAAGGACATTCGATTCCTGTAGATGTAGAGTTAGAAGAGAAACAACCACCAGAATTTTTATATCATGGAACTGGCGAAAAATACGTAGTGTCAATCGATCAGATTGGGTTAATTCCAAAAAGCCGGTTATATATTCATCTTTCAAGTGACGTTGATACTGCAGAAAAAGTCGGACAAAGACACGGAAAAGAAGTTGTGTATCAGGTGGCATCTGGCCAGATGCATAGAGATGGATATAAATTTTATTTGTCTGTGAATAATGTTTGGTTAACCAAAGAAGTGCCAACAAAATATTTAGAAAGGTAAAGTGATCGATATGAAAAATGTAAAAGTAATTACAATGAGCTTTGGAGAATTTAAAGACTATGTTGGAATGGTTTCAAACGGAGGGATAAGATGAACAATAAGGCTATTTGTAGAAAAACCGATGAACATTTTACGGAAGGTAAAGAATATGAATGTACAGCAGCTTATTCAAGATATGAAAGTGCTGTTGTAGATATTCTTGACAACAACAAAGAACTCATTACATGTGAAATAAACGATAAAGATTTTCAATTTGTTTTCAATTAATGAATCAGACATTTCAAAAGGAGAGAACAATGGAAAACTATATGAATGCTCCTATTCAGTTAGAGTGGACAGATAAAGATGTATTAGAAGATTTCGAGAAATATCATGATAAGAAAGCAGTTTCCAGAAGATTTTGCATTCCCGTGTCTCAAGTAACAGAAATATTAAAACGAAACGGTGTGAAAGAAAAATGATTCCAAAATATTTGGACTATACAGTAACACCTGCAGATTTGAGAAATATGTCAGAAGAGAATGTAATGGAATTAATGATTTTCACGGATCGAGATCGAAAAAATAATGAGGACGCAGAAAAATTATATTGGTGGTGCATACAAGAAATCAATTTTCGAATGGATTTGAGTGGATCTGAATATAAGCAATAAGAAAGCGATGGCTGGTTTAGTCATCGCTTTTTTTTATGATATGCTGCAGCTCTATAACGGAAATTCGCATCCTGGATTTCTTGCGAGATATGTTCCATTCGATCGATATATTCTGTAACGTGTGATGGAATTTTTGTATCCCATTCGTTTTTGTCGGAAGTAAGTAGATCGTTCGGGGTGCATTCTAATGCTTCACAAATTTTTTCAAGAGTTTCAAAGCGAATGCTTGCCATATTACCAGAACAAATTTTTGACACTGATGGTAAAGAGAGATCAGTAGCTTCTGCGAATGCAGCTTGGTTTTTATATTTACTCAATATTAAATGTTGAATATCTAATTTAATCATATTGCACCTCCGTGTCAATGATTATAACATAATTAAATAAGAAAATCTATAAAGACATGTTTATATAAATAAAGATAAATTGTGATATAATAGCAAAAATAATAAAGATATATTTATATTAAGTATTGACATATTAAAGATATGTTGATATAATGAGTTCAACGTAAGAAAAACAAGAGAGAAAGGAGGAACCGGGTATGGATGTACATTGTGGCGAAATTAAACGTGGTGAAATCTATTGGGTAGATTTCGGGAAAACGAAAGGATCTGAACAAGGCGGAAAACGCCCAGCACTTGTTGTCCAAAATAACATTGGGAATAAACATTCTCCAACAACCATAGTCGTGGCAATCACATCAAAAAGGAAGCCCAATCTTCCTACTCATGTCATTTTGGAAAAAGATGCGTTGAATGGATTAAGTTCCGATTCGTTAGTAACATGTGAACAAATTAAAACAATAGATAAAGCTAGATTGTTGGATAAGATCGGAGAGATTAGTCCCAAAAAGCAAAAAGAAGTGAACAGAGCAATGCAGATTAGTTTACAGACATTATTAATGGAGGGATGACAAGATGATAGAAGCATATGAATACTCTGATTACAACCAAGCGATGCAGAAAATGAAAGAACTTGAAAAAAAGAACAAGAAGTACAAAATTCTTATTTATACAATTGATTATGATCAAAATGAAGAAAGTAAAAAAATAACTACACCTGCAGAAGGGTGTAAGTTAATTAAAAAAGCAAAAACTATTTTCCTTAACAGAGATGAAATAATCGAACATATGCAATTATATTCTACGATACAAGATATCGAACACATCAATCGAGAAGGTATTATGCATGACATTATTTTACCACATTTAAAGGAATGAAATGGAAATATTTACCGCTGGAATATACATGTCAAGAGGTATAAAATGGAAATATAAGGAAAGACAAAATTATAGTAGCGCAAACAAATGTTCGAAAACATATTGACAAGAACATTAGTTCGATGTATTATAATTTTGTTGAACAAAATAAAAGAAGGGAATCATACCTGCGTTGGAGCGCATACGGTATGAATCCCTTCCTGTACATAACAAGCAAAACAAGCGATATTCATATGAATCTGAACTGTTGGAGCAGTCCAGATGAATAATAGCACAATGTCCTGCTTAAGTTTCATTATACATATTAATTTGCAATTCTGCAAGTCTATCTTGAGCAGTTCGCTATTATTTCACAATTTTACACAAACAGAATAGGAGAATAACCAATACGTAAAGGTACTTATTCATTTGATGAACGATAAGAACCTGTATTAAGTTTACCTATTTTTAAAATTAAATAAAGAAGGAGTGATCAGAAAATGTACTACATTATCACAAATGGAAAATATTGGGTGATTGAAAATCCAATACGTCCTGGCGAGTACATGGAATCCACAAAATCATCCAATGCAAAACAGTTTACATTCAAACAGGCTAAAAATCTGTTGAATGCACGTAGCAAAAAACTAGGTTGGATTCGGAATGGATATTCCATGGTTGGAGAGGATGGAAACAAGCCAACAGTTTCTCCTAAAGCAAAAGGGAATGGAGGTGTATTTTTAAATGAAAATGACATTGTAGTTGATCTGAACTTACTCGATCAGATTGAAGATGAGTGTACAAAGTTTTTAAGTTTGGCTGCATGGGATGAATCTGAATTGAGCAACATGTTGGAATCTCTTAGTACATATTTGTCTAAGCTTGATTCAGAAGAGAGTGATATTAAACATGCACTCGTTATTTATACATATAAACATGATGGAAAATTACCACAAGCACATAGAATTGCTAAAATCGGATATCTGTTCTTGCGGATTCTTATTGATCGAGCACATGTGAAAGCATGTATCTATAAACTTCAGGCAATGAAAAATGCATTGACGTACCATTACTCTCTTGGAAAACTGCAAACTGAATTAAATAAAACTGACAATGGAGAATATGAAAACTATAAACCAAGAACTGCAAAATTTGACGAAGCGATGAAAATATTGGAAGGGTAGGGTGAGCAAAAATGAGATACAAATATTTGACAGAGACTCAAAGAGAAAAATTAGAATTTCTTACACCAGAAGAAGCAGATGAGATCCAGCAAACGTATTTAGACAACGACATGCGCGAGCTTAAAAAAATCTGCAAAACTTTGATTTACAAAAAGAAAAAGTCATCTCAAGATTTACCGACACTTCATGATGCAGAACTTGAAAGTTTAGCAGTAGAAGTCTTTCTGTCGAGTTTACTTAAATACAATTCGGATGTCAAATGCACTTTTAAAACGTATTTATATGGAAATATTTGGAGAAAATATTGGACATATACAAGAGATATCGAACGTAAAAAACGCTGTGTTTTTGTTCCAGATATTGACGAAGAGACTGGAAAGCAGAAATTCGATAAAGATGGTAATCCTAAAGAGAAACCTGTATTTGATATTTCCATTTATTCTCAAATTGACGAAGATGGAATGCAGCTCTGGGAGACATTTGTATCTGGGAAAACCGTGGAAGATGTCGTCTTTCAAAATGATCAAGAAATGTCTTCATTAATGAGAGAATATACAAGTAAATTATCACGAGTACAGAGTGTAATTTTACATATGCTTGCAGATGGATTTAATGAAGAAGAAATTCTTCAAAATTTACATATTTCTAAGTCACTCTATAACGATAGCTTAAAAGCTATCCGGAACAACTCAAATACAAGAATACTTAGGAGGGATTATTAATGTTAGATGAATACAGAATCGAACAGATGGGCGTAGGAGCTTATGTTGATAGTATTGATGAGGAAGTTATTACTGTTGATCAGGCAGTCCAGAGAGCGTTTTGTTGGTCAAATGAAATGATCAATAATTTGATTTATAGTACTGTATCTCCAAAACGGATTTACATTCCAAACATTATTCTTGCAGAAGAAAAAAGAGAAGATGGGCTTACTACTACATACGTAGTGGATGGTGGTCAGAGAACAGAAGCGCTCAGACGTTTTGTGTTTGATGGGCATAAGATCTCTAAATCAATCCGGAATAGATATGTGACTTATCAAGGAAACAAACTGGATAAAAATGGAAAACCTATGAGAGATGAAAATGGAAAACTGATCAAAGAAATCAAAACATTTGATCTGGTTAATAAAACTTATAATGATTTCCCACCAGAACTGAAAAAGAGAATGAGATCATGTCAGTTGTCTGCTGCAATTTATCAGGAATGTACTCCAGAAGATACCTGCGATCTTGTCATGTTATATAACTCTACTATTCCAATGAATGTAAGCCAGAAGGCGTTTACTTACATTGGTACATTTGCGGATAAAATTAAACGGATTAAAGATAATAATCGTTTTCTTAAAGATTGTACGATGCTGAATGAGTTAGACAAGAAAAAAGGCATCTGGGAAAGAGTGATCATCGAATGCGTTATGGCGATGTTTCATTTAGAAGAATGGAAAAAGGCGCCAAGGGATATCTGCAAGTATCTTAATGAGAACGGAACAGAAGAAGAATTTGATACACTGAACAAATACTTTAATATGTTAATTCCTTACGCAGATAAACTCGATCATACAGAAGTAGCTGAATTATTTGTGTCAAAAGATTTTATGGCATGGATGACTCTTATGAAAAGAGCCTTAGATGAAGGAGTTTCACCAGAAAATTTTGGAAAATTCCTGATTGCATTTAATGACATGAAAGAAATCAAAGTCAATGATACTGATTGGATTGAAATAGAGCAGGATAAACACACGAAGGACAAAAAAGTAATTCAGCAGAAGATTGATTATTTACATACTTTATTAGTGGATTTTTTACATATTAAAGAGAATAAACCAAATGAAGATGCAGAGAGCGAAAGTATCAAAGACTCATCAGAAAATTCAGAGGGTGAAGAATCTGCAATCATTGGTGTTGATGATCGTATTGATCAGAATGATATTGATTTTGTACATACTCATGTAAATGAGAAAGTAGATCCAGACGACATCGAATTTTACAACGAGTGTCTTCAGGATACAAAAGTGTCTGCAAATGTTTATCAGCAGTGTAAAACAGCGTTAATTGCATTGATGGTTTATGCAGCGCAGAATAATCAGGATCAGGAATTTGAACAGTGGATTGGAGAATATCAGAATGCAGATGATGAATATAGTTCCAATCAGGGTATTAATTTCAGATTCATGAAACGAGATTTCGAAAACTTTCTTGTTGGGAAAGGAAACGCAGCGTAAAGAAAGGAGAATAAAATAATGCAGATCATTGCTACTAAGCAGGACGAGGCACTTCAAAATGCGTCCGTTGAAGATCTGCAGAAAATGCTTGATGAATTAGACTAAAAAGAAACGGCTGGCTGGTGTAAACTGGTCAGCCAAACTTATAGGTGATTGATATGACGCAAGAAGAGCATGATAGAAAAATTCTTATGGAACGAGTGGCTGTAGAGGAACTTTTACTGCAAGAACATATTAGTATTCCTGCAGCGTATGAACGAGCCAGAGAATATGTAGATAGATATGAAAAAGAATCTAAATTAGAAAATAGTAATAATTACTAAAATGCTGGAAAGTGAGGAAAAAATAATGGAAAATACGATGTCTGAATTAAAGGAATATCTTGATAGATTAGAAATTTCAATTGAAGGTAAAACTACTTGTGAAGTAAACGATGAGATTGCAAGTGTTTGGAATAAACTTGCAGATAGCAAAGAGGAAAATTAATGTTTGGATTAGTATTAAAAAGCGAATATGACCACATAAAGGATTTTGCTCAATTGATTATTCGTAACTTGAGAGATGATCTGGAATACGAGAGAAAGAAATCTCTCTATTGGATGTGTCGATGCGATGGCACAGTAGCAGACGATGTATCGTTTGATGATTGGATAAAGAAATTTGATCAAGTAAGAGAGGAGAATAAACTGTGAAAACATTAATTGTTGTAGATGTACAGAATGATTTCGTAAATGGGAGCCTTGGATCGGAAGAAGCACAGGCGATCATTCCGAATGTAAAAAAGAAAATTGAGGAGTATTACAATCGTGGAGATCAAATTATCTTTACAAGAGATACGCATTATGATGATTACTTAAATACTCTGGAGGGAAGAAAACTTCCAGTAAAACATTGTGTTTTTGGAACAAAAGGATGGAAGGTTGTGAGTGACCTTGAGGTTCCTAACTGCAGATATGTAAACAAAAGTACTTTTGGAACTTTGCAGTGGAGAAATATGACATGGATTGGAGATGGTGATATCGATCTGGTCGGTTTGTGTACGGATATATGTGTAATTTCAAATGCATTAGTCCTTAAAGCTATGTTTCCAAATACGGAAATTACAGTAGACGCAGGCTGTTGCGCGGGATCTACACCAGAAAAACATAAGGCGGCACTCGAAGCCATGAAAAGCTGCCAGATTAATGTGATTGGAGAATAAAGATATGATCATTTTAAATGGGAAAGAAGTAAAAGTAGAACACTTTCCAGATGGAACACAGAGAATCGTATTAGACGATTGTTTTTATCAGAAATATAACAACATTACATGGAAGTATGAGAAAGAAGAAGAACTTTCAGCGCTGATTTATATTACAAAACATTTAAAAAATTTTCCATATATTAAATCAATTGATCTTACAATGTTTTATCTTCCGAATGCCAGAATGGACAGAATCCATGATCAGGGCGAGGTTTTTACATTAAAAGGGTTCGCTGATGTTATTAATTGGCTCGAATTTGATAGAGTAGAGGTACTTGATGTTCATAGTAATGTTGGAGCAGCGCTTTTGAATAGAGTATATGTCTTTAATCCAAGAGAATATATTGATGAAGTAATTGAGCAGATTAGTAAAGAAAATCTTATTCTTTATTTTCCGGATGCCGGTAGTTCGAAAAGATATTCTGGACTGTTTTCTGACATTCCGTATTGCTATGGTGAGAAAAATAGAGATTGGTCTACTGGAAAAATCCTTGGACTCAAAATCAGAGACAATGGTATTGATCTTAAAGATAAAAATGTTTTGATGATTGACGATATCATTTCGTATGGAGGCTCTTTATATTATAGTGCAAAAGCATTAAAAGAACGTGGCGTAGATAAGATTTATGCTTATGCATCACATACCGAAAATTCAGTTCTTGATAGAGAAAAAGGAACATTAATCAAATCACTTGAAGATGGAACAGTTGAAAGATTGTTTACAACAGACAGTCTTTTCACAGGAAAACACGATAAAATCACAGTTATGGAGGTCTAAAATGATAAGCATTTCTTTTATGCTGATGGCAGATACATATAAAAATACAAATCCTGATGCTCTTCCAAAGGGTCTTACAAAATTAACTTCTTATATTACTCCTAGAAAATCAATGTTCAAAAATCTGAATGAAGTTGTATTCTTTGGATTACAGGGTTTTATTAAAGAATATATGATTGATTTAGCAAATGAAACTTTCTTCAAAAGACCCAAAAAAGAAGTTATTGCAGAATATAAAGAATATCTGGATAATCAGATCGGTTCTCAGAGTTATGATCTTGGACGTATCGAAAAATTATGGGATCTGCAGTATTTACCTGTAGAGATCAAAGCTCTTCCAGAAGGATCTGTTGTAACAATGGGAGTCCCGTGTATCGAGATGAGTAACGCACATCCGGATTTCGCATGGACGGTACAATGGCTGGAATGCATTATGCAGTCTTTTATTTTTGGAACATGCAACTGGGCAACTGTAGGTCATAAATATAAAACACTTGCAAATGAATTTTACGAGAAAACTACAGATGGTGCTAATCCTGCAATGGCTATGGCGGATTTTGGATTCAGAGGGCTTGGCATCGAGAACGGTATCCACGCCAGCTCTTCATGGCTTCTGTCATTTGACAAAACCTCTACAATTCCAGCAACCCAGTATATTGATAAGATGTACAATGCAGATTGCGTCAAAAATCATATTGGAATCGGAGCAGTTAGCCTGGAACATGCAACAGTATGCAGTAATTTAGCAGTATGTGAAACCGAGGAGAATTTATTAAGAAGATTGCTGACTGATACATATAAGAATACATCTTTCAGTTATGTCTCTGATACATTTGATTACTGGAACCTTATTGACGAAACACTTCCAAAACTGAGAAAAGAAATCGAAGAGCATAATGGCAAATTCCTTGTACGTCCTGATAGCGGCGATATTGTTGAAATTTCAGTAAAAACTGTTCAGAAATTATATCAGATTTTTGGTGGAACTGTAAACTTAAAAGGTTATAAGGAGTTAAATCCAAAGATTGGAATCATTTACGGAGATGGTTGTCAGTACAGTAAGATCAAAGAGATTTGGACACAGCTTGAAGGATTAGGATTTGCAGCAGATACGATTCTTTTTGGAGTAGGTGCGTTTTCTTTCTCTGCAATGTGTACGCCAGAAGATGGAATGGTTTGCTTAACAAGAGATACTTTTGGATTTGCAATGAAGAGCACCTATTGTGTAATTGATGGCAAAGAATATACCATTCAGAAGAATCCAAAAACAGATAAAAATAATCTGAAGAAATCTCATAAAGGACTTTGCTGTGTAGTAAAAGAAGAAAATAAATTCGTGTGTCATGATGGTTATGCAGAAGATACAATGCCAGAAGAAAATGAACTGAAACTCGTCTTTAAAGATGGAGAATTAGTAAAAGAACAGACTTTTGAAGAGATTCGTGAAAGACTGAATGGAGAAAATCATGATTGAAATTATCGAAGGAAATTTATTTGATACGGATGCAAAATTTATTTGTCATCAGGTAAATTGTATGGGAAAGATGGGATCTGGCGTGGCTTTGCAGGTCAGACAGCGATTTCCACATGTATACGAAGAATATAAAAAGGTAGCATCATCGGATATGCTGGGGAAAGTACAAATTGTACCAGTCAAGCCAAAATATATTGGATACGACTGTGGATCGATTGCAATTCCAAGTAATGAACAGTGGATTTGTAATTTCTTTGCACAAGATAACTATGGATATGACGGAAAACAATATACTTCTCTGGAAGCATTAGAAAAGTGTTTTAGAACTATGTGTTGGAAAGTACATGAAAAGAACAATAATTTTAGTGCAACAATTGCTATGCCATATAAGATCGGCTGTGATCGTGGTGGAGCAGATTGGGACGAAGTATATTCAATGATGCAGAAGATTTTTAATGAACTTGATACTCATGTTGAACTGTGGAAATTAAATCAGTAAAGGGGAGGAGAATAGATATGTATACTTTTGATGCAAAAGAAACAAAAAATAAGATTGTCGAGTGGATTAAAATGTTCTTTGAGCAGAATGGGAAAGATTGTATTGCCACAGTAGGTCTTTCAGGGGGTAAAGATTCAAGCATTGTTGCGGCTCTCTGTGTGGAAGCTCTTGGAAAGAATAGAGTTTTAGGTGTGCTCATGCCAGACGGAGAACAGACAGATATTGAAGATGCCTATGAAGTTGCTAAACATTTAGGTATTGAATACTGTACTGTAGATATTCATCCAGCAATTCTTGCGCTAAAGCACGAAATCAGACCACAAATTGGTGATCATTGGTCAAAACAGACATCAATTAATCTGCCTCCTCGAATCAGAATGGCAACACTTTATGCAATTTCACAGAGTATGAATGGACGAGTTGCTAATACATGCAATCTTTCGGAAACACTCTTATCTTGGGAAACTCGCTGGGGCGATGCAGTAGGAGACTTTGCACCATTAAAGGATTTCACAGTACAGGAAGTAAAAGCTATTGGATATGAGACGATTCTACTGAAAAAGATGGTTGACAAAACGCCGTCAGACGGATTATGTGGATCTTCTGATGAAAGCGCTCTTGGATTTAAATATTCTGTATTCGATCGGTATGCAAGAACAGGTGAAATTGATGATGCTGCAGTAAAAGCTATTATCGATGCAAGGGTTGAAAAATACAGATTCAAGAGAAGACCAATTCCATATTTTGAAAGTGGTTTGAAATCATATTTAGACTGATTTGCATTCTAAAATAACCACAACAATTCACCATCATGAGCGTTCTACAATCAATTCTAACCTATTAAGAATATAAATTGTAGAACGCTTTTTATAAACGGATCATAGGAGAATAATCTTGCATAGAAACATATAACTATTTACATAAAGAGAGGACAAAAACCAATGCCGATTAAAGATGTATTAGATGATATCGACTGCATGATCAACACACTTTGCCTTGCAAAACGGGAACTAGGCTATGCAGTAGTATATGAAAGTGAAAGAAACATTCTAAACGAAGATCAGTGGATCGGATTTATCAAAGATCATCAGCAGCCAAGCGGAACAATTATCAGAGAGGGATTAAAGCAGGTTAGTCGTATTTCTCGAAAACTGGCCGATGAAGTTGTGTACGGTAAAGAAAATGCTAATAAAATTTGTAGAGGAGATATGGATGAATAAGATTATCGAGGAAGATTTCGAATGTCTTGATGGACATATAACAAAAGCATTGACATTCGATAAAGACAATGTATATAAAATTTCTGACTTTATCGAACTACTACAGAAAGCGATGGAGAAATATGGCGATAAAGAAATTGCTACACATGATATGAATTTTGACGTTATTTCAGGGATTACATGTCCCTATATTTATTTTGATGCGACTGCAGGCGTCGATAATAATGGTATGATTTGTATTTTTGAATAGGAGAAAAGGAAATATGAAAACTCAAATTAGAATGGGTGTGTTTGAGACAAATTCATCAAGTATGCATTCGCTTTGCGTGATGAAAAATGAAGGTAAATATACTCTACAAGAGATTACTCATGATATGTGGTTATGGGATGATTCAAAAACAGGAGAGAAAAATTGTATTTGGATGCCATATGAGGGAGATTTATATTTTGGAAGATCTCCATTTAGGGCATTGGCAAGTTTTTCAGACAAATGGCTGTATGCCTGTGCATCATTGGTTGGAGAATATAATGATGATACATATAAAGAATTATTACGAATCGTTAAGAAATACGTTCCTACATTAAAAGAAATCAAACTTCCAGAAAGATGTGAATATATTCCCAACAAAGGAAACGAGGAGTATAACGCAGATAATTATTATACAGAGGGAATGACAGAAGAGGAATTGAACAAATATCTTTTCGAAAAAGAAGAACAGTATGAAATTGATACAATTAATTATTGGATTGATTCCGAAAACGAATATTGGAAATTTAATGTTCCAGATACTGGTTCTGTAGATGAAGATATTCTTAGTGGCTTTTAAAAGAAGAGAATATCACGCTGGAGGATTTTATTTCCAATAAGAAATACGTAGTAATCCAGGATGGAGACGAAACATGTTATTTTTCAGGAATGAAAGAAGCAGGTTTAATTAATATGGATGCAATTGATCATGAATATCCAGAAGGGGAATGGTGGTAAAGATGAAAACACAAATTAGAAAAGGAACGTTCGAATCCAACTCATCGAGTGTGCACTCACTTGTTATGTGTAATAAGAGCGATTATGACAAATGGGAAAAAGGTGAGTTATTTTTACATAAGGGATGGGGTATTTCATATCCAAAGGATAACAGACCAAAAGAAAATCATTTTTACACAAAAGAAGAAATGCTTGCATTTTTAGAGTCTAATAAATATTTTTTGAATTTTACATACAACACAGAAGGTGAGCTTTTAGACTTTCTCCATGAAAATGAATGGTTCGATTATGACTATTTCTGGAATGAATGGTGTGAAGACTGGGAGACGTTTGAAGAATCGTTCACAACAGAGAATGGGGACACTGTTATCGCGTTCGGTTATGACGGTTATGATGGCTGATAAAATTTAGGAGGAATTGTGAGAATGGAATTATTAGGAGCATATAGAAATGGAAATTATCGTACTCTTATAATGGATGACGGAACAAAAATCAGAAGGACAAACGATGACGATTTTATTCCTGATTTTGCGGAAAATATTGATATCAAAATAACTAATAAATGTAACATGAATTGTCCTATGTGCCATGAAGGAAGTACGGAAAATGGCAGACATGGAGATATTACGAATGAAAAATTTATCGATACTCTACATCCATATCAAGAAGTCGCAATCGGTGGCGGGGATATCACTACACATCCTGATTTAATTCCATTCCTACAAAAACTTAAAGAACGAAAAGTAATTGCGAATATTACTGTAAATCAGATTCATTTTGAACAAAAACAGGATCTGATAAAAAGATTAGTTAATGAAAAACTGATCTACGGTCTTGGTGTATCACTTGTCAATCCAACGGAAAAATTTATTTCTCTAATTAAGCAATATCCAAATGCAGTAATTCATGTCATTAATGGTATTTTAAAACCATCAGATATTGAAGCATTAGGGAATAATAATCTGAAGATACTGATCTTGGGCTATAAGCAGCTTCGTAGAGGGACTGATTGGTATACAGAAGATCATGAAAATATTGTAGTAAGACAGATGTGGTTGAAAGAGAACATCTGTAACATTTACGACAAATTCAAAGTTGTGTCCTTTGACAATCTAGCCATCGAACAGCTTAATATGCGACGTTTCTTTACGGACAAAGAATGGGAAGAATTTTACATGGGCGATGATGGAAATTTTACTTACTATATTGACATGGTAGAAAGAAAATTTGCAAAAAGTTCAACAGCGCCAATGGATAAAAGATATGACCTGATAGATTCTACAGATGAGATGTTTAGGCGAATTGTGACAGAGAATAAATAAATGAAATCGAAATTTCAGAAAGGTGGATACGGACGTTGTGGTGCAGAAAATAAATTTAGATCAAGAACAGGTCGTATTGATTGCAAATACAGGAACATAAGGAAGAGGTAAGGCATGAAAAATTTAGATGAAAATGATTTAAAGGTATTATTTGAAAAAACGGCTCACGCATTCTCGTGGCTTTAGTCATGAGTTAGCGTGCAAATAGAGAATAACTATATAGAAAGAGAGGTGATAAGTAAATGTTAAAAGCATATAAATACAGAATTTATCCAAATAAAAAACAGGAAATTTTAATTCAAAAAACATTTGGTTGTTGTCGTTTTGTATATAACCAAACTCTTGCTTATAGAAAGACAATGTATGAATCTTTAAAGAAAAGTATGAGCAAAATATCATGTAATAACTATGTGAACCAGGTTTTAAAAATCGAATATGAATGGTTAAAAGAAGTAGATAAATTTGCGCTTTCAAATTCTGTTTATAATATGGATTCTGCGTATCAGAAGTTTTTTAAGGAACATACTGGATATCCAAAATTTAAGAGTAAGCGAAACAATAAAAAGTCGTATTCTACAAACTATACAAACAACAACATAGAAGTTTCTTTCGATACAAATAGAATTAAGCTTCCAAAGTTAAAATGGATCAAAGCAGTTTTACACAGAAAATTTACTGGTAAAATTAAATCTGCAACAGTTTCGCAAACACCATCTGGAAAATATTTTGTATCTGTATTAGTTGAAAAAGAATCTACTCCTTTTCCATCAACAGGAGCTATGGTTGGTATTGACTTAGGTATTAAAGATTTACTTATCACTTCTGATGGAGAAAAATTTGATAACATTCGCACCACACAAAAATATGAAAATAAACTTGCAAGAGAACAGCGGAAACTCTCACATAAAGTAAAGGGCAGTTCGAACTATAATAAACAACGTATTAAAGTAGCTCGTATTTACGAAAGGATTCGTAACACTAGATTGGACAATTTGCATAAAATTTCTCATAAACTTATTAGCGAAAACCAAGTAATAGTTTCTGAGGATTTATCAATATCTAATATGTTACAGAATCATAATCTGGCAAGGTCAATCTCAGACTGCGGTTGGTATGAATTAATTAGACAGCTTACGTATAAGGCAAGTTGGAATAATCGTAAGTATATCAAGATTGATAGATTTGTTCCGTCAAGTCAAATGTGTAGTGTATGTGGCTATATAAACTCTGATACAAAAGATTTGTCAGTTAGAGAATGGATTTGTCCAGAATGTGGAACGGTTCACGATAGAGATATTAATGCTGCCATCAATATTCTTAACGAAGGATTAAGGATGTTAGAAGTGGCTTAGTAATATTTAGTACGGTGGGAACCACCGAAATTTACGCCTGTGGAGATAGTAGGTTGCGAGGTCTTTGAAGCAGGAAGCTCGTGTCTTCAGACATGAGTAGTTCACTTATCTGATGAATTTTACAAAGGTTGCGACAATGCAAGAGATCAATATATGGTTGACCACTGTGATGTGTTGTTGGCAATTTGGGATGGTAAAAAATCTGGTGGCGTATGGTCTACGATTCGCAAAGCTCAAAAGGCTGGTAAACAGATTGTATATTGTCCTAAAGAAGTATTAGAGGGTTAATTATATGTTAAAAACGGTCGAAAACAAAGAAGAATTAGAAAATTTGATAATTAAAGATATAGATAAAATTGTATTATACACAACTATAAAAGACGTTAAAACAGGTGAAGAAAGTGAAATACAAATCGATATTACAAATTGTCATGATGCAGCAATCACTATAGATAAATGGGAAGAATTGAATATCAAAAAAATGAGGAATGAAATGAAAAAGAAAATATCTATTGAATGTTTAAATTATAATATGGAATTTAAAAAAGATGATAATAAGAATAATTTTCTTACATATGTGTGGAAATATAAGTAAAGGGATATAAAGATGTCAACAGGATTTAATTGGTTCAAATCATATAAAATACATATCCATAAAGGAACCACGATGTTTGACTATGATGATTCAGACATCGAATATATTGGTGGAGGCAGCACATCACATTCTGGATATAATATTGGTTTGGTGCAAGATTTAATTGAAAAATATAGCGGAAAGAGAATACCTGCTATACAAGAAGAATGGCTCGAGTCAGAAGATCAGGACTTACATTTGATTGATCCAAAAGAAATGACTGAGATTTGCCAGAGAATTTTAGACGGAAGAGAGATAGATAAGGTTAATATGAGATCTCGCATTGAATGGTTTAAAAAGCTATCTGATCAAGGATATTATTTATCTTATGACTATGCGTATTAAATTGAGGAAGGATGCAGCGTGGAAATTAAAGAAGAAAAAGTTACTCAAACAGTCAAGACTTATACTTTTACAGAAGACGAATATCACGAACTAATTTATAACCAGAGAAAATATGGGTACGACAAAGCATTAGAATATATTGGATTCTGTGTAGGAAACTATAAATACAAGGTTAGTACTCTTGGAGGAATAACACAATTCATTAAAGATTTATTGGATTATCTTAAAAATGGATACAGGATGAATAATATGTATGATTTAAGCTTTAATGAATGGATTAAAAAGAATAGATAATATTTTTAAGAGAGAATATATTTTGGAACGAAAGCTAAATAATTATATCTACAATCATGTAGAATATGATGATGCTACGATTTCAGAAATGCGTGAGTACGCAGAAAAGAAAAATACAAGATTAAAAGAAAAATATGAGGATGACGTATCTAAGGGTTATCATCCTGAAGAACCGGTATATATAGATATGACTGTGTTCGGAGCAGTTGGATGAAGAGGAGGAAATGATTATGCCCATAGTAGGAGAAGGAAAAGATGTCCATGTGGAATATCACATGCCAGAAAACATCAAAAAGCTTGTTACAGATGAATTTTTAAAAGAATTTCGTGATCAACTTTTTAGAATTCATGGATACTATAAACTTGATGCATTTGCAGAATATAGTGTTCCAGTGAATACAGGAACAGGTGGTTATTCAGCAGCATTCTTTAAGGCTTGTATGCTAACAGGATCTGAGGAACTTTATAATTATAGTAGAACGTTACCATGGTATGATGCCGATTTATTTGATGGCGAAATTACGGATATGCTTATTGATAGGCATTTTATTTTAGGGTATTTTATTGACATCATCGAACAACAACTTGGTATTACATATGAAGATATTGTTACGTGCTGTGATTGCAATAGATTATGCACAAAAGATATGGTAGTAGAATTGTATGATGCAGGAGATCTTGAAGAACATGAACGTTACAGATGTTTGTATTGTAATGATTTGAAAAACAGTAAAGATCAAAATTTAAAATCGACGGATTACTATAGAAAATGTTTAAAAGAACAAGATAGATACAAGGAGACACATCCTGTTGTTACAAACATAGAATAAAATGCGTCTTTCATGATGGAGGTGATTTAATAGTGGAAACAATAAATTATAAAGATTCATTTGTTAAAGTATATCATCTTAAAAAATTACAAATGTATTTGAATCCAAGAAAATGCTATTGTTGTAATGAAAATATAGGATCTGACGAAAATGTTATTTTGATGATTAATAATCATAAATATATTCCAAATATGCTTCTGCATGAAGTTTGTTATAACTCGTTCACTAACAAAGAAAATTTTATAGGAAATATTGAAAAAGACTATAGAGAATATAAAGTCAAGAATGAAATTTTTGGAAACATCTAAGATGAGGAGGTGATGATGTGAATCCAATTTTGATTCTTGGAGCAGTATTAGTTACAGTAATTTTATGGTTTCTGTTGACTTTTCTGTTCCAGCCATTAGGAAAATTCCTACTTCGTATCATAGACGATACGATAGAAACAATGGAAAACGATGAAAAACATAAAGAAAAGGAGAAGAAGAAAAATGAAAAACGGTAAATTAGGTGGAATCGTTTTAGGAGTAGTATTGGCTGCAGGACTAATTGTAGGCATCAAATGTATGGAGAGAGTGCCAGCAGGATATGTAGGAGTTGTGTATAACTTCTCAAGCGGAATTTCCGATCAGGTGCTGACACAGGGATGGCATTTTGTGTCTCCTACGAAAAAAGTAACTACATATTCGGTTGGTATTGAGCAGTCATACCTTACATCCGAAGACAAGGGTGATTCTCCAAAAGATGAGAGTTTTTCTACACCAACATCTGATGGTAAATCTCTTACTGTAAATCTGGAATTTTCCTACAAATTTGACCCAGACAGAATTACAAAGACATTTACCATGTTTAAAGGCCAGTCTGGTGAGACAGTAAAGAATACATTTATCAAACCCAAAATGAGAGCCTGGACGCAGGAAGTTACAGCTAAATTCCCTGTAACAGATGTATTTGGCGATAAACGTCAGGAACTCAATGAAGCACTTGATATTTATTTAAAAGAAAAATTTGAGCCATACGGTATCATTATTGACACAGCAAATTTTACCAATATTGTAACCGATTCTGAAACATCAGCAGCGATTCAGAGAAAAGTAACTGCACAGCAGGAACTTGAACTGGCTAACATTGAAGCGAAGACTGCAAAAGTACAGGCTGATAAGGATAAAGAAGTAGCACTTATTGCTGCAGAACAGGAAAAAGAAAAAGCAACAATTGAAGCCGAACAGAAGAAGATCCAGGCTGAAGGTGAAGCGGAAGCAACAAGGATTAAAGCAGAGGCGGAAGCCGAAGCGAATAAAAAGATTGCAGAATCTCTTACTCCAGAGCTTATCGAAAAGCAGAAGATTGAAAAGTGGAGCGGCGATGTTCCGCAGGTACAGGGAAGTAATACTCCTATCGTAAGTATTGGAGAATAATATTTTGTCATCCGTGGTGTCATAGCTACGGGTGACATTTATAAAAAAATAAAGGAGAAAATACATATGAAGAAAAAATTAGTAGCAGGAATTCTAATGGCAGCACTTGCGGTATCATGTCTTACGGGATGCGAAGGGTTGAATAGCGAAGTAAACGATCTAAATGGATCTATTACGGGTAATACATATAATGCTTCATTTTATACGAATGAAGGTGAAAAGTTCATGGATATGAGTGGACAGAAAATTGACCTGGATTCCAATATTGTAGAAGAAGAAACGTATTCAGACGGAAGTTGGGGTTATACGAAAAAATTGTCCAGCGTAGTTACGGTTACAATCGATGGTAAGGAAGTGGAGAACTGTGGAACTACAATGATTTTTGCTGAAAAAGGATTAAATCCTGATGTGGATTTTCAGAGTCCAGAAGTAATCAATAGTAAAACTGATGGTAGTCTTGGAGAGAATGTTATTATTGCAAGCGTTGTCAATAGATTTAAAAATTATTTTGGAAAGGCTCGTGTAGTCGTCATCCAGTCTCAGCTTGGTGATCCGATTTGTGCTTATTCTGGTGATAGCGTATATTACGAGGTATGCGAAGATCTGCCGAAAACGACAAAATTAATGATTGACGGAAAGGCGCTGTATATTCACAGAGCTAATTTCCAGATTATTGACAAAGAATTATTGAATTGAGGGAGAACATAATATGGATAAATCAGTATTAGTCATGGATACACCTAAAACATGTTTAGACTGTATGTTTTGTTTCGAATTAGATGAAGGAATTGAAGCTTGCTGTTCTGTGACAGCAGACGAGGAAGATAAAAGTTTATGTAAAGAAATTATCTGTGAGAATGGTTATTGTAACAATAAACCAGATTGGTGTCCATTAAAGGAGCTACCAAAAGAGGAAAACGGATATGCAGATCTATGTAGTTTCGATAGTGGTTGGACAGCAGGTTTTAATACATGTCTGCAAAGAATTAATGGAGAAAAGTAATGTATAGATATATTGCAGATTTACACATAGGATGTACGAATTCTTTTGAACATCGTATATTAGAACACGACGAGATACTTGTAAAAAATTGGAATTCTGTTGTCAATAATAATGATACAACATTCATTTTAGGAGATATTGGTAGATGTGGCAATAATAAAGATAATGAATATTTATGTTCTGTCATTTCAAGACTCAAATCTAAAAAAAATTTTAGTGGTCGGAAATCATGACGAGTCAGGATTGAAAGATTATAGGGTAAAACAGTTATTTGAAACTGTGGTTGATTATTTTGAACTTACTGATAATTACAATGATATCAATCAAAAACTTGTGCTTTCTCATTATCCTATCTTCTCGTGGAATGGTTGTTATAAAGATACAGTTCTTCTTTATGGTCATACACATGGTAATTTCGATGACACTATCTATCAGGATTCTCTGGAAAAACTCAGATATAAAGTAAGACAATTAAATATAGAGAATAAAGAAGTGAAGAAATTCAAAAACCTTCCTTATGCTTATAACGTTGGTGCAATGATGGGTTGGATCAATTATTGCCCTAGAACATGGGAAGAAATTAAGGATCAAATATTTATAAGAAAGGTTGAAGGGCGAAATGAATAAAGTATATATTGTTACATCTGGAACGTATTCAGATTACGCAATTGAAGAAGTGTTTGACAATCGTGAAGATGCAGAAAAATATATTTGTTTACACGACAATGACAGCTATTTGGATATGCGTGTAGAAGAATATGATATTTACAAAAATGCAGAATTAAAAAATGTAAAAGTTCATTACGGTATTTATTTTATTATGCGTGAAAATGGAATCAACTTTTTTGATATTGTATACGACAACAAACCTATTGAAACAAATATTAATAGATCTAAACATAACTATTCAAAAAGTTACGATGGTACATTGCCGTTATCCAATAGAAATATTTTTAAAGATAAAGATGTTGTAAAGAAAATCATATATGATGCGGTCGCAAAATTTAAAGCTGAAGAAGCTGGAATCTGTTAGGAGAATTATGCTTGAGAGATTAAATAAGATTATAGAATCAAAACCATTTAAGAATGCAGCTAGAAAAACGGGCAATGTGGTCAAAATAACATTATCAGTATATTTTATTCCTATTATTATATCTGTTGCGCTGATTCCAGTGATACATGAATGGTTCTTTATCTTAGCGATTGTTATGTTGTTTTCAACGTATCCATTTTCTAAATGGTTAATTAAGTTACTAGAAGATGGGAGATTATAATGTTCTATTCAGTTAATGTTTATTTTGATGGAGAATAAAATATGGTAGTTAGTTTTAGCAGAAACATCTTTTTGAAGTTGTATTGCAGAATTGAAAATAAAATCATAAACATAAACGGTGAAAGATGGAGAAATGGCAGACATAAATGTAGATGTTATGCATGTGGCAAGGTTTTGGATTCTAAGAAAGATAAGTATAGTCCAAAAAAAATGCGGTTGGATGAGATTAAAAGACAGGAAAATTTACGATCCATGGATTTGTCATTCATGTTTGGAACATTATAAACATGGTAAATGGAATGTTTTAGATAATTGTAGTAATGCAGGTGTGTATTGTTCTGAATGCGGAAAGAAAGTGTACAGGTCTGATTATGCGAATCAGAAAGTAAAATCAAACTTCTGTCAGCACTGTGGAGCGAAAATGGATGTGAATTGATTGGAGAAATAACGATGGAGAACAAGACATTGACGGATATCTATCTGATTTGTAAGGGTTGGTATAACAAGAGTCTACATAAAAACGAACTAGAAGCAATGAATTCATATTATCACAAACACTATGGATGCGATGATATTACAGTTGACGTACCGTTTGCACTTAATTTGTTTCTTGAGCCTTTAACATTAGAAATTATAAAAAGAGATCCTGATAAAGCAAAATTTCTTTTTATGGACGTGCCATTCGGAGAAAATAATCAATTATTTGTTAATGTCATGTATAGGCGAATTATACATATGATTAATCAATGTACCATTGGAATATTCAATCTGTCAGAATACGAAGAAATGTCTGACGCAGCAAAAGAGTGTAATTATGAAGATGAAACACTTGGGATTATATAATGAAAGCGATATTTCATCCGAAAAATAAAACTATATATAGTAGATATAAGAACGACCATACACTATATATAGTATTGGTTTATGGAGAATAAATGCCATGGATAGTTTAAGACGAGAAATCAAGAAACAAATCGAATATTGCATAAATTTTGACGGATATAAAGCAGGAGTTTTTGTTTCAGATACGTCAAAAATTAATAAGATAAATGAAATTTTGAAAAAAGAAAATGAAGCGAATTTACAGTTGCAAATTATAAAATATCGGTTCACAGAGAGAGAAATGTTTGTAGAGTTTTCGAACGGTAGTTATATGAAAATCTTTCAACCCTCAGAAAATTGTAGAGGATATAAATTCAATGGTTGTATTGTAGATGCAGATATAAGACAAGAGATTAAAGATTGTATTATATATCCTATTATTGCACCCAGACTGATTAAAATTGATGACAGTTATATTGGGTTCGAAGATTGGTCTGAGACAAATAAACGTGTAGTTGAAGTAGAAATATAGGAGAACGAACGATGAAGAAAGTAATGTTGAGTCAGCCGATGGCTGGAAAAACGGATGAGGAGATCATCGAAATCAGAGAGAAAGCTATGAAAGCTTTAAAGGAAAAAGGATACGAGGTTGTAAATACTCTCTTTACAGATGAGTGGTACAGCAACGAGGCTATGAAGGAACGTGGCGTTGTGCAGATTCCACTCTGTTTCTTAGCAAAGTCTTTGGAGAACATGAGCCTGTGTCATGCAGCGTATTTCTGTAAAGGATGGGAAAATGCCAGAGGATGCAAGATTGAGCATGATGCTGCAGTTGCTTATGGATTGGATATTATTTATGAGGAGTAGAAAATGGTCAAAGAATATTGTGATATTTGCGGTAAGGAAACTGTAACAGATAAATACTTTCTTCCAGTTATAAAAGACAGTTATGTAAGAGACAGATATGGTACTCCTATGGTTGTAACAAAAGTAATATCATCTGAAAGAAAAGATGTGTGTCAAGACTGTGCAAGAAAAATACAATTTCTAATTGATTGTATTTTACCAATGACTGACGAAGATATTTCAATAACATTTGAATCATCAGAAGTAGGTAAGTCATATCGCATTGAGTATATAGGAGATGAGCTATGATCAAAATTATTGAAAAAGGCACAAAGCATAAAATACGTTGTGAGGATTGCGGATGTTTATTTTCTTTTGACGATGAAGATGTGAATATTCGTACTGGAATTGGTATGTGCGGAATGGAAGTATGTCAAAAACATTATGGAATTATTGTCTGTCCACAATGCGAAAATGGAATTGTGTTAGATAACAATAATTAATATATAAAAGTTTTGTGGAATAGTGGAGAAATAAAGTAAAAAATGGAAAGGTTGATTTTGAAATGTATTCTTTCATTTATGATATAAATGATCATCTTGATAAATTAAGTGATATTATAGCTGATTGCAAAAAGAAACAGAAAAAATTGTTAAATGAAAAATGGAAGTCTTTATATGAAGAACGTTGCCCGAAATATTATGTTGATTTAGAGAAGCTAGTTGAGAAGTTAGATGGATATAACCATTCTTATAATAAAACTACTCATTTGACATTTATTTCAGATTGGGTATATTCAAATTCATTCAATAGTAGCTCTATTTATTATATATTACAATTTTTAAAAGAACACGAACTGTTATTGACAAAAGAAATAAAACTGATGACATGCGAAGCTTGTGCATGTCAAGGATGCCAATATATAAAAGAACATCTAGGACATACATGTAAAGAATGTAAAGAAAATTATTATACAGGATATGAAGGTTATTGTGACGAATGATTGAAAGTTTTGTTTCATTTGGAGGGTAAAAAATAAATAATGACTACAAAAGAAAAAGAACTTAAAGAGGAATACGAAAAATTCATACTAACAAAAGAAGGTAAGGAATGGATAAATCATTGGCAGAAGATAATTGGTTCTGATACTGGCGGAGACTTTGGAGATTATTTATATGATTTCTATACTGAAATGATTTCTTAGGAAGGAGAATATTATGAAGAAAACAAAAATTATTAGTGCGTTCCCTGCTTGTGGGAAAACATATGCTTTTGAAAAATTTAATGAGAATGGATATGAAATTCTCGACAGTGACAGTAGTAAATTTAGTTGGATGGATGTTGTTGATAAAGTATATGAAATGAAGAATCGTGGGAAAAAGAATTACAAAGAAAGATATATAAAGGTTCGTAATCCAGAATTTCCAAGTAATTATATTCAGCACATTAAAGAGAATATTGGAAAAGTTGATTATATTTTTGTAAGCAGTCACAAAGAAGTAAGAGATGCTTTAATTGAAAATGGAATCTATTTTACATTGGTTTATCCAGATAGAAGCATGAAAGCTGAATGGGTTGGCAGATGTTTCTTGCGTGGAAGTGGCGAAAAGTTCTGTCAGCTTATTGCAGACAATTGGGATAAATGGATTAATGAAATGGAAGAAGTTGAGTGCGACAAATGGATTCTTGGAAATAAGGAATCAATTGACAGATATTATTATCTTGATGAATTAGTAGAGAACAAATTGATTTAACATGAGGTGAAAATTATGTATCAAAATTGCTGTAGAAAGTGTGGAAGTACATCTTTGCATACGGAAGTAAAGGGTAACAACACAGGGTTATATTGTGATGATTGTGGAGCATGGATAAAATGGCTTGGAAAAGATGAATTGAGAGCATTTGAGTATTCACAGAAATCGCAATTACCAAAAACAAGTTGCGACATTCCGATGCCTGAAGTTGTAGAATATTGCCCACCAAAAACAATTGCAAGAATCAAACTGTGTGGAGTGATGGTTTTTGATGTTACAGATATGATGCCATGGAAGAAACCGACCGAAGAACAGATTAAGAATCTGCATGATATGTTATGTGTCGATGTTGAGATTTTAGAAAATGGAGAATAGGTATTATGCATGGAAAGATGGTGAAGAATAAATGGAAGTATTAGCAAACACAGAGTATCAAGATGTTTATAGAATTGTAGATGGTGTTCTGCTTATTGTAAATAAATTCTTATACAAGGATTATTCTAAGAAAACAAATCGTATTGTGGAAGTCAATAATACAGGAAGAGACAATTGTAAAACATACAATAAAGGATGTCAGTCTTGTCTGAAAGAGTTAAAAAGAGATTATCTTGACACATATGCAACAGTAACAATTCCTAAAGGTACAGTTCTGTATCATGGCTATCCAGTAGAATATACAATTAAACCAGAGAATTATATTTACGAGATCAAAACCACAGGTAATGCCTTTGGTGGTGATTATGGTGAAGTGATGGATATGATTAAGAATATCTGTGAAGTTATGGATGGTAATAATTTTGCTGATGATTCGTGTTTGAGCGGTGAAAATTATGAAAATTAAAGAAAAATGTATTTATTATAATAATGCAAGAAACACATATTATTTGGTTTTATCTGCGAAAAAAGAAGATGGTCTTATTTATGGTATTTGTGGAGAAATTTTAAACCCAAGTTATCTTGATGTTTGTTTGCTAGGAGCTAATTCTGAAGGGCTTGCATTTAAAATTGGTAATATAACACTTAACAGAGGGCATATTAGAAATTATTATTTTGATGATGACGAATTGAATAGTTTTACATTCATAAAAGAATTGGATTGTTATAAATACAACATCATAGAAACGCTTGTATCATCTAATTACAAATTTCCTGATATGGTAATCGATGTTGAAAAATATGACAAAGATGTAGATTGTATGTTATCAAAAATACAGGAAAATAAGATTCAATTATGCGAAATTGAACAGTCTGTTCGTTTGCAAGAAAGAAAACTGTTCAAAAAACTAAAGCAGTTTGAGATTAACTAAATAGAAAGGTAAATAATAATGTCTGATTTATATGTATATCTAATTCGTTCAAGAAATAAAGACAACAAAGATGTTCCTAATTTCAAGGAACGTGCAAAGACTATCTTGGAATACAAAGAAAATGAAGATAGAGTAATCAAAGAATTTCATAGATTTGCAGCAGATGGAGTTCATGGCGAACAGACAAGATTGTATCGGTCTGTAAATTCAAGAAATGAAGAAAAGATAATGAAAGAACTTATTATTAGATTACTTAGAGATAAACCAAGTGTGACAAAGCTGAATCGTACATTAGCTTCTGTTGCGCAGCAAGTAGAGAATCGGGATGAGAGTAAATGGTTGTTTGATTTCGATGTGGATAATAGAACTCTAATGGAGAAATTTGTTGCTGATATTTATAATACTTATATTCCGTGGAAATATATTGAAACTTATAAAACTCCGCATGGTTATGCAATTGTAGTTCCACATGGATTTGACACTAGAAAACTAATGGAGAAGTGGAAAGATTACGATATCACATTAAAGAAAGATGAATTGTTGTTTTTGGATATGATCACAAAGGAGTGAAGCGAGTTGACGTTTGAAGAAAGAATACATGATTATTGTCTACGATCAGATGTAGTGTATGAAAGAATCCTTTCATTATCTTGTGAAAAAGATTTATATATTTTATATCCATCAGAATTAGCAAATGAACAGATCCTCCAAGACAATATTCCAAAGATGCTAAAAGTAATTAGAGAACATATAGAAGAGTCTAAGTTATATAAGGAATGCATGGATAGAGTTGATAAGTTTCATTTTGATTCACAGAAAATAGCAATGTTAAATGGAGCGAATAGTCATCAAGAAAAAGCAGATGAACTGGCAGAAATTATGAATGAAGGAATTAGTCCTTATGTTTGGTATTATTATGAAGCAATGGATGGATATATTGTGTGTTTATATAAGACTTAGGAGTAATTATGGAGAAAGTAATTAGATATATATGCGATTACTGCGGTGAATTGTTTAGTTCAGAAGAATGGTGTTTGGAACATGAAGAGTCGCACAGAAAATCAGAAAAAGCTAATGAGATGCTTAGTGGCGGTAAAACATTAGAAGAGATTAATAACGAATGTCACTTGTGGTCTGAAGTACCGAAATATCTGAAGAATGTAACAAAAGATAATTGTTTTGTCATTAGTTACTGGCAATGTTGTGACAAACCAGCTTATAGAATTGTTTCTATTACTCATAAAGGACGATTGGAACTTTGTGGTTGTGGTTCTTGGAATGGTTATTATGGTGGTGAGTTAAGTATCCTAGATAATAATTTGAAAAATCCAAGACCAAAAGAAGAGTTATTTGTTGATCCGAGATATGAAGAATTATATTAGTAGGGCAATTTTGTAACAGAGAATAATTAAAGGAGGAAACCTATTGAGAAATAGTATTTTTATTCCAAAGACGATTAATGTTGGTTATCAGGATCGTTTAGGAACATATACAGGAAAGCTTGCTTATGTAATCTACTATGATGAGAAGGGCAAATTGCGAAAAGAGACTTCGTGGAATGGTTGGCGAGATAAGAATATTCCAAATAACGAATATGATAATATTCCAACTGAAGGATTTGTACTTAATAAAAAAGCAGGTGATTATTCTACAGGTTGGGATCACAGACATGCTTATTGTAGAGTGTACGATCCACGAGGCTTTGAATTTGAGATTACTATCGAGAATTTATTATACATTCTTGAAAACGCAAATTGTATCAAGGGTAAGGGGCTTGAAGGAGAATTTGTATATGGATGGGACGGCAAAGATTTAGTTCTTATGCCAGTAGAATCACCTGATTACAAACAGATAGCAGAATTTAATAAGATTGTGCATAACAATGAATGCATTAAAGCGAAAGATTTAGTTCTTGGAGCTACGTATTTAACAAAGGACGACGAGCAATGGATTTACATGGGGCGATTCAAAACATATGGAGAAGGATATGAGTGGAAAGAAAATGGAGAAATTCATAAGAGCAAGAATTACAGAGATGTTCCAATAGAATTAATACATCATTATGGTTGTAGATATCCAATAAAGCATAAGTATATTAATAATTTTCCGTATGGCAAGATGTATTGGTTTGCCATTGTAAATAAAGATGGATACAGATACGAACAGATAAAAAGTGTTCCTAAGAACAAGCTTATTACATGTATTGATGATAAATGTACAGAAAAATATTCTGAAATTTATGATCGAATGGAATCTTGTCCTAATTTCTCTCAGATTGATGATACGAAAGATGAAATAATTGATATCTCATATGACCAGTTTCTAAAACTGGGATATCATAAATACGATGATAGAATAAGTTATCATAGTTTCAAATTTATTAGCAATTACGATGGAAAGTATAAATCATATTTGGCTGATGAGTGCTGGGGAGAGAATACTGGTAAATATGATGTAAAAGTTTATAGTGAGAACGAAGAAGATTTTTATTGTAGTGGATATAAAGTTGGTTACAATAAGACAATATTTGAGCATGTAATTTTAGAGGATATTTACGATATTGTCAAACCAAAATGTATTCAAAAGTATTTGTCAAATAGAAGAAAATATAGAAAGGTATACGAATTACAAGATGAGTAAGAATGATGATAGAATCTTAGAACTGAAAGAAAAGATTGAAGAAAAGAAGCAAGAACTATCCGGCAAAAACACAAAATTTGTTCCGGTAACGAATTGTATTATTGAATTAGATGGCATGACAAATAATCTGCATACATGCGATTCAGACAAATTAGCTCTGTTATTAGTAAAATTGAATTTATATAAAAAAGAAGCAGAGAATCTGGATATTGATTTTGTAATTTCTGGATATAGCATTGATGACTGGATTACTGATATTAAGAATAAATTTGACATTACAAAAACAAAAGCAGAAATATACAATCTTAAAACAATGGAATCAAAACTGGATGAGCTTCTTTCTGAAGATAAGAAAACAGAACTTGAGATTGATGATATCGCAGCTTTGTTAGATTAAGAAATTTTTCTTTCAATAGAAGGATAGAATAAACATTATGACAATTAAATTTATTAAAGATGTTGTCTTCAAAGATCAAAAAGAAGACAGTGTAAAGATTAAAAAAGGAAAGATTCTTACAGCAAGAATTGTAACAAATGAAGATGGCAAGGAAGAGCACGAGGTTACGCATAAGAAAAATACATTCATGATTCCATCTTCTATGAAAGATGCAATATTTGAAATTTTGTAAGCTTGTCCAGATTCTTTTTGAGAATAAGCAATTATACAAAAGTACAATTTTAAAGGGTGATCATTATGGATAAAAATGATTGGATTTCATTAAAAGAAAAATATCCTGATATGAAAGAGACTTATTGTTCGCAATGTTCAAGAGGATGATTATCTGGAAAAGTTCTTGTTCAAACAAAAAATGGAGCTTATTTCATTGCTGAATGTGCAAGAACAAGAGATTTTAAATGGAAGACGGATGAAGAAGTGTGGTATTCCTATGGGGCAGGTGGACGAAGAATGGCTGTAAGAAATAAAGTTGTTGCATGGAAGTATGATGGAGAATAAAATGTTGTGCTGTGATTGTCCTTATGGATATGAAGATTATGTGAGATTATCTGAAAACTTTACTGATTTGTCTCAAGAAGAAATCGAACAACTTATTTGGTGCGACAAAGTTGGTGGAAAAGTAGGATATATGGGATGCTGCGAAGAATCTTCTCGAATTGGAAATGTTGTTAAAACTGAATTAAACAAAAAGAGAAGAAATAAACGTGAGCGATATTTAAAATATCAAAATAATCTTAAGCACCTATATAAAATTGCTGGTGGTTATTATCCTGCTCCAGTTGGATATATGGATGAAATTTGGATTAATGGACATGGCTATGTTCAGAACACTAAGCCATATTATAAAAGATGGTATCGTGGAAAACGTAGCAAGTATTTTAAGCAGCAATCAAATAGAAAGATTCGTAGATATAAGGGCGAATTACATAAAGGTAATATGGCGCATAAATTATATGATTTTTGGTGGGAGCTATGTTAATAAGGAGATAGTGATTTAGTTGTTGAGCCTGTTAACGGACTTGCAATTATTGAAGTACGGATGAGAGATTAGTTTACAAAGGTGGTGAGAACATAAAAGTTCTAAAAAATAATTATAATAAAAAAGAAGCAATTAACGAGACAACGAAAACCTTTTGCGATAACTGTAATTCAGAATTGGAAGTATCAATGAATGATACATATATTGGTTGGCTTGGAGCTAGGTTTACAACATGTCCTTGTTGTGGGAAAGAAACTACGGTTGATGAATTTGAAGGTATTACTTTGACAAAAGATAATCTAAAATATACGCAATATTTTGCGCATGAAAGTAAATATCATGGCTGTAAAGAAGTAGGCGCCGAAGTTATTTTACGTGAGATTAGAAGAGCAATTAAATATTTTAGAGAAAATAAAGATAAATTCGCTGTCGAATTTGGATTTGGAGATTGCCATATTTGTGTTTTTAGATATTCTGGTGATGGAGAATATCATGTTGTCGTAACAAGAGATTGGTATGAGACAAATATTCCGTTCGAGGAGGAAGATTACGAATGAGTTGGAATCCGGTATTAAACAAATTTGTCGAAATTAAAAATGAATATAAAAACCAATTTGGCAGTGTCTCATATGATTACACAGAAGGATATACGGATGAATCAGAAACATGTCTGGAAAGATGGGTCGAAGAATTAAACGCCATAGAACCGTCCAACAAGTATCCAGAATATAGTGATTTGCTTTCTTGCTTGGAACTAAATCAACATAATAATTTTCTTCTTTTGAGATATGGAAGATACAGCAATATTTATGATGGTGAAATTGAAAATTCTGGAGAAGATCTTTGGGAAAGATATAATGGATTTTATCGTGAATGCAGAAGTATTGTTATTGATGTAGTGAATGATTGTATTGTTCTATGTCCTTTTCGAAAATTTTTCAATATTAACGAGATCGAGGAGACAAGCTTAGAGAATATTCAAAAAAGAATCAGCATGGCTCATACTGTTGAATTCTCAAATAAATTGGATGGATCGATGCAGTCTGCTACGTGGTATAACGGAGAAATTGTTATGGCTGGTAGTCAGGCTATTAATCCTGAAAATTCTTGGAGATTGCAGGATGGGTATAGAATGATTCGAGCATTACCAGGATATGAAAAGATGTTAAAAGATTTCGAACACCATACTTTTATTTTTGAATATATTTCATTAAAAGATGCACATGTTGTTAAATATACCAAAGAGCAAGAGGGATTATACCTTATTGGAATAAGAAGCAATGCACTTGGCATAGAAGCGGATTACAAAACAGTACTAGCTGTTGCTAAACAGTATGACATTCTTACGACTGAAGTATTTGACAAAACACTAGATACAGTTATGAGTGAATTAGATGATAAATCATCTGATGAAGCGGAAGGATTTGTAATCAATATTGATGATTATAAAGTAAAGCTAAAATACAATGACTATGTTCACATTCATAAAGCATTGTCTAAGTTGTCTTCTATTAATCTTATTATTCGTTGTATCGCAGATGATACATACGATGATCTTCTTTCAAAACTTCCTATTGCTTACCATGATAATGTAAAAAGAATCGCATCTATTGTGTTTGATTATATCGAGAAAACCGAAAAGACAATTAGAGAATATTATAATCAGGCACCGAAAGATAGTAAGAAAGATTTTATGATTTGGATCGATCGAAATATACCGAAAAAATACAGAAAATATTGTAAAAGTTTGTATTTTGGAAAATCAATTAATGTTATTAAGAGTCATGAGGGCGGTAATCCTAAATATTCAAAATTAAAGGATATGGGTGTATCAAATTATGCCGACATTTTTACACAGGAGGACGAATGAATAAACCTACACTTTGGATTATGTGCGGGCTGAGTGGATCTGGAAAGTCTACAATCGCTCAGAAATTAGCACAAGAGCATGAAAATACAGTTATTGTTTCTTCCGATCAAATTAGAGAAGAATTAACTGGTGATTATGAAAATCAGGATCGAAATGATGAAGTATTCAAGGTATTTCACAAAAGAATTCGTGAGAACCTAGAGAATAATAAAAATGTAATTGCTGATGCAACAAACATTACTATGAAATCAAGACGTGCAATTCTTGAGAATGTAAAAGGAATTGATTGCCATAAGGTTGCTTATTTGATTCTAAAACCATTTAGGCAATGTAAGATTGATAACCTAGACAGACAACATCCTGTGCCTGAAGAAGTGTTGGATAAGCAGATTAGAAAGTTTCAAATTCCATTCATGAAAGAGGGATTTAACGAAGGAATTATTCACTATTATATGAAAAATAAGCATAGATTAGATTCGTTGAAAATGTTTGATAATATGGAAGGCTTCAATCAGCAAAATCCACATCATACTTCGACACTTGCAGACCATTGTAAGAATACACATGAATTATTCTCAAGATATGGTTATCCGTCAAAATATAATCTGGCAGCGTTATTGCACGATTATGGGAAATTGTACTGTAAAGAATTAGATAATGATGGAGTTGCACATTTTTACGGACATGATTCAATTGGTTCATATATGATTTTAGAAAATTTTGCTGAGATATTTTATAAAGATGTTGCCGATATGTGTTTCTTAATTAATTATCACATGATGCCTTTTGATTGGACAACAGAAAAATCTAAGGAACGTTGGAAGAAAAGGTTTGGAGAATATAAATATCAGATGCTTTTGGATTTTCATGAATGTGATAAGGCGAGGTGAGATACATGAGGATGCAATACAGATTTAGAAACTTGGCTGCATGATTTTTCTGACAGAGTATATAGAATTTTGGAATACAGAAAGCCTTATGAATATACACCATATGAGATGGAGAATGAGTAAATGAAAGAATTGTTAGAGTATATGGACAGCATTAATGCTGATGGAATAGATTTCGTAGAGATTAGTTTTCCTATCAATGATAAAATAATTGCTTCGTACACAAAAGAAGAATTTGCAAAAGATGGAGTTTACTACAAAACCAATAGGAGATATTGGAGAATAATTAATGGAGAGAAATATTATTATTGTGGTGAAAATGATTCAGGGTATGCGATTTGGAAAGACTTGGAGCAACTTAAAGAAGAAAACGATGACAGTTTGTTAGAAGTTCGGAGAATACAGAAATGAAGAAAATATACAAAGTGACATTGACGCAAGGATTCAATGCACATAAAAGAAAAGAAACATCTTCTATGGATATATTTCTTAATAGAACAAGATATGAAAAGGAAATTTGCTATCATCATGTGACAGGAAGAGAAAAATACATTTATACCGAGTCAGAAAAACAAGCAAAATTATTATACGAAAAAAGATATCCTGTTTCAAAAATAGATAGTATTATAAATTCCTTTTATGGAAGTTGGGATGATTATGAACATAAGAGTTTTGAATTATATAAAGAAAATCCATGTTTTTCATATTCGTTGGATGCAGAGGTTATAGAGAATATGACTTTAAATGGGATGAAGAATTATTTGACAGCAGATGATTTTCTGGAATATTGCAAGGATCACTTATATCCGATAAATGTGGTTATAGATTGAGAATAAATAAGTATGACTAAGATGGTCATTATTATTTTTGACTCATCTTTGTTATAAATGTTCTAAAACAAATAGAAAAGGAGTGTAAAATTGAAAGGACTAACAAACGAACAAGTAAAAATGAGTCGGGAAAAATATGGCTCAAACAAACTACCAGAACCAAAACTTAAAAAGTGGTATGAATTTGCGATTGAAGCATTAACAGAAAAAATCACACTAATTCTTATCACAATTGCAGTCTTACAGTTGGTACTTGGATTTATGGGTGTAATGGATATGACAGATCCTATTATGATCTTAATTGTTCTTGGGATTGTAACTGCGATTGCTGTAAAAACAGGGCTTGGTGTTCAGAAATCTGCAGCAGAATTAAGAGCTAAGACATCAACTAGATACTGTAGTGTTATCCGCGATGGTAAAGTACAGACAATTAATAAAAATGATCTAGTTGTAGGCGATGTAGTTTGTATTGAATCAGGACAGGAAATTTTCGCAGATGGTTATATTGTGGAAGGAAAAGTATCCGTTAGCAACGCTGCTATTAATGGAGAAAGCAAAGAGTGTAAGAAAACGCCGGTAAATGGATATGTGCCAAAAGAATCCACATCAACAGATGACTTTACAAATCAGAATTGTTTATTCGCTGGTACATCAGTATTATCTGGTGAAGGAAAAATGATTGTCACTGAAGTTGGTATTAATACAATTAATGGCGACACGCTTGTAAAAATGCAGATACTTGAACCACCAAAAACTGCACTTCAGATCGCAATCGACAGATTGTGCGATGTCATTTCTAAATACGGTACGATTGCTGCAGGTTTTACGTTTATTGTGCTATTAGTAACTGTAATCGCAGAAGTTGGATTTAGAGAATACTTTGGTGGTGGCATTTTGGATACGATTCAGAAAATTGCACAGGCATTTTCAGTAGCCTTAACGATTGTTGTGGCAGCAGTTCCAGAAGGTCTTCCGTTAATCATTAATATTGTGACAAAGCAGAATGTCAAGACAATGGAACGATTCAATATTCTTGCTAAAAATCCTAATAAGATTCCTGAGTTAGCATACGTTGATCTTATTTGTACTGATAAAACAGGGACGCTTACGACTGGTGTTATGACGCCTGTAACTATTATTGATGGAGAAGGTAATGAAGTAGATCATGGTTCTGATCTTTGGAAAAATATTGTAAATAATATTTGCTTAAACAACAGTGCCACATATGATTCAGAGAATAATATCACAGGTGGAAATTCCATTGACAGAGCAGTTTTAAGTCTTGTTAATCCAAAAGAATATGAAGATATTTTTGGAAAGTATCCATTAGTTCAGAAGCAAACTTTTAGTAGTGAAAATAAATATTCTGCTTTTGAGAGCAAATATAACTGGGGCGAATCGTTTACATATTATAAAGGAGCACCTGAAAAACTGATCGAGCATTGTACGCATTGGCTAGATTTAGAAGCCATTCCATTTGGTGGGGATGACAAGAAAAAGCTGTATGACAAAATTAAGGCTTTAACTGAAAAGTCTATGCGTTGTATCGCTCTTACATTTTCTAATTCACCGCTGGTGGAGAATACATTACCAGATGATATGGTATTTCTAGGAATTATTGGCGTCGTTGATCCAGTAAGAAAAGAAGTACCACAGGCTGTACAGATTGCGCATGAAGCAGGTAGTCAAGTTATTGAAATTACTGGTGATTGTCATGAGACTGCAGTAGCAGTAGCGACAGAAGCTTGTATTTATAAAGAAGGCGATCTTGCTCTTACGAATGCACAGTTCGAGGCAATGTCTGATGATGAAATTAAGAAGATTATTCCAACTCTTAGAGTTATTTCCAGATGCTCTCCTAATACAAAACTTAGACTTGTAAGTCTTGCACAGGAGCTTGGTAGATCTGTTGGAATGACTGGAGATGGGACAAATGATTCTCCTGCTCTAAAGAAAGCGGATGTAGGCTTTGGCATGGAAGCTGGCACTGATGTTGCAAAAGAAGCATCCGATATTATTCTAACAGACAATAACTTCGCAAGTATTATTAGAGGTGTGGAACTTGGTAGAACATTTATGCATGATATCATGATGTTTTTGGAGTTTCAGTTGCCAATTAACTTTTCACTTCTGGTTTTAAGTATTCTATTTCCTATTTTATCTGGCGGAGCATTACTAGCTTCCGTTCAGATTCTGATTATCAATATTATCATGGACTCACTTAATTCATTGTCATTTGGCGGCGAACCTCCGAAAGCTGAATATATGACAGAGAATCCAATTAAGAAGGGTTCTGGATTGTTTATTAGAGGTGCAAAGAAACGAATTACTATTAGCACAGTAACATTTATTGTACTATATGGAATTCTTATGTTTTCGCCAGTATCAAAATTATTTAAAACAGATGTCGAAGCTATGACTGCAAGATTTGCAATGCTTTGCATCATGTCTGTATGCAATGGGTTTGGCATTCGTACAGAACATATTAATTTACTCAATGGGCTGAAAAACAATAAAACATTTGTATATATTGCAGCAGGTATTGTACTTGGAACTATTGCCTTATGTAATGTACTCGGTGGACTTATCCAGACAACAGCAATGAATATGAGTCAGTGGATCGCAATCATTGGACTATCGCTCACGGTAATCGTGGTTGATGTCATTAGAAAATTATTTACCAAAGGAGAGAATAAAAATCATGGGACTATTTGACAAACTTTTTGGAAAAAAGACTACAACAATAAATACTATGGCGGATAATACATCCGCTGTGGTACATGAAGAAAATGCAGCGCAGTCAGTTGTAATTGATATGTCTAAGTCAGCAGAAAATCTAAATAATGTGCTAATTAATATGTCGAAATCAAGCAAAATTGATATGACTAAGCATCAAGCAAGGGTTGCGCTCGCTATGGATTACTCTGGAAGTATGGGTAATCTTTTTAGAAACGGATCTGTACAAGATGTAATTACAAGACTTTTGCCAATCGCTCTTAAATTTGATGATGATGGTAAGTTAGAATCTTGGCTATTTTCAAATGATTTTGATTCTATGAAACCAGTGACAATTGATAATTATAAGAACTATGTTCGAAAAATTATGATGAATTCTCGTATGAGCATGGGTGGAACTAATTACGCTCCAGTCTTGAAAGATATTGTTTCCTATTATAAGGACATTGAGCCAAGTACAATTCCAGCATTTATCATTTTTATTACAGATGGTGAAAATTGGGATACAGACGAAACAAATAAAATTGTGAAAGAGCTTTCTAATTACAATATGTTTGTACAGTTTGTTGGAATTGGCAATGAAAGCTTTAGTTATCTAAAATCTCTAGATAATATGAAGAGTAGAAAATGCGATAATACCGGATTTACTGCAGTAGAAAACATGAACAAAATGACAGATGAAGAATTGTATACAGAACTTCTAAGACAATATAAAGATTGGCTAAATAATAAATAATAGAAAAAAGGAGAATACATAATTATGGCAAACGTAATTAATATGAGCAAAAATCAGAAAATCAGCATGACGAAAGAAGATGGAACTGCAATCAAAAACTTTTTCATTGGTGTGAATTGGGATCAGAATCGTTATGCAGGTGAATCCGATATTGATTTTGATATTAACGGATTTCTTACAAATTCAGATCGAAAAGTAGCTTATCCAAAAGATATTGTAAACTATAATACATATGGTGATGGTAGTGGATATCCGTGGGTAGAATATTCTGGAGACAATCTTACGGGTGACGATTCTCAGGGAATTACTTTTGATGGACATCATTATGATGAATATTTTATTGTTCATGCAGATACATTTCCGTCAGACAGAACAGATTTTACAATTTGTCTTACTATTTTCAGAGCTGTACAGAGACTACAGAATTTTGGAATGGTTAATAACGCAACTATGATGATCTGTGATTATGACAATCCGACAACAAAATGGGAATATGATCTTTCTGAAAATGAGAATTTTGAAAAGCTCAATGCCGTTGAGATGGGTAGACTTTATAAATATGGTGATGGATTCAAATTTCAAGCTCTTGGATCAGGATATATGGGAGGCATGACAGAGCTATTTAAAAACTTTGGACTTGATATTGACGAAGGTAGGGATTAACTATGACAGTATTGATTATCGTAATTCTTGTAATTGCAGCAGTTGTATTTTTTACAACAACTAAAACGGGTAAGAGATTAAAAATGAGAGCATCAGGAACTGTCGACGAGATGATTAGCAATGATGCATCTACTCCAGGTGGAGTAAAAGCTCACTATAATTCTATTATTTCTAAGAAAGAAGATATGTATAGGACAGCATATGCTTTATACGCTCAAGTTGAAGGGCAAATTCAAGATTATGAAACACAATTAAGACAATTACAAAAAGAGAATATGCAGATGGATCTTAGTGTTGCTTCTTGCATTAATCGAAATGATGATGCTGACGCTAAAGTATATCTCGCTAAACAGCAAGAAATCGCAGATAAAATTGAGACGATCAAAACCGCTCTAAAAGAATTAAAAGAGAATAGAGATATGCAAAAAGAGAATCTGACAGAATTAGAAGAGCAAATCAAATCTCTAAAAGTAGAAAAAGATAAGAATGTATTCACACTTGAAACTGCAGAGACTGTTAAATCTCTACAATCTGTTCCAGGTACATCGAGCATGGAAGAAGATAGAATGCTTGAAAAGGTTCGTGAGGGCGTTAAAAAGGTTAAAGAGCAAGCTGACGGCACAAGAATCGCTTACAAGAATTCCATTGACGTTCAGATGAAGCGTCTGGATAAAAAGATGAAAGATGAAGAGCTTCAAAAGAAATTAGATTCATTAAAAGCAGCTAAGAAAAAATAATATATTTTACTCTGTATGGTGTAATAGCCATGCAGAGTATTAAGTGAAATAACACTATACAGCAAGAGAGAATATGGAGGTGTAAGGATGCGCAATTTGGATAGGTTGAGAATTATGCCGGTCGAGGATTTAGCTGAATATTTAGTTACAAAGACACAAGATAAAGCAGGTATTCCAACTAATTATTTTATTTTTGAATCATCTTTTGTATGGGAGTCACCATCTGGACAGAAATTTATTTACAGGTCTGATGCGATCAACGACTGTGTTAAATGGCTAAATGAAGAGATTGGAGAATAAGATCATGGGTAAGAATATTAACGAAATTCTAGATCAGCTTGTAAATAAAGAAAATCAGACTTCATACATTGTCAAAAACGTTGAAGATGGATTGAAAAAACGTGATGAAGAAATTGCTCGACTGCGAGAAGAGAATAAAAGATTAATGGAAGAATCTTATAAAGACTCAGAACTGCAGATGATGAAAAGTAAATGCGAAGCTATGCAGGAAGATTTACGGAGAGGATTTCCGATTTCAGAAGATGAAGAATCAATGATTAATATATGGGTAATGAACCATATGAAAAACAAACATCAGGCAACTGGATATTCTAACGGTCAATTCAAGTATGAATTTCAAGAATTTGCAGAAGTTGAATTTGGAACAATTATTTGTACTGAGTGTGGTGAGGGTTTTACTTTTAGACAGTCTTAGAAGGAGAGTACATATGAATGAATATTGGTTAATGTTATTTTTAACGTTAGTATTAGAAATTGTTGCGATTGCAGTTGTGTCTGTATTTGGAATGACATTTATCGCAAAATCATATGATAAAATTATTGCTTATGTTGAAAAACGATGGGGAGAGGATGTAAGTTTTGGAGTATCATGCGGAATCATTTTGATTTTCTTGTTTATCACGTTAGCTGTGATTTTTTGTTAGAGAATAAATAATTGTCCAAGCATGAAAGACATAAAACTTATCATGTATCGCAACACAAGCCTCCACTCGTAATAAACTGATCACTTACGCGATGGGTTTGGATCAGCATCCTCGTTAGGAGATGTCTTAAACGGATGAAGCAACTATCGCACACATGCTGGCGTGGCGGAATTGGTATACGCACTGGCTTCAAATACCAGGATCACAGATATGTGGGTTCGAGTCCCACCGTCAGTATTTAGCACTATGAAGTATGCAACTTTGTTTAGTTGGAAGTAAAAAAATATCGCAACACAAAAATCGTATGTTTTGTGTAACTAAATGTAGCGAAAAGGTATTATGAAAGGCTAATCCATTGGAGGTCGTGCATGGCTTTGCTTTATGGTGCAACCAGGAGCTTTAGCTCAGTTGGGAGAGCATCCAGCTCATAACTGGACGGTCGCATGTTCAAGTCATGCAAGCTCCATTTAAAACATTAGGAAAGGAGAGTATATAAGTGGACAACAGAAGATCATTAATTATTCCAGAAACAGAATATGAGAAATTTGTTTGGGTTCAATATAGAGATCATGATTTAACGGTTGTATTTCCTAAAGAATTACAAAATGAAGCGATATTAAAAAATAATATTTCTGAAATGCTGCAGGTTATTGAAGAATATATAAGCGAATACGAATTATACAAATTATGTTGTAGAAAAGCAGATGAATTTTATTTTGATATACAGAAGAATTTAATGTTTGATGAAGCGAATGTACATTGTGATAAAGTTAATGAATTATACAAAGTCATAAATAAAAATTTATTTCCATATTTTTGGGCTTATGTTAAAGGCCCATATAAAGATATAAATGAGCATCGTTTAAACTGTACATATATTGTTTATCTTGATAAAACGAAATAAAAAGTTAATTTCATAAGTTTTTAAGAAAGGAAGTAGTTATGAGATTAGTAGATGCAGATTTGCTTTTGGAAAAATGGAATAATATGTCTAAAAAGGATAGGACAAGATTTGATCGAGTGATTTTGTGTCAACCTATAGCTGATGTGGTTGTTTTTAATGGTGAAGATAATCGACCAGAATGTTGTAAGGCTCACAACAAATATTTTTCCACATGCGATATATGTGAATATGGAGAATTAGAAGAATAAAATGGAGATACACAGTGGATTTTTATACGGGAATTGCGAACAGGGAATGGCATGACTTTGACGGTAAATGGAAGAAAAGTCCGTTACTTAAAAGAATCATTGTTTGTGCAGAGAATAAAGAAACAGCAAAAGAAAAATTAATACTTTCTATTGATAGTCTTAATGAAGAAATGAAAATGGCAGGTGAAAGATATGTATTAGACGAAAACTCAATCAAAAAAGCATATGGATTCATATCTATTACAAATACATTTTTAGAGGAATGAGAAAATAATCTCATGTGGAAGTACAAAAAAAAATAAAACAGGTCGAACCTGTGGTTATACACAAAATTCGACCTGATAAATGATAAAAGGAGAATAAATGAATACAAGACTAATGTAAATACATAGGCGGATATGAAGTTATGAACGTTTCATCAGATCTTTTAGAAATGATAAATCATGTGGTTTTGAAACCATATTGGTCAAGTGCTTTACTTTTTCATCAGACAGCTTCGGATTTTTACAAATCAGATACACTGTGACGATTTTGGTTATGTGGTAAAGTACTATACCAATGATTGCACATAAAATTATAACATTGTACAATCTAAATTCTACCCTCCTTCCTGTAAGATATTTTTCAAAACAGGAAAAGTATTTGCCCAGAACGGGCCAGAAATGTTTTCACTTATTCTTGTCGCACAACTTACAATTGTGCTTCCGCATGAGTTATTTTATAAAACTCCAGGAATAGCCGTGCTGTTGAGTCAGTATGCGGTGGAACCTGGCTGCTATAACCTGTATTGGTATTATAGCAAAATTTCAAAATATTTCAAGAGTCAAAGGAGAATAAAGGAATGAAGCCAATTGTATTTTATGATTTCAAGCCAGATAAAGATGATCCGAACAATAAGATTGTTGTCAAGAAATCTGATCTTGAGGAACTTTTAGATAAAACGTATGAGGCTGGATATCGAGATGGACAGAAAGAATCAAAACAGATTCCCGTTTGGACGACAACGAAAAGAGATCTTGACACGTTTCCAAAAGTTTCGACAATTGGATAATATTGAATGACAGGTGGTAATGAAAAATGGTAAAAATTATCGAAACAAATCTTTCAGTTGATGGAGAGAATAATATTAAGGATCATCAAGCAAGATGGGTATTAATTGACGATTGGAGAGATTACTGTAAAAAATATCAAAATTATAGTGGACGTCGTGTTTATTATGGTGTTGCGAGTAGTATGCCTGGAGTAGATATTCCAGCAGATGCAAAAATAACAAATTTGCAGTTCGATGAGTACCATTTGTCATGTGATATTTATCATCTCGATCATTTTGTTACTAAGCGCTTTGCATACAACATTGATTGGATGCAGCGCAAGAATTAGATGAAGAAAGAGAGAGAAATAAACATGGAAGAGTATCTAAATAAGGTATTAATTCTGTCAAAAGCAGAACAGATTCATGATTTTAGAGGATGGATCGAAAAATTACCAGTATTTCATTTTGACAAAGAATGAAATGTAAAAATCATTCCTCCATTTGCTGGAGCAGTTATTCGATTTACCATTGATTATAAGAATAAGCATGTATCTGTATATTTTGATGGATATTCAGAATTAGGTTATGTGTATGATGAAGAAGAAAAACCAATCCCATACTTTGAGTATTACGATGGGGAAGATACATATAGATATTGTCTTAATGAAGCAGACAAAATGATGGATGATATCAGAAATTTCTTAAATAATTAATCTCGGCTATTCAGCCAATAAATTCCAAATTTTAAACATTTTCGAAAACAGAATAGATAAATTTTGAGGTGGCTAACAGCATACCTTGGGTTTGTGCGCCCTGAATCACTGTTTACATAGTTAAACATAGATTTAATTCTGTGTTCCGTCCATGTATTGGGCGTTAAAATAGATTGTTTTATTTAACAATAATATAAATTTTAATTTTAGGAGGACTGTTTATAATGGCAGAAACAAAGAAAAAAGGAATTGATTTACCACAAACAAAAGGAATTTTTCAGGTACGCGGAAAGGTTTCTGGCACATCAAAAGATAATTTCTATATCGAGAAATTAACGACAACAAATAAACCATGGAGATCTACGAGTTTTGGAGTTGAATTTACTCCAGGATCTACTATGTATGTTGGTCTAAATGGAATGGAGCGAGAAACAGTAAAATTCTGTAAACGAGATGAGGAAACAAAAAAAACCATCACAAAAGATGTTCCGTGGAAAGATCGGTTTAACTTTAAAGAAGAAGGTTTTAGACTTCTTGGCGTAAATATTGGAGTAGAAAAAATCAAGGATGAAAAAGGCAATGATGTAAATAACAAAAAAACACTTGTCGAGTATGACGCAGCGAAAGAAATTTCTGATCACCTTACAGATGGCAAGACAGTTTTTGTAAAAGGTCGAATTGAATATGGAAGCTTCAATGATAGTCATACAACAAAATTTATTCCAAATCAGGTTTCTCTTGCTAAAGATATTGAGTTCGAAACAGATGATTTCAAACAACTTGCGGAGTTTACACAAACGATTGTATTTATGTCTGTAAAACCAAATGAGGATAAAACAAAAGCAACTGTCGAAGCAAAGATTGTAAATTATAACTCTATCGAAGATGCTGAGTTTTTCATGGAAGATATGGCTCTTGCGAGAATGTTTAGCAAAAATCTGAAACCATATACTGGTATTAAGGTTTGGGGAAATATTTCTGTAGAAAAAGACACAACAGAGGTTCAGACAACTGACTGCTGGGGTCAGAAAAATAATATGGAAAGAGTAAACGCACCTACTATTAGAGAATTAATCATTACAGGTGCAGATCCAGAAACAATTGATACTACTACATACACAGAAGCAGAAATGGACAGAGCTATTGAAGCAATTAAGGCGTCGAAGGAAGCTGAAAAAGACTTTGGTGGTACTTCAAATGGATGGGGATCGCTGCAGTCTGCGACAGAAGACGATGATAATGCAGGTTGGTAAAACAACCTGCTCTTCAAAATAACAAATACAAAATATTAGGAGGAAATAACAAATGGCAACAGGACGCGGAGGAAACAAAATTAAAACAAGACTTGGTTTTCTACTATATGGAGATTATGGAACATGGAAATCAAGTTTTTGCCTTGAATCAATGAAACTGGTAAACGAAAACGGCAAACCGTTTAGAGTACTTTTTATTGATCCAGAAAACGGTGGAATTGATACATATCTTGATAAGTACGAAGAAGAAGGGTATAACCTTCAGAACATTTATATCGTTTATACACAGTCTCTTACAGAAGTAGAAGAATTTATTAAAAGAGCAAAAAATGGAGAGAATTTCTACGAGTTTGACGAGGATGGAAACGAAACAGATGAAGTGTACTTGGATGCAGATGGAGAACCATTTAGACCAGATATGATCGTTGTAGATGGCGCTACACTTCTTTACACTGCAAAACAGCAGAGTATTATTGAATTTTCTAAAAAGAGAGCAACCGTAAGAGCAAAAACAAAAGAGCTGACAGGAATGGCAAAAGAGGTTGCAATTGAAGGTGCTGGTATGGAAATCAAAGATTTCAATACTCTTAAATTTGACGGACAAAATCTTATCCTTAATCTTCTTGCATCCGGAAAACATTTTGCTGTTACTGCCAGAGAAAAAGACGAAACCGAACAGTATAAAGACAGTAAAGGTGAAATTAAATCCATGAGAACAGGACGTAAAATTCCTGATGGATTTAAAGATGTAGGGTATAACTGCAAAACGGTTATCAGAATGTTCAAAGACGAGGATGGTATTATCAAAGGTCTAATTGATAATAAGGATAGAACTCTTGTACATCAGCAGAATGAAGTAGTTATTGAACCATCTATTCTTGATTGGCAGGTTGCAATTACCAAAAACAAAGGTAAAAAAGATTTTATTGTTCAGAACAATATGAATTCTGCAATCGAAAAAGAACTTAAAGCAGTAGAAAAGGATAACGCGAAATACGATTCTGAATTTGAAGAAAAATCAGAATCTGTATCTGTAGAAGGATTGTCTACGATTGATGATTATTGTGAGGCAATCAAAAACATCATTACTGCGCTTCCAGCAACGGACAAGAGCAAAAAACAAACAGAAATTGCAAAAGCTGGGCTACCAAAAGCATATATGAAATTGACAGACATCGAACAGCTTAAGAAATATTACGAAATTGTCTCTGGAAAATAACTAATCAAAATAAATGTCATACCGGTTGGAAATACTGGTATGACATACTGGTATAAAAATGGCAAAAAATAAATTCTATAAATGTAATATTTGTAAATGGCAAATTGATATTGTAAACGAAGACCCAGATTCTTTCTTTTACGAAATTAAAAATAATACAAAAAAATATTATCACTGCGATTGTTATATTGAACATGAACAAAATAAAATTCGATATAAAAAAACACCGGACGAGAGTAGGGAATATATTGAGCAATGTAGAAAAAAAGAAGTTGAAAAAAATATTAGACATCAGTTGTTTGATTATGTGTTAGATATGTATGATATTTCTTATGCACCAAAATATTTTTATATGAAGTTTAGTCAGGTTTTTAACGGTGAATACAAAGGGTTAAACAGACCTGTTCCGCCAGAAGATCTATTAGATATGTGGAAACAAAAAAGAGAGTTTTTGCTGAAGAACGCAGAAAAACAAAGAAAGATAGATAAAAATATTTCTGGTATAAGCCGTGTTTGGTATGATTTGGCAATCCTACTTGGAAGGTACGATGGGTATTTAGCGTGGAAAGAACAAAAAAAGCAAGCATTGGTTGATCTTGAGCAAAAGAAAAAAGAAAGTGTAGATTTCGTTGGATATAAGGATCTTGCAAAAAATACAACGGTAAAAAAAGAAAATAATGCAATTGATATAAATGCTATGCTAGATGAAATTTAAGAAGAAGGTGACTGAATATAGATGTTATTAGTAATGTAACAAATGAAATTTTGCTTGTTGGCAGTATTTTTAAAAAACCAGATCTTTTCATTGAATATGGAAACAATATAAGATCAAAATACGACTTCTCAGATGATGCAACAAAATATTTTTACGACAATGCAGAAATATTATATCAGACACGTTCGCAAGAATTTAATCGAAGCATTGTTAGTACATATATGGCAGAAGACCAAGAAAGATTAGCCTTGTATAAAAAATATGGTGGATGGAAGACAATTGAAAAATGGATGTCTTTAGCAGTAACTGATAACATGCCAGGATACTATGAAGTTCTAAAAAAGTATTCATTATTAAGAGAATATCAAAGAAACGGTTTTGATGTTAGCAAAATTATGACTCATCCTAAATTTGAAATTCTGACACCCATGGATATATATAGATTGATTAGGGCAAAAACAGACAGAATACATACTGTTATCCTAACAAATGAAGAGGCCGAAATTTTAAATAACAACATTAAAACAACGCTTTTACATTGTATGGAAACTCCCGATTTAGGGCTTCAAATTCCATTTCCAATCATGAACGACATCACTCGTGGGTTAAAGAAAAAATCGGTTATGGCTGTTGGAATGCTTAGTAACGCAGGTAAAAGTAGATTTATGACCAAGCTGATCGCCTATGTTACACTTGTTTTAAAAGAAAAAGTATTGGTTCTTTTAAACGAGATGTCAATTGAGGAAATGAGATATGCACTTATTACTACGGTGATAAACAATCCGGAATTTCAAGAACTGCATGGTTTTAAATTAAAAAAGAAAGAAAAAGAGATAACTTTAGGTTTGTACAAAGATGATCGCGGAGAATTTTTATATCAAGAAAGAGATGAATGGGGCGATGTCATAGAACCTATAGATGAGTATATATCAAGAGTTGCTGCAAACTCTAGTGAATATATCAAAATTATGCAGATCGCAGACTGGATTGAGCAAGAAACACAAGGATTAATTTTTACAAAAGATGTTTCTGCTGCATATGACGATAAAACGCTAGAATTTGAAATTAGAAAAGCGCATTTGACACAGGGGATTGATTATTTCTTTTATGACACTTTTAAAAATGATATTGCAACAACTGGCGACTGGGCTGCTATGAAAATAACTGCAACAAAAATGACAGAGATAGCAAAACAACTAGATATGTTTGGATATTTATCAATCCAGCTAACTGATGATGCAAACTTTGTAAAACCTGACGAGTTAACATCAAGTAATATTGCAAACTGTAAATCTATTAAACATGTCTTATACACACTTTTCTTGTACAAAGAAATTCCAAAATCAGATTTTCACAAATATGGTTATGTAACAACTACAGATTGGGGAACAAACACTGTCCATTCACTAGAAGAAGGAAAAAGATATTATTGTTCTGTATGTGATAAAAACAGATTCGGAGCAAAGAAAAAAACTTTATTCGAAGTCAATCTTGATTTTAACACATGGATTGAGGTCGGAGAGCTTGTAAGAAAATAATAAAGAAAGTTGGTGGTTTGATTGGATATCGAAGCTCTAAAGGAAAACATATTAGAAAATGATTTAATACCTGTCATATTAGAAGAAGTAGGATGTCATCATATAAGACATAGAGATGGTATGTATCAATGTGCAAACCCTGATGGAGATAACAATACTGCAGTATGTGTTTATGAAAATACCAATCTAACCACCGTTAATTATACACGGGATATAACCCAAGGCAGAAAAAGCGCTGACTTAATTTCACTTGTGGAATTCTATAGAAACGAATCTTTTTCTTATGCAATTAAATGGATCTGCGATGTTTTAGATATTGACTATTATTCTGACGGAAATGAGAATCTTCCAGAAAGTCTTTCGATCACAAAAATGTTGCTTGAGTTACAAGCAAACGATAATACAGAAAGTGACGAAAAACCATTAAAACCAATTCCTGAAAAAATTCTAACATATTATAAATCATATGTTAATGATATGTTTATGGAAGATGGAGTTAGTTATGATACACAAAGAGAATTTGAAATTGGTTATGACGAAGAAAGCAATCGTATAACAATTCCGATTAGAGATGATCTTGGTAATCTGGTAGGAGTTAAGGGAAGATATTTTTACCGTAAAATTCCAGAAGATATAATGAAGTTTTTGTATTTAGAAAAATGTGCAAGGTCGCAAATTCTATATGGTTTATATAAAACAACACCTTATATTAAGCAACGGCAACGTGTATTTGTAACAGAAGCAGAAAAAGGTGTTTTACAACTATGGAATGCAGGTCATTTTGAGGCCGTTGCTACTGGTGGAAAAAAAATCTCTCAATCACAGATAAATAAACTTACCAGATTATGTGTACCTATCATCTTTGTATTTGATAAAGATGTAGAAAAAGAAGAACTTGACTCAATAGCTGCAAGATTTATTGATGAAGTTGAGATCTACGCGATTATTGATGAAAACAATATATTATCAGAAAAGCAATCCCCAACAGATGATATGAGTAAATTTGAAAAACTTTTAGCTAAAAATTTATATAGATTACGATAGGAGTGATTTGTTGAATTATAAATTAATTGATGGTTCTTTGAATGATATAGATAATGTTCCAAAAACAATTCTATTAAACAGAGGAATCGACCATTGGAAAGAATACTTAAACATAGATCAGAGTTGCGTCAATAATTATTCTTTGTTGGATAACATTGATATTGCAGTAGATTGCTTTATTAGACATTTAAATGCAAACAGCAAAATCCATGTAATTGTAGATCCAGATGTTGATGGTTTCTGCTCTGCGAGTGAAATTATTCGATATATAAAAAAAGTCAAACCAGAAATATCTGTCACCTATTCCTTACATACATTAAAACAACATGGTTTATCTTCAGATATAGATATTCCAGATGACATTGATTTATTAATTATCCCAGATGCTGGTAGTAATGATGTCGAGCAGTGTATGGAATTAAACGAAAAAGATATTGACATCATTATTTTGGATCATCATATTTGTGATAAAAAGAATGATTATGCAATAGTAGTTAACAACCAAATGTGTAATTATCCAAATAAGAACTTTTGTGGTGGCGGAATTGTTTATAAATTTCTTCAGGCAGTCGATGACGAATTATGGGAAAATCATGCGGATGAATTTCTTGATTTGGTTGCATTGTCAAATATTAGTGATGTTATGGATATGCGTGAATTTGAAACAAGATATTATGTCAATATTGGTTTGAACAAAATTAGAAGTAAAGTTTTCAAAGCATTGATTGAAAAACAATCTTATTCGATGAAAGATATAGTCAATATAACTTCTGTGCAATTTTACATCACACCAATTTTAAATGCTATGATCAGGGTTGGAAACCAAGACGATAAAGATTTATTGTTTAGAGCTTTTATCGAAACTGATGAAGTTTTCAAATATAAAAAACGTGGCGAACAAGAAGAAATTGACGAAGATATTTACACAAGGGCAGCCAGATTATGTTATAACGCAAAAAGCAGACAAACAAAAGAGGTTACAAAGGGTGTTGATGCGATAGAGAAGGTTATTGAGGAAAAATCATTATATAATAACAAGTCAATTTTTGTAAATGTTTCTGATATCTTAGGTCAAACATTGACAGGACTTGTGGCTATGAAGATTGCGGAGAAATACAATAGGCCATGTTTACTGCTTCGAAGACAGAATTTGCGTGAAGATGGCGGGATGTTTTATGGAGGTTCTTGTAGAAATTTTGATCACAGTCCGATATCAAGTTTAAAGTTCGAACTTGATAAAACAAATTTGTTTGAGTTTGTACAGGGGCATGATAATGCTGCAGGTTTTAGTATCTCAAGAGAAAATGTTCCAAAAGCTATAGGGAAAATAAATGATATGTGGAAAAATATTGATTTTACTATGTTTTACAATGTTGATTTTGACAAAGACATAGAAGACGTTGATGTATCGTTTATTAAAGATATAGATGATATGAAAGATTTATTTGGGCAAGGAATCCAAGAACCTTATGTACATATATCAAATGTTCCTATTTATAAAGATAATGTATTTATTATGGGTAAAGAATCAAACTCTTGGAAAATTATTCACAATGACGAAATTGCGTTTGTGAAATTTTTTGTCGATAAAGAAAATGATCAGATTTTGAATCGGATGTTTTCAGAAAGTAAGAGTAATTTTCTTGGTACACTTAATATAATTGGAACTGTTTGTTTAAATAACTACAAAGGTATTCTAACGCCACAAGTTGTAGTAAAGGATTATGAGTTTTATGATTAGGAGATAAAATATGGCTAGTTCGTTACATAATCATAGTGAATATTCTGTGCTGGATGGTTTTTCACATCCGGAAGAATATTTACAAAGAGCGCAAGAGATTGGACTACATGCGTTCGCTATTACAGAACACGGAAATGAATATTCTTGGATTTACTTTGACAAATTAAAAAAGAAATATCCAGATATTAAAATGATTTATGGCGTGGAATTATATGAGTGTTTTGATACAAAAATTCAAGATCCAGAAAACAAATATTTCCATTTAATTGCCCTAGCAAAAAATGAGCAAGGAAGAATTGCATTAAACGAAATTGTGACAAAAAGTAATTTCGAAGGTTTTTATTACAAACCACGAGTCGATTTAAAAATGTTAGCACCTTATGCAGAACATCTGATTATTTTATCGGCATGTTTAGCATCAAAACTTGCTCGTGAAAAAGATTTTGAAAAATGTGTTCGGTATATTAAAGAATATAAAGATATCTTTCCTCATTTCTATCTTGAGATGCAAAGTCATCAAACAGTTGATCAGATCAATTATAATCGGAAAATTCTTAAACTATCAGAAATCACAAATATTCCTTTTACAATTACAACAGATTCACATGCTGCAACAAAAGAAGATCTATATTATCAGGCGAGACATGTTCAGATTGCCCGTGATGATGATACGATGACGGAGCTATATGATGATTGTTATGTTCAATCCGAGGATGAAATTCATAAAATTATGGATTCTCAAATTGGAGAAGAGAATGTTTCTAAAGGTATTGATATGTCGGATTTTATTGCGGATATGATTGACGAAGTAAATATGCCTTTTCAATCACCACAGTTACCGACATTTCCTCTTCCTGATGGATTTAAAGATAATTATGAATATTTGAAGTTTCTGTGTGAACAAGGATGGTATACACGACATATAGACGAAATGACTGTTGAAGAACAAAATATTAGACGAAAACGTTTGGATTACGAGCTAGGAATTATTCATCAAATGGGATTTGATGGTTATTTCTTAATCGTATGGGATTTTATTAAGTGGGCAAAAAGTCATGATGTTTATGTTGGTGACGGACGTGGATCAGGCGGTGGTGCGATTGTGGACTATCTTCTTGGGATTTCTCAGCTTGATCCTATTACATACAATCTAATTTTTGAAAGATTCTTAAATCCAGAACGTGTGTCGATGCCAGATATTGATACGGACTTTTCGGATCGTGAAAAAATTGTTCAATATTTAATGGACAAGTATGGAGAAGATAGAGTATGCCAGGTCATCAATTTTTCTTATATCACGCCAGTTGTTGCAATCAAAGATGTAGGACGAGTTTTAAAAATTCCTTACAAAATTTGTGATAAGATCAGTAAGAAATTTACATATCCAACTTTTCAAGAGTGCATGGACAATAATCCTTCTCTATATGAAGAATACGCCGATTATAAGGAACTGTTTGATATTGCTGGAAAAATTAGCGGAAGAGTTAGACAGACATCTGTACATGCAGGTGGAGTCGGTATTGTAGATACGAAAATTACTGATTATATGGCAATGAAGATCGGTAGTAAAGGTGAACATGTAATCCAAGTAGACAAGAAGAATATTGAGGAAATTGGGATTATTAAATTTGATTGTCTCGGATTAGCCGATACTTTAAATACGATTAAGTATGCAGTAGAGTATGCCGGTATTGATGAGTGGGAAATTAATATTAATAACCCTGATTTTTTGAATAACAAAGAAATGTATGAGTTGTTGTGTTCGGCAAGAACAAATGGAGTTTTCCAGGTTGAATCACAAGGAATGAAAGACTTATTGTTAAGACTGCAGCCATCTAATCTTGAAGATGTTTCTGCTGTGCTTGCATTGTACAGACCTGATAGTATGGGTGCATTGGATGAATATATTGAATGCAAACATGGACGACAAGTGGTTCATTATATGCATCCTGATATGGAACCAATTCTTAAAAGTACTTATGGATGTATGATCTATCAAGAGGAAATGATGGATATTGTTCGTGTATTTGGTGGAAGAACATATGGTGGAGCAGATAAATTTCGTAAGGCTGTTGGAAAAAAGGATGTTGCATTAATTAAATCAGAATCAACAAAGGTTTATCAAGAGATTATAGATAATGGATATCCTGAAGAGTTGGCAAAAGAAATCAGCGAATTTTTAGCAAGTAAGGGTAATTATTTATTTAACAAAAGTCATTCAGCCTTGTACTCTATTCTCACACTGAAAACAGCATATCTTAAAGCAAAATATCCAGTTGAATTTTTCTGCGCATTGTTAAATCAAAAAAGAGATGATTATGGTGCATTGAATAAATATATTCTTGACGCAAAAGATTTTGGTGTAGAATTACTTCCACCACATCTTAATCGATCTGACAGAGGTTTTAAAGTTTATAACGGGAAAATCTTGTTTGGGTTAGAAGCAATTAAAGGGGTTGGAGAAAAATTTGTTAACTCGCTTATTGAAGAGCGCAAAATTAAAAAATTCGACAATTTTAAAGATTTTTATACTCGTATGTCTCCATCAGTAGCAATTGTAGTATCTCTTGCCAAATCTGGCGCAATTCCATGTAAAAATAAAAAACAATTATTATTAAAATTCGCATCTGATCAATATGAGAAGAAAGACTATACACCTGTTAAAACGCTTCCTAAACTATCAATTCTTAAAGAAAAATATGGTATCAATGGAGAAGTTGTAAAAGATAAGGAAGAGAGAATAAGATTATATAATATAGCGAAAGAAAAAGAATTTAATAAGCTACAGGAAGAAAAATATAACAATGCCATGCAAACGTTTTGTGATAAGTACTTGCAGAATGAAAATTTATGGGAATTTGAAGCATTGTCTGTATTTATTGATAAAAATCCTTTTGTGGAAGCTTATAAGTACATAAATAAAGAGTTTAATGATGTTGAGGATGGTGGTGATGGGGTTGTGGTAGGAATCATTGCAAACATTCAAAAGAAAAAAGATCGAACTGGAAAACAGTTTGCGTTTATTTGGCTATATTCGGTTTATGGATTGATTGAAGTCACATGCTGGCATTCACAATTAAAATCTTATGAAGATCTTATTAAAAGAGGATCGCAGATTGCGGTACTTTATAAAAAAAGTGACGACAAAGCAATCGTAAAAGAAATTAAATCATATGATCAATGGTTAAATGATCGGCATATTCAACTAAAAGGAGCATGATAATGAACGTTGGAGATGAAATCAAATTTAAATGTGTTCCAGTGACAGAGAGATATTACAATTCTGATTCTTCGTATGGAGTATTCGTATTCCATACGAAAGATGATATTCCAGAATATGATGAAGTTCCTGTGTCACTTTTTGACAGTAAAAACGAGAACAAAGATAAAAAAATGTCTATTCTTGCTGGTAATATGCAGCAATTATATCTTGGTTCCGAATACGAAGTAACTGCAGTATTGGATTATAATGCTAAATATAAATCATATCAGTATAAACCTAAAATTGTTACTTCGGTTGTTCCGAAATCAGAAGAACATAAAAAAATGTTTCTTAGTTCTATTGTTACTGAGAGACAAGCAGAAGTATTATTGGCTAAATATCCTAATATTGTAGAAGATATTATCAATGGAAAAGATCAGGTTGATGTTAAAAAGTTAAATGGAATTGGAGAAAAAACATATGCAACCATTAAGCAAAAAATTATTGATAATTATGTGATTTCAGACATTTTAGTTCTATTGCAGCCATTAGGAGTTACATACACTAAAATTAAAAAATTATTATCAAATGAATCAAATCCAGCCCTATTAAAAGAAAAATTGTTGAACAATCCATATATTATGCTTTCGATCAGAGGTTTTGGATTTAAAACTGTTGACCAATTAGCATTAAAATTAAATCCTAATTTGGAACATTCGGCAAAAAGAGTCTATGCATTTATAAATTATTTCCTTAAAGATATTGGAAATACACAAGGACATACTTGGCTATATTGTAGCACATTAGAGTCTGCAATCAGAGATAATTTAAACGAGTGTATGGATATATATCAAACAATTATCGAGAATGAAAAAAAATCTGAAATGAATTTTCATTTTAGTGAAAACAGAATTGGTCTGAGGGAATATTACAATGAAGAATCAAATACATATAATGCACTACAAAAACTGCAATCGTGTAGACCATTAGAGATTAACGATGATGATATACGCATTGGGATTGAACAATCGGAAAAAGATCAAGGTTTTTCATTAACAGATGAACAAAAAGATCTTGTCAAGAATTGTTCAAAGGGTAATGTATCAATAATCGTAGGAAAAGCTGGTACTGGAAAAACATGTGTTTCTAGAGCAATTTTAAACGTATACAAACATGCTGGTTATTCAATAGCTTGTTGCGCATTATCAGCGATGGCGGCACAACATATTACTGAAGCGGCAGGATTTGAAGCATCAACGATTCACAGACTGCTTTGCTATAACAGAGATGGTTTTGAGTATAACACTCAAAATAGACTTCCGTGTGATGTCTTATTTGTCGATGAGTGTTCTATGATCAACTCTTATTTGTTCGAAGCACTTGTTTCAGCAGTGAAAACTGGTAAAAAAATTATCATGGGCGGAGATAATCGCCAGTTGCCACCGATTGGATATGGAAATATTTTTGGTGATTTATTAGATAAAAATAATAAGTTTTCGATTTTTAAATTAACGAAGGTATTGAGACAGGCAGAAAAGTCAGGAATTCTTATGGATGCAAATAAAATTAGAGATGGAATCTTTCCAATCAAACAACCTGAATTAAAGATCATTAATGGTCAACTCCAGGATATGACGTATATGTTTAGAGATACAAGGGACACATTAACGTCCATTGCAATTAAAACGTATATGAAAGTTGCTGAAAATGACGGAGTAGATAATGTAGTGATTATTACACCAAGACGAGAAAAATGTGAAAACAGTGCAAACGAAATTAATAAAAAAATTGTGGATTTAATCGCAGATAAAACACAAAAATGTATGAAATACGGAGATAAAGTATTTTATGTTGGCTCAAAAGTGATGCAGACAGATAACAATTACGACAAAAATGTATTTAATGGTGAGATTGGATATATAACAGACATTTTCACTTCAGAAGAAAATAATAAGAATATATCTTTTGAAGTTGAATTTAAAATGAATGGAAAAACAAAAAAAGTACAGTATGAAAAAAGTGAACTCGAACAGTTAGATTTAGCATATGCGATGACAGTGCATAAAGTACAAGGGCAGTCAATCCAATCTGTTATTATTATCACAGACATGACACATTATACTTTGCTTGACACTTGTCTTTTATATACAGCTATTACAAGAGCAAAGAAAAGATGTTTGCTACTTTCAGAACCGATGGCTTTTAAAATCTGTATGGACAATAATAAAAGTAAAAGCCGACAGACATGGCTAAATTTAATGTAGGAATGGAGAATATATGTTTACAGCACAAGAAGCAAGAAATATCTCGGACAAAGCATACAAAGAGCAAATAGATGCCGAATTAGCGTCTATTGTGCCTGAAATCGAGGCAGCAATGCGTAAGGGTGAGTACAGTTGTTGGATTTATGAAACTAACATTTCATCGGCCACAATTGCTTACCTGAAAGAACTAGGATACAAAATTACATCTTCAACACAGTATAACGAAACAGAATATAAGATTGCGTGGTAGGAGAATAAAAATATGAAGTTAAGTGAAATAGCGGAATACATTGCAGACAATTGTCCAGAATCTAATATCGCATATAACAACGATGTCATAAAGGGATGCAGAGAAGAGTGGTACGAAGAAAATCTTATCGATCCACTGTTAGATTTTTACATGCACGAAGAATTGGGCCTATGTGGATGTGGAAATCCAGAATTTACATATGAGACGATAAGAAGATATCTAAGTATACGAAACGAATTTATAATATCAAAAAATTGATTATCAGGAAGTTATTAATAGATACAAAAATGATCTTTTGCTTGATTATTATAACGACATTCAATATGGTCTGTTACAATTCATGATGTATATTCTTGATGACAAAGATTTTACAACACATGGGAGTAGTATTGGTGGATGCTGGTTAACTAAAAAAGGACAAAGATTATTGACAGTTTTGGAAGCATGGAGAGCAAGAAAAGATAAAGAATAATTTATATGAACCAGATGTCCTTGCAAATTATAAGAAAGTGATTATGTAATGTGCAGATATTGTAACTATGAATCTGATGATAATCGAATTTTTATCGATCCACTGACTAATGAATATTATTTGGATATCGAAACGATGACATGGGATAGTTATGATGATGATTTTTTTCATGATAAAGAATATATCAACTATTGCCCATGGTGCGGAAGAAAACTGACGAAAGAATGAGATATCGTTATGAAAAAGAAAATTATTGACTATAGAAAAAGACATCGACGATGTAAATACTGTAAATATAATATGTTTGTAACACCCAAGGACATGTATACACCAGACCACTATATATGTAAAGCGAAAGATAAAGTTATAGAAGATTGGTTTGTCGAGTATTTACCAAGAATATTTTGTTCATGTTATGAATTAAAATAAATAATGTGTGGTGGCGGAATATGTAGACGCTAATGACAGATAGGTTGCTCTAACGGTTCAATTCCGTCGGTATCTGAAACAGTGGAATAGCTGATGATACTGGGTCTGATTAGGCAGAAGGGTGTGAGTAGCTATGTATGGTGAAAATCCATACCCACATATTATAGAAAAATTGAAAGGAAAAAACTAAAAGATGAATAAAGAATTAGAAAATAAAGCATTAGAGATTATTCAGAAATTGCGAACATATGATCCTGTAGCAGGTGACAATCCAAGATGGTTTAAACAGTGTCTGGAAGATTTAGAAGATACAATTATTGATGATGAAATTTCGCAAAAAGAACGCGAAAGGTTGAAACGCATTAAAAATCGTAAAACGCTTGGCACAAATATGGATAATACACTTTATGTTAATATGAATAAAAATGATATTCAAATTACAGTGTCTGTACCACAAGCTGAAATTGTATATTCAAAATGGTGTTCTAAAACAGACGCTGTAGCAGATATTATTATAGAAATGTGTTCTAGATATGGTGTAAAACAGATTTTCATTCAAGATGATCATTTTGGAACTAATCTTCTCGATCTACTTAGTCAAAAAGGGATGGATGATTCTATGGATATCGTCAAATTTAATTATAGGGAAGCGTAAAGTATCTTAATTAAATGTGTGTGTTTAAATCTAGAGAAATTCATGAAAGATAATTAAGGAACAAATAATGAGAACTAAAGAAATAACATTTAAGTTACGACTTCCAACAAATAAACCAAATAGTGATGGAACAATGTATACACGAAAAACGGCGCGAAAGATATATGAAAATTTAAAGAACTGCGATAGTTTGCCTGTTGGCTTTTCAATTTATGGGAATGAATATTTGCGCGTTGATATTCCTAAATCATTCGACATAAAGCTTGTTGAAGAAGATGGAGAGCTATATCTTGTTGGATCTGGTTTGATACCATACACTGAACCAGTTTTAAAAGAAAATCACACAATATATGAATTTTATATTGAGGAGGATTCAGATGAAGAACGCTTGTAAAGATTGTTTATATTATCACAATGATAATAATACCTGCCAATCTAAAAAATGTTCAACACATGGGCGTGGAGATATCAACATTTTAGATCGGTTATTTTGTATACCATACAAAAGGAGACAAATGAATATTGTGCAGATTAGATAGAGTACGAAGATAACTGTAAACAAAGGGGAGAAAAAGAATGATGAAATATAAAGTTGGAGATAGAGTGAAAGTCAGAAGTGACTTAACATTATCGGAGCTGTATGACGGCTACTGGGCATTTGATGAAATGATAAAGAAAAATATTGCAACAATTACATTCGTTCATGATGATCACTACGAAATTAAAGAAGATGCTTTCTACTGGACAGATAAAATGTTTGAAGGATTGGCAGAGGATGAATTGACAGCAGCGGAAGCAATTAGAATTCAAGCTGAGATGTGCAATAGTATGAATAGTTGTGAAAATTGTCTAATATATAAAGAAAAAGATGGTTATTGTTGCGAATCTTACAAGGCAGAAAATCCTAAAAAAGTAGTCGCAATTATTAAACAGTGGAAGAAAGACCATGAGAAGAAAGAAATAGAGACTGAAATTGTAGATCTTATTCGAGTTATGAAAGAAGAAAACGATTCTACAACTTGCATATATGCTTATGAAATCGATGCAAGCCAAGAGAATATAGACGAGAAAATGGACGAGTTGGTAAAACAGTACTATGAAGAAAATGGAGGCAAAATTTACGCTAAATGCGAGCGTATATGTAGAGCAAAAAGTTAATGAAACGTCCGTTTCATGAGGTGAATATATGGCAGTAAAAGTTAGAGAGATATTAAACGAATATGAAATAGAAGAGATATTAACTGAATATCTTGGTGCATTTGATTCAATGTTGCAAATAATCGATACGGACAATGGCGAAAAAGTAAGAGTTGTAATATTTGATAAATACGATCATTCATGAATTAATGGCACAATAGAAAGGGAGTATAGTATGGATAAAACAAATTTTAAATTTATTAGATTAAATAGTCCAAACAAATTTAAAGATTATTGGTTTAAAACCGACAAAATCTCTGATAAAGAATTATCACAGAAATATATGGAACAAGGTATGATGGGAGTGACAAGTGTTGTTTATTGTAAAAGTTATGATGTACTTGGTATAGAAAGGTTATTTCAATTTACTTCAGATATAATTATTTGTGATGATAATGAATTGAAAAAGATTTTAAAAGAATTAATAGAAGAAATGTCGATTTCAATTGAGTGATGGTATAACAGTGTAGTTTAAATAGTTATCTACCATGCGAGCCTAATAGCAGCATCTCAAGGGTAGAACAGCCATCAACAGAAAGGATTAAAAATAAATGTGTGCTTTTTGCAATAAAATATACAATGAAGATGAATTGAACAGTCAATATTGCCGTGAAGTATGTGATTGTATTACATGTGATGAAAATAACAATCATTATAACTTTTGGCACGAGTGTGATGATGATTATTACACTGGCAATATCATGGAAATTAAGTACTGTCCTGTATGTGGAAGGAAATTAAGTGATGGATAATTTGGCTTATTCATTGGCTTGCTTATACATAGGGATGACGGAAAAATATGACAGATCATTAACTGATGTGAGAAGCAGATATGATCAAACAGAAGCATTTTTGTATTGTAACGAAATACGTTCAGAAAGTAATAGATATGCTGCTTTTGTAAGAAATAAAATTATGAAAGATTATCATATTCCGTGGAAAGAGATACATGATGAAATTCGCAGACACAATAATTATTCTGTACAAAATTGGGTTGATGAATATGAAAGAATTTGGAAATGTTATAATAGACGAAAATTTTACTTGCGTTTTTAGTGAGGGTAAAGTTTTTCTTATACCGACTTTTAATGAAGACAAACCAATTAAGTTATATTTTGACGATTACAAAATTGAAGAAACAGAAGAAGGACTTCGCGTGACAAAGAAAATAAGTATAGAAGAAGCAATTAGAAAAGTAAAGGCAGCAGGTAATGATCCAGGTGAATTTATTGATATATTGCTGAAAGATGGAAAATGGATTGGTGAAGTATGCTAATGAACACGAAAGGATTTGAAGTAGTAATGGAATATCCAAAAGAACTAACAATTGCAATCAACAAATATAATGATAATCTGAAATCTATCGCAAATAAAATTTTAAATCTTCAACTTGATTTTACCGACACGCAAATAGAAATGAAGAACCTGTATGGGTTAGAGAATAAACTATCAGTTATTAATAGTACCAAGGCACGAAAAGAGAGTGAAAGACTATTAAAAGAAGTAATTAATGAATATGGATACATTTTGGAGAAAAAGATTAGAGGTGATGAATTATGAAAATTATTGTAGATGAGATGCCAAGATGTGCAAGTGAATGTCCTTTATCAAGAATGGGATGTGGTAGCGATTGGGGTTGTGGGAAATATAGATCTGAGTGTAATGTAGACATGTGTGACCTGTTGAAGCCAATCACAGATTATGTTTTTGAGGAATATATTACAGAGAATATTGTTAATAGAATTCCGTTGGCAGATATTGGAAAGCGTTGAATTCACTCTTTCATTTAGAGAATATTAAGAGGTAATAATATGATTTGTATGTATGAAGATTATAATTATCACGATATTTTAAAAGACTATGCAGAATTAACTGTTGGAAAATGGTTCGCAGAAAATAATCTTCAGATTGTAGGAACTAAACTTGTTGATAATTATATGTATGTAAAAGGGATCGACAATGGATTTCCACATGCAAGTGCTTATGTAAAAATTGACATGAAAGAGAATAAGATTGTTGATTATTATAACGCACATAACTGTCCTGTTAAAGTAAAGGAGGGAATATATGAATAAGGTAATTTTATTAGTGTTTTGTCATTTGGTTGGTGATTATGTTTTACAAAGCGACTTTATCGCAAAGACTAAAGGAAGTAATTGGTATCATTTGTTCGTACATTGTGCGTTGTATTGTTTACCATTTTACATTGCCTTTGGATTAACCTGGCAGCTTGGAGTTGTTTTTTTGACACACTGTATTATTGATCCGTTAAAAGCAAGATATCAAAAAATATCATATGTAACCGATCAAGTTTTGCATTATTTGGTATCACTCGTTTACTTTTTATAGGAGAATAAATGGGTAAAGTAAAAAGAAAAATGCGTCCTCAGCCTCCTTGGTGGTGGACATTAGACAATGATAATTGTTGGTTTTGCAAAAATAGAAACAATTGTGGAAGTTGTAAATTATTAAAAAAGCAACGTGCAAAAGAAAAGGAGAAAAAATATGTTAAAAGATGTAATTGTTCACAAGATTGTATTTGATGAAGAAGACAACAAAGGACTTCCAGCAGGATTAGGAAATGCTCATACTCATGGTATGGAAAATTATGGGTTAAAGAACCTATGTCTGGGAATTGAATATGATGACAATCGCGCTTCGCATATTTTCAATACAATCGCAGAACTTATGGTTGATTCGAATGAAGATATGGATATCAATAAAACGCATTGCATTGATAATGAATATGGAATTACAAGCTTCAAATTCAGACTCCGTGAAGCAACATGTTTCGAAGAGCCAGTTCTTCTTGTAGTTGTTGCAGATGCTAATGGTCATTTTCCAGGAGATTGTTGTTGTTTAGAACCTAATAAATATCAGCTCATGAACCATCATGAAATTGTTGTTTCTTAAACGAGGTGAGTAATTTTGAAACCAGATAGATTTACAATTACAACTAAAGAATTAAATTGGGAAAAATTAAATGGAAAGATTTACCGTTATGAAATTGAGAATGGGGTTTAAACCATATTTGTTCATGAGTAGTGATACGATCGACAAATTAACAAGCATTATAGAATTTTCTTCCGATGGGTTAATGGGTACTAATCCAGGTGGATATTGTGGAACATATTTCGGAAGGAAAACTTTCTGCGATAATACAATGCAATTTGGTGAAGTAGAAATGAGGTGAGAATTATGGCAAGTAATAAAATTCAGATTACAACAAATGAATCCGATGATTATATAGTTCTTCACTATGAGGATTTTTTCAGAGAAGGACATAGAATTGACAATGATGATTGGATGGATCTTTTAAAATATCTTGGATATGAAGTAGAACACAAAGAGATTTCTGATGAAGAGATGGAGAAAATGTTATAAATGATAGATAGCAATGAAACAATGTCTTACATGAACGGGAAAGACATTGGATACGTAGAAGGATTTGATGATTGTAAAACCGAGCTTATGGAAGTCATCCATTCTCTTGCTTGTCGTATTGCGCAATATCAATATCCAAATGCATATGATTTTGATGACAAAACGTTAGAGAATATCATGGTAGATGCGGGATTGAATAGAGAATATTTGGAGTGATGAAATATGGACGAAAATTATATGAAAGAAGTTAATAAGCTTAGAATCTTGCCGCGTGATAATCTATCCAAACATGATTATATCAAACGGCATTTTTATCAAAATAAATTAACAAAAGAACTATATGACAGCGAAGAATTTTCGGATGATCAGCTCTTATATATTTTCAATAATAATACATTAAAAAGACTTGGGTTTCCTCTTAAGCGATGTGGCAAGAAAAGAAAAATGCAGAGGAAAAAACGTATTATTTGCAATCCGGTATTTTTCGATATCGTATACAAAACTATGGAAAAGGCTTGGGAGCAGTATACACTGGCAGGATTGATCGATCCTTCTAAAAATTTTGTTGATTGTAAAGATCTTCATTTGGGAGATAAAAATATGTTTGTAGGAGAAATAAATGGATAAAGAAGTTATTTGCGAAGTATTATCTCGTCTGATTGGTTATACGATGCCATGCGGAGATAAAGACGTAGATACAGTGCGTAGGATTAATAATTATAATCTTGTCTATGTTACAAAACAATGTGTTGAAACATTAATTGAGAATGCTGCTTATCAAAATGATATTGGTGAAGATTCTAGAAGTGCATTAGAAATGATTCATAATATGACTAAAGCAAAAGGGGAATAAGCGTGTGAGTCAGATTATTACATATTTAAAGTGTGATCGCTGTGGTAAAGAATATAAAGATATTTATGTCAGTTTTGGACATCCTGAGAAAGATCTTGTCTGGAAATGGAAATGTGATGGCTGCAAACATGTTAATGAAAAACTAATTAAAGCTTGTCCACATAAAGAGATTGATTTTATAGCATTAAAAAACTTGGATTTAAATAAGGAGATAACAAGATGATAGAATATAAGATTGGTCAAAAAAGAGTTTATCAAGTGCAACATAAAATTAAAGAGATAAGAGAATAAGTAATTAGATTCATTAATCTTGATCAAACTAATGAATCACTAATGCGGTGAAAAGAACTGAAAATCTGAGATGATGAAAAGGTAAAGGTGAAGGCTGTTAGCAATATTTCAGTCAACCGATGAGCGTATGAGTTGAACCTGTGCATTCAGAATATAATACTCTGGAACAAACCGCAACCCTCATGAAGTCAGGGATAAGGATGCTCTCATGAAGTACGGAAATGAACGTGCTTCTAATTATGAAATTAATTTTTTATTTTGTTTTCAAAATTCACTTGAAAATCAATGAAAAATTAAATTAAATAGGAAAGGATAAAACATAGTCTCATGAGTAAGCTGCGCAGCACTTGTGGTACATAACATGTGTGATATGCATTTATTGCATGAAGAACCATATAAGATTGCAATAATAGATGCTGATTTAATTGGTAAGAAAAATCACAGATTTCCTAACTTAGCATGTATGAAGATCTCCGGTTATTGGAAGGATAAAGATGCTAATGTTGAATTAAAGATGGATTATGAAAATCTTGAGTATTATGACAAAGTTTACATATCAAAAGTTTTTACAGACACACCAATAGATGAAAGTATTTTAAAGTTAGAAAACGTTGAGTATGGTGGAACTGGTTTTTATTATGACAAAGCCCCAAGACTTTCAGAAGAAATAGAACATCATATGCCTGATTATCATTTATATGATGGTTGGGTAAATGAACAGTTGGAGAATGGTGTATCTAAGACAAACCTAAAATATTATACAGATTATAGTATTGGTTTTACAACAAGAGGATGCTTTAGACAATGTGAATTTTGTGTAAATAAAAATTATAAAAAAGTAGAATGTCATAGTCCATTATCAGAATTTGTTGATCCAACAAGAAAGAAGATTTGTCTATTGGATGACAATATTCTTGGGAGTCCGTGTTGGAAAGAAATATTTACAGAACTTCAAGCGACTAAAAAACCGTTTCAATACAAACAAGGTATGGACGAGAGATTGCTTACAGATGAAAAATGCGAAGTGTTATTTAACAGCAAATATGATGGAGATTATATATTCGCATTTGATAATGTAGAAGATTATGACATTATACATAAAAAACTACAACTATTAAGGAAGTATACAGATAAATATCCCAAATTTTATGTATTCTGTGGTTTTGACAGAAATAACAAATGGGATGATGAGTTTTGGAAACAGGATATTTTCGATATGTTTAAACGTATTGAATTATTAATGCAGTATCATTGTCTTCCTTATATAATGCGATTCAATAGATATGTAAAATCCCCATACCAAGGAGTATATAAAACTGTTGCAGCTTGGTGCAATCAACCAAGTTTCTTCAAAAAGAAAAGTTTGAGAGAATTTGGTATTGAAAGTTTAAAAGAACAAAAAGCAAGAAATAGATATATTACAGAATTTGAAAAAGAATTTCCTGAGTTCCAAAAGTATATGGACATGAAATGGAAGTATATGATAAATAAATATATGAAATTTTGGTTTCATTTATCTTTACTATTATAATCAAAATAAGGTAATACACTGAGGAATCGACTATGGAAGAAATTATTGAAAAATTAAAAGAATGGGTCAATAAAAACTATGATCCATATGCATGTGGATTTACACCACAGCGTTCAGAAGGAAATTATTATGATTGTTTCTTTGATGGAGAATCTTGTGGCACATCGTATGCTGCATATGAAGTAGGACAAATCTTAGGTTTGGAGCTTACTACACCAGAAGATGACGGAGAGAATAATGAATACTAATTGTTGCATGAATGAGTATGTATGTGGTGGGATTACCATGGTAGACCCAAAATCAAAGAAAAAAATATGTTTCTTTAATGACATACAAGAGATTAATATGACACGAAATACAGTCGAACAATGTCATGATTATATAAGGTATAAACCAATCATTACAAAAGATGAAAGAACTCTTTCGTTTTCAGCAAATACATCAAAGATCAATCCAGCAATTCTTGGCGCTGATCTTTCTAAGACGCCAGATCAAGTTAATATTTTGTATGTCAAGAAAATCCAAGCAAGAAAACATCGTAAGAAGAGAATTAATAAAAAATGGCTTAAGCGTTACGGGTATAAGGAGCAGTCTATCGATTTTGGTGAATGGAATTGTAAATCAACTGATGAATGTGGAGAATATGAATTTACAAGGAAGGTAATAGATGATGCTAATTCCGACAGTACCAGCAAAAGAATTTAAAAAATTCGGATTTAAAAAATGTAAAGGAATGCCAAAAGATACAGAGTGTTATTATCTTTGTGTAGCACGAGGGTCTAAGATGCTATTTGTTAGTAATATATATTTTGGAGTAAATGATTGGATAAAGGACGATTCAAGAATCCATAAAAATGCTAATTGCAGATATAGCGATAAAAGAGATTATCTTGATATTGTTTATGAATTAATTAAAGAAGGTATGTTAAAAAGCAGTTTTTATAAGAGGTAAAACCATGAAAAACAAATTACTAATATTTTTGTGTGTCAGTATTTTACTATCATTTTCAGGATGTAGAGTAGAATCAGCACAAGTAAATGTAAAAACGAACGATACTGTAACAGTAAAATCTCTTGGAACCGATAATTTAATTAACATTGATGGATATTTATATTATGATAGTACAACAAAAATCGTGTATTTTTGGAACGGATTAATTGGATATGGTCAAGCTTCAACAACACCATCACCATATTTTGCGCCAAATGGTCTTCCATATAAGTATGAACCAGAAACAAATACATTTGTAGAAATCACAGAATAGTCGAGATGAAAGAAAATATGAGAGATCCAAATAGATTATATAATTTTTATAATGAAGTAACAAGATTACACATGACATATAGACCAGATTGGAGAATTGGTCAATTTTGGAATGTATTTAGAACATGGCTAGATGGATGTAAACATATTAATATTCATTATCTGAAAGACAATGAATTGCTTGAATATTTAAAAGAAATGTGTGGGGAGAAATCGGTAAATGTATAAAATTGAACGAATGAAAGAACTGATTCATGATCTGAATAGGGCATCAGATTCTTATTATGGATCAGGAACAACACTTATGAGTGACGCCGAATTTGATTCAAAGTTACTTGAATTAAAGCAATTGGAAGAAGAAGCAAATACAGTATTTCCGAACAGCCCAGTCAATAGAGTTGGTGGAGCAGTACTAAAATCACTTATCAAAGTAAAACATGAGACTCCTATGTTAAGTCTTGACAAATGCCACTCTGTAGAAGAAATCAAAAAATTTGCAGCAGGACACGATATTGTAGCTTCTATTAAACTTGATGGCATTAGTTGTAGATTGATTTACCAAGATGGTGAATTAATCGGTGCTGAATCTCGTGGCAATGGTACAGAAGGAAATGATATTTTACAGCATGTAAAACAGTTTATGAATGTTCCACTACGTATTAATAAAAAGGGCAAATATGTTATCGATGGTGAAGCTTTAATCAAGCTTGATGACTTTGAAGAGATCAATAAAAACGGAGAATATAAAAATAGCCGTAATCTTACTGCAGGAACACTTTCAAGTTTGGATACATCGGTCGTCAAAGACAGAAAGCTAAGTTGGTATGCTTGGGAAGTAGTATCAGAAGAAACAGATCCTATTCTGGTAGTTGAGTATGATAGTTTTTATTTCAAATTATTAGAAGCTGAAAAGTTAGGATTTAATATTGTTCCTTGTGAATTATTAAAGCTGAAACATTATAAAAACGAAGAGATTCAGAATAAGATTGATAATTTTATTAGTCTTGCTGCTGAAAAACATCTTCCTCAAGACGGAGTTGTATTTAAATTTGAAGATGTAGAATATGGTAAATCTCTTGGCAGTACAGAACATCACAACCGGAATGGCATTGCCTTTAAAGTCAAAAACGATTCCGTAGAAACTACATTGAAAGATATCGAATTCACAATGGGCAAGACGGGTGTTTTAACACCGACTGGAGTATTTGAACCTGTGGAAATCGAAGGTAGTACTGTAGAAAGAGCTTCTTTACATAACATTTCTGTAATGAGAGAATTAATGCAGCATCCATTTAAAGGTCAAAAAATCGGTGTATTTAAGGCGAATCTCATAATTCCGCAGTTACGTTGGGCAGAAGAATTTGTATCAGATGGATTCGAAGAAGATATGAAAAAATCTTTTATCCATGTACCAAATAGGTGTCCAGTATGCGGCGAGTCAACAAAGATCATTAAAGAAAACGATTCAGAAGTCCTATGGTGTATAAATCCTGAATGCAAGGGTAAACTTCTTGGTAAACTAACTCATGCAGTCAGTAGAAATGCTCTAAATATTGATGGTTTATCTGAAGCAACAATTCAAAAATTCATTTCTTTAGGATGGTTAAATTCTATCCAAGATATCTATTATCTAAATACACATGAAAAACAAATGAAAACTCTTGATGGGTTTGGTTCGAAATCAGTTTCTAAATTATTCCAATCAATTGAAAAAAGTAGAAATACAACGTTAGATCGTTTTATTTATGCATTATCCATTCCTCTTGTTGGTAAAACAGCAAGCAAAGCTATTGCAGATGCAGAAGATTATAATTTTGAAAATTTTATGCGTGATATGACACGTACAGGCGCGAAATTCTTTTCATCCATTCCTGGTATTGGAGATTCTATTATTGATTCACTGGATGAGTATTTCGATAGAGAATGTAGCAATGTATGGGAGCTTGGCAAAGAATTTACATTTGAAACACCAAAGAAAGTATCTCTCAGTATAAACAGTGGAAAAGATTTAACGGGACAAACATTTGTTGTTACCGGTAGTTTGAAGCATTTTGAAAATCGAGATGCACTTAAAGAGAAGATTGAATCATTGGGTGGGAAAGTATCTGGATCGATTTCGAAGAAGGTTACTGCATTGATCAATAATGATGTTAATTCTACGTCAAGTAAAAACACGAAAGCAAAGAGCCTTGGTGTAAAAATTATGAGTGAAGATGAATTCCTAGAATACATCAGCTAAGAAAGAAGGTGAAAAATATGAATGATCGCAAAATTAAAATCTGTCTTAAAACAGTAAACAATGCAAGTTTATTCGTAGCTAAATGTGGAGAATATAAGGATTGGGATATCAATTATATCTACGGGAGACTTGTTCTTGATGCCAAATCTCTGATGGGTGTATTGAGTGTTGCAATTGACGCACCTGCTTATGTAGAAATTCTGACAGATGATGAAAAGGTTCTTGAAAGTTTTAACAATGATATGAAATTATGGGAGGTATAAAAATGGGAAGAAAGACGGTTTTTAATTGGATTAGTGATGATTGGAAACGAGTGAAAAACCACTGCAGAACTACTGATAATAAAGAATTCACAGATAAGGATGCAGTGGAATCATGGATGAAGAAATTGCTTATCTCAGAACATTCGCCAATTAGATTACTCGAATTTGATTGGTCTTGGAAATGTATTCCATATTGGGTAAGTACAGAATGGAGTAGACACCGATTTGAGAAATTTATTAGTACACAAAGAGACGATCGATTAAAAGATGATACTCCAAGAGCAAAAAAACCACAAGATGCACCAGTTAATTTTGATGGATATGCGAATATGCAGAATAATATTGATGCTTGGCGAAAAAGATTGTGTGGAGCAGCAACTGATGGAGCCAGAGAATTAGCAGAAGATTTCAAAATTGAATTGCATAAAACACATCCTGTTGAATCGAATGTGCTGGTACCTAACTGCATTTATAGAGCTGGATGTCCCGAATTTACACAGTGTGGATTCTTTGCCCGTTTTCAGAAATGGCTCAGAGAGAACAACAAAGAAATGGATTGGCTAAATATTCAGAAAAGATATGATTTATATAACGAATACTTCTACAGTTTACATGGAGAGGAGTGATTCCTTTTGCACACACTATATTGTATCCTTGGTAGAACTTCTTCTGGCAAATCCTCTATTATCAAAGAAGCTGCTAAGAAATTAAATATGACGATTCTTAAGTCTTATACAACCAGATCGATGCGACCAGGCGAAACAGTTGATAATTCAGATCATATTTTTATTTCACCTGATGACGTTGAAAAATATAAACCAAATATGGTGGCATATACAGATCGAGTTGGATATTGCAGTTTTGCAACGAAAGAGCAAATCTTAAATTCTAATTTCTATATCATTGATCCAGTCGGATTATATACACTTAAACTCAAAACAAGAGATATAGATGTCCGTCTAGTATCTATCTATATTACAACCCCATATACAACTGCAGAAGAACGTGCAAAGAAACGTGGTGACTATGATTCATGGAAACAGAACTATGCTGCGGAAAATGATTCGTTCAGCAATTTTGAAAAATCTAATCTAATCGATTATCGTATTCTCAATGACAGGTCATTGGAAACTTCTGTAGAAAAAATGATAAACATTATTCGAAAGGATTGGAATAAAAGCAATGTATAGACCAGATATTAAAACGATCTATATTGACTTCGATAATACGCTAGTGGACACGATCAAAACGATTGTGTCCCTATACAACGAAGACTTTGAATATTATAAGAAATTCCATCATGTTAATTGGTGGGAGATTAACTCATATGATTTTAAAGAATTGACCTGTACATCTAAGGAATACATTAATACATACTTTAACACACCACGATTCTTTTATGAACTGGAATTTATGCCAGATGTACATGAAATTATTGATGAACTTGGAAAAGTATATCAAGTAAAAATTGTTAGCATGGGTTACTCTCCAAACTTAAAACAAAAAGAAAAGTGGATTAATCAGTATCTTTTCTATCCAGAATTTATTGGTGTGAATATGAAAAAATACAAAGATAAATCACATATAGATATGAGCGATGGCATTCTTATTGACGATTCAATACACATGTTAGAAACAAGCAATGCTCAAGAAAAATATTGTTTCGGAGATATTTATAGTTGGAACAAAGAGTGGACTGGAAAGAGGTTAATGAATTGGACGGATATTGCACATTTATTATTATGAAAGGAAGAAAATTAGACATTGTATATTGGAACAAGCGGCGAGCTATGCCGTACACTAAAACAAATGGGAGATGATTTTATTACTGTAGAAATCGAAGGACAAGACAGAGAATATATCATTGAAGCTGTAACAAGACAATCAAATTACAGTGAATCGCCTTGTAGCCATATTTGTATTAAATGCAGAGATGGTGGGCAAGGATATATTAAACGCTAAAGGAGAAATATGTTATGAATGTATGGAGCTTTATTATTGGAATGGTGATAGGCAGTGGTATTGGAATTTTTGTTACATCATTATGCATAGTATCAAAAATGGCGGATGAACAATCAACACAAGACTGTGATGGTATTCAGTGTAGATACGCGAAAGAAGAGGAGGAGTCTAAGGAATGAAGGTAGTAAAACGTGATGGGCGAAGTGTTGTTTTTGATAGAGATAAGATCAAAAATGCAGTATTAAAAGCATTTGAAGAAGTTGATGGTGAAATTACACAAGAATCCAAAAACAAATCTTCTGATATAGCTTCGTATATTGCCAATCAAGAAAAAGAAGAACTTTCTGTAGAAGAAATTCAGGATATGGTTGAAGAAAAACTTATGCAGAGTCGTCGAAAAGATGTAGCAAAAGCTTTCATTTTATATCGAAATGACCGTACAAGAATCCGTGAGAATAAAACACAATTAATGAAAGATATCACGGAAAAACTTATGGCAACAAACGTCCAAAACCAAAATGCCAATATCGACGAAAAATCTTTTGGTGGAAGAGTTGGGGAAGCCAGCGATGTTGTGTTAAAGAAATATGCACTAGACAATTGTATGTCCAAGATGGCACGAGAAAATCATTTAAATAATGAGGTTTATATCCACGATTTAAATTCTTATGCAACTGGAATGCACAACTGTTTAAGTATTCCGTTTGATAAATTATTAAAAAATGGATTTAATACTCGCCAAACAGATGTAAGACCAGCACAATCAATTAATACAGCATTTCAGCTACTAGCTGTTATTTTTCAGCTACAAAGCCTACAAGAGTTTGGTGGAGTATCTTCTACACATTTAGACTGGACAATGGTTCCTTACGTGAGAAAAAGTTTCGGAAAACATTATTTAATTGGTATGAAATATATCGAAAATATGGATGACGGATGGATTGAAATGAATGAAAGAGATATCAAACGTGATAATCCATCTATTACGAACAAGGAATATTATCTCGTAGATTCCAAAGCATATCAATATGCAATAGATATGACTCGAAAAGAAGTTTATCAGGCGGCAGAAGGTATGTACCATAATTTAAATACTTTACAAAGTAGATCAGGAAATCAGTTACCATTTACGTCAATTAATTACGGAACATGCACTGAGCCTGAAGGACGTATGGTGACAAAAGCTATTCTCGATGTGTCTATTAAAGGAATTGGCAAATTACATAAAACATCTATCTTCCCATGCGGAATTTTCCAATGTATGAAAGGCGTGAATCGTAAGCCTGGTGATCCTAATTACGATTTATTCCAATTAGCACTTAAGTCAACTGCAAAACGTTTGTATCCAAACTACGCGAATGTTGATTGGTCTGGAAACGATGGATATGACGTAAATGATCCAAAAACATATTTTTCAACAATGGGATGTCGTACAGCCAACGGATGGGATATTAATGGAATGGGGCAAACTAAAGACGGAAGAGGAAACATTTGCCCTGTAACAATTATTCTTCCAACATTGGCAATGGAGGCAATTGATTTAGTATGGGATAAGATTCCAGAAGAATCTAAAAATTCTATTACTGTATCAAAATATGATTGGTGTAAAAATGAAATTGTAGTAGAAGAATTTATGGAAATTCTTGATAAAAAGATTCATGAAGCAAAAGATATGCTACTTGAAAGATTTGAATGGATTTGTTCACAATCACCAGATTCTGCTAAATTTATGTACGAAAATGGCGTAATGGAAGGTTATATTCCAGAAGAAGGTATTCGATCAGCATTAAAACATGGAACTTTAGCAGTCGGACAATTAGGACTTGCTGAAGCACTTCAAATTTTAATCGGTCGCAATCAGACTACAAGTAGAGGCATGGAACTTGCGAAAAGAATTGAATCGCTATTTAAAACAAGATGCGACGAATTTAAGAAGCAATATAAGCTTAATTTTGGGGTATATTTCTCCCCGTCAGAAAATTTGTGTCATACGGCATTAAAGAAATTTAAGGATAAATATGGCATAATCAAAAATGTTTCCAACAAAGAATTTTTTACAAATTCAATGCATGTCCCAGTATGGGAAAAAGTGAATCCATTTGAGAAAATTGATATTGAGTCGCAGTTAACAGGATATAGTTCCGCTGGCTGCATTACATATGTTGAGCTTGAATCTACAGTGGATCATAATCTTGAGGCGTTGGAAGATATTGTAAACTATGCAATGGATCATGATATTCCCTATTTTGCAGTTAATGTACCAAATGATATGTGTACTAATTGTGGATATACAGGTGAGATCGGGAATGAATGCCCCGTATGTGGCTGTACAAATATCCGCAGATTAAGAAGAGTAACAGGTTATCTTACTGGAGATTATAAGACTGCATTCAATGTCGGAAAGCAGCAAGAAGTAGAACTAAGAACTAAGCATTCAGGTACAAAAAAGGAGCTTTAATTTATGAATTATGCAGAAGTTTTAGATTGTGATGTTGTAAATGGTAGACAAGTTGGAATTTCATTTTTCGCGCAGGGGTGTCCATCACCCCATTGCGAAGGATGTTTTAATTCAATTGCTTGGGATTTTTCTGGTGGAAAAGAATTTGGAGAAAAACAGATTGAACATTTTCTTTTACTCGCAGGAAGAGAATATATTAAACGTATCAGTATTCTTGGTGGTGAACCTCTTTGTCAACAAAATATAAATGATATCACAGCATTAGTAAAAAAGTGTAAAGATATTTATCCAGACAAACAAATTTGGTTATGGACAGGGTATTCTTTTGACGACATCTCTAATTATCCAATTCTAAAATATCTTGATTATGTGGTTGATGGTAAATTTCTAAAAGATCAAAAAGATCTCTCTATCGCATTTCGCGGAAGCAAAAATCAAAAAATCTGGAAAAAACAAAATAATGGAACATGGAAAGATAGAACGGAGGAATTTCTATAAACAAATACGAAATATATAAACAAAAACGAAGAGAAAAATCAAAACAGTATATTGGTCAAAAGTATAATCATTGGACAATTATTTCTTATAACGAGGAAGTTACAGAATCTCATTATTTGGAGGGCAAGCGATATGGCTTGTTCTTCAATGTCCAATGTGATTGTGAAAATCAAACAAAAGCAGTTATGCGATTATCTGCATTAAAATGTGGTCATAGTAAATCTTGTGGATGTATTAAATTTAACAATCCGAATACGGTTCAAGATTTAGCTGGGCAAGAATTTGGAAGATTGACTGTACTCTATCGAGATATTGAACGAGACTTAAGACTGAGAAAAATGGGAAAGAAAGGCGTCCATTGGATATGCCAATGTAACTGTGGGAATCCAAAATTGATTAGCATATCGGCATATAACTTGACATCTGGACAGACAAAATCTTGTGGTTGTTATGCTTCAGAAAGAATAAAAATTAGAAATAAAAAATATTCCACAAAAATAAATAAATTTGTAGACAATAATGATGGGTCTTATACTCTATATGACCAAGAAAACCATACATGTATTATTGATGCAGAAGATTATGATATTGTAAAAAATTGGTATTGGAGAAAATTAGCAAAACGCGGAGATATTAATAAAGGTTATTGGATGACTAATACCAAAGACGATGATCAATATAATACATCTGTTATATTTCTTCATCAAGTTATTGGAGAAATTAAATATGGAGCCTATGATAGAAACATTGTTTTTACAGATCATTTGTCAAGAAATACAGATGATTATAGAAAATGTAATCTAAAACTAAAAACTAATGAAGAAAACAGTCATAACAGGAGTTTAAGCAAAGCAAATACTTCCGGTAAAACCGGTGTTAGTTTTAATAAGCAAAAAGGATTATGGACTGCATATATTACAGTCAATTATAAAACAATACATCTTGGAGATTTCATAGATATTAATGAAGCAATAGATGTACGAAAGGCAGCCGAAAAGAAATATGGTTTTACTTGCGATGATGTTGTAGCTGAATATGATAAGACAAGTTAATGAGGATAACAAATGACACAACAACTACATAAAAATGACATTTTATACTATGCCAGAATTATGCCAACATTAGGCTTATACGATATATACGAGCTTAAAATTCGTACTATTGATGAAGAAAACAGATGGTTCTGTGGCATGGAAAAACGCACTAAAATAGCATATCTTTTCAGCTATGATAATATTGGCAAGACGATTTTCTTTGATCGAAAAGAAGCTCTTAAAGCAGTTAAACAAGCTGAAAAGAATAAAATCCCAGTTAGCAGCGAAACACTGTACGAAGAATATTAGGAGGTGATATTACGCCAAGTCCACTAATGAAATACAAAGGTACATATCGTCTTATGGCGAATCTAGATCATGATACCAATGATTTTCCACGAGACGATAAAGGAAATCTTGATACAGATGATATCTATATCAAGTGTCAATATGGTAATCAAATATATTACTATGGCAGAAATGACCTTGTTGCATACATTCCATCAATTGGAAGAGGTCATAACATTCTCAGAACAATTGCGTTAGATAAACTTCAAATTGAAGATAAAATCCCATACGAAGAACTTTATCCTCAACTCTTGTCTGAAGGAACAGTAAAACATATCATGGAAAATGATGAAGAAATTGAATTTCATTTTCATCCAAAAGACCTTTTTTATATTGCAACACTTCTTAAGGCATCCACATATGGAGCAGATATTTCACCATTCTCAACCAGAAATCTCCCAAAACAAAAATATGAAATACCAGAATCTGATCTTGAACAGTATAAACAGGTTGTAAAAGATGTCCCAAAAGATAAATTTCTTATCATATCTCGTGCTACATCCAATTACATCTTTGAGCGTATGCAGAAAATGAAACAATATAAGTCTGAGCCAATTAAAAAACTGATGCGTAAAAAGATGCTTAAGGGTAAGGAATTTATCCATTCTGAGGAACAATGGGATGATTTTCTCAAGTATCTGAGCAAGGAGGTGTCTATATGCTTGACTTAAACAATTATCAATTGGTAGCAGATCTCTCCAATAATAAGCTCAGAAAGAATGGCTTTTCCTTTGGTTGTTATCGAAGGAGCGTATATAAAGATACGATTGAGTTTCGTCTATATATTGACCTTGAGGAACAAGACGTATTCTATCAAGTGTTCGACTCAGATCATAATCAGCTCTATATTCCTTATTACAACAGAGAATATGGTAATAACAAAATTGTAAAAGAGATTGATAGAAAAATTAATCGTATCATGAAAACTATGATGAACCAAAAAATCCTAAAGAAAACAAAAGAAGAGGAGAAAAATACTATGGATACAGAAACAATTAAAATTAAATACTTTGCAGATATCGAACCAATCGTACCTATTCAAAATGGTGATTGGATTGACCTAAGAGCTGCAGAAGACGTACATCTCAAAAAAGGTGAATTTAGACTTATTTCTCTTGGCGTTGGAATGAAACTTCCTGATGGATATGAAGCGCACATTGCACCTAGAAGCAGTACATATAAGAATTTTAAGATTATGCAATGTAACTCGATTGGGATCGTTGATAACTCTTACAGTGGGCCACAGGACTGTTGGAAATATCCAGCAATTGCTATGGAAGATACAGTTATTCATAAAAATGATCGTATCTGCCAATTCCGTATTATGAAAAAACAGCCAGAAATTCATTTCGAAACTGTTAAAGAGCTAAGTGGCAAAAGTCGTGGTGGTTTTGGAAGTACAGGTAAAAACTAATATGGACGACGATCTACAATACAGAGAAGAAAATTGGGCATGGGATGCTCAATGTGCAGCAGTGGATGAGGGAATATTAACTTGTCCACGCTGCGGATCAATTATGCTTCCTCAGTTCCAAAAATATGATTACATGGGAGCTGGATGGGAAGAATATTTCGAATGTACCAATGGCACATGTGGCTATTGTTGCAAAATATAAATTATGCAAAGGAGAACAAAACAATGAAACTACAAAAACAAATCATTCTTGACAACGTTGATAAAGTAAAAGCGTTTGTCGTAACTGTCAGCAAATATCCAGGAGATGCAACACTTGTATCTGGAAGATATGTTGTTGACGCCAAATCCATTATGGGTATCTTTAGCCTTGCCTTGAATAAGCCAGTAGCATTCTCTTATGAGGGTGAAATGGCAGCAGAGCTTGCTAAAGAAGTACAAGTATATGAAAGTCAGGAGGTCTAAACCATTGAATAATTTTAAGAAAAAACTAGCAACTACTGTAACTCTACTAACCGTATTACTCACTCCAACATTGGCTAATGCAGAGACTAAATATGTTGAACCTACCATCGGTCTTAATTATCGTGTTGGAAATTCCACCAACACAAAGAAAATCGGAGCTTTACCATATGGATCTTCTGTAGAGGTTTTAGAAATCACAGATAACAACTGGGCAAAAGTAAAGATTGATGATCAGATGTTCTATATGTCCAACGAATATCTTTCTGATGTACCTCTAGTTTCTGAACCCATTCTACAATCCCAACCAATTGAGTCATCACCAGTAGCAACATCGTATTCTGGATATAGTCTCGGTACATATCGAATTACTCACTATTGTGGATGCGTAAGCTGCAATGGTTCTTGGGCTGGCAGTCCAACAGCATCTGGCGCGTATCCAGTATCAGGAAGAACTGTTGCCATGGCAGATTTGCCTTTTGGAACTAAAGTAGAAATCAATGGGCAGATTTATACAGTAGAAGACAGAGGAGTACCAAGTGGATGCGTTGATATTTATGTTGGCAGCCATTCAGAAGCTCTTAACTCTGGCATGTATTATGCAGAAGTTAGAGTAGTAGGATAATTGACATGGAGAAAATCTGAAGTTATAATATCCCCAACAAGGTTTTCTCTATGTCCAAGGGCAATCCAGTTGATCCTCAAAAGGGCAAAACAGTTGATCCAGTGACCGATTGCTAATCATCCATTACTTGATCACCGACCAGCTTCCAAATGTCCCTTTTCTGGATCAATAGCCCAGACAGCAGCCGGAGTAATTGAAAAATAACAAAATGAAGACCTTGTAACCATGAAAAATGTGGTTATGAGGTCTTTTTTTACGTTAACAACAAATTATGCACAGATAAAAAGGCTTAAATACTGGGTTTTTGGGATGTGTAATTTTGAAATTTCCCGATGAAACTGTGATTTCATCTGCTTGTATCTATCCCATATCCATTTCTCATCAGCCCTTTCCAAACATAGACAAAACCTTCCAGTCGGAAAAGTTTACACGAAAATATATGTCAAAATATCTATTAAATATTCTATAGTCATATCAGCGGCAGAACCAACAGTTTTGCCCTTTTTAGGCTCAAGGAGGTTGCCTTGAAACATAGTATATTTTTTACTCCATTTTTGGGGATGTGTAATGATAAATATTAAAAAGTCTGGGAACCCGCATAAACACTGGATTCTTGCTTTCCCAGATGTTCCCAAAAACAACAGGAGTTGGGTACTTATTCTTACACACGCCTAAAAATAAACGTTTTTAGGTACTTTTTGAAACACACATAATTCATTTTTGGGTAACTTTTTCGACACATAAAATCAAAGGAGGTACACTATGTACAAGAAAAACTACAAAGGACGCTGTGAGAAAAAGTCTCTTTCTAAATGCGACACGATCTGCCGATGCTATAGCACCATTCAATCTGTTTATGCAGACAAGCTCCAAACCGATCCATCTGTCCAATCCTTTCAATGCAATGCGCCACTCGAAGATGAAGACTACACAACAGACTTCCTTATCACCCGACAGGATGGCACGCAATATGTCCGAGAGTGTGTAGAACGAAGTCATCTGATCAAGCCCAAGCCACTTACAATCAAACTTCTGGACACATCACGTTCCTACTGGCTTGCCCATAACGTTCAAGATTGGGGGATTGTAACAGATGCAGAAAGCTGATATAGCCTATATCAATAACACGTTCTACAGAATTTTAAAGACATCAGATAACCAGACCCTTGTAATTGACTGTCTCCATCCGAAAATGCCATTCTGGACGCTCAGAACGCAATATACCCCATTGCCAGAGAAGCAATTATATGATGCACTCAACATCGCCCCACCAGTCGAACAGGAGCTTACATCTGATCAGATGCGCATTGCACATGAGCGGTACACACTGATTGCACCGATCCTATACCACTTAGGAGAAAGCACAGCAACTGCAAACATCATCTCTTCCATCTCAGAGGAGCATAACATCAGTAAGCAGACCATCCGCCGCTATCTGTATCAATATCTAATCTTTCAGACCATCACTGTACTTGCACCAAAAGTTCATACGAAAGAAAAGGTGCTGACCAAAGATGAGAAAAACATGAGATGGGCATTGAATAAGTTCTTCTATACACGCAGACAAAACAGTCTTGTTACAGCATATGAAATGATGTTAAAAGAAAAGTATTGTGACAGCACGGGACAGCTCTTGCCCGATCATCCATCCTTTTACCAGTTCCGATACTTTTACCGGAAGACTAAGAAGCTCCAAACTTATTATATTTCTCGTAATGGACTGTCAAATTACCAGCGGAACAATCGTCCCTTGCTAGGAGATGGTATCCGTGAGTTTGCAACCAATATCGGCACTGGTATGTTTGATTCCACAGTATGTGATATCTACCTTATTGACGAAACAGGTACCTTAAAAGGTCGTCCGATCCTAACCACTTGCATTGATGCTTACAGCAGTATGTGTTATGGCTATGTTCTCTCATGGAATAACGATACAAAGAGTTTATGTCATCTGCTCCAAAATATCCTTACCGATAAAACAGAATGGTGCAGAAAGTTTGGTATCCCATTAGACAAATCCCAGTGGAACGTGCAAGAGTTACCGGGCATCTTTATTACTGATATGGGACGGGAATACACATCAGAATCCTTTGCACAGATTACAGAAACAGGCGTGACCATGGTAAATCTTCCACCATACAGGCCAGAACTGAAAGGTGCTGTAGAGAAATTCTTTGACATCATCCAATCCATGTATAAACCACTCCTTAAGGGCAAAGGTGTGATTGATCCGGACTTCCAGGAACGAGGTGCAAGAGATTACAGACTAGATGCTTGCTTGACGATGTTTGATTTTGAGAAGATCATCTTACGCTGTATCATTTACTATAACAGTCAACGGCTCATAGAACGATTTCCTTACACACAATCTATGATTCATGATGGAGTAAAGCCATATGCAGCCAGTTTATGGGAATGGGGAAGACGGCAACCAGGCGCAAATTTAATTCCATTCCCACATGATACCGCGAAAATAATCCTATATCTGCTCCCACGTACCATTGGGACATTCACTAGGCGTGGTCTAGTGGTAAATGGGATGCGGTATAAACGGGATGATTGCGCCGAAAGATTCCTGCAAGGTGGAGATGTTAAAGTTGCTTACGATCCAGATGATGTATCTGTAGTATGGACAGTAAAGAAGGGCGATTTCATGCCGTTTGTATTGGTTGAAAGCAGATATAAGAATAGAAAATTAGATGAAGTGGAACAGATCAAAGAACAGAGCAAAACAACACTACGTTCCGAACAAAATAATGCAAGACAGGCGAAAATTGATTTGATGAATGAGATCGAGTTGATTGCTAGGGGAGGAGTTAAAAAATGAACGGTAAATTACTTTCACAATTGCCTGATTTTTTATGTGGCGATAAGCTGATAAATCAATTGCAGATATTTCCCAAATATAATAAAAACATTGCAAATGAGGCAATACCAACTCGTCTTCTTGCGCTATCAGAATTATACGATATTTATATCCCATCACAACTATCTATTGATGTGTATAACAAATTGTATATGGCATTGCTCAGATCTATTAAGAAAAAAGAAAACGATATGATTGTAAAACAGCAAAGAATCGAAAATACAACAAATACCATACAAACATACAATGGTATTATAGGTGGTGCTGATTCATTTACAATTATCGGAGTTTCTGGGATCGGCAAAAGTAGCGCAATTACCAGAGCAATATCATTGATTTCTGGAAACAAATTTATTGAAATAACCGATCCGTACCAAAGAATTGCTCCATTTATACTCGTACAATGCCCATTTGACTCATCTGTAAAAAGTCTATTATTAGAAATTATTCGTATCCTTGACGCTACACTAGACGGAGATTATTTGCAAATAGCACAACGGTATACGACGGATAGACTAATCGGTTTTGTTAGTCAAATATGTTTAAATCACGTTGGGGTACTTATTGTTGACGAAATTCAGAATGTTGTCAACAATAAAAATGGCGAAAAGCTAATCGGGTCGTTAACACAAATCATCAATAGCAGCGGAATTAGTATCTGCATGGTTGGGACTCCAGAATGTTTACATTGGTTTGAGAGCGCACCTCATTTAGAGAGAAGGACAATTGGATTGCGCTATCTACAAACGGATTACGATGATGCTTTTGTACACTTTTGTAATAAACTATTGCAATTCCAATATGTACAGCAATACACAGAACCATCTGAGAAATTTATAAATTGGTTATATTTACATTCTAATGGGGTAACATCAACAGTTGTATCATTATTCTACAAAGCACAAGAATTAGCTATTATGAATGGCACAGAAGAATTAAACATTAATATTTTCAATACATCATATAATGAAACGGCGTCCATGCATCCAGAAAGAATACAAAAAAGATTAAAATCGTCCATGAAGAAACCCGTTGAAAATATAATAATTAAACATCCAGACGGAATTAGTATTGCGAATTTGTATGATCATTCGCAGTCTAATAATTGTAATCTTTTAACTCTTATTAAAAATACTTTTAATGTAGAAGAGGTAGAATTATGATAAATTACTTTCCAAAAATATATGAACATGAATTATTCTATAGCGTGTATTCAAGATTGAAACAAGATATAAATGTACAGAATAATCAATCTTTTAAAGAAATCGTGTTTAAACAACCGCATGAATACATCGAAATATTTTATGTGAATGAACCGAGTGACACATTGTATTCCTTTATGTCGAAAAATTATATAGTTAATGATTTATATTATAATCACACTATGTTTTTCTATTGGTCTTTATTTTTAAACAAATCAGACAAAGAAGATGCGTTGAGAAAGTTCATATCAAATGACAAGAGTTTTACAGAATATCTTCCACCAAGACCAAAACATAAACATCAAAAAATATTTCTAAAATATTGTCCATTATGTGCAAAAGAAAATAGAGAGCAATATCACGAAACATATTGGAATGCTTTTCATCAAATTCCAGAAATTAATGTTTGTGTAATTCACGGATGTAAACTCAAAGATTCGTCAATTAATGTTAATAATTCAAGAATAATTAATTTTCATGCAGCTGAAAATTGTATTGATGATGATTATTCGTATAATATGGGAACCATCGGTGAAATAAATACCGCAAAATACCTATATCAATTAGTAGTAAGAAAACAGAGTCTTAAAAACGGTATTACGATGTTTGATGTGTTCTATAAAAAATTAATTCAAAAAAGGTATATAAATCAACTTTCGTGGCTACAACATAAGTCAGCATTTATTAATGATTTTGAACAATACTTGTTAGAGAATAGTATAGAAAAGAATTCTCAGATTAAGAAAATGCAAGATATATTTTCAAATAAAGCGAATCCACTTAGAACAATTCATATATTATTATTTTTAGATATACAAATATCTGATATTTTTGTATGCAAAACGGCGAAACAAATTGATTCGGAATTAGTCGAAAGAATTCGATCAGAGTATACAAAAGATAACGGTATAAACAAACTTGCGAAACAATATCATATTTTACCTTGTAATGTAAGTAAAATAATTAATGGTCAATATGAAGTTGAAAAACAAAAATTAATAAGCCAAAATTATGCACATAGTAGCAGTAGGAATATACCGCCTAAAGGAAAGAGGTATTCTGAATTAGATAAAAAGTATTATCCTAAAATTGAATATTATATTGACTTATATTTTAAGAATTCTGACAAAATTAGAAGATTAACTGTAGGAGGATTTAATGTTTTCATGCAACAAATTTGTCAAGACATCAGAAGAAATGATTTTTATTATATCCCACAATGCTATAAGTATATTAAAACAAAAGAAAAACCAATAGAGGATTATTGGGTCGATAAAATAAAATATATTGTCGATCAAATTGACAGCGATTATATTTCATATAGCGAATTAAAGAGTATGGTACACATAATAGAAAAAAATATGATAAAAGCTATGGATATACTACAATACAGATATCCTGAAACGTATCTAAAAATACAGAAAAATAATAAAAAAGCGTAAAAAAATGGGGAATACCAAAATTAATTGATATTCCCCATAAAATTATTGCATCATTTTATCTTATATGATATACTATTTTTGCACTGATGAAACGGTTGCTTCATATGATGGTGAAAAAAGAAAAATTTCTTTTCTGGCTGCCCGATGAAGGCGGCTTTTCTTATTTTACGTGCATATTTATTATAATCTAACACAGCATTCAATTGCTATCCATCCTGCACCAGATTTCAATTTACCCCATGTATATCCATCAGCAGCTTTTGTTTCTGTGATAGTATATGTTCCAATAGGGCAAGAACCAATGGCAATTCTAGCACTTAGACCAGCAGAAGCACGAACTCTGATACCATTTTCCTTAACTGCAATTTGAAATTCTTTATTTACAACAGTGCTATGCTTATCCAAAGCACCGACATAAGTACAGAAATCTTTGTCAATGCAAATCCAACCTGCACCTGATTTTAGCTTACCCCAGTATGTATTTTTGATTTCAGTGATATTATAAGTTCCTTTGTCACGAATACTTCCAGTTGCACTTGCCTTACTGGATGCATCGCTTCTAATTGTTAGAGCGTCACAATTAACTTTATATTTTCCTACTTTGTATACGGGTGTAGCTGGCTTTGCGGTTGGTTTAGGCACTGGTTTACTTGCAGTGGCTACTACACCAACATACGTACAATATTCATCCGAAACATTGATCCAACCAGCTCCGGATTTTAGTTTACCCCAACAATTATTCTTAATCTCTGTTATAGTATATTCTCCACGATCTCGAATAGTGTTGACAACTTTTGAATTAATAGTAGCATCCGATCTGATATGAAGATCACAATTTACCTTATACATACCAACTTTATATGTTTTTGTTTGTGATGGTGTGGACGGTGTAACAGTAGGAGTGGAAGTAGAACCTAGCTTTGCTTTAAATTCGCTCCATGTCCAAGAAGTTTTATATTTATTGTTGGTAACATATGGCGCAGGACAATATTTGTTTACAACATCATAATGTCTAAGTACATGATCCGCACCTACGCCAAGTTGTCCCATCAAATATTTTACTAATTGCACACAAGCATTTTGCGTTGCTTCTGTAAAATACCATGTTGGATCTTCTGCATATTTTCCAGATCCATCACACTTAGGACACATCTCGATTCCGATACAGTTACTATTTCTTGCATATGGATGTTTTTGAGTATAGTATCCTGCAGTGCCTACTTGCCAAAGGATAGCATTATGGTCTGCTGCTTTATAAATCGTACCATCCCAATAAATATAGTAATGCGCACCACATCCATCTGAATTAATTTTATTATTCTGTCCTGCTACGCCAAGATAGTGAACGACAATATACTGTTTCTTGTTTCCCCACTGTGGAACGTATGATTTACTTGCGCTTGTAACATCTATAATATTCATATTATCATTCTCCCTTCCAAGTTTATCAAAACGAGTTAAATCCCATCGTTCGATCAAACTACAAATTTTATCTACATATTTAACATCTGTTGCATATCCGCCATTTTTGATGATCTGCGCTGCAGTTTTATAATCCGTGCAACCAGATAGTCCTGCATATCTTTTCAACTTTCCATTCATTGCTCCGTTGAAATAACAGGAATGATCTTTGATACTCATTAAAATATTTGCATACTTCCTAAAATCAGCCGTAACCACATATACTTTTCCGTCTTTGGTCTGTTCGTTTGTTTTTTTGGTATATTTGCTTTTTCCATCCCATACGGATGCCCATGTATTATTTGATAGTGTTGTTTTCATACCGAATAAATTATTCGCATTTTTTGCCAATTCGGTTGAGCCGTATCCAGACTCTAAACAAGCTTGAGCTGTAGTAACGGATGCTAAGATTCCACTTGTCCTCATGTCTTCAGCAGCAAGATTACCAATTTTTTCAACAAATTCTTTTTCTGTCATCTAATCGCCTTCTTTCACAAAAAATGAGAGATATCATATAGATACCTCTCATCAAATTATTTAAATCTAAAAATGGTTTTCCCAAAAATCTTATAATATGGTTGTTCTGATTTCTTTTGATTAAATATTGTCCATTCAACCCAATCTAAAAATGGAATAAAAATAGCAGATAGAAATATCCAAATGAAACAAAACGGCAAGCAAATTTGCCCTTTGATATTGAATGGCATATTGCGATAATCCCATATGGTGTAATCTCGATTTAGTGTAATGCCAACAATATATTCACCTACAGTAATGGCAATACTACAAATTAGAATCTGTAGTAAATAATCCATTTCGAATGAAAATAAGTCATTTAATCCATCGATAAAAAATAAACCAGCAAATCCTGCTAATAAGAACATTGACCAATGTGACGTATGAGATTTTTTAAAGAGGACTTCTATACCGTAATAAACTGATCCAGAAAATAAAAAAATGAAGATATGACAAAGAAGAGAAGTGTATAAAACTTTTAATTTGTTCATAAATTTTCCTCGTATACCACAAAAATAATAAATGCAGCAATTAAACATCAAGAGAATTACTAATCCTACGGTGCTTAATTGCTACATTGTTTTTCTTATAAATACTTTTAAATCAACTAAATGCTATTTGATCAACCAGCGTTGGTGATAAGCTGAATCAATTGCTTTAACTGGCCTTCCGTAATTGCTGTCTCACCAATCTGTAAAGCAGTTTGAGCTATCGCATAACCAGTATTAGTTACTCTGAATGCATTTCTACGTGTTTTTAATTCAAATGCCGTTGCCGCATCATCGATTAAATTACCCTCTGCATTTAATCCATTACCAACTTCAAAAAGTGAATCTGCTTGAGGATCATTTCCACAACCTACAGCATACTGGCAACTGTGAGTTGTCTGGGTACCATAACCAGATACATGTGACCATTTACCTTTTGCTTCAGCATCACTTCCTTCAGCATGAGAACACATCCCTTCAGAAAGAGTATATACTCCTTCGGCATGAGAATAATCTCCAGAAGCGGTAGTAGAATCACCCTCAGCATGAGAATTATGTCCAGAAGCAGTAGTATTACCACCTTCTGCGTGTGAATTACCTCCAGAAGCGGTTGTACCACCACCTTCTGCATGAGCAGCTGAAGCTATCGCTTGTGTGTTACCGCCTTCAGCATGAGCGCCCATTTGAGATGCAATTGTGCTGCTTCCTTCGGCATGTGAATTTTCGCCAGAAGCTTTTGTGCTTATTCCTTCTGCATGAGAAAAGACGCCAGATGCAGTCGCTTCAAACCCCTCTTGAATACCAACTCTTCTGCCAATCATTAACTTTACTAATAATTGATTACAACTAAGGATAAAATATTTAGCAGTAGCTGGAGGTATACAGAATGTCATAATATCAAATTCTTCAATATATTTATGATTTTCGTCATACCAAGCACCGCAAAATTGAATTTCATCATTGAAATATTCATTATCAAACATAAAAATATATTCGGCATCACATATATCAGTATATGCTGTCCTTTTCCATCCATTGGCAGTCTGAATTTCCCCATTTTCGCTTGTAATACGTTCGTTTTCTATCCAAGTCAATCGATATTCAATATATCCTTTTTTCAGACCATCCAAAAGTTCTTTTGTTTGTGCATAATCTGTATCCAACGTATTCTTATTTGCTGTGGCAAGAGTAGTTGCATTATCATATTTTTCTTTTAAATCATCAGTGAGTTGTTTGATTTCTGGAACATCTGTTAAATCATTATAGCTACCTGAAAAATCACTTTTTGCATTCCATTTTTCACGTTCAGCAGATGTGATTATTTTATGTTCGTCATCCTCTGTCATTTCTGCAAGTGTTGATGGAATATGTGTTGTATCTGGAAGAGCGGATACCTCCGATGGTGTATATGTAGGTTTTTCACCTGCAACGATATTTCCATTTTCATCTGTTTGCAACCATTGATGAGCAGTGTATCCAGATTTATTTAATTTTGTAGTAATATCAGATTTATTCTTGGCAGCAATATCAGATGCCGCATCATATTTTGCTTTTAATTCATCTGTTAATTGTTTAATTTCTGGGATATTTTTTAGATCGGAATATTCACCTGAGAATTCACTTTTGTTATTCCATGTTTCTTTCTCAGTATCAGACACGGTTCGATGATTTTGATCATCCGTCATTTCTTCTAATGTAGACGGAATATGAGTAGAAGAGGAAAGTGCGCCAACTTCATCGTGTGTATAGGTCGGTTTTGTTTCTGCTTTTGCCCAATCATGCACATCACTTGCTGGAAGGCTTGTTGGAAAGTCTGTAATATCTGCGACAAGATGAGTATGCACTTTTTTTGCTTTAGCATCTTGTAAATTAACTACGGACTGATTAAGGTCTGTAATTTTTTGTTCTAATGTTGCTACATTGTCAGGAATAACCGTATCTTCCAGTCTTGAGATTTCTCCGTCCGTATACTTCATAGCACTTCTGAAAATTCCATCGGATGTACCAGCTTTTTCTGCACCAATCTCTTCAGGAGTATAAGTTGGTTTCTCAGGTTGTTTCGCCCAATCATATACGTGATTGTCTACAATGTCTTTTTCAATTTTCTCAAGCTTTCCTTCAATTGTTACAAACCAGTTGGCAGACGGTTCACTTACAGATGGGTCAAAAGATGATTTTACTAGAACTGTAAAGTTTTCTGTTTTCATTAAATAACCATCAGAAACAAAACAAACATATGCAACGAATTTTGATGTTTGTGTTACATTACTCGAAACAATCCACGAAAAGCGTAGAGACTTTTGAGAGTATTTTACATTGCAAATTTCTGTATCATCTGATTCGTAAATACCATTGCTATTTTTATATACAATTTTAATTTTCTTATCAGACAGATCGACACCATCATAATACCGTTCAATCTGAAAAGTAATCATAGAAGAATTATGTTCTCCCATAACAAATGTACCAATATTTGATACATCTACGATCTTCTCTGAAATAGTGGCTGTAGAATGTTGATCACTCATTGGAGAAGATGGATATTGATCGTTTGAAATAAAAGTTTCATCCATTTGTATTTACCTCGTTTCTAAGTATAAAACTATAAATGAGCAAATCCAAAATATTGCACAAAAGAAAGACACCCTCTGTAGAA
>ERZ779725.51-NODE-51-length-77912-cov-6.029940_pt1 | contig 77912 bp, 80 predicted proteins | sample MGYA00511890_ERZ779725 | MGnify/ENA primary metagenome ERZ779725 (study PRJEB29588, sample SAMEA2148549) | human gut metagenome | biome: human gut; feature: human-associated habitat; material: faeces | place: Denmark | collected 2008/2010 ...
GCGGGAAACGGTATCGCGTCCTTCGGACGTACACGCACGGGAACGGAGAATTTACAGAGTTGACGCTGGTTAATCTTCCGAGAGCGGAAGGGGGCGGCAACAATGGCGAAGTTTAACGTTGTCGGGCTGGACGACGTACAAGAAGCAATGCTTCGGCAAGACGCGATCGTTGAAGAAGCCGTGCCGGAAATGCTCAAAGCGGGTGGCGCAGTAATGCAGAAGGCACAGCAAGAAGAGATCAAGACAAGGTTCAACAGCAGACGAAGCACGGGGGCGCTTCTTGCGTCCATCAAAGTATCCGCCGTGAAAGAGATTGACGGCGGAAAACGGGTTGAAATCTATCCGAACGGAAAGGACAAGCACGGAGTACGCAACGCGGAAAAAGGCTTCGTCCTTAATTACGGGCGTTCAAATATGCCCGCGCGCCCGTGGTTCACGGCGGCGAATGAAAAGGCGGCGGACGACGTTGTTTCGGAAATGCGCCGCGTATGGGAGGAAAAGCAAAATGAAGAACGTTGACAGCTTGTTAAAAGCGGAGCTTGAAAAGCTGGGCGTTCCCGTCGAACGCCTTAAATACGGCGGGAAGGCGGCTTGCTTTATCGTCTATCAGCTTGTCGTGGGGCGCGACACGTTCTTTTCAGACGATGAAGAGGGCGCGCAGGAATTCACGTATCAAGTACACGTCTATTCAAAAACGGATTACATCGACATTCTTCAACGCTTGAAAACAGCATTGAAGGCGGCGGGGTTCTACGCGATCACGATAGACGCGGAAACATACGAACAGGACACGGGATATTACCACGTTCCCGTTGAAATCAAGTATATGGAGGTATGACACATGGCAACAATCGGTTTGCGCGATCTTTACCGCGCACCCATCACGATCGGCACGTCCGGCGCGGAGGAATACGGAACGCCCGTGCGTATGGCGAAAGCTATTTCGGCGGAGCTTTCCGTTGAAGTCGCCGAAGCGATCCTTTACGCCGACGACGGCGCGGACGAAGTTGTAAAAGAATTCGTTTCCGGCGAAATCACGCTGAACGTAAACGATCTTCTTCCGGCTGACCTTGCCGCCCTGCTTGGGCAGAAGCAGGACGCGGACAAGGTTGTTTATGGTGCAGACACGGACGAAGCACCGTATTTCGCAATCGGCTTCCGCGCGAAGAAAGCTGGCGGAACGTACAAGTATATTTGGCTTTACAAAGTCAAGTTTGCCGTTCCGGACGAAAACTATACCACGAAGGGCGATAGTATCGAATTCACCACGCCGGAGATCGTCGGGCAGTTCATCAAGCGTTCCGACGGCTTGTGGAAGGCTGAACACGTCGCAGAGCCTACGAACAGCGTGGCGGCGGCTTGGTTTACTACCGTCCGCGAACCGAATAACACGGCTGTCTAATCGAATTTGAAAGGAGGAACGGCGGGGAGCTTGAAAGGGCTTCCCGCCTTATTCTGTTATGAGTGCAATTAAAGACGGGCGCTTCCCGATCGTGCTGGACAAGGAAAGACACCTTCTTTTCAGTTTGAACGCGATCGACGAAATGCAGGACAAATTCGGCGGCTTCGATCGCCTTGATACCGTGCTTTCCGGAAAGGACAGCATTAAAAATCTTCGTTGGCTTTTGACCGTGCTTTTGAATGAGGGCGCAGAGGACGACGAAGAACCGCTTACCGAAAAGCAGGTGGGCAAGCTCATTCATACGGGCAATTTTGCGGAAGTGAAAACGGCTATCTTCAAGGCGTTTTCTATGGGTAACAACGGGACACCCGAACCGCCCGAACCGCCCGAACAGGACGGCGAGGACGACGAAGAGGACATCGAAAAAAACGCAACAGCGGGCAAGGAATAATCGACCTTGCCCGCCTTCTTTATATCGGCGTAACGCTTCTTCGCTGGAGCGAAGCCGAAGTATGGCGCATGACACCGTATAAAATTTTGACGCTTTTCAAAATCCATCGTGAATTCAATCCGGATCGCTTCAAGCCGGTTCCGAAAGAAGTTGATATTGACGACGTGTTAGGGGGGATATAAATGGCGAAAGAAGAGCAGATCAAAACATCAATCGACCTTACAGGCGAAAAAGAGTATCGCGCCGCTTGCAATAGCATAAATTCTTCCCTTCGCGAAATCAATTCCGAAATGAAGCTGGCGACGGCGGAGTTTGCGGACAATGCTTCCGGCGCGGAAGCGCTGACGAAAAAACAGGAGATTTTGCAAAAACAGCTTGCGGAACAGGCAAAGAAAGCGGAAGCGGCGGAAGAAGCATTGAAGAAAATGCGGGAAGCGGGCATTGATCCGACCGATCCCGCCTATCAGAAAATGCAAACGAACCTTAACAACACGAAGGCGGAGATGGCGAAAACCGAAAAGCAGATCAAAAGCACTTCGGAAGAATTGAAAAGTTCCAAAGTGAATTGGGAAGCCGTCGGGGAAACCGTCGGGAAAGTCGGAAAAGCATTCGGCGCGGCGCTTGCCGCGTTAGGTGCGGCGGCTGTGGGCGCGGCTTCCGCTCTTGCAGGGCTAACGGTATCCGCTTCTAACTATGCAGACGACCTTATAACGCAAGCGACATTCACGCGGCAGACGACGGACGATCTTCAAAAGTACGCCTACGCCGCCCGCTTTATCGACGTAGAAGTAAACACGCTTACAAAGTCGATGGCAAAAAACATAAAGTCAATGGACAGCGCCCGCAAGGGTTCGGCGGCGTATGCTGACGCATACAAGAAGTTGGGCGTTTCCGTGACGGACGCGAACGGAGAGCTTCGCAACAGCAACGACGTTTATTGGGATTGTATCGACGCGCTGGGTTCTATTCAGAACGAAACGGAGCGGGACGCGCTTGCAATGCAGTTGTTCGGCAAATCCGCGCAGGAATTGAACAGCGTTATTGAAGCGGGTTCGGAAGCGTTCAAGGAATTAGGCGACGAAGCGGAACAAATGGGCTTCATTCTATCGGAGGACGCAGTAAACAGGCTGGGGGCTTTCAACGATAAATTACAAGTGCTTCAAGCCGGAGCGGAAGGGCTGAAAAACGCAGCTTCTTTGATCGCTCTTCCCTTCCTTGATACGCTGGCGGGCGAAGGTATCCCGATTATGACGAAGTTTTCTAAAGCCGTCATGGACGCGGAAGGCGACGTAACGAAGATGGCGGACGCGCTGGGCAAAGGGATTTCCGATGTTCTCAATCTGATTGTTGAGAAATTGCCGGAGTTTATCGACATGGGCGTTCAAATGGTAACGTCTTTGATTTCCGGCATTGTGTCGAACGCGCCGACTATCGCTTCGGCGGCGGTGCAGATCGTCGAAACGCTGGTTGAAGGCATTGCGGAGCTTTTGCCGCTTCTCATTGAAGGCGCGGCACAGTTGATCGCGGGGCTTGCGACCGGATTGGCGAAATCGCTTCCGAAACTTGTTCCGACGATCGTTGACGTTGTATTGAAGATCGTTCAAACGCTGATCGACAATATCCCGTTGTTGATCGACGCGGCATTACAGCTTATCACGGGGCTGGCGGAAGGCATTATCAACGCTATTCCGGTTATTGTTGCCGCGCTTCCGCAAGTAATTTCAAGCCTTATCGACGGTTTGCTTTCCGCAATCCCGCAGATCATTCAAGCGGGTATCGACCTTCTGACGGCGTTAATTACCGCCCTTCCGGAGATCATCACAACGATTGTTGAAGCGATCCCGCAGATCATTGAAGGCATTATCACGGCGCTTACGGAGAACATACCGCTTATCATTCAAGCGGGCATTGATCTTCTTGTCGCGCTCATACAGGCATTGCCGCAGATTATAACGACGATCGTTGAAGCGATCCCGCAAATCATAAGCGGCATTGTAAACGCGCTGATCGGCAACATCGACCAAATCATTATGGCGGGCGTTCAGCTTTTCGTGGCGCTCATTCAGAATTTGCCGACGATCATAGTTGAAATTGTGAAGGCAGTTCCGCAGATTGTTTCCGGCATTGTGCAAGCGTTCGCGTCGCTGGGCGGCGAAATGATAAACGCGGGCGCAAACCTTCTTCACGGCTTGTGGGAAGGTATCAGCGGGGCGGCTTCGTGGTTGTGGGAAAAGGTATCCGGCTGGGCTTCGTCCCTTGTTTCGGGTATTAAGGACTTCTTCGGCATTCATTCCCCGTCAACGGTATTCGCTGAAATCGGCGGCAACATGGCGGACGGCGTGGGCGTAGGCTTCACCGACAACATGGGCGGCGTTGAAGGCGATATGACCGCCGCAATGGGCGGAGCGGGCGCGCTGACGGCGGCGGAAGCAGTAAACGCCGTGAACAACGGCATTATTGCGAACATTGAAGGCTTGTCCGGAGCGGTGAACGCGATCGTCGAGCGGGTTATTACCGGACTGACGGCGCAAGCCCAGCGTTTCAATCAAGCCGGACAGGACTTCGACAAAAACATAGCTTCCGGCATGGTGGCGGGTATCGTGCAGATCACGCAGAAAGTACCGCAGATCGCGCAAAGCATTATTACCGCATTCACGGCACAACATCAAAAGTTCGTAACCGAAGGAACGAACATCGACAAGAGCATAGCGCAAGGAATGATCGCGGGTATCCCGCAGATCACGGGCAAGGTTGCACAAATCATTCAGCCCATTATTACCGCGCTTCGCTCTTACGTATCGCAGTTCACGGAAGCGGGCGAAGAGATGGTGCGCGGCATTTGGCAGGGCTTTCAAAATATGTCCGGCTGGCTTGAAAGCCGTGTCCGCTCTATGATGAGGGATATTGTGGCGGCGGTTGAAGAGGAAATGGACATCAATTCCCCGTCGAAGGTTTTTGCCCGTATCGGTTCGTACATGGCGCAGGGCTTGGGCGAAGGCTTCGCCCGCGAAATGCGCGACGTTGAAAGTTCGATCCGGCGCGAAACGTCGAACGCCGTTCCGGAATTCCGTTCCGGAGAGGGACGCGACACGCGCGGCGGCGGTACGCCTTCCGTTGAAGTCGTGCAAAACATCTATGCGAACGAAACGAGCTACGCCGAACAGCAAAGACAGGCGGCGCGGCAGTTCCGGCAGATTGCGCGGGAGGTTATGGCATGAGGACACAAGAAAAATTGATCTACACGAACGAGCGCGGGGAAAGCATAGAGTTTTCCCCCGCTTCTTCGTATCACGTAAACTTCAAGGACGTTACCGGACTTTCCGACGTGCGGAACGCTATTTACAGCACCAACAGCATGGGGCAGGACGGCGACACATACTTGGGCTATCGGATCGAAAGCCGCGATATTGACATCGTGGGATACATCAAGGAGCGGGACAAGCAAGCGGCGCAGAACCTACGCCGGAAGCTGAACCGCATATTAAATCCGCAGTACGAAGCAACGTTGACGTATGTTTTCGGCGACTTCCGGCGGGTGATCGGGTGCAAGATCGACGACGCGCCGATCTTCAAGCGAAAGCCGATCTTCGAGCAATTCACGGTTAGCTTGTCTTGCCTTAATCCCTTTTGGAGAGAGGAAACGGAAACGCGCGAGGACATAGCAACGTGGATCGGCGGCTTTGAATTCCCCGTTCCGGACGGGCTGGAGCTTTACGACGGCTGGGAAATCGGCTATCGCCAGCCGTCGCTGATTGTGAACGTCTACAATTCCGGCGACGTGAAAAGCGGTATCCGGATCGAGTTCCGCGCGATCGGCGCGGTTACAAATCCCGTATTGCTGAACGTCGATACACGGGAGTTTATCAAGCTGAATATTTCGCTTGTAGCGGGCGACGTTTTAACCGTTTCCACGGGCTACGGTGAAAAAGCCGTGAAGCTGAACCGTGGCGGCACGATTACAGACGCGTTCCGCTATCTCGACGTTGATAGTTCGTATTTGCAGATCGCCGTGGGCGACAATCTCTTCCGTTATTCAGCGGACGCGAACGCCGAAAATCTCGAAGTTTCGATCTATCACAATAACTTGTATTTGGGGGTGTAGCGCGGTGGAATTATACGTTTATAGCCGCGATATGACACTTCAAGGGATCGTCGAAAAGATTTCGTCCTTGATATGGACGCGGCGTTATTGGAGTTGCGGCGAATTCAAGTTGCTTGTTCCCTTCACGGAGGAACACGCCCGCTTGCTGGTGAAGGAAAATATCATCATCAAGCGCGGCGGCAACGAAGCGGCGGAAATCCGCTATATTCACATCACGAAGAATTCACAGGGCATGGAGGAAATAGAGGTTCAAGGCAAGTTCCTTCTTTCGTGGATCGGCAAGCGCATTTTGACAACGCAGATCATCACGAAGGACACGACACAGAACATTCTATACGCCATTGTGAAGCAGACTTGCACGAACGCAGGAGCGGCGCGCAATATCCCGAATTTCAGCATATCCACGACCGACGCAGACACCGGAAGCGGGCAGATCGACTATACTTCGGAGCAGTACGCGAACGCCCAGCTTGCGGCGGAAACGGCGGCGAAGGCGGCGAAGCTGGGTATTCGGGTTCTGACAAATGCCCGCACGGGCAAGCATACCTTTTCCGTTTACGAAGGGCGCGATCTTACGGCGGGCAATACCGCAGGGAACGCGCCTTGTATCTTTTCGCAGGAGTTCGACAACATCGTGGAACAGGAATACACGAACAGCGTTGAAAACCTTAAAACAACGGCTTACGTCGGCGGAGAGGAAAAAGAAGGCGTAACGCGGAAGGTTGCCGAAGTCGGCGGCAGTTCGACGGGGCTTTCCCGCGACGAAGTTTTCATCAATGCAACGGACATCGTGCAGGAATACGAAAACGAGAGCGGGCAGACCATAACGCTTACCAACGCGCAATATTTAGCGCTTCTTTCCGCGCGCGGCGTTGAAGAGCTGGAGCAATACGCGGAAACGCTTGCTTTCGGATCGAAGATCAACACGAACGCGAATTTGAAGTACGGCACGGACTACGATTTGGGCGATCGGGTAACGTGTATCAATAAGCGCTGGAACGTCCGCATTGACGTTCGCATAACGGAGATCGCGGAAACCTACGAAACCAGCGGCGAAGAAATAGATATTACATTCGGCGAGAGCTTGCCCGCGCTTCTGACACAAATTCGGCAGATTACGAAATAAAGGAGGGCTTCACAGCATGGAAAAATCAAGTTTCTTCAACAGCGTTTCGCACGATCGCACGTACAAGGCGGAGGATTGGGCGGAATACTTCGCTTCGTTCATCGGGAACGGCGTTTTCCCCGTCCCTTCGACGGGGCTTCAAGTCGTCGCAAACGACGGAATGAAGCTGAACGTTAAAACGGGCAAAGCGTGGATCAACGGTTACTTCTACTTCAACACGGGCGATCTTGCCGTCGAGCTTGACACGGCGGACGGACAGTTGAACCGCATTGATCGCGTTGTAGTGCGCTGGGATTTGACAAACCGCGTTATGTCGGTGAAGGTCAAATCTTCTTCGTTCAGCGCGTCCCCTACCGCGCCCGCATTGCAGAGGGACGCGGACGTTTACGAGCTTGCGCTGGCGGACATCTACGTGGGCGCGGGCGTAACAGCAATCACGCAAAGCAAGATCACGGATCAACGCTTGAACACGTCGCTTTGCGGCGTTGTTGCCGCCGTCGTTCAGCAGATCGACACGGCGGCTTTTAACGCACAGCTTCAAGCGTGGTTCGCTGAATATCAATCCCTTTCGGCGACGGAGTACAACACGCTTGTTTCGTATATGAATTCGCTGAAATTGCAGGGTAACACGCAGTACGAAGCGTTCGAGCAACACATGGCGGATTTTGAAACACAGGCGGCGGCGGACTTCAACGCATGGTTTAACGGCTTGCAAAACGTCCTTGACGATAACGCGGCAACAAACCTTCTGAACATCACGAACGCGCTTGACGCGCGCGTGGATATGCTGGAAGCGGTGCTTTTCAATGACATTACGACAAATCCGTTCTTGATCCTCTTCGATGATCTCGACGGCGTAACGTCTACGGGCATTTGGAACGAGAGTTTGCAGAGGATCGAATGCTGACGCGGTACGCTTGCACGGCGGCGGAATTGTCGTGCGTGATCGGAAATATCTTCGCGGAGCTTTCCCCGCCATGCGCGGCTTGCGGCGCGGAGGTATTACAGATCACAGGAACAACGGTTACAGGGAACGCGGCAACGCTGACCGTTACCGAAGCGGGCTTCGATTTCGACGGGTGCGCCGACGATACCGCGATAATCGAGCGAATGCGGAAAGGACGGTGCATTTATGCAAAGACCGGAGCGGGAGCGGAAAGAACCGACAGAATTCAACGTGATTGTGAAAGCGAAAGACCTTGTAAAGCACACCTTCACGATCACGAATTCGACGGAACGCTACCCGAAGAAATACCGCTTTACACTGGTAAACCGCATACAGGATAAAGCGGTGGACATTTACGAATGCGTCCTTGAAGCGAACGAATTAGACCTTCGGGACGCGCAGGAATACAGACAACGGCAGAAGCTACAAGCAAAGGCGCTGACCTATTGCAAGGAGCTTCTATTTTTCATAGAGCTTTCGCAGGAAATGGGCTTTATTTCTATGAGCAGTTGCGAATATTGGTCAAAACTTGCGCTTGAAGTGAAGTACATGACGACCGCGTGGAAGAAGCGGGACAAAACGAGAGCTTGAAAAACGTTTGGGGTACATCTTGATACGCCTAATTCGTCGAACGCCCACAACGTCCGCAACGTCAATTCGGACGGCTCTTTGAACAACAACAACGCGTACAACGGCAACAGGGGCGTTCGCCCGCTTCGGTGGACTATGTGAACGAGTAGGCACAGCCGAAAGCAGAATACCACCATCAAAGGAAGGTGTATCCCGTCGCCGCTATCCACGGCGGGGACGAATACAGGATCGCCGATACCGGAGCATACCGCCTTCCGGCGGCTGGCAAAGGTTATAAACAGCGAGGATTTTTTATTATGACAGACTTTGAAAAGATACACAGTTTTGAAAGCCTATACAATGCCTACCGAAAGGCGCGGCAAGGCAAGAGGTGGAAAGGAGCGGCGGCAAAGTTTGAAGTTAATCTTCTTGAAGCGCTGAACCTATTAAGCGCGCAGATCAGAACGAAGCGCTATACCATGTCCCCGTATAACACGTTCGAGGTATACGAGCCGAAGCGCCGCGTGGTTATGTCGAACAGCTACAAAGACAAGGTTGTTCAACATTCGCTTTGCGATAACGTGCTTGAACCGATTTTGACACGATCGTTCATTCGCGATAACTACGCGTCGCAGGTGGGGAAAGGTACGCATTACGGGTTAGACAGGCTTCAAGAGTTCATGCGGAGGTTTTACAGGAAGAACGGAATTGACGGCTGGATACTGAAAGGCGATATTTCAAAGTATTTCTATTCAATCCGGCACGACGTTTTGAAAACCTTAATCCGCGAGAAGATAACCGATCCGGACGTTTTGTGGCTGATTGATCTTATCATCGACAGCACCGAAGGCAACGTCGGAATACCGATCGGCAATCAAACTTCACAGCTTTTCGCCCTTCTCTACCTTGACGGGCTGGATCACTTCGTAAAGGAAAAGCTGAGTATCAAATATTACGGGCGCTATATGGACGACTTCTTTTTGATCCATCACGACAAAGCATATTTGCAGGAGTGCCGGAAGCAGATTGAAGCGTTCGTACAGGCGCGCGGGCTTTCGCTGAATGCGAAAACAAATATCTTTCCCTTATCACACGGCGTGGATTTCTTGGGCTTTCATACATACTTGACCGAAAGCGGCGCGGTGATCCGCAAGGTGCGCCGCCGGAGCAAGAACAATATGAAGCGAAAGCTGAAGAAATTAGCCGCCCTTCACGCGGCGGGACGGATCGACGCAAAGACCGTTGAACAATCCTATCAAAGCTGGAGGGGACACGCCGAAAAGGGAAACAGTTATCACTTGATCCGGCGGACGGATCAGTATTACAACAGCTTAATGAAATCAAAGGAGGCGGCACAATGTCAAAAACATTAGGCAGTTTGTCGGTGGGCGCGAAGATTGAAGTTCCGGTTCTTTCGGCATATCAATCGCGCTTCGGATCGAAGATCGTTTTCAAGATCGCCGACAAGAACCACAGCGGCTACCCGTCGAATTCCGTAACGCTGATTACGGAAAAAATCATTCAGTTAATGTGCTTCGACGCAAAGGAAGCAAGCAACAGCAACAGCGATCGGAAACAATACGGCAATAATCGCTATCAGCATTCAAACATTCTGCAATGGCTGAACAGCAACGCGGCGGCGGGTAAGTGGTACAGCGCAAAGCACAGCGCAGACGCGCCGCCCACGAACGCGAACGTATGGGACAATTACAACGAATACGACGCGTGGGCGGGCTTCCTTGCTATGATTGATCCGAAGTTCGTTGCGGAGCTTCTGACAACAACGCAGACCGTCGCAAGGAACACCGTTACCGACGGCGGAAGCTATGAAACGGTAACGTCAAAAATGTTCCTTCCGTCCACCACAGAAGTGGGGCTTGCGAATGAAAACAATATCGCAGAAGGAACGCTTCTTGCGCTATTCAGCAACGACGCTTCCCGCGTCGCTTATCCTACGGCGCAATGCGTGAGCAATTCGGAGTACACGAACAGCAATTTCAGCACGTCAAAGGGCTGGTATTGGTGGCTACGAACGCCTTATTCGTCGGACGCCCACTACGTCCGCTTCGTCTATTCGGACGGCTCTTTGAACCTCAACTACGCGTGCCGCGGCGACAGGGGCGTTCGCCCGCTTTGTAATCTTAAATCTTCTATCTTGGTATCTGACAGCCCGAACAGCGACGGAAATTATACGGTAATCTACAATTCCGCACCTTCCGCGCCGCCCAGCATTACCGCACCAGCAACGTGTTACAGCGGGCAGAACATCAACATTTCTTGCGCGGCGGCGACCGATCCGGACGGCGACGCGCTGACCTATTGTTTCGAGCGCTCATACAACAGCGGCGCGTGGACACAGGTTCAAGCGTCCGCAAGCAGGACGTTCACGGACGCGGTATCGACCGCGTGGAACACGTTAAAATACCGCGTCCGCGCAAAGGACAGCTACGGCAATTATTCCGCGTACACCACAAGCGGAGATATTGCCGTAATTCATAACCAGCCGCCCGTGATTTCCGGCAGTAATGCCGATCTTGGGATCAAGCGCGCCGATTTCACCTATCAATACAGCGTAACCGATCCGGACAGCGACACGGTGAACGTTGTTGAAAAGATCGACGGAAAGACAATCGCGACGAAGAACGCGATCACGCTGGGCGCGACGCAGACGCTTTCCGTTTCCGGAAATACCTTCACGGCGCTTACGAACGCAAAGCACACGATCACGATTACGGCGACCGACAGCGCGGGGAATAGCGCCGTCCGGACGCTGACGTTCACGAAGTCGATTGCGGGCTTCGTTATCACGCTTTCCGCGCCGCTGGAAGCCGACAGCCAGCCGACGCGCGCAAATGTCAAGGTAACGCGCGACATTCCGGCGGGCGGCACGTTCAAGGTTGAAGTTACGAATAATCCGTTTGACGCTTCCCCCGTTTGGGAGGATTGCACGAACGCGGTTGTTCAAGGCGTTGCACACGTTTTCACAAATAAGATCAACACGGCGGCACAGTACGGAATGAATATCCGCGTAACCGTCCAGCGCGGCGACGCGCTGACCGCTTGCTGGGTATCGGGGATCGGGGGGAATTTTGAATGAGCGTAACACACAAGAGGAGCGAAAAGCAGATCGGCGCGGCAGAGCTTGAAGCCTTGCGCGCTTCGATCATGGCGGAGGTTGAAGCCGCCCGCGCCGAAACCGAAGAAAGCATTATTTCGAGTATCCGCAATAACCTTGTTTCCCTTCCGGAACAAGGCGAAGAGTGGAACGAGAAGAAAAGCTATATCACGGGCGACGTGGTAACGCTTGACGGCGTGAGCTACACGGCGACGCATTACAGCCGCGGGAAATCCCCTGCTTCAAATCCGGACAAATGGACGCTTACACCGACCGAAGAGCAGATCGGCGCATGGGCTGACCTTCCGGACGGCGAAGTAATCACGGAGGGAACAAAGGTAACGCACAACGGGAAGAAGTGGGTATGCGTCGCCCAGCATTTCAAATCTTCCGTCTATTCCCCGCGCGTCAATTCGACGAAGTGGGAAGAGATAACATAACGGCAGGAAGGAGGATCAACGATGGACACTTTCACAACGGTTCTTTCCGTCTTTTCTACCGTATGCGCTATCGTGTTCGGCTATATCGCTTTTGTTCGTAACAGGGACAAGGACAAGGAAAGCAATGTGAAGCACGACGCGACCGTTTTAACCGAGATCGGATACATCAAGGCAAACACGGACGAAATCAAGGCGGAGCAGAAGGAACAGCGAAAGACGAATACGGAGTTCGTAACGCGCTTGACCGACGTTGAAGCGTCGGCGAAACAGGCACACAAGCGGCTTGACCACATCGAAAAACGAATGGATCAAGCAGAGTAACACCAGCGGCGGCGGGGGCTTCCCCGCCGCTTCTTCATTGCAAAGGAGGGTTCAGCAATGAGCAATAGCAAACTTATTTCGTGTACGCTGATTTCGCCGAACAAGAACAGCCCACGAAATCACAAGATCGACACGATCACAATTCATTGCGTCGTCGGGCAATGTTCCGCCGAGAGGATCGGCGAAATCTTCAAGCCGACTTCGCGACAGGCAAGTTCAAACTACGGGATCGGCTACGACGGGCGGATCGGGCTTTACGTCGATGAAGCCGATCGTTCGTGGTGCAGTTCTTCGTCGGCGAACGATAACCGTGCAATCACGATCGAGGTTGCAAGCGACACAAAGCACCCATACGCCGTGAATGATAAAGCATACGCGGCGCTTCTTGATCTTGTCGAAGATATTTGCCGCCGGAACGGGATCAAAAAGCTGGTATGGAGTACAAGCAAGGACGACCGAGTAAACCACAAGAACGGGTGCAATATGACCGTTCACAGGGATTACGCGAACAAGTCTTGTCCCGGCGATTATCTGTATAACCGACACGGCGAGATCGCGGCGGAGGTAAACAGGCGGCTGGGCGTTCCGGCAGAGGAACAGAAGCCGGAGCAGAAGCCGCAGGGCGACGCGAAGAACCTTTACCGCGTACAGCTTGGAGCGTTTGAGAAGAAGGACAACGCAACAGCGATCGCGGCGAAGCTGAAAAAGGAAAGCTTCGATACGTACATCGTGCAGATCGGCAAGTATTACAAGGTTCAAGTGGGCGCGTTCAGCGTCAAGAAGAACGCGGAAGCTATGCTGGAGAAGTTGAAGAAGGCGGGACACGACGACGCTTTCATTACCTATTCCGGCACGTCCGGCGGGACATCGGCGCGGAAGATCACAACGGGAAGCAAAGTGCGCGTGAAAGCGGGCGCGAAAACCTATTCCGGCGGAAGCCTTGCTTCCTTCGTCTATTCCCGCGATCACATCGTCAAGGAGCTTTCCGGCAAACGCGCCGTGATTACCTACGGCGGAACGGTTGTCGCGGCGGTGAACGTCGATGATCTAACGCTTGTTTAACACACGCACAACGCACGGTATGCGTTACACAACGCGCGCCGTGCGTTAATTGCGCTATGAAAGGGGACGCAATGAAAAACAAACCTTCGAGCGGGAAGCGGGTGGCGAAGCGCCGCTTCTTCAAGGCTGACGAACGCTTCGCAACGAAAGCCGTTATTGTGATCGCAATTACAACGGCGGCTTTCATCGTCGCGCAGTACGTTTCATTCCTTATCACGCGGCAGGAACAAACCGTTCTGATCGAATGGTATTTCCGCGCCGTCGTGATCGAATGCGGCGCAATGATGATGAAGCGTCTTGCCGAAGTAATCGTCGGCAGGATCAAGAAAAAAGAAAAAATCGACATAACAGAAAGCGAGGATACAAACAATGACTATTGATCTTACCAGCATTGCAAACGCCGTGATCGCTCTTATCGCGGCAATTATTACCGCCTTCGTGATCCCGTGGATCAGAAGCAAGACGACCGCCGCACAGTTTGAGAAAATCAAAATGTGGGTAACGGTTGCCGTCGAAGCCGCCGAACAGCTTTACACCGGAAGCGGCAGGGGCGCGGAGAAGAAAGCATACGTTGTTGAATTTCTGAATAGCAAGGGCTTCAAGATCGACGCGGAAACGCTGGATAAACTGATCGAAGCCGCCGTCTTTAATCTTCCGGACTACTTCACCATTTCCGGCATTCCGGCGGATACCGACAGCAACAAAGAGTAATTGACCGCGCGGCGGATCGCGCTTCCCCTTTCAGCCTTCCGCCGCATAAAGAACAATCCCCCGTGCGGGCTTTCGAGCCTTCACGGGGGACTTTTTTGTTTGGTTCAGTTTTTCCGGAAACGGATTGTTATTTCAGCGCCGTAAATATCATTTGCGCCGCAATATGCTTTGATATGCGTTACACCGTCGCAACGATCGTAATTATCGACAATGAACGGGACTTCTTCGGCGGGAACGTATCCGGCTTTTTCACCGTTCAGCAGAACAGAAAAAGCGGGCTTCCCTTCGTATTCTTCACGTTCAAGGATAACTTCGGCGTTTTCCTTGTCGAAGGGTTCGTCTTTCCAGTACAGGCGGCGCAGGATTGTTTGACGGCTTTTCCTTCCGTCCTTAAAGGTAACGCCCGCGATCTTCATTTTCAAGAAGTCATACGGGCTTTCGGACGGCACGACTTCGACGGGCGCGGCTTCCTGCTTTTTAGTGGCGGGCTTCTTTTGCTGACGATACCCGAAGAAAGCAAGTGCGGCGGCAATCACTACACCGCATATAAATTCGCCGATCCCGTCCGGAAGAAAAGTGAAAGAGCAAAGCAAAAACACGGCGGCGGCAATGAATAGAATGATGGACGATTTCTTCATAGGCTGATCCTCCCTCTATTTGTAAACTTTATTTGAATAGTTTTCCCATTCTGACCTTTAACACAAGTATAAAGCATTCATGCGCTAAAATCAAGAATAAAGCGGAATATTTACACACCGTTTGCAAATAATCAGAATGAAGAGGGATCGCGGCGGCAATGAAGATATATGATTACAACGGCAAGAAGAACATTTGCGGCGACCGATTGCGCGAAGCGCGCGTCGTCCGGCGGCTACGTCAAGAGGATTTAGCCGCACAAATACAGTTGAAAGGGATCAACATGGAGCGGGACAGCATAAGCCGAATTGAAATCGGTACGCGCTTCGTATCCGACTTTGAATTGAAGATATTTGCGGAAGTGCTGGGCGTTTCGGTGCAATGGCTTTTAGGCATAGACGAATGACGGCGGCGGGGTGATCCCGTCGCCGCTTATTTTTTTCTGCTTTTTTCGCAAAAGCTATTGACATATACGCACGTATATAGTATAATAATAGACAGAAAGGAGGTTAAGACGTTGAGCAAGAAAAAGCAAAAGAAAAGCGGCAATAAGAAAGACCAGCCTGCAAGCACAATCAATCTTATTACCGCGATCGTAAACCTTGTAATCGCAATTCTTCTTCTGATAGAAAAGCTGACAAGGTAACGGGCAGGGGGAGAAATCCCCCTTGCCTTGATAAGTATAACACAAAAAACGCTTAACGTCAATGGAGCATGGATACAGCGATTTATATTCTTGTGGCGATTAGCATTGCTTTGTCGATCGTTGCTATCGTCTTATCCTTGAAGCGGAGGAAGTAACAAAATGAACGAAAAGGACTATTCAGCGCAAAAGAAACACATTCGGACGCATTACGCCCGCTTCCCGCTTGATCTTCGTCCGGAAGTGCTGGAGGAATTCAAAAAGGCTTGCGCGGACAACGGGACAACGCCGACAACGGAAATCAAGAAGTTTATAGCGGCGTATTGCGAAGCGGCGCGGGATAAGTAACTATCGGCAGGGGCGGCAGAAATGCCGCCCTTTTGTCATATTCGGAAGCTGGAGGAAGGAAGAATGCACAAACACTTAACATGGACAGACCGCCTAAAAATCGAAAAAGGCTTGAAAGAGGGCTTGAAGCCTTGCGCGATTGCTGACCGTCTGCACGTCCACAATACAACGATATACAGGGAGTTGAAGCGCGGACGCTATACGCATTTGAATTCCGACTTGACGACCGAAGAACGCTATTCGCCGGAGATCGCGCAACAGCGCTATGAAGAGAACCTAAAAGCCAAAGGCGGCGAATTGAAGATCGGCAACGATTACGAATTATCCGCCTTCATCGAAAAGAAGATCGGCGAAGAAGGCTATTCCCCCGCCGCCGTCGTCGGAGAAATCAAGCGGCTGGGACTGACCTTCAAAACGGAGATCAGCGAAAAGACGATCTATAATTACATCGACAAAGGCATATTCTACGGGATCAGCCGCGAGAGCTTGCCGGAACACGGGGAGAGGAAGCGGAAGTATGACAAGGTAGAGCGGAAGAAAGCCGCCCGCGCGCCGCAGGGCGAAAGCATAGAGGAACGCCCGCAGGAAATCAACGATCGGCAGACCTTCGGACATTGGGAAGGCGATTGCGTATGCGGGAAGAAGCGGACGAAGGAAACCTTGTTCGTTCTTTCGGAGCGCTTGACGCGGAACGAAATTATTATCAAAATGCCGGATCAGACCGCCGCCAGCGTCGTGGCGGCGCTGAACAAATTAGAACGCCGCTTCGGGAAGAAGTTTTCACAGATATTCAAAAGCATTACGTTTGACAACGGATCGGAATTCATGGATTGTGCCGGAATTGAAAAATCCATCTACGGAAAAGACCGGAAGCGCACGAAGGTTTACTATTGCCACCCGTACAGCGCATACGAGCGCGGCACGAATGAGAACATAAACAAAATGATACGGCGGTTCTTGCCGAAAGGAACGGACTTCCGGAAAGTAACCGCCGCATATATTCAGCGCGTCGAAACGTGGATCAACAATTACCCGCGCGAGATTTTAGGCTTTGAAACGTCCGGATCGCTCTTTGAAAGATACGTCGCCGAAGCCGCTTGAAGCCTTCTGAAAAAATATTTTAGTTTTTTCTGCTTTTACTCTTGACTTTTGCGTGCTTTTTTCATATAATAGTTATTGGTTTGTCGGAATTTCCGCATTTTTATCGGCAACAGAAGAAGATCTCTCCCTTCCGGCAAATAATATAAACGGGCGCACAAATCCGCCCGCAAATATTAAAGAAAAGAGGCACTGCTATGCAGAACATATCCGTGCGGGCACTGTTTGACTGTCCGACCAGACTTGTTTCGGAATATGAATTTCCATGGGAGGCAATCGAAAATCTCGCTGAAAATATAATCGCCCTCGGGCAGACTCTCGGCAGTGACTATTATTCCCCGAAGGAAAACATATGGATACACCGCACGGCAAAGATTGCGGAGAGCGCCGGAATCTCGGCGCCGTGCATCATTGAAGGCGGGGCGGAAATCCGTCATTGCGCTTATATCCGCGGTTCGGTTTATGTCGGCGCAGGAGCTGTAATCGGCAATTCGTCAGAGGTGAAAAACAGTGTGCTCATGGAGCGGGCTTGCCTTCCGCACTTCAATTATGCGGGCGACAGTATCATCGGAAGGGGAGCTCACCTCGGTGCGGGAGCCGTCATTTCAAACCTCAGGCTCGACCGCACAAGTGTGACCGTCACGCGCGGAGATGAAAAGATTGAAACTGGCAGACGGAAATTCGGCGCGGCCGTCGGTGACGGGACGGAGGTCGGGTGCGGTGCCGTGATATGCCCCGGAAGCATTATCGGCAAAGGCTGCATAATCTATCCGCTCGCGCTCGTGCGTGGCTGTGTGGACGAAAAAACGATATATAAGTCTGTCGACCGCAAGGCGGAAAGGAGAATGTGAAATGGCTCGATTGTTCGGAACGGACGGCATCCGCGGGATTGCCGGAAAAGAACTGACCCGCTCCCTTGCCGCAGGCATAGGCGAAAAGCTGACTCTGCTTCTCTCGCGCTCCGGCGAAAAACCTAAAATACTTCTCGCCCGCGATACAAGACTCTCGGGACAAATGCTCTGCTTTGCAATCGCCTCCGGAATATGCTCCGCGGGAGGCGACGTCCTCTTTACAGACATTCTCCCGACCCCCGCCGTCGCTTTTCTGACAACAGAACTCGGCGCGTCCGCGGGAATAATGGTGACAGCGTCTCACAATCCGTCGGAATACAACGGTATCAAGATATTCGGTAGCGACGGTCACAAGTTGTGCGACGAACTTGAAGACAAAATCGAAGCGATGCTTTCCTGCCCGCCGCAGAACGTGCCGTCAGGCGAGATGGGAACCGTTAAAATGATTGACGGAGCAGGCGAATATATCTCTCATCTCGTCGCCTCCGCCCCCTCCCCTCTTTCTGGACTTCATATAGCCCTTGACTGCGCCTGCGGTGCGGCATGCGTGACGGCGGAGAAAATATTTTCGTCGCTCGGAGCCGATTGCGACATGCTCTTTGACAAACCGAGCGGCACAAATATAAATTCGGGCTGCGGGTCGACGGATATTTCGTATCTTTCGGAATACGTCCGGAAGAACGGGCTTTGCGGCGGAGCGGCTTTCGACGGCGACGCCGACAGGTGCATATGCGTCGACGAAACGGGAAATTCCATCGACGGGGACACCATGCTCGCAGCGCTCTCGTTTGACATGAAGCAGCGCGGGGAGTTGCGCGGAGGTGTCGTCGGCACGGTGATGAGCAACTGCGGACTTGTCCGCTTCTGCGAAGAAAACGACATAAGATTTTTGCAGACAAAGGTCGGCGACAGGTACGTTTCCGAGGAAATGCGCCTTTGGGATTATAATCTCGGCGGCGAGCAGTCGGGGCATATGATATTCGGTGACATAATGCCGACGGGCGACGGACAACTTACGGCAATAATGCTGTTTTCACTCATGCAGAGAACGGGAAAAAAGCTCTCCGGAATTGCGTCCGTGATAAAGAAAATGCCGCAGCTTTCAAAAAACATTCCCGCCGCGGCAGAACAGAAAATTGCGTTTCTCGCGAGCAGCGACGTAAAGAATTATCTTGCAGAAGTGAGAGAAATGCTCGGCAAGAGCGGAAGGCTTGTCGCACGTCCTTCCGGAACGGAGCCATGCATAAGGCTGACGGCGGAAAGCGACGACGAAAAGCTCCTGCCGGCTCTGCTCGATTCAGCCGCCGAAAAAATATCTGCGCTCATAAAAAGTGCCGCAAAGGAGGATATATGTGCGGAATAATCGGTTATACGGGGAAAAGAAACGCAAGAGACGTGATACTTTCGGGGCTTTTCTCCCTTGAATACAGAGGCTATGATTCCGCGGGGATGGCTGTAGTCTCCGAAGGGAGAACGGTAACGGTCAAGACCGCGGGAAAGGTGAAATCGCTTGAAGAGGCGACGGGCAAAAGCCACATAAGCGGAGGTACCGGCATAGGTCACACGCGCTGGGCAACGCACGGAGCGCCGACATCCGAAAACGCTCATCCGCATACGAGCGGCAGGGTGACGCTTGTGCATAACGGAATAATCGAAAATTATGCGGAGCTCAGAACGTCACTTGAAGACAAGGGCTACAGATTTATATCCGAAACGGACACCGAGGTCGCCGCCGCGCTGATCGACAGTCACCTCTCCGCCGAAGGCGACCCCATAAAAGCGATCGGCAAAGCGACGGGCGAAATGAACGGCTCGTTTGCGTTCGCAATAATGATTGAAGGCTTTCCGGATGTGCTCTTTGCCTCAAGGAAGGACAGCCCGCTGATAATCGGCGCGGGCGAAGGCGAGAGCTTAATCGCCTCCGACATAACGGCGATTCTTAAATATACAAGAACCTATATGATTCTCGAAAGCGGCGACATTGCAAAGGTCACGGCGGGGGAGGTCTCGGTTTATGACAGCACCCTGCGTCCTGTCGAAAGAGAGAAAAATGTCTCCGCCTGGGATACAGAGGCGGCGGAAAAGGGCGGCTATCCGCACTTTATGCTGAAAGAGATAAACGAGGAGCCAATGGCGATAAAAAACGTCCTCTCCGGAAGGATAAAGGACGGTCTTCCCGATTTTTCCGGCGACGGAAAAGATATAATCACAAGGCTCGCAGGTGCAAACAAAATATTCGTCGTCGCCTGCGGAACGGCAATGCACGCAGGGCTTTTCGGCAAATATATGACGGAAAAGCTCGCCCGCCGTCCGTGCGAAGGGGAGCTCGCCTCGGAATTCAGATATAAGGATCCGATTGTCGGCAAAGGGGACGCTGTCATCGTCATTTCACAATCGGGCGAGACGGCGGATTCCCTTGCCGCACTGCGTCTTGCAAAGGAAAAGGGCGCGTTTACGCTCGGCATTGTGAATGTTGTTTCTTCGTCAATCGCACGCGAGGCAGACGAGGTAATCTATACGAGAGCGGGGCCGGAGATAGCCGTTGCCAGCACAAAAGCGTTCACCGTCCAGGCGACTGTCATGACGCTGCTCGCCGTCGGAACGGCACTTCGGCTCGGCAGAATAAGCGAGGCGGAAGCGGCGGAAACGACCTCCGCCCTTTCCCTTGAGCTGCCGGCGGCGGTACAGTCGCTTACGGAGCGCAGCGACGACATAAAGGAAATCGCAAGGGTCATCTCAAAAAGCGAAAACGCCTTTTTCATCGGCAGGGGTATCGACCGTTATGCGGCGGAGGAAGGGTCGCTGAAGCTGAAAGAAATTTCATATATCCATAGCGAAGCCTATGCCGCAGGCGAGCTCAAACACGGCACCCTTTCCCTTATAAGCGACGGGGTTCCCGTCATCGCTTCCGCCTGCGACAAAGCGCTTTACAGCAAGACAAAAGCGGGACTTTCCGAGGTGAAGGCGCGCGGCGCCGTGACGGTTCTCGTTTCGCCGGACGACATATGTTCGGAGCGCGACGGAGAATTTGTAATCGGGCTTCCGTGCAGGAGCGAAATCACGGCGGCAATCTCGGCTGTGACGGCATATCAGCTCCTCGCATATCACACCGCCGTCATGCGCAATACAGACGTCGACATGCCGAAAAATCTTGCAAAATCAGTAACTGTCGAATAAAACAAAACCGGCGCCGTATCGGCACCGGTTTTGTTTTATTGTTTTCTTCGCCTGCGTCACCTTCTCGCGACGAATGTCGCAAGTCCCGTGTCCGCTTCTCTTTCAAAGCTCTCGACCTTAAACCCGACGGCTTCAAGCTCCTTTATATACCCCTCGCGGCTCTTGCTTCTCGCGGGAACTCTCGCCAGCATAACGGTCTTGTCCGTTCCGTCAACATGTCTTTCCTCAGGAGTTTCATAGTCTGAGCCGGAAATGCTCTGCCATTCCTCAAAACTGCCGACATTCCCCGAGAAGGCATCGTCATCGCAAAGCTCGCGGATGAATACCGCGCTTGCGCCGTCCTTTGTCGCCGAATAGATATTTTCGAGGTATTTTCGTCTGTCGTCGTCCGTGACAAGCATATGCAACCCCTGACAGTCGACTATTCCGTCATATTTTCCCGCTATGCTGTTTTTGACCATGTCCATAAAGAAAATCCGTGCGCCGGGATATTTTTCAAGTCTGCTTCTCGCGATATTCACCGCCGTGACGGAAACATCCGTCCCCCAATAAAGACAGCCGAGCCGCGAAAGAATAATTCCCTCGCTTCCCTCACCGCAGGCGCACTGAAGCACGCGCTTCCTTTCAAGAGCGTTCTCTTTCACCCATTTTTCAAGCGTTGACGTAACGAAAGGGTCATTCTCCGATGTGCCCCATATGCCCGCTCCGCTCTCTTTTACTTTTTTATATCTTTCGTCATAAGCCTTGTAATATTCAGCCATTCCGTTTTCCTCCGCAAAGAGTGTTTTTCTTCATTTTAACACCGCGCAGGCGGGCTGTCAACCGAGTTGCGGCGCAAAAAACGTCATTTTGGCTTATTTTTCGCCGCTCCCCGCAATTTCCCCGCACTCCTTCCCTTGACAAATCGCTCTGCCGGCTGTAAAATATAGATTGAATATGCTACATAATGCGGAGGATTTTTCATATGTATTCTATCGGTGTCGACCTCGGGGGAACAAACATCGCCGTCGGGATAGTCGATGAAAAGTACAAAATAATAAAAAAGGACTCCTGCCCCACCCTTGCGGAAAGAGCGGCGGAGGAGATTATAAAGGACATGGCTGCGCTCTGCAAAAGGCTTTGCGAAGAAGTCGGAACGGACATCCTTTCCGTCGGCGGAGTCGGAATTGCCTGCCCCGGCACGGTAAACCCCGATACGGGCTATGTCGAATATGCAAACAACATCAAATTCTTTGATTTCCCGCTCGTTGAGCTTTTCTCAAAGTATTCGGGAGTTGAAAAATCAAAGATAACAATCGGAAACGACGCAAACCTCGCCGCATACGGAGAGGCTGTTGCGGGAGCGGCAAAGGGAACGTCGTCCTCCGTAACGATAACCCTCGGAACGGGCGTCGGAAGCGGCGTTATAATCGGCGGAAAAATGTTGACTGGCTGTGCGCACGGCGGCGCGGAAATAGGTCACACGGTCATCGTAAAGGACGGCAGACCCTGCACCTGCGGCAGACACGGCTGCTTTGAAGTCTATTGCTCCGCAACCGCTCTCATCTCCGAAACGAAAAAGAAGTTCGAGCAGTGCCCCGATTCTCTTATGCGCGAGATGTGCGGGGGCGATGTAAACCGCGTCGGCGGAAAGACGGCGTTCGCCGCTATGAGAAAGGGAGATAAAGCGGCAACCGAGGTCGTAAACGAATACCTTGGCTATCTCGCCTGCGGAATTGCAAACATTCTCAATGTCTTTCAGCCCGAAGTGCTCTGCATAGGTGGCGGCGTTTCCGGAGAGAAGGAAAACCTCCTTCGCCCGCTTATTCCGCTTATCGAAAAGGAAGTTTATACAAAGGATAAAAAACTCCGCACGGACGTTCGCATAGCCGAGCTCGGAAACGACGCAGGCATAATCGGCGCTGCGACGGCGTCTCTTGCAAAATAAAAATTTTAACGGGAGGAAACTGTTATGAGCGTAAAATCTCTTTTAAGGCTCAACCGGCGGTTTGCTCCCGTTTCTCATCCGTTCAATGACGAAGCGAGCGGCGGGATGACATATGGCGAATGGGAATTTTCCCGCGGGGCGGCGGCTGTATCGTGCTATGAAAAACGCTTTTCCCCGGAGGAAATGTTCTCCGGCAGGGACGTTCTCGACGTCGGTTGCGGTGAGGGTGGAAAAACGCTGTACTTTCTTTCCCTCGGCGCAAAAAGCGTAACCGGAATCGACGCCGTTTCAGATTACAGAGAAAAGGCGGTTGCTCTTGCGGAGAGGCTCGGCTTTTCCGGCGGATATTCATTCGTCACGGGAGACGCAACGTCGCTTCCCTTCAAAGACGCTTCCTTTGACGCCGTAACTATGAACGACTTTTTCGAGCACGTCGGCAGTCCCGAAAAAGCCCTCTCGGAGGCGATGCGCGTACTGCGCCCCGGCGGAAGATTGTATATAAATTTCCCACCGTATTATCATCCTTACGGCGCACACCTTTCTGACGCGATAAACATTCCCTGGGTGCATATGCTGTACGGCGAAAAAACGCTCATCGGCGCATACGAAGCTCTGACAGAGCCCCTTCAGGACAGGGAAAGACGTCTGTCTCTGAAAATATCCGTTTCGGAAAACGGAGAAAAGCACATATCGTACATAAACAAAATGACTCTTAAAAAGGCGAGGAAAATCATCGCAGCGTCGGGCATAAAGCCTGTCTATAAAAGATTTATTCCGCTGCGCAGGTGGCTCGCGCCGCTCTCCTTTCTGCCGGGACTGCGGGAAATGCTTATAAAAATGGCTGTATACGTATTTGAAAAGGAGGAAAACTCTCAGAATGAAAAAGCTGTTGACAAAAAGGAACCTGCTTTATCTGTCGGTGGCGATAGTGTTTATCGCGCTGATGGCAGTCGGCACGGTGTATGACCTGAAAATATCAAGTTCGCTTTCCGGTCTTTCGCAGAGCGAAGACGGAGTATATTCCCTTTCGCCGAACATTCTCGCCGTTATAATGGGGGTTATCGGCAGATGGACAACTCCGGTTCTCGGTGCAGTTTCTTTTCTCTTTGTTGAACGGGGTCTCCGCCGCAAGGTGACGGAAAAAACGAGATTCATCCTGTTTTTCGTGTTTTCCCTCATCGCCGCCGCCTTTATGGCATACGGAAGTGCAAAAACGATTGAAACAATCGCCGGCGGAAAGCTCTATGCGGGGCATTGGGTTGTAATCGTCCTTATGATAATCGTGCTGACGGTGCTTTTGCGGTTCATAATCGAAAACGTGCCGAAGAAAACCGTCCGCAGACTGTTCGGGCCTGCTCTCTTTACGGCGGCGGCTGTGTGCATTCTGCTCATATCGGCAACGGCGATAAAGCTCGTCTGGGGCAGAGTACGCCTTAGAGAGCTTGTAGTCGCAAACTCGCTCGACGGATTTACAAAATGGTATAAGCCGAATTTCTTCTCCGGCTCAAAGTCGTTTCCCTCGGGGCACACGGCAAACGCCGCTCTGCTCATGCTCGTTCCGCTCTGGCTCGGAGATTCCGAGAAAACAAGACGCCGTCGCACAGTTGTCTACTTCGGTGCAATGGCTTGGGCGGTCATTATGGGATTTTCCCGTCTCTGCTGCGGAGCGCATTATCTGACAGACGTCACCTTCGGATTTCTCGTCGGATTTATCGTAGTCGAGATTACATATGCGCTGTATAAAAAGACCTTCGGAAAATCAATGATATTCTGATTTGAAGGAAGCGACAGTCACAATCAGCCCCGCTCGGGGCTCAAAATAAATTTTATGAAAGCAGGTACTTTCAAATGAAGCTGAACCTGAAACGAACCTACCTTATCGGATTTGCGTTTTTCGGAATTCTTCTGTTCTGGCAGATCTATGACTCGTGGTGTCCCACGTTTCTGACCGACATCTTCGCGCAGAAAATGTACGGTATGACGTCTGCCGCGCTGAAAGCGGGCGACCCCGAAAAAATCCTCAATGTTCAATGGCTCGTCGGCATAATCATGGCTTGCGACAACCTTGCCGCGCTGATTCTCCTGCCGATTTTCGGAAGTCTCTCGGACAAGACCTCAACGCCGATCGGAAAACGTATGCCTTATATCCTCGTCGGCACGCTCGTCTCCGCGATCGCCTTCCCGTTCATCCCGCTCTTTTTCCATAAGAACAACGTTGCCGGAATGGTCATAATTATGGCTGTCGTGCTTATGTTTATGATGATGTACAGAAATCCCGCTGTTGCCCTTATGCCGGATATCACCCCCAAGCCCCTCCGCGCAAAGGCAAACGGCATAATCAACATTATGGGCTATATCGGCGGCGCATTTGCAACCGTCCTCGGCATTTTCCTGCCGCTCTCGGATTATATAAACGTTGCGGACAGATCCGACAAGCTCTGGATAATCGAAATTCCGTTCGTGGTTGCTTCCCTGCTTATGACAATCTCAGCCTTCGTCCTGTTCCTGACAATCAAGGAAAACAAGGTCGTTGGGGAAATGAAGGATCAGTTGGCAGAGGGTGAACGTGCCGCTGCCATTGCGGACGCCGTAACTGACGACGGCAAAATGTCAAAGAAAAACAGAAATATGCTCCTTGCAATCCTCGGTGCAGAGGCGCTCTGGTTTATGGCAGACAACGCAATCGGCACTTATATAGGAAACTACGTTATTTATTATCTTGACTCGAAATCCAGCGCAACAATGATTCTGACGATCATCGGCGGACTTGCATCCGTTGTCGGCTTTGCAACGGCGGGTTATATAGCAGATAAAATCGGCAGAAAATGGACGGTGTCCTCCGGACTTACGCTCTCTTTTGTCGCTCTGCTTCTGATGACGTTTGTCAGACCGAGCGCGGAAATCGTCGGCGCAAACGGCGAAAAAGCGTTCCCTCTCATACTTTACGTCGTATGGATAATCAAGGGCTACGGAATGGCTCTCGTTCACAACTGCTCCTTCCCGATGGTTGTGGAGCTTTGCTCGTCAAAGCAGATCGGAAAGTTCACAGGCTATTATTACGCCGCAAGTATGTCCGCTCAGACGCTGACTCCGGTACTCGTCGGACTGATTCTTTTCAGATTCAAGGTCTGGGGTGCGCTTCCGGTATATGCGTCCGTTCTGCTTGCACTCAGCGCCGCGGTGTTTATACTGCTTGTCAAAAACATAAAAGCAATTAAGCTGGCAAACGCAAAGGGATTGGAGGCGCTCGATGCGGAAGATTGATAAAAGCGTTTTCACGCATGTAAACTATGCTCACAGAGGTCTGCACGATATAAAAAACGGAATTCCCGAAAATTCCCTTGCCGCCTTCCGTCTTTCGGCGGAAGCGGGCTACGGCACGGAATTTGATATTCAGCTTTCAAGGGATGGGCAGGTCGTCGTGTTTCACGACGATAATCTGAAACGCGTCTGCGGCGTCGACGCCCGTGTGGACTCGCTCGATTATGACGAGCTTAAAAAACTGCGTCTCCTCGGTACGGACGAATATATCCCGCTATTTACCGAGGTGCTTGACGTTTTCAGGGGGACGACAGCTCCGCTGATAGTCGAGCTGAAAACCGGTCGCCGCAATGATGAGCTCTGCGACAAAGCGATAAAAATCCTTTCCGGCTTTGACGGCAACTTCTGCATTGAGTCGTTCAATCCGTTCATAGTCAACCGGTTCCGCAAAAAGGCGCCGCACATTTGTCGCGGTCAACTGGCTTCGGAGATTTCGGACTACATTCCGGAGCAGAAAAAAATCGTTGCGTCGCTTTTGTCGTCATGCCGATTTTCCTTTATGAACAAGCCGGACTTCATCGCATACAAAAACGTGCCGCTTCCGAAGCACGTGAAAAAGCTGATGAAAAAAGGCACTATGCTGTTTACGTGGACGTCACGCACGCCGGACGTCGACCAGAAATATTCGGACGGAGTGATTTTTGAAAACTACCGTCCGAACCCAAAATATTAAAAAAACATAGTGCCGACGCGCCGCGTCGGCACTATGTTTTCAGTTTTCAAACCCGAAAAACGCAAGTATCCCGTTATACATTCCCTGCGCGAAAAGCTCCGGCGAGTTTTTGAGCAGCTCCGCCTCGGACTGCGTTGTGATAAATCCCGTTTCGATAAGCGTTGCCGGCATTTTGGTCTTCCGCAGAACGTAAAGGCTCGGACGGGCGAAAACTCCCCTGTCCGGAATTCCGGTCGCCTCGCTTATTCCGGATACAATGTCGACGGCAAGCGGATACGCTGCGGACGAGGTTGAATAAACAAAGCCCTCCGTGCCGGTCGCCGTCGGGATGTCGGAAGCGTTTGCGTGGATTGATATGAAGTAGTCCGCGCCCCAGTTGTTTGCCGCATTGACCCTTGCCGCAAGCGACGAAGCAACGCTTGTTCCGAGGATTTCATCCGGAGAATTGCGCGAAAGTCTTGCATTGAACTTCGGATTTGAATTCAGAAGCGCCGCCAGTTGCATGCCGATCTCGTAAACGAGATCCTGCTCTCTGTAACCGCTGCCCTCTGCCCCCGCATTCGGATTTTCGGGGTTGTGCCCCTGATCTATGAATATCTTTATCGCCATTTTGCCCTCCCGCATAATATTTTCTCCTTTATGATATTCCCGGGCTTCCGCCGTTGTTACGTAAAAAACATAAAAAACTGCAAATAACTATTGACAAAACACCGCTTTTGCGTGTATAATGAGGTTTGTAATTGTGGCAATATGCCTATGAAGGAAGATTGCCGCTATAATTTCCGCAGAGGAGGTGCAATATAATGCTCAGAACTTATCAGCCCAAGAAAATACAGAGAGAAAAGGAGCACGGCTTCCGCAAGAGAATGCGTACAGCTAACGGCCGCAAGGTACTCAAGAGAAGACGCGCCAAAGGCAGAGCTCGCCTTTCATATTAATCTGTAAATCAGCAAAAAGCCTGTGGCTTGACATAGGCTTTAATTTTTTAGCGGGACTTTTTCCGCTTCGCACTCGGAGGTTTATGTGAAAGCCACGGCAATTTCCGAAAATCACCTTTATAAAAAGGTATATGTCAAAGGTCAGAAGGCTTTTGGCAGACATATCGTGGTATATGTATTGACCGATTACCACGCTGCGCGGCTCGCCCGTGCAAACCCGCTCAAAAAGAAAATAAACCGCCTCGGACTTGCGGTTTCAAAGAAACTCGGAGGAGCGGTCACGCGGTCACGCATAAAGCGCATTATCCGCGCTGCGTACCGCCGTCTTGAAACGGAAAACGAAATCAGAAAGGGCTTTCTCGTTGTTATAGCGGCAAAGCAGTCGGCAGCCGGCGTAAAGTCGACCGATATCTATTCCGACTTGCTCTATACCTTCGGAAAGCTGAAAATGATTTGCAGCGGTGAGCAGAAATGAGGCACATCGGTATTTTCTTCGTCAGACTCTATCAGAAGCTCATTTCCCCGCTCAAACCGCCATGTTGCCGTTTTTCGCCAACCTGTTCGCAATACGCAATCGAGGCGTTCCGCGAATGGGGCTTTATATGCGGTCTGGGTCTTACGATTTGGCGCATTATCCGTTGCAACCCTTTCAGTCGCGGCGGGTATGACCCCGTGCCAAAAAGAAAACGGAAAAACAATGACCGGAACACGCAGTCTAAATCAGAGGAGAATTTTTAATGTACAAATTTTTTGGAACGATACTCGGCTTTTTCTCGAATATCTGCGGCGGTAGTTATCTTCTCGGACTTCTCCTGTTCGCGCTGATGATCAAAATCATCCTTCTGCCGTTCGGTATAAAGCAGCAAAAGAACTCTGTCCGTCAGGCTAAAATGCGCCCGAAGGAAGAGGCGATAAGAAGAAAGTACAAAGGCAGAAACGATCAGAAAACTCAGCAGAAAATGCAGCAGGAAATAATGGAAATGTATCAGGCTGAGGGCTATAACCCCGCAGGCGGTTGCCTTCCCATGCTCGTCCAGCTTGTTATAATAATGCTGCTCTATCAGGTAATTATTTATCCGCTCCGTTACGTTGTCGGAATGGATGCATCTCTTGTAAGTGCGCTCAATGCTTTCTCGACGGCAAGCGTCGAAAACGGCGGACTCGGAATAGTATTTTCGGGAAGATATACGGAGATCTCCCTTCTCGGCGAGCTTTCAAAGCTCAGCGGCGACGCGCTCACGTCATTTACAGACGGCTTCAAGACATTTATTGAAGGCTCGGCAGACTATCAGGCAAACGCCGCAACCCTTATGACAGGATTCAGCGCGGCAATTGAAAAAGGACTTCCCAACTTCGACCTTTTCGGGATGCAGAACTTTCTTGCAGACGTTCCGAGCTTCAAAACAGCGTTCAAATCCCTTGCGGGATTTATGCTTTTCCTCATTCCGATCCTCAACTTCGGGGTATCGTTCGCTTCGGGAAAGCTGACAAGAAAATTCACATATCAGCCCATGCAGCAGAGCCAGCAGGCAAACCCCACGATGAAAATGATGGAGTGGTTCGGTCCGCTCATGTCTCTCTGGATCGCGTTCATCGCTCCCGCGGCACTCGGTATTTACTGGATTTTCAATACAATACTCGGCGTTCTCCAGCAGTTCATTCTTTATAAGGCAATGCCCGTTCCGGTATGCACGGAAGAGGACGTCAAGGCGGCAATTGCAGAGCTCAAGGGCAAGGGCGCCTATGAAAAAGAAGTTGAAGACGTCAGCTCCGCCCGCTCTCCTTATCTTGAAGATTTCGATGATGAGGACGACGCGGCAGTTTCCGGGGACGACGATGACGATGAAAACGATATGATGGAAAACCGTCCGTCGATAGTAGAGCCCGCAAAGCCCAAGGACAGCGGCTCCGACAAGAAGAAGGGCAAGAAAAACAACAAATACGAATAATCAAACCACTCACTTACAAAAAGGAACAGAATCACAAAATGAAAAAAGAAGTAACGGTTCAGGCAAAGACCGTTGAGGAAGCTGTCCGCAATGGCGCGGCAGAACTCGGCACGGACGAGAGCGGCGTCACATATGAAGTAATCGAGGAGCCGAAGAAAGGCTTTCTCGGCATGGGCAGCGCTCCCGCAACGGTAAAAGTCATATATGTATTCAAGCCCCTTGAGGCGGCAAGGAACTTCGCTCAGACGCTCATAAAAGACCTCTGCCTTGATGCGGAAGTCGTAATTCATGACGACGGAAACGGCGAAGCCCTCATGGAAATCACGGGAGCAGACGCAGGCGTGCTCATCGGTCACCACGGCGACACGCTCGACGCATTCCAGTATCTTGTCAACCTCGCGGCAAACAAAAAAGAGTCCGACGAGCGCAAATATACGCGCATATCCGTCGATATTGAAAATTACAGAGAGAAAAGAGAGCAGACGCTTCGCGCCCTTGCGGACAGAATGGCGCAGAAGGTCAAAAAGACCGGCAGAAGCGTAACTCTCGAGCCTATGAACGCATATGAGCGCAGAATCATTCATGCTCAGGTTCAGGGCATTGCAGGCGTTTCAACGAACTCCGTCGGAGCCGAAGGAAACAGACGCGTAGTCATCTATATTGAAGGCACGGAAAAGCCCACGGAAGAAAACGCGCCCAAGTTTGAGACACCGAGCAGAGATAATGACAGAAGAGACCGCAGAAACGGCGGAAATCGCAAAGGTAGCAAAGGCGGCAAAAAGTCCTCCTCCGATCGCACCTCAGCTCCCCGCGACGCAGAAAGACCTGTTTACAAGCGTCCCGCGGACAAGCCCCGTCCCCAGCCCAGAAAAATCGAAAAGGCAAAGGATCTCGACGCTTATTTTGCAAAGCTGAAAGAATTTTCAAGCAACAATCCTCAGTCATAACAAGTCAAAACGAGGCGGATATTCCGCCTCGTTTTCAAAATAGGAGAGAATTATGTATTCCATGTTTTCGTCATCAATCGCCGCAATATCGACACCGAAAGGCAGCGGCGGAATTGCCGTTATACGCATATCCGGAAAGGACTCAATCGCAATAGCGGACAGGTTTGTCCGCCTTTACGGCAAAAAAACAGTATCCGAAATGGAGGCGAATACTGCGCTTCCCTGCCGCATAACCGATGAAAATGGCGATACCATCGACACCGCTGTCGTGACCGTGTTCCGCGCGCCGAGATCATTTACGGGAGATGACACAGTTGAGATAAGCTGTCACGGAGGAATTATCGTGTCCGGCGACGTGCTCGGGCGTGCGCTTGAATGCGGAGCCGTTCCCGCGGGACCGGGAGAGTTCACCCGCCGCGCTTTTTCCGCGGGAAAGCTGTCACTTTCACAAGCGGAAGCAATAGGCGAGGTGATAAGCGCGAAAAGCCGCGCCGCGCTCAGGCTTTCAAGGGCAAACGTCGACGGAAAGCTGGCAAAGGGTATAGACGAAATATACGGCGACATAAAGACCGCGCTCTCCGCCGTATACGCTGAGACAGACTTTCCGGACGAAGGGCTTTCCCCCGTCTCACCCGAAGAAATGAGGGAAGCCATTATAAGCGTTATGAAAAAGCTCGACGCGCTGAAAAGTTCATATAAAACAGGGCATGCCGTTGTCGAAGGAATACAGACGGTGCTCTGCGGAAAGCCAAACACGGGCAAGTCAACCCTGCTCAACCTCCTTTGCGAAGAGGAACGGGCAATCGTAACTGATATCGCCGGCACAACCCGTGATATTATCACAGAGCAGGTCACCTGCGGCGACGCAACTCTTCTCATTTCGGACACGGCAGGCATACGGGACACCAGCGATAAAATTGAAGCTGTCGGAGTTGACCGTGCGCTTGAAAAGCTCAGCGGAGCAGAGCTTATTATTTCTGTCTTTGACGCATCAAAACCGCTCGACGAAGACGACATACGCGTAATTTCCGCAGTTGAGAAGCAACACGACTGCGGCGCGGTTGCCGTTGCGGTTCTGAATAAATCCGATCTCGGCACAGCAGTTTCAGAAAAGGATTTCGGAGCAGCATTTGACAAGGTTGTCGTTCTTTCCGCAAAAGATAAAGCCTGCCGCGACATTATCGCGGGCGCAATAAACGATCTTTTCATCAGCGGAAGCATCGGCGCCGGCGAAAATGCGATAATTACAAATGCACGTCAATATGCGAAAGTCTGTCAGGCTTATGAAAACGTATCCGACGCGCTCTCCGTGCTTGATGTGCTCGGCACCGAAATCGCCGGAACGGAGCTTGAAAGCGCAATGGGTGCGCTCGGTGAGCTTGACGGCAGACGGGTCGGCATTGAGATAGTCGACGATATCTTCTCAAAATTCTGTGTGGGTAAATAAAATGAGTTATCCGGATAAAGCATATATCGAAAAACTGACAGGAGCAACCGTCATACCGCTTGAAACAACGGAGTCGACAAACGATCTTGCGAAAAAAGCCGCACTCGAAGGCGCGTCGGACGGAACCGTATACATTGCAAAAGTGCAGACAGGCGGTCACGGCAGAGGCGAGCATACGTTTTTTTGTTATGACGGGGGACTGTATCTAAGTATCGTAATTCGCGACGCTTCCCTGCCGGCGGAGCTTATCACAAGTGCTGCTGCGGCGGCGGTATGCCGCGCTGTCCGCGCGGCTGCCTGTGCGCCGGTGCTGATAAAATGGGTAAACGACCTATACCTCGGCGATAAAAAGGTCTGCGGAATACTTGCCCTGCGCACAGGGGACGCATACGTCGTCGGAATAGGAATAAACGTAAAAGAAGTATCCTTCCCCGACGACCTGCGTCAGACCGCCGCCGCCCTTTGCTCGGATATCGATCTGAATATCCTTGCGGCAGAGATCATAGTCGGGCTCCGCCTCGCCGTAAACGAGCCCGTAAAAAGCATAATTGAATATTGCTCAAAATACAGCTATACGCTCGGAAAAGAAGTTACGTATATAAAAAACGGTAAAAGCTTTATAGGCACAGCGGAAAAACTTCTGCCGGACGGCTCGCTTTTCGTGCGTTTCGCCTGCGGCGGAGTTGACGTTCTCTCTTCCGGCGAAATTTCCGTAAAAACATTAAAAAAGTCTTGACAAATATTTATATTTATGATATCATAATCAAGCGATCCTAAGACAGCAGGTTTTGTAAAAGCTGAGCTTTCCTGCCGAGGAAAGATTATAAAATGCTTTTTATGTCTTTTCCGTAATCTTTGGATGGCGGAAAAGATTTTTTATTCCCGTTTTTCGGGTAAAAAGCTTGGCTTACTTTACTTATACCGAAAGGAGTGAAATAACTTATGCCAAGTGCAAGCGTTCTTGAATCCAAGAAGAAAATTGTTTCGGACCTTACCGAAAGAATGAAAAATGCGGTTGCAGGTGTTATCGTCAGCTATCAGGGTATCACTGTTGAAGACGACACCGCTCTTCGTGCTGAACTCAGAAAGTCAGGCGTTGAGTATTCCGTAATTAAGAACACACTTACAAAGAGAGCTTGTGAAGCCGTCGGTTTTGACGCACTCACGGAAACTCTCGAAGGAATGACAGCAGTTGCAACTTGCGACAGCGATCCCGTTGCAGCAGCTAAGATCCTCAAAAAGTACGCTGACAAAGTCGACACCTTTGAAATCAAAGCAGGCTTTGTTGACGGCGAAACTCTTGACAAAGCAGGAGTTGAAGAGCTTGCCGCTCTGCCCTCAAAGGAGCAGCTCATCGCAAAGATGCTCGGCAGCTTGCAGTCCTCGCTTTATGGTCTTGCTTATGTTCTTCAGGCTTATGTTGATAAGCAGAACGAAGAAACAGCAGCCTAAAGCCATTTAATCAAAACAAAAAACTAATTTCAAAAAATTTAATTGGAGGAAAATTATCATGGCATCTGAAAAGATCACAGCAATTCTCGATGAGATAAAATCACTTACAATCCTCGAAGTAGCAGACCTCGTTAAGGCTCTCGAAGAGGAATTCGGCGTTTCCGCAGCTCCTGTTGCAGCAGTTGCAGTTGGCGGCGCAGCAGCTCCCGCAGCTGAAGAAAAAACAGAATTCGACGTAGTTCTCGCTTCCTTCGGCGACAAGAAGCTCGACGTTATCAAGGCAGTCCGTGAGATCACAGGTCTCGGACTTAAGGAAGCTAAGGAACTCGTTGAGGGCGCTCCCAAGACAGTTAAAGAAGCAGTTGCTAAAGACGAAGCTGAGAAGATCAAAGAAGCTCTCACGGCTGTCGGCGCAACAGTTGAAATCAAATAATCGAAGATTATCTGAATTTTTCAAAAGCAAACGGAAACGGCTATTTTTTAGCCGTTTCCGTGAACTTTTTTCGATTTTTATATTGACTTCGTCTGTTTTTTGTGATATAATTCGCTTTGCGCGACAGAGAAATTGAATTGTATCTGGGTGTGGCGCAGTTGGGAGCGCGCTACCTTGGGGTGGTAGAGGCCGCTGGTTCAAGTCCAGTCACTCAGACCAAATAAAGCCGAAAACGAACCGTTTTCGGCTTTATTTTTTGCATTTTCGGGGCAAAATCGAGCGTTTTCTCACCACTTCCGCACCACCCGAAATTCCGAAAATTTTTTGACCACATGTTTGACCACAGTTGGAGCTGGTGCGATTCGTTTGGTTGCTTCTGCTCCGGTACGCTCTGCTCAAAAAAATAAATAATTCAAAAGGTTCCCGGAGGTATTTCCTCCGAGAACCTTTTTCTTTGTTTCCTGCGTATCAGTTTTTGTTTTTAGCTTCGTCATACACCAATACAACCGGTGGGCAGCAATAATCGACATTTTTCATATGCAAGCCATTTTCATAGGCCTTGCGAACGACAATCATGGCAAAATAATTGGTTGCGTCACCGTATCGGAACAGATCTGGAACGGAGGTGAGGTGTTTCGGAACAGGCGTTTTATTAGAGGAAACAAACGCGGAGAAATCCTAGCCGATAGCTGTTTTCAGGCTTTCGGTTGCACACTTGATTGCCGCATTCACTTTCTCATATTCCGATTTTTTCAATACGGGAATGGCGACACGAAGCTTGCCCTGTGTGTTTCCGAGCATACCGAACCGCTCAAGCGACGGGATATATGATATAAATTCGTTTGGAATTTCCGAGCTATCGTCAATCGTCTTATCCGTGTAGAGACGCCAAAGCAATGGGATGATATACTTGAAATAAAGGTCAAATGCTCCGCCATAGCGATGAGGGCTATCCCACAATGTGGTATCAAATTCGTAAAGGCGCACGCTCCTTGTACCGCCGTCGACAAAACTTTCGCTCGTGCGGTGACCGCCCTGAATGGCATATTCCGAAGCTTCATTGTATTCTTTTGTGTTGTATCCGGCGTCGAAGGCTGTCGCCTGTGCAAACCACCAGCCGCCATCTCTGCGTTTGGGGAAGTGCGGCGCTTCAATTTTGCCTGTTCCGCAGTGCTGAAAATCCTGCAATGCTTTCAGCACGGCATATCTGTCAAGCTCGGTCTTTTGTTTCGACTCCAGCGCGGAAACAAACCCAAAACCGGAAATCTCCGCCGACATTTTTGCAATGATATTCCATATCGTATCAAAATGCCTGTCGACAAAGTCAAGCTGCGGTTTGAAATTTTTCAGCCTGTCCTGCGGTTTTGTGATAAGAAAATCCGCATAAACCTTTCCGCTGGCTGTCTCTGCCATCAGCTCGCCGTCTACGAGCTTTTTTATGATGGGCTCAATATATGCGGTGGGAATGCCGATGGCTTTGGAAAGGTCGCTTACGGTAATCGGCTTTTCATATGCAAGAATCAAAAGATTTTGAGCTATGAGGTCATTTTCGACAAGCGATATCGGCTCCATATTTGGTCCATCGGAACCGCCGAATGACAAATATAGTTTCCCGGGTAAATAGTTTTCTCTTGTTTCCATTGTTTCAAGTCCTTTCTTCATTTGACTCCGACCTGTTGCCAGCCTGCTTTTCACGGTTCCTTCAGGAATACCGAGCCCTGCGGCAATATCCGAAACGCTTTGCCTGCCGAAATAGTACCGAATCAAAACCTCGCGGTTGACATATGCAATATGATTCAGCTCTTTTCTGATTTTCGCCGCATCTTCCGAAGAAAAATATTCTTCCTCCTCGGCGGGAATTTCAAAGGAATCCTCAAAGTTCACCGTTGTTGGTGCGCGGTACTTTTTCCGGAGGCTGTCGTTGTATTTATGACACAGCGTATTGGCGAGCCATGTTTTCGGATGCTCTATCCTGCCGCCTTTATTTATATATGAAAAAACTGCAAGCATTGTATCGCCGACAAGGTCTTCCGCATCTGTCTGCGAGCCGCATTTTGATACAGCAAGCCGCATCAGGTCGTCATAATATCTGATTATTTCGTCTTTGTTCATTTTTTACCTGCTTTCCGGAATGCTTTTGAGTACTCGCCCATATAGTCGTAAAAATCGGACATCGGTTCGGACTTGAATACAATTTATTTTACCACAAAATATCAAATAGTTCAACTGCAGTATTGTTTACTGTATAACCGCTTTATTCTTCAACTCCTTTATCATTTCCTTAAGCTTCCTCTAACACTCCTTCTTACTCTTACGCTCTGCGCAAACCAAATAATTCAAAAGGTTCCCGGATGTACCCTCCGAGAACCTTTTTCTTTGTTTACTGCGTATCAGTTTTTAGTTATTCCATATAACGATCTTCCTGCCAATCTCGTCGCACTTCTCGCTGATTCTTTTCAGTTCCAGAATCATTTCAGTCAAGAGTTCTTTTTCGCTTAGTTCCATGAGACGCGCTTTCTCGACTTCCGGATCAATTGCAGGAGCTTTTTTCAGCCAATCGAACATAAGCGCTTCCCTCAGCGCTTTTGACCACTGCCGCGGCTATGATCATATTCTTTGTTGTTTGGGTTGCACTGATTCGAGCGGTTGTCCCTGTTTGCTTGATATGCGCTGTTGTTTGGATTGTGCTGATTTGCGTAATGGTTCAGTTGTTCTTTGCTGTGGGTGTTGCCCGATACTCTGTGTTCTTTACTCATTTTTCCTTCTCCTTCAATCTTCGACGATTTCGTATTCGACTCTTGAGCCCCTCACGCGACGCGCATGAAAGCGTTTTCCGTTTGCCATCCAGTGTGGAAATAAATCCGCTTTTTCTTCGTTGGTATCACGATGGCAAATAACTATGTTCTCCGGCACGTCGCACCCGCCGTTTGAAAGCGGACGAATGTGGTCAAGTGTCGGATGATAGGAGCTGTTCGGATTCCCACAAGCTGATTTTTTCATCAAACGTCCCGCGTAATCGTAAGCCTCCTGCTCCGCACCGTATACCTGATTCCAGACATCAATCGTTCTGTACTTCGACATTTTGAGTACTTCCTTTCGTGTTGGTACCTTTATTATAATTTACGCCAAATAAAAAATCGAGTGGACAGCTGTCCACTCAATTTAATAGGTCTTGGATTTTGATATTAGTATATTTGGAAACTGCGATTATATTTTCAATTTTCGGACAGCGAAAATGATTACCATTTCTGTTCCATGATTTTATTGTATCAACAGAAACAAGTAACTTGGAAGCCGCGTCCTCCAATTTTTCGCCTTTGTTTTTGATTGCGTTGTAACATTTCCTGCCTATCTTAGTGGTATCACTTTGCGTATACATATCAAAAACCGTTTGAATATCAAAAATATCTTCTCCGATGATATCTGCCATCTGATTAATCAGTTCTTGATTCGATGAGATACCATTCACCTTCGTACCATCCTTCGTCATCGTGACAAAATGTACGCACCTCCATTCCTCGGGAATCAAATACGGGCTATGCGTGGAATACACCACTTTTATCCCGCGTTTTGTAAGTTCTATCAACTCGCGGAGCACCTCGCGTTGTGCGCTCGGATGCAACATTGCGGCAGGCTCATCAATAATGAAAATATCGCCCTTACTCAATATATTTTTCATAAAGTAATAAGTGAAATACCACCTTCTGCCTGCACTCGTTTCATTGAGATTAATCTGCTCACCGGTCTTTTCGTTTAAGAAAATAGAAATATGTCCTTGTTCATCTGCATGGACCGATATACTTTCATACATCTCTCTGTCGAATGAAGGAATATTGCTGTTTAAAAACGCCTCAAAATCCTCAACCGCTTGCTTTGAAAGAGTCAATTCATTTTTTGAAGATTTAAGCAGATCTTCACGATCACTCCCATCGTATACCTGCCGCAAATAAGTTTCCATTATGGAATTAGCATGATTGTTATAAGAGTAATTGCGATCCTCTTTTTTGAAGATCACATCACTGCTCTCGTTTTTCAGAATCAAGCATCGTTTGCCAATGATATGTTGAACCTGTCGCAAAAATGAGTAATAGCGTTCATCCTGTTCTTGTCTTAATATATGATCGGTGTCCAGTCCTTCTTGAATACGCTTTGTTCTTTCCTCAATCTCCTTCATCAGCCGATCAATACGCTCGCATGCGTCTTTTGTTGCTTTATTGATTTTTGTGATTTCCCTTTTGATCGCAGCTCTGTTGATGGATACGAATTTCTGCTCAAAGCTGGCAAGTGCAGGCTCTACGTATTCAAGTCTGAACGGCTTATTTTCATCTATCCTCAAATAAAGAGGAGTTTGAGCAATGAATGTCAGCGCCGTTTCATCATCTTCAAAGGTTTTAAGCATGTTTTCAATGACTTTACGCACATTATCTATAAAATACTCTGCTCGCCAAGATAACTCTTTGTAATTTGTCAACCCGCCATTTGCGTCTTTCAGGTTATAGCAATGAATCGGCAATTCTTCATACCCGTCATGAGATATTTTCGTGAGTTGCTTTTCGTATAAATCAACAGCGTCTTTTAATTGCAATGCCAAGTCGCGAATATCAACAATTTCTTTCTTGATGGATGAGACAATATATTCAGAACGGAGTCTGTCAATCTTCAAATCATTACCGCTGCTATAGGCAATCACCTCACACTTGCCTTTATCGTATACGACTTCAGGTAACATCGCAACTACATCTTCTTCCGTCAGCTGAATGTGCGCCCGATAGGCAATCTGTCCTTTTTCTCTATCTCCATAGTAATTGGTGTTCGCCAAAGCAACTGCCGATAAAGCTTCCAAAACATTCGTTTTTCCGCTGCCGTTTTTGCCTATCAGCACTGTCGGCAATCCGTCAAAAAAAGAAATTGTAACAGGCGTTTTTATTGATTTATAACTTTCTATTTCAATACTTATCAGTTCCATGTACTACAATTCCTTTAGCTCTTCAATTTGCAGTTCTTATATTCTTTGTTTACTGCGTATCAGTTTCAAGCTTTTTCTCGAGCTTTAAAGCATCGATCAGCTTATGGACATTGGTGAAAGAATTCCAATCGCAAAAAGGATAATTATCATCTTTGCGGTATTCTTTATATTTCAGAACCCTGTTCTGCATCTCCACATCTGCGTTATGAACAGCCTCATCCAAGCGTGGCATAAGAACATCTGTAATCATCTGTTTGTCTTCTTTAGCATACCCCTTGGTATATCCCTTTGCTCTCAGGATCCGGTCAAAATCCGCAATAAGTTTTTCGGCAGTTTTCTCTGTATAGCACCTTTCAAAGTGGTCAATCAGCCATACTTCAAACGCAATATTGGAAAAAGCAATTCCGATTCCATTCTCTTTTGCGGTTTTTATCGCAGGTTCAACAGAATCAGTCGGGAATTCGTCCTTATCAAAAACGCACCACACCCTGTTCCGAGCATTTTTCATCCCGATCGCATGATCAACAAGTGCAACCGGATCGTCATTCATAAACTTCACGCTGATTTTGAAAATGCTTTTATAATTAGAGCGAACTGCTTCAAAATAGTTTTTCTCCGTCCGCTTTCCGTTGGTCAGAATCAAAAACTCATCCCGAACCGCAAGTTGCTTGGTTTTTCTCGGCATATGCTCACCTCATTCCTTGCCTTTAAGGTCCGGCAGCGAAGCATAGAAGCCGGCAAGATAACGCTTGCTGAAAAGATCATTTTTGCGAACTCCGTTGAAATCGGAGAGCGACACAAGTGAGCTTCTCCCGTACTGATCCTTGCTGGTAAAGTAAATCTGATCACGGCGTAGGCCTTCGTCCATCAGCATGACATTATGCGCCGTGCAGATCAGCTGGGCATTCTTCGGGTTGTGTTCAATTGAGTTGAACAAACCGATAATATAATCCGCAACCAAGAAATGCAATTTCGCATCAATTTCATCGATGAAGATTGTTCTTCCCTGGTCAAGCGCCGCGAGGATCCAACCGAGATAGCAGAACAACCGCATAGTACCCTCGGAGTTGAATCCGTTCTCTTTGAAGAGCATAACCGGCTTTTTGCCGACAACTTCATTGTTTTTGTTAAAGACATCAAAATCCGTTTTTACATCAATGTGATACACATTTTCGTTTTCGGTTTTGATCTGCCCGGTCATCAACGCGGGATTAATCTGCATCTGGGTGTTGATATTAAGAATATCGTTCTGCGTTTCAACCGTAGCAATCTTATCCTTGATTACTTCAAAATCAGAAATACCGATATCCGCACGCTGCAGAATGTCCAAAGCCTGCTCCTTGTATTTCCCATTCTCCATTGTGTAGATATCAAGTGAGTTTGCCATGTTTTCAAACACAATCAGTACGCTGGAAAACCATAGAATAACATCCTGCAAATATTTGTTGACCGGAAGATTGAAGTTGTTTCCGATGGATACAAACAGAGTTGCAGGCGGGACTTTTATCAGACCAATGACCTGGCTGGAAAGCCCCATAATCTCGAGTTTATCATAAGTCCGCTCAAATACCTTTGTCAGCCGTTCTTCACGCTTATAAAGCCATTCATGATATACTGCGCCTCCGAGAAGCTCAAACCCGTACTTATAGTAAATTTCATTCTGAATAAATTCTACTTCAAACAGAGTAGGACTTTTATTGGCATCTGTCTGAAAAGCAAACGGTTCGTTTCCCGCAATAACCGGAATCTGTGCGGAGGATAGTCTCACGACATTGACCATGTAAGCAAAAGCTTTCATAATGTTGGATTTTCCCGATGCGTTGCCTCCGAAAATCACCGCAGATTTCAGAAGTTCATTATCTCCTTTGCCCATCACTTTTTCATTGACGGTAAACGTGTTGATTTCACTGAGCGTGGAATCCACGGTCGTCTGCATCGACAAGTTGGCTTCTTCATAGAACGACCTGTAATTATCAAATCTAAAATTAATCAGCATGTTCTATCTCCCTTCAATTATACCGTTACCAGTATACTACATTATATGCCGATTGTCAACTCTTTATTCCGATTATTTGAAAATTATTTTCAATTTTCGCATTTAAGAAGCTGAAACGTCGGCATACATGAAGATTATGCGATTGTTATTTCATTGCTTTTCAGCTTTTCTATCATCTCCCCCAGCTTCCTTTCGCACTCCTCCTCGCTCTTTGCGTAGACGACATGCTGTTCCCGTTTGCCGTCTTTGCCGCGGGGCGTATATTTGCCCTGCCAGGTGTTCTTTGAAACCTTGGAGATACACCCCGTGCCGGGCTTGCGCTTCTTGCTCTTTTTGGCGGTGAATTCAGCGTGTTTCGGTTCCTGTTCGGGTGTTTGCCCGTCTTCATGGTTATCGTAGCACACGGGCGAATCTGCGGGCTTTGGCGTGCCGAAGGCATCGTCCATTTTCTTTGCGGCGTTGCGCTCCATCTCACTGGTCACATGAGAATATACGCTGATGGTCGTCTCCGCCGAAGAGTGACCGAGAACTGCAGACAGCGTTTTGATGTCCAGCCCATTCTCCAGTGCCATGGTTGAGAAGATATGCCGCAGACCGTGGAACGGGATGTGATTACATTCGGCGCGCTCCAGCATATCCGACAGCCGACTGCGACAACTCGTCGGACTGCGCGGATGCGTCGGATCGAGTGGCGACGGGAAAACCCACTCAAAGTTGACCGTTTTCCGATACTCTCCGAGAATATTCAGCACCGACTGCGGCAGATGCACCGACCGCACCGAGGATTTTGTTTTCGGCGTACTGATGATATAGTCCGAGCCGAGCGTGGTGTATTCGCGTCTGATGCTCAACTCGCCTGTCGTAAAGTTGATGTCATCCCATTTCAGCCCGAGCAGTTCGCCCCGCCGCATGCCTGTGGCAAGTCCGAGGAGGATGAGTTCATAAAAACCTTCTTTCTTCGCTTGTATGAGCAACCGCGCGATTTCTTCGTGCGACAGCACCTCAATTTCTTTATTCTTCTTGGGCGGTAGCTTGCAACCGACCGCCTCATTGCGGTTGACCAGACCCTCTTTCAGCGCCTGATTGAGCGCACATTTGATGCGGGTGTGCATCGAACGTATGACCGCACCCGACAGTTTTTTATCGCCGACACCGTTGCGGTCAAGATTGCCGCTTTTCATCTGTTCGGCATAAAATTTTTCAAGATCACTCTTTTTGAGCGCGGCAAGCGGGAGCTTTCCGATGCCTGGGATGATGTGCTTGTAGATGTCGTTTTCATATTTCAGGCGTGTGGTTGCGGCAATGCTCAGCTCGCAGAAGTTGCGATACCAGTAGTCGATATACTCACCGAACGGCATGTCTGCGGCGGTTTTCACGACCGGTTTCTGTACGGTTTTCTTGAGGGCTTTCAGCTTTTCTTCGACCTCGCGCTTGGTTTTCGCCAAGACATTTTTCGTGATCGGCAGATTCTTTTCATCGTAACCGACCACACACCTGCCTTCCCATCTGCCGTCTTTGCGCTGACGGATCAGCCCTTGTCCGTTCTTTCGTCTGCCCACGGTTTCAGCTCCTTTCCGAGGATTTTCTCAAGTGCATTGCCCGTAACTTCGGAGGCACGCTTTTGCATTTCTTCCGTCACATGCGCATAACAGTCGAGTGTGAAGCCGGGCTTAGTGTGTCCGAGTTCCTTTGCCAGCGTCTTTTCATCCACGCCGACAGCAATCGAATGTGTGGCGTAGGTATGACGCAGACCGTGAAACGGAATGTCGGGAAGCCCCGCTTTCTTGATGATTCGCTTGAAGGTACCGTATGCCGTGTTGGGATTGATCGGTTCTTCCGCGTCGCGCAGGCTCGGGAAAATCCATTCAGAGCCGATGGCTTTCTTTCGCTCTTTCAGCATGCGGACAACACTTTCGGGCAGGACGATCGTGCGGATACCGGTGTCGGTTTTCGGATCGCTGACCGTGATTCCGCCCCTGACCGGAATGACCTGTCGTGCCACGCTGAGCTTGCCTTCCGCTTCGTTCAAGTCCTCCCAGCGCAGTCCGCAGATCTCGCCCTTGCGCAGTCCCGTCATACATTCGAGGTAGAAGAAGTCCCGCCACCATGGTTCATTCTCAATGATTTTCAGAAACTTTTTGAGCTGTTCCTCGTTATATACTTTGCGTTCCGTGCTGTTCAGCGCGGGGATCGTTGTGCCGTCGGTCGGATTTTTGACGATGATATGCTGCTCCACTGCCATCTCAAAGCACTTGTGCATCATCATATGCACTGCTCTGACCGTACTGCCCGAGAGCGATTTTCCTTTGGTTTTGCTCTCGGTGACGCGCCCTTCTTTGAGCAGTTTTACATAGAGCTGTTGCATATCCCGCGTGAGGATCGCCGAGATTTTCTTGTCACCGAGATACGGACGGACGTATGCATCCGCATAGAAAATATACTTGTTCAGCGTCTGCGGGCGCACCACATCCTTTTGATAGCAGAGCCAACGGTCGAGCCATTCGTTCAGGTTCACGAGGCAATCCTCGTTCAGTTCCACCCCGCGATAGGTTTCGAGGAGCTTATAAAATTTCGTCATCGCCTCGCTTTGCGTCTTGCCGAAGACCGATTTATAAATCGGCTTGCCGTCATCTTTGTGCCCGACGATGATGCGTGCTTCCCATCTTCCGTCCGGTCTTTTTCTGACCATCCCGTCCCCGTTCGGACGTCGTTTACTCATGTTTCTCACCTTCTTCCACGCACAACAATACCACAAGGCTTTTTATATATCCAGCGGAAATCGAAAGAGTTATCGGAAAGTTATCAATTCGCCCACGTTCGTAGAAAATTTCTACTATTAGTTGAGCGTGGTCTATGTTGCGGTTATTGATTTTCCCCGCCTGATACCTTATAATTTACTCAGACGCGTCGGAATTAAAATTAAAACGGAGGGTAACACGATGGAACTTATGATTGGCGAAAAATTAAAAAAACTACGCCGCAACAGAGACCTTACGCAGGAAGAAGTTGCAACCCATCTCGGAATTTCATATCAGGCAATCAGCAAATGGGAGCGCGGAGACGGTTATCCCGATATCACAATGCTGCCTGCTCTTGCAAATTATTTTGCGGTATCTGTCGACGAGCTGATAGGTATGGAAGAGATAACTTCCGCAAGCAAGCTTGATGAAATTAATCAAAAATGGGCTGAAAACAGGTCAAATGGAAAACACAAAGAAAATGTTGAGCTTATGCGTGATGCTTTGAAAATATATCCTAATAATGCGCTTCTGCTCATGCAACTGTCTACTTCACTCGAAAAGCTTGACGGAACCCAAACGGAAAAACGAAAGTTTCTGAAAGAATCTATCATGATTCAAGAGCGAATTTTGAATTACTGCGATGATTCGGAAGTGAGAGGTGCGACACTTTGCAACATATCCGATGCCTATTACAGATATGGCGACTATGAAAAGGCTATAGAATATGCCGAAAAATTACCGAATCTATTCAAGACAAGAGAAACTGCATTGGTGTACATCCTGAAAGACAAAAACAAGAAAAACAAAATTGCAAAGTCTGCTATAGAACCACTCGCTTGGCTTTTATCATATCATTTGACGGCTCTTTCCGAAACTGAAAACGATGCAAAATACAAAGATAAAATACCAAAGATATTGGACATACTTTTCGAGGGAAAAGAAAGCGATTTTATTGTCGGAATCAGAAAGAAAGCAAGCAGATGATACTGTTATTGCCCCGCTTCGGCGGGGCTTTTCTTTGTTTCCCGCATCAAAAAATTTGCGATCCCGAATTTATTTCTGCCATTCGATTGCGTTGTCAAGAGAAACGCTTCCGTTGATTCTCCGCACCTCCTCAATGCAGGCGTGACGAAGTTTGCCGAGGTCTTCATCTTCAATGTCATTTGTCGCCGCAATCACATTGAGCAGCATTGAAATTTCAACCGACAGCTTGAAGAGCGCACTGCTGCGAGCGTGCTCACATTTGTCCAGCACTCTCCGCAAAGTATCCACCGTCTCGGAAGAAATCAGCTCGGGCGCTCTGCGATTGCAGAGATACGCATTATAAAAATCAACCGCCTTTTCGATATATTCGCTGACACTTTTGGAGCCGTCCGACTTGCTGAGTGCCTTTGCCGTGTCCAATGTTTCCTCGCTGATATGCAGAGAAAAACGAGTTTGCCTGTTCTCCATAAAAGCCTCCTTTTTTGACTCAGACGCCTGCAAAAAGCCCGCAAACACTGACTTTTTCGCATTGCAGGCGCCTGAATTTGTGTTCATGCGATTTTTGACACACACTTGCGCATGGTTTTCTTTCCGGCAAAACCCGCGAAAAAGCGAGCAAATGCGGTCAAAACACGCGAAAAACGGAGGGCTCTGCCCGCCGATGTGATTCGGGCGAGCGTTTTTGACGCACGCCCTTTCTCCTGCTTGAAAATCGACCTTCGCATAAATCTTCACATTTGCCCGTTTTCCGCGTGATTTTCGGCATAAACGCTGTTTCCTGTATGCCGCTCATATTTTGCAATCCGCTCCCGCATTTCCGCCTCCCGTCTCAGCTTGTCAAGCTCCTTTTCGTCATACGCTTTCTTGATGGGAGCGATAGGCGTGATGTGATATTTCAGCGTGCCGTTGTGAACCTCACCGCTCTTTGTCCTTATCAAGGTTTGCTCGGTTTCGACCAGCCCGCGCTTTTCAAGTGAGCGAAGATATTTCATCACCGTGTTCTTTGACATTCCGATCCGCTCCCCGATCTCACGGAAGGACGGATAGCAGGTGTGTGTCCTGCGATCTTCATAATAAAGCAGACAGGCGTAGAGCAGAATTTCACCGCCCGAGAGATCCATATACAGCACGCTGTTCGGCACCATGAAGTAGTTACCCTCCGCATAAGATTTGCGGGCAGTGCCGTGCGTGACGATGCGTGCAAAATCGTATTGTGTTTTCTCTTTGAGAGAAAGATTCACCTTGATGCGTTGCGAGATGTGTCTGCCTTTTTCCGTGATCACTACCTCGGAAAGAAAGCCTGCCACAACCAAAGGCAAATATCCACGGCCGAGAATCCCTTTCCTGATTTCATGTTGGAGATCCTCATCAAATTTAGCAAACATAAAAATCGCACATCCGAGCCATAGCGAATATGCCGCTCCGGAATTAAAATCAACCGTTTTCAACGCAAGCCTGATATGCGCGGGCTTCATGAGGTCGAGTATTACTTTTCGGATATCCTCGGTTGCAAAGCCGACTCCGTAGCAAGCGATTTCTTCGATATTCCACAGCCGATGCAGAGCATTTATCACGCGGTGCTTTTCCCGGCGGTCGAGGTTCAGCCCCGAACCGTCAGTTGAAAAATAGTAACGGTCAAGCTCCGCCGAAAGCCTTGCGTCAAGCTCGGGACAGATACCGCTCATTTACTCACCTCCGTTTTCATTTCTACCCACGCGATGAACTTTTCTTTCGGAACAATCAGACGGTTCCCGACACGCAACGCGGGAAAGTCTTTTTCCTTCATCAGCTCGTATGCCGAGGACATGGCGATTCCCAGCACGCCGGCAACCGTTTCCGCATTAAGGAACAACGGCAACTCATCGTAGGTCTTGTAGTTTGATTCTTTCATATAACACCTCCGTTATTTTTTGAAAAAGAAAAAGTGAGCATCGGAAGAAAACAGAGTTGCACTCTGCAAAATCTTCTGATACTCACCCTTGGCTCCCGTTTTCACCGACGGGAGGATGGCTCACTTTCGATTAAAATGTTGCGCCTGTAACGGGAATGGCGACATATCCCCGCGCCACCTTCGGCTTTTCAATCACCGCAAGCATTGTTTTGCACCGCGGGCACAGCATCGTTTTACCTTGGTAGTCCGGCTTGGCAACGCTGATCGTCACCGTGTTTTTTTCTTTCGGATCCGTGCTGTACAGAAGCGTTCTTCCGCAACCGTCCACCGGACAACGCGCTATGGGGATGCGCTTTATTTCTTCGCCTTGTGCTCTCTGTGTCGTTTTAGAGGTTTCCATACCGCTTTCCTCACATGCTCCCATAGTATTTGTCAATCCCGCCAAAACCGGGAATCATCTTGCTCGCCCGCGTTCTTATGATGAAGTTGTTCAGGCGTTTCTTAAACTCAGCAGGTCGTTTCCGTGCCGCATCGATATAGGCAATGCGAATGCGTTTGTAGCCCTCAGGGAACGACTGATAATTTTCCCACGCGGCTAAGTCGGCTTGTATCGCATTCGAAATATCTTCCGGAAAGACATACGGCGCACGGATGAGGTCGATCACGCTTTTCCGAATCTTCGGATGAATCAATCCCTGCCCGTCAAGCCAAATGAGGCGTTCGATATTCGGACGCGAGTATGGACTGCCCGGCTTTCTCGGCGTAAAATGCTGTGCGCGGTGCAGCGCGTCAATATGTCGGATCGTGCTGTCGATCCAACCGAAGCAAAGCGCCTCCTCGACCGCATCGTTATAGGAAAGGCTCGCCTCGCCCGACTCCTTCATCGGAAACACAAACCATATTTCTTTTTCGGTTTCAAAATGCTCCTCAAGCCACGCCCGCCATTCGGCACGATCGGCGGTGTAAAAAATGCTGTCATCCTTCATCAACATATCTTACCTCTTTTATATCGCCCCACAGCTTATCTGCCGCCTGTTCTATATGGCTTTTTTCGGCTTGTGACAAACTGCGGAAGCACTTGATTTCGAGCTTCCCGTTTTTGTTTTTCCATATTCCCGCCACATCACCGTCGAGGAGCAATGGCGGCATAACTATACCCTCGTTCATATCCGAACCCGAAAGCTCATAGCTATACCCGCAAGATTGAATACGCCGCGCAAATATTCGGGATTAAGATAGATGCTTTCCTTTTTCTGATATCCGAGCATAAGCTGGTCAAATCCCGCAAGGAAAATGCAATGCGGAATGTCCTCATCGTATGTTTTCCCGTTCGGTATGTAATAATATGTCCTGCCGCCGAAGTCAAACGACTCGACAGGCAAGTCCCGAAGCCAATTCTTGACCTCTGCCTGTTTTGCACCTGTATAATACATAGCGTCGTGAATCGTAGCGGGTGCAATATTCGTAAAATACCGCCGCGCTATCTCAAATTTTGCTTCTTCCTCGGGAATCGGAGAAAACTCGGGCGAGGCGATATACTGCTTTTTCTCCTGCACGGTGTAGTTCATAAAGCCGCGCACGCAAAGCTCTCTTATACCGCCGCCCCATGACTCGAACATACAATCCTCTTCAATCTTTGTCATCCCGTTTGCGCGGCAAAGCTCCTTCAGCTCGTCGCGCGTGTATGCCCTCTCCGCAACCGCCGAGATGATGATATCCGCAAGATATTTCTGACGTTCGGGCGTCAAAGCCCAGCACGGGCGCTGATTTTTCATATAGGAATATCCCTGCCATTCGTTTTTGCGATAATCTGCGCCGTTGTTGCACCGGATAAACAGCGGCAGGTCGCTTTCGGCAAACACGTGAACCGTGCCGCGCACAGACCAGTTTTTCACAAGCCCCTCGGCGACGGTCTGCTCGTCATAGTCGTTTGTACGGATTTTCAGTGAGTGCAAAGCGTTCGTCATAAACTGTGCCTGCACTCCGCAAAGGTCGCGCATCACGGTCAGCTTGTCCGCAGGCGCGAGCAGATATTGATTTGTCAGCTGACGGATTTTCAGTTCTTCAAGGGTCATATTTTCTCCTTTCGGTTAAGCGCAGTTGTTCATTTTTTGGTTGCTACGATATCATATTTTTTAAGCCACTGATGAACGGCGGCAGCGTGCTCTGGTCGGCTTCAAAAGCGAAAGTCAAGGACTGCTCCATCTCATTATCAAAAATTAAACCCTCTACTTTTACATGACCTGTCCTATCCATAGACAACGTAACATTGCTGCCATAACATATTTCAGACAGCACAACACGGTCGCGCTGAAAAGCATAGAGCTCACAAAGCTGATCTAAGAAAATGCGAAAGTCCTTTATGTCATATTCGCACGATGCATACCCCTGAAATGCTCCGGAGATTACTTTCATTCCAAATGTGGTGTTGTACGGATTTCCTGCATCGGCATCATCCTTATGGAAATTAAAATATTCAATTGCCACAAGGTTTTCCCCATATCTCAGCTCTGCCGGCGGGTATTCTGATTGTTTCATAAATGCCTCCTTTGTGCCTTTCAGACAATATCTTTGATGACCTTCAGCGCCACGCCCTGAATCGTCAGCTCTTTCGGGTGGATGACGCGCTGTTTTTCGGTGTAGCTGCTGTTTTCCGCGTACAACACGGGCTTGCCGTTTTCGTAATGCAGGCGCTTGAGTGTGTTTCCTTCTTCCGTAAGCGCGACGATCACCTGCCCGTCATTTGCGGCATTTGTTTTCTTGACCAGCACAAGGTCGCCCGCATGAACGCCGATGTCCGCCATGGAATCGCCGTATGCTTCAAGCAGAAAACATTCACCGTCGAGCCACTCCTCCGGAACGGCAAGGTATCTTGAAATATGCTCCTCCTGCTCGTCTGGCGTGCCGCACACGATCATTCCAACCACGGGAATACGGCGGGACATCACGTGCATTTTCTTCTGCAAGGGTGTTTCCAACGTATTTTTCCCCGAATAGGAAATGATGCCGCGCTTTTCAAGCTCTAAGATATGCCGATATGCGGTCGACTTAACCATGCCCATATATTCCATGATATCTGCAAGGCTCGGGGACTCCCCATTGTTGTCCCGCGCATACTGCTTGATAAACTCCGCGAGCTTTTGCAGTTTTTCTTCACTCATGACTCTCATAAACGCACCTCTGATAATTTCAGAACTCATTGTTCTGTTATTATACCATAGCAATGACGCTTTGTCAATAGGTTTTCGGAACTTTTTGTTTCGCTATGTTTTTTCGTTGTTTCCTGCGGCGCAGATTCTGATGGATTGCCTCGCCGGACTTTTTATGTTATAATTTTTTTGTGATTTGAACCTTTTGATGGTTTGCTCCGACTATATATGTGAAATCGATTTCAAGACCATCTGCAAGGAGGTGATAATGTGGATGAATTTGAAAAGCTATTGCACGAGAATCTGATTCCGCTTCAGCGCTATGTAAACTTCAAAATCGGGAACAGGCACGATGCGGAAGATGTGATTCAGGATGTATGCCTTACCGCCACGCTGAAATTTGACACGCTGAGCAATCCCGCCACCTTCAAGGCATGGCTGATCGGCATTGCCAAGCACAAGTGCATGGACTATTACCGACTGAAAGCGGCCAACCTGAATATTTCTTTGGATTCACTGTCCGAATCGGCTTTGGCGGTCGGACGGCTCGGTATTATGGAACACAGCATTGTGATAGATACCATTGAAGCTCTCGGCAGTAAGGAAAAACAAATTTTATATCTGTTTTTCTTCAAAAATCTGTCGCAGGAGGATATTGCCCGACAACTTGAAATCCCGGTCGGCACGGTGAAAAGTCGCCTGCATTATGCAAAGGAAAAATTCAGACAGCATTATCCTTGTCCGCCCAAAGATAAATCAAAAGGAGAAATCATTATGAAAAAATTGCCCGAATATTTACCCGATTATAAAATTGAACCATCCAAGCTTGCTCCCTTTTCTGTCCGCTGGGAGGAACTTCAAGGGTGGCTTATAGTTCCGCGGCTCGGAGAAATACTGACTTGGGGACTGTTCGATATGCCCTCACGAAAGCGTACGGAATATACCGAAATGAAGGTAATCGGCAAAGCGGAAGTACACGGAATTGAAGGCGTTGAAATTTCGGCAATGCAATACGGTGCTGAGGACTATTACCGTACCGGCTGTATCGATCAGATGGAACGCCGATTTGTGGCGCAGCTCACCGACACGCATTGCCGCTATCTTGCCGAAAGCCATGTGGAAAACGGAGTGCGCAAGCTTTATACCTTTCTCGACGGAAACGACTTCCTCGACAATTGGGGCTTCGGAGAGGACAACTGCGGAAATGAAGTCAACCTGATGCCAAAGGGCTTATTGACACGAAGCGGAAATGAGATTGTCGGGCACACAAATAAAGAAACTGTGGACATCGTCGGACGGTATACTGTTCAAATCGGCGAAAAATTGTATGACGCCATCTGCGTCATGGATATTCAGTGCTTCAACGACGGCGTTGCATCGGAACAGTATCTTGACAAAAACGGCCGAACCGTTCTTTGGCGCAGATTCAACAAAAACGACTGGGCATATAAGCGATACGGAAAGTTCTGGACTGAAATGCTTCCAGAAAACGAACGGTTAATCGTGAACGGCGAGACTTATGTACATTGGTACGACTGCGTAAGCGATTATATTTTATGATCCACAGCCCCGCTCGGGCGGGGCTTTCTTTGTTTCCCGCGGTGCAGTTTCTGATGCCCCACATTACCTCCAAAACGGTCGCACGCGCGATTTATACGTTTGCTTGTAATTACCCTCCGCTTGCATTCAAATGCGAAAGCGGGGCTGACAGTCCCACTCGCACCTTTCCTTATTCAGTTGTGCCGCATGGCTTTCTTGACTTCTTCGAGAATGCGAAGAATGCTCAACATTTCGTCATTCGTGTAATCGGCAAGCAACTCTCCGATTTTCTCGTTCGCTACGGCGTATGTGCCGGGTGTGTTTGCCCGAAGAATCCAGTCAGTTGCCACATTGAGCGCTTCTGCAATGCGGATAAGTGTAGACAGTCCCGGCATTTTCTTGCCGAGCTCAATGTTGGAGAGATGCACCACCGAAATGTCCGCTTTTTCCGCCAGCTCTCCTTGTGTAAGCCCGACTTCGCGGCGCAAGTCGGCAATGCGCCTGCCGATGGCGGAAGGACTGCGGTTTCTATTCATTGCTTTTCACTCCTTCGCCGGTAACGCAAACGGAGACTGCACCTCCGGGTTTGTCCCCGGGAATACAGTCTCCGTTCTTTTTCATTTGCCTTGCCGCAACATATTCTTTTGTCGTAATCCGTGCCATTGTGCGCCCCCCTTTGTAAGCACACACAATACCACAAAGGCGGCGGGAAGTCCAGAGAAAGCGAGAGAGTTATCAATTACGCAACAAATGCGTACTAATATTGCTCTATCCTTGAATTTGTCTATATCAACAGTACGCTTCTTGACAGTCATTAATCACTAAAAGTTCCCACTCCGCAAGTTAGAGCGTACCGAAGTTTTTTCTATGGCACTTTTTAAACCTATTAATTACCGCCTTGAGCACCTTCTCTCTCGCTTTTTGATACATGTTTTTCAATGCTCACAGTATCTTCCGCTTTTTGATAACGCTCAAAACGCAACAAACTCTAGAAAAAGTCAAGTTAAAAACGTGAATAAAATATTCACTCAACAACATATAATTATTTGTATTACCGTCCGCGTGGCTAGATGACATGCCTATTCATTGTTTCAGTAGTTGGGCCGTAATCTCTGAAACAAAAACGGCTAAGCTGGGGCAGGACCAGCACGGTAATACTTTTTATTTTTGAGGTAATAAAAAGCTCTTCCTTGCATCCTTACCAAAAATCCTATCCACAACTTGCTGCTTCTTACTAAAAGGCAAATTTTTATTGGTAAGCAAGTGCTTTCGAACAACAAGTTTAATCATTACTTCATATTCGGTCTTTGAATATGTTTTAAGAAGTGTTTCAGCCTCACGCAATAATGCATCGGTATTGCCGTAAGATTCAATTATCATTAAACGTTGAATCATTTCACTCACATCTTCAGCCTCTTTTTCAAGCAACAATTCTAGTGACTTGGGACTGGTCGAAATCTCGGCAAAATAATCAAACACACTTAGCATCGTTGCTCGTGCTGAGTCTTGAATGGTCACTAAAATATCTTTCTCAGAATATTCTTCTCCGTTCTCTTTTTTGATGTTTCCTCTCTTAACAAAATCAAGCAAATCTCTCTTTATTTCATCTAAGTTTATATCCAATGGGCGCAGCATGGCAAAAACAATTTTTCGCGGATAATTATAGATGGCTTGGACAAGTTCCCTTTTTTGAGATAGTTTCAAACTACTATTAAACGACGGCAATGCTTTGCATATCATTTCTGTATATTTAATAGCACGACTAAGTCTATAAGGATATTTGTCAATATCTGCATCGTTATATTCAAATAAACCTTTTGCCTCAATAACATTTTCTGAACAGTGTTTTTCCTCGTTTTCCTCCTTAGCAGTTTCGTATTCCTTACGTTCTTTCTCTGTTGGAGGCGAAATTTCTTCACTAGTTGAATTGTGAAGGATACTTATGCTCTTTTCTCCAAACGACAATAGTTTCCAAGGAGCCAACAAATCGCCCGCATTTGCCATAATTGACATGATAATTCTTGTATTGTTCATCAAGTAAGACATGAACAAAATGATATCAGAGTTAATGCCAAAGCAAATATTGAGCAATGCATATTCAATTCCAGTTGTATCAGATGGCTCGCTTTGCGCCATTCGTATTAAATATTTTGCAATAAAATATGCCAGGTGATTGCGATTATAGAAATAAATTGCCAAGTCTTCTGTTTGCTTAAAAATTTTTGCTCTTATTCCAATATCAATTATTTCTTTCAGGTTAACATGAACTCCATACGCAGAATTATATGCTTCAACAACATTTCTAACTTCTTCAATAGGTAAAACATCTTTTTTGTTAGAAAACATGTATCCTGCTATCTCTTCGAAAGTGGTAAATATTTCATCTACCGCGCTCATCTTGGTTAAGGAGATAATCGATTGTGTAAGCTCATATTCAAATATCTTACTAAATACAGCTTCTCCCTTTGTATAATCGTGATATGGGTCTTGAATAAAATAATTAGTATATCTTATTATAAAATCAGGATTCAGAGAAAATAATGCACTATTGTTCTGCACCAAGCTGTCAATGAGCTTATTGACAATATTTATTTCTGAGTCATTGTATGTATCTTTTTGAACGCATATATTTCTCACCAACTCATTTCTCTTTTCAGTATAGAACGGTTTTATATGAAGTTCATAATAATTGTTTTCATCACTCATACTGTTTTTTATAGTATCTACAATGCTAGATTGTTGTCCACTATTAGTACTAATAATGATATATTGAAAATTTTCCTCGATTTTTTGTAAAAGTGTGGCTTGGGAAAGAGCTCCACATATGTTGTCAATCCCATCTACAAATAAAATCTTTTCGCTCTTATCCAACTGCTGATACTTAGCGAACAAAGCGGGGCTGTTTCCGTATTGTTCTTCAAACAAGCGCTTAATAAATGTGTTTGTATTAATCTTAGCCTTGTTCTCTATGCTAAAATACAGTGGCACTTTGCTACCAATCACATGACAATATAAATATTTTAGCAATGTTGTTTTACCTGAGTTAGTCGCACCAGATATTTTTATTTTGTGACGCTTTTCCAAAAGTTTGGAAAAACATTCGACATCCTGCACTATGTCATGCTTGCCAAACTCATTTTTGTCCTCCGCCACCATTTTAGGGAAGACAAAATACTTTGTAAAATCAGGAGAAGGATTGTATGTATCTTCCTTAATTGCATTTACAAAACTAGGCAATGGTGTTTGGCGAGATGTATGATTTTGCAAACTTTTATTATCAACGATAAGTGAATGTACATACACTTGTTCTTTTTTATCCCATGTAAAAGTATAACCACAAAAAGAATTTTCTTCTGTATCTATTATAATGATATTATAAGAATCCGAAAACGATGGGTCAGATAGCTTCATTTCACCAGCTGCTGAGATCCAAGTATCTAAGCTGTTATCAATTGACATGGTCGTAGTACGCTCTCTATGATCGTGTCCGTAAAGCAGCATCTCGGAGTTGTCAACTATAGTTTTCTCCAAATCGGACTTGTATTTCCAATTAAACCACTCATAACTGTGGTGCATAATTGTAACACACAAGTTTGAATCATTCGACTTTCTAAGCAAATGAAGCTTATCGCCAGGGAAATAATGCAATTCTTTATTGTCTGGTTTTAATGTTGAAAACAAAGCAGTATTAATCAGGTTAAACTGGATTTTGTAATCACCATATGTACAAAATTTTCTGTTAATAATTTTGTCATGCGGAACACAGCCAGAAATATTGGAATAATTATAAAAATTATCCAAGTATCCTATTTCATTTTCGACGAGAGTAGTTATTGAATCGTCTGAGTATGCTACCTGTATATCCTCACTTGTCCGTGAATCTTTTGGCAAACATAAGTCGTGGTTTCCTGGCACCATGAGCAAATTAACAAATTTGTCATTATTCCTCTGTTTTATGCCGCGAATAAGCTGTCCAAATAAATATCTTGATCGTTTATATTCATTCACGTTGCCGCTATTGGCCAAATCTCCCGAAAATACAACTAAATACTCATTAATTTCACCCAGGGCATTCAAAGAAGATATTATTCCGTTAATTTTTGATCGTTCAAAACATTCTTTGTCCTTTATGTGAAAATCGCTTAAATGAATAATTGCAACTTTCATGTCTATCTCCCCCTTAACACTATTTAAATTAATATTCCGTTACAATGATCTACCTCGTGCTGAATGATCTGTGCCGTCCAGCCGGTAAAGGTTTTCAACCTTGTCTGCATCTCGGCAGTCTGATACTGCACATTGATGGCCTTATAACGCTTGCACTTGCGGGGACCTCCGAGAAGCGACAGACAGCCTTCTTCAGTGTCATACGCATCATCCTTTTTGATGATTTCGGGATTGAGCATCACGGTGTATACCGGAGTTCGTCCGCTCTCATCAAGAAACGCGATGATGCGTTTTTTCACGCCGATCATATTCGCCGCCATACCGACACAGGTTTCTTTGCGTGCCATCAATGTGTCGAGCAGATCCTGTGCGATGGGTAAATCTTCTTTCGTCGCAATCTCCGACTTCCCGGCAAGGAAAATCGGATCGTGCATCAGTTCTTTAATCATTTGCTCAAAGCCCTTTATAGTATTTTTTAATCAAAGCTGCCATCATCTTACGGCGCTCAAGCAAGAAATCTTCATAGGAGGAAACATCCATTTTATCAACATTACCAGGAATACAGTTTTCGGTAAGGTTGGCTGCAAGCAATTCAGCATCGGAGATGTTGCCGAGAACAATTTCTTTTGTATCACACTGCCTTTGCGCCTTCGTGAAATAGACGCACGGGGCGTCATCACTGATCGCTTTATTTACCTGAGTATCGAGATAGATATAATTTGCCACCTGATTGTATTTTGTTTTGTTATTAACACCATTGCTCTTTAGATAGGCACGTGGGAAAATATGATGCACATCACCGGAGATCGTAATCAAATCCGAAACCTTGGTGCCATTCATAAGCAGCGAATTGCAATTCAGATTGACTTGTGCCGCAATAAAAACATTAAACGCTGGGCTATTTGCAGAAGAAGTCTCAAGATTCTGAGGGAGAGTAACCGCCCAAAATGAATCTGACAATGAAGATGCTTCAACTTCAGCAAGGAAATTCAAAAATCCTTTTTCCACAATGTTACGCATATCTCTGTCCATCGTAGTTTCTGGAGAACCAATATAGCGTGAAGTGAGAGTTGACATAACAAACCATTTCTGAACAAGTCGTTTGATCTGTGCATTGGGAATCATAGGATCGTCAAGCAGCATCAGATAAAGTGTATACGCAAAGTCAAGCGTCATCGCTGAATTTAGCAGTTTGCTTGAGATAAATCCCGCGCCTTTAATTGCTATTATAAACTGTGCAAAGTTATATTCGTTTATAAAGTTCTGAATACCTTTATCAAGCTTATGATAGGAACCATCCACAATGTCATCCCTGTATTCCTTGGTTTCAAAGTCTCTTCCAGAAAGCAAACTTACAAGATCGGCAAGTTTGCCCCTGCGAAATTGATGCATAAAAGAAACGCGAAGCATATCCCCATAATCAGGATCATATATATCATCATAATCCTTTGCAAGCCATTTTATTTTATCGGCATACCGGGACTTTTGGAATTCCTTATCATGAACTATTTGAGAATAGAATTCCGGCTTAGAGGCAAGATGGCAAAAATAATCTACCGTTTTTCTCAATATATTGCCGCCATGTTCTGTATCCGATCCCATCTTCGACATAACGAAATCGGATTGACTGAGTGCTGTTCCTTTTGAATTTATACGTATAAAAATTTCAGTTACTTCATCAATGTCAAGAGAGTGATCCAACTCTATGACACCGATTTGACGATTGGCAATGCCTTTAAGTTCATTAACCGCCTTATTAACATCATTTGGTTTAACACCCTCGTTTACCGAACAATATGTAACAGCAAAATCAAACGGATCAAAATTGCTGTCAAACACGACAGATATATCGGGAATCCATTTCTTATCCTTTAAGTGGGAAGCGTCCTGGACGGCAAAACGTTTAGAAGCATCTGTTGCAAGCGGATTGAAAGCAATTTTGATTCTGCCAAGATTAAAATCTTCATCCAACACTTCTCTTCCTGCAACCGCCGCCATAAGAGCAGTTACACGCTGTTGACCGTCTATCAAAACTTTCTTGCCGTTTGCTTTTCCGCCATCTTTAGTCTGAACATCGGGATTTTTCCAAGTAATTATGTACCCTGTCGGATATCCGTTGTACAGAGAGTCTATCAGGTCGCGAACCTGACTTCTTTTCCAAACAAACGGGCGCTGTATTTCTGGGATAACAAAATCCTCAGCTTCAATCAAGCCGAGTATTGCGCTTATTGAGTATTGCATTAAAGTGAATTTTTCGCCTGTCATAATTTATTCAGCCTCTTTCGATTATTATTTTTTTGAGTATCTCCTCATCCGCAGGGCAGAAGGTATAGTTCGGAATTTCGCTCGGCGTGATCCACCGGATGTCGTTATGCTCCAGCTTTTGCGGAATGCCTTCGGCAATGGTGGCGTTGAACAGTGTCAGATGTACGGTGATGTCGGGATATTTGTGGACAACATCCATAAACACATCGCCGACAGAGAGAGTGACGGCAAGCTCCTCCCTGCATTCCCTGATGAGCGCCTGTTCTTTGGTTTCGCCGGGTTCCACCTTACCGCCGACAAATTCCCAAAGGAGTCCTCTTGCCTTATGCGCCGGGCGCTGGCAGATCATAAACTTTTCGCCCTCCCAAATGAGAGCCGCTACTACTTCGGTCATAGAAATCGCCTCATTTCATTACTTGTCCTGTTTCAGCATGGCGTCAAGAAGTGCTGTGCAACCCTCATAAATATCCCGATACGCCACATCAAATCACTCGGAATACCACGGATCTGCCACATCGCCGCCGCGGTCGGTGAAGTCCATCAGCTTATGCACCTTTCCCGCAGGATCGCCGCCGAAAATGCGGAGCATATTACGGATATTTGCGCTGTCCATGCCAATGAACAGATCGTATTTGCCATAGTCGCTCTTTTGCAGTTGCGCCGCGCGTTTGCCGTTGCAAGACAGTCCATGCCTTTCAAGCTCGGCTTTCGCCGGAGGGTAGACCGGATTGCCGATTCCGTTCCAAATTTCTTCCGTGCTTGTAGCGGAAGAAGCAATTAAAAAATGATCTGCAATGCCTTGCTTTTTCGCAAGGTCTTTGAAGATAAACTCTGCCATCGGACTGCGGCAGATATTGCCGTGGCAGACGAACATGATTCTTGTTTTTCTGGTTTCTGACATTCTTATCCCACCACCAACTTATTTGTCTTCTTCAAAAACTTCGCCGGGATGGGGCGGTCGAGCTTCCAAGTAATATTCATCGGTCTCGAACCATCGTGTTTCACATAGTTTGCTGTGCCGAGAAAGGTATAGGCACCGGCGCCGCCGAAATTACGATCAGATTTGAATTCACGGACGAACAAAAGAATTCGATTGCCGCTCTCCTTGTGATGAATATAGCGCCTTCCCGTTGCGGAATCGGCAGATGTGGTGCTTTGGCTCTGCCAGTGGAACAGCGTTTCACTGATAGAATAATCGTTGTACATAGTCGTAGGTGAATAGTCCTTATCCGATTTATTCAGCGTTACAAAGAAAATATCCGCTTTCTTTTCCGGCAGGTATTTGACGCCCTCACGAACAGTATTTGGTTTCATAAAATCCATTGCCACGAGAATCTGATCGCGCGTGTAAGTACAATGCAAGTCCAGCGGACAAGCAAAGCCGAGATTTACAGGTTCATCGATGAAATCAATATGATTGAAGCGATATTGCAAAAGTGCAATCAGCTCACTGAGCATAACCGGACTATCGGCAAGATTATAGAGATTTTCAAGCACCTTATCACTGTTCCAGTCACTCGCAGTTTCACCCCATACGGTGACGTAGAACATTTGCAGCATTCTCTTTTTCTCATCGGAAAGCTGATCAAAATCCACGTCCACAAGTCGAGGCAAAATATCAAGCAAAAAGGCAATCCAGCGGCGCGAATCAATCACAGCAAGGCGCGCAAATGCCTTTGCCATAGTTTCTTCCAATGTTTCCTTAAAATCATCTTTTACACCCGCCCATACAGAAAGGCGAGAAAAGCTATCTTTTATATAAATGCTGCGTATATCAAGATGGTAATAATCCAAAAAGTTCTCGAGTGTTAATGCTTTTCCCGAATCTTCCGTGAAGGTTGCGATACGCGAAACCAATCCGGCACGCATACCGAAAGAGGCACGAATATTGTCAAGAATGTATTTAGCAACCTTCTTTTCCAACTGAATATAACAGCCCTTCGGGACCGATATAAAGCCGTCTTTGATTTCTTTTTGCACATTGCCCGACTCACCCGAAAGCAATGCCGCAAACTTGTCTTCAAAATTGTATTTTTTATTGGCCTGGCCAATAAAATCAAGCACCGTCAGGCACTCTTTTCCCTCTGCCAGGCGCAATCCACGCCCAAGCTGTTGCAAGAAAATTGTCAGTGATTCGGTAGGACGCAAAAATAGCACGGTATTGACTTCAGGAATATCTACGCCCTCGTTATAAATATCTACTACGAAAATGAACCGTACTTCACCGCTGACCAGCTTCTTTTTCGCGTTGCTTCGTTCCTCATCCGGGGATGCACCGGTCAAAAACATTGCCGGAATATGATGTGCGTTGAAATATCCTGACATGAATTCTGCATGTTCTATCGAAACACAGAATCCGAGTCCTTTCACATCATCAATGTCGGTTACATATTTGAGAAGGGAGGAAATCACCGCATCTGCGCGCCGGTTTGCAATCATTCCGCTGAATGTGTAGAGCTTTGACAGTTCACTCTTATCATACCCGCCACGCACCCATTTGAGATCACTCAGATCAACAGTATCCGTTACCCCGAAATACTGGAACGGGCAAAGCAACTTTCTGTCAATGGCCTCCGGCAAACGAATTTCTGCTGCAATGCGGTTGTTGAAATACTCTGTAATACTCTTTCCGTCCATACGTTCCGGAGTGGCTGTCAGTCCGAGAAGAGTTTTCGGCTTATAGTAAGACAACAGTTTTTGATAGGTCGGAGCCGCAGCATGGTGAAACTCATCCACCACAATGTAATCGTAAAACTCCGGGCTTGTTTTGCTTGTGAAATCCTGCGAATTGAAAGTTTGGATGGACATGAACAGATTATCAATACTCTCCGGCACATAAGCGCCGACAAACATCTCCCCAAAATTCTGATCCTTCAAAACGCCACGGAAAGTATACATACTCTGCTTTAAAATCTCTTCTCTGTGTGCAATGAAAAGCAAACGGCAAGGTTGATTCGGATTTTGCTTGCGAAAACGCTTATAGTCAAATGCGGAAATGACCGTTTTTCCCGTGCCCGTAGCCGCTACAACAAGGTTTCGATATTGTCCGCGCACGGTACGTTCTGCTTCAAGTTTATCAAGAATCTCCTGCTGATAGGAATATGGTGTAATGTCAAAGGTGTACGTTTCGGCATTGTTGCTATCAAAATACTTTTCCGCTTTCAACGCACGAGAAAGGCGTTCTCTCTGCCCCTCGTTATAATATTCAAATTCTCTGGAATTCCAGTAGCTCTCAAATGTTGCAACAATCTTATCAATCGTTTCGGGCAGGTCTTTCTTTGTAACTTTTACATTCCATTCAAGCCCGGAAGAAATAGCCGCATTGGATAGGTTGGAAGAACCAACGTATGCAGTTGTAAATCCGGTATTGCGATAAAAAACATAAGACTTTGCGTGGAGGCGTGTGCGTTTGGTATCATAACTGACCTTTATTTTCGCATTCGGCAGATGACTCAACTCTTCAACGGCTTTAACATCAGTCGCACCCATATACGAAGTTGTAATAATACGTAGTTCGCCGCCCCTTTGTGTAAATGCAGTAAGCTCATCTATGATCAGTCGAAGGCCGCTCCATTTGATGAAGGAAACAAGCATATCAATACGATCTGCCGAGACGATCTCCTTTTTCAGCTCGGTAAACATCTGCGGCTCGTGAATGGCTCCCGTAAACAGCGAGCTTTGCGCAATTGAAGTTTCCGGGCGAACGATTTCTGCTTTTTCATTCAAGGCAAACGCGTTATCTTTTTTGTCAAATAACGCAAGAAGTTGTTCTGCGCGTTTTGCCACTGCCATGGAATCAAATTCAGCTTCTTTGGTCTCGGTCATAATTGTCGCAACGATTTTATTGACAAGCTCCACCTGATCAGCAAGTGCCCCTCCGCTATCACGCACATTATCAAGTCCTTTTTCAATGATCTCGGCTATGTATTTGGAAAGCACTTTGGAAGATTCTCCACCGTCAATCGGCGCAGTTTCCACAAGCTTGTCAGTCGTGGCAAGCTCGCCTTCCAGTGCTTTATTGATCACCTGTTCATATAAACCGTTGCGCAGCATGACTGTTGTCCTTTCTCAATCAATCCTTATTATTATCCGGCACTATCTCCACTATATCATCCATCGTGCAACCGAGTGCCGTGCAGATTTTCACGAGCACGTCACTTGATACGGTTGCTCCGTCTTTTTTCATTTTTGCGAGTGTTGCCGGGCTGATTCCCGCCTTTGCGGCGAGCTCTTTGCTTTTCATCTCGCGGTCAATCAGCAATTTGAATAATTTTTTATAGCTTGCAGCCATTTTCCACCTCATATATGGATAGATTTGTACTTTCACAGTATACACTAATTTCCGATAAGTTGCAAGGGGAAAACAGAATAAATTCAAAGAACATCGATTTTTTTGCGTGCTGATGCTCTGATAAAGCGAAATAAAGTTCAAAAACTCGGGAAGAGAACGTGCCGCCGATATTTATTTTTGTAAACTCATCCTTCAGGTTATCTTCTTAATCTCCCGATTATTTACATTGCCGCGCATAAGGTGTATAATACTCAAAATAACCACTCAACAAATCTGATTCACGGAGGATATCAATCATGTGCAGCCACGACACTTATCAGAACCATTCCGCCAAGCCCGAAATCATACATAACCGCGGTCGTTGCAAACTGTGCGGAGACATCATTGAATCGACTGACCGCCACGAGTTTGTCACCTGCCGATGCGGAGCTTGCTCGGTTGACGGAGGGCATGATTATCTCAGGCGGTGCTTTGCCTCGCCGGATTACTTTGAGGAATTGTCGGTTATAAAGCCCTGCGGCGACAGTTGCGAAAATGCTTCGGACAGTAATCCGAAATCCGATCCCGACGCGGTCATTGACGCTGCCGCAAAACGGATTCTTGAGGAATACCGCGATGCTTTTGCGGAATTTGCGAAAGGATCGGACGATTAGCCGTCATTCCCGAAGCCATATCTTTGCAAATATCACTTTGGTGATATTTTTTCTTCGCAATCGCTTGACAAATTGTCGCTTTGGTGATACAATGTAGGCGAAGATAATCGGAGGTAGCCTCATATGAACAAAATAATCACCCTATTTCACGGCTCGGAAAAGGTCATAGAAGTGCCTTCTTTCGGTGAGGGCAAAAGAAATAATGATTTCGGGCTCGGATTTTACTGCACCGAAACCGAAAAGCTTGCAAAAGAGTGGGCGGTTTCTTCTTTAAGAGACGGCTTTTGCAATCGTTATACATTGGATACCGAATATATGAAGATCCTGAATCTGAACAGCCCCGATTACACCATTCTCAACTGGATCGCCGTTCTTGTCGAGCATCGCCTGTTCTCAATCAGGACGCCCATTGCAAGAAGAGCGAAAAAATATCTGATTGACAATTTCGGCATAAACGTAAATGCTTTCGATATCGTTACCGGCTACCGTGCGGATGACTCATATTTCGATTATGCGGAATCCTTTCTGAACAATGCAATCTCCGTTGAACAGCTTGCAACTGCAATGAAGCTCGGAAAGCTCGGCGAACAGATTGTTCTCAAATCGCAATTCGCTTTTTCCCGCATTCGATTTGAGGGGTTTGACGTTGCCGAAAAAGAAGAGTTTTATGTTCTACGCAAGGCAAGAGATGATGAGGCGAACCGACTGTATCTTGGGCTGCTTGAGGAAGAAAGCGACGGCTTGTATATACAGGATATTATAAGAGGAGGGATTACAAACGATGACTCGCGCATACCAAGAAATATATCTGAATAAAGCACAGTCCGTGTTGGGTGATGCCTTCGATTACGCCATCAATACCTGCGGTATTGCCGGCAACGATTTTATCAAACTATTTTCGGCAAGCACCGTCTCCGGTCGTATGGAAAACGGAGAGCCCGCTGCCCTTGCGGGAATGAGCGGGATTGAGATTGCCTCCGAAATCATATCGGAAACGACGGGCAAAGAGCTTTCCCCAAAGCAAAAAGAACGGTTCGACCGTTCAAAAGAATACTGGATCGGTTGGGCTGTTGCCTACTATCAATGGTTTTCTGGCAGAAAATACAGCGAAGTCTTCAGGGTTTTCTCTTATGACGACCTGCTGAAAATGTATCATCCGCTTCACGAAGCAGACATTACAAAATTCGTTGATATCGTTGATAAGCGAATACGCGAATACTACGCGGAAACCAATTTGAAACGTATCCGCACCGCATACGGATGCACACAAGCGGAGCTTGCAAAAAAAGCAGACGTCAGTCTTCGCTCTGTTCAAATGTATGAGCAGCGCAACAAGGACATCAATAAAGCAAGTGTCGAGACCGTGTATCGCCTTGCGAAATCACTCGGCTGCACGGTGGAAGATCTGATTGAAAAATAGGCAACATTGCTTTGGTTTTCGTGGCGTTGTATCCGATTATATGCGCACGAAATTGCAAGCCTGATTCAAAGTCACAACCGGAATTTTCAAATCCCTTTTCTTTGTCTACTGCGTCGCAAAAGCTGATTCTTCGGGCTATGATTTTGACCACAGTTTGTGTCACAGACAGGATTGAAACATGCTGGCGGCATATACAATGAAGTGCGGTTGACCACAGGGCTGATCATTTACGGATTTTTGGGTGCAGTAGAAAAAAACCTATTCTTTTTTCTGCCGACAAAGCCCACCCGGATTCCGCTCAAAAAGCGGTCTGACCACAGTTTTGACCACAGACAGACCCGGAGCACGCGGAAACAGTGGACAAAAAATGCTCGGGGAGCAAGTGTCTTGGAGCGGAAACGGTATGAAAGCACGCAAAGCGCACGAGAGGACGAACCCACGTCAGTTGGGGTGGTAGAGACCGCTGGTTCAAGTCCGGTCACTCGATGTGCTTAACCATATCAAAAAAGCAGACCAAAATCATATGATTTCAGTCTGCTTTCTATTTTTGTCTACAAAACAATTTTTTCTATAATACTCTTTTGATCTTTGCAATACTCTGCGTCAATACGCCTTTTTCCCGTATTTTTATCACTTTTTCAAAAATTTTTTCGATTTTTTCAAAAAATTTTTCGAAATGTGCACCTTTTTGCGGTTTTCATTACACTATATATATGGAGCGCAAAAAATCCGGTCTGATTTCGGGTCGGAGTAACGGCTTCATACATATTTTGCTTATCTTCGGTATTGTACTGTGCCGGATTGCCATTCCCCCGGCGATAAATTCAGCTCGGTGCAGATCGATGATATACTTCCTTTCCCCTGCGCGGCACACGCTCCTTTCTCATGTCGCGTCCGGGGAAAATGTCGGGCGGAAACCCCTTCCGTCCGCAACACAGCGCGACGTCACTCCTGTCCTTTCTGATGACGCCGCGCTGTTTTTATATACAAAGAAGATAGCAAGTAAAACATCCGACTGCAATCGGAGCATGAGAATTTGTTTGGCTATGCCCCGCTCCGGTGGGGCTTTTTCATAGAAAAAACATCGGTATTATCCCGATGCTCTTCTGTATTTTTCCGTCTTTCCTTTCGGAATACGCCTGTTTGCCCCTGTTATGCTTTGAAACCGCACCAGCTGTCTCTGTAATTTGCCAGACGATCTGCAAGCGAAAAAAGCGGGAACAAAAGCAAAGGCAGCTTATACGTTCCGAATGCCTGATATATTTTCAGCATTTCTTCAAAGCCCGCGTCAACATTCTTTACCATAGTCAGATTACAGAAAGCCAGCTTTTCAAGGGCAATTTTTGCTTCTTCTTCAGATATTCCGACCTTCGCGGCGACAGACGCCGCCGTAAACGCATTGTACCGGTTCATAAATTGATACGCAAGCACAAGACGCACATTTTTATCCGAAATGACCCTCAGAAGCTCTGCCGCCTCTTCACTTTCAAGTAGCTTCAAAGATTCTTCATCGCTCGGAAGGTACGCAAGAGCAATGTCCTTGTTTGCATATACCGCGCCGGAAACGGAAGAAACGAGTCCACTGTGCATATACGGGTTTTTCGCAAATTGGGCTTCCGCCCTTTCCGCAAAATCGTCATTGTCATCCGATTTCCACATAGTATTCAGTATCTGTTCGTAAACCGCCATAGGGGTTTCTTCGCAACCGATCGGCTTTTTCTGCACTTTATGCCTGATTCCGAAAAGCTCGTCAATCGTCACTCCAAACGTATCCGCTATGATCGGAAGGAACATAATATCGGGCATAGTCGCGTTGTTTTCCCATTTTGAAATTGCCTGCGACGATATACCGATGATTCCCGCAAGATTTTCCTGCGTAAGACCTCTTTCTCTGCGAAGCTCGGCTATTTTTTCTCCGAATGTTTTCATATTTTATCGCTCCCCCTACTTTACTACTTCATTTTTCAGTCAACTGCAATTTTATTATATCAGCAATTTTGAAAAATGTACAGATATTATCGGGAGAGTGATTCCAACCGCCACGAGAGAAAATCAACCCAAAGTGGACACCTGTCTGTGTGCTGAATACTCTCAGCAATCATACCGTCACGACCTTTTCCCGCGCAATATGTATAAAAAACAGGCGGCGCCATGAAAGCACCGCCATACGTCATTTTTCATCCGTAACTTTTTTCATTGTGACAAGAAGTCCTGAGAACATCCATATATTCCCCACGCCTATCCATGCGCAGGAAACGGCATTGACAAACGGATGATTGCCGAATATGTTCATAAGCATTGCCGCCGCCATTCCGACGGGCAATGAAAATATCCAGCACCATTTCGGGCATGGCGTCAGCCCCTTTGCAAATGCCGCAATCTGTGTGACGGAAAGGATAATGAAGGATATCCAGAACATTATAAACGCGGGCAATGCAAAGTATACCGCATATTTTGACAAAAGCTCCGTCGCAAGTCCGTGCTTTGAAAGAAAGACCATTGCACAGACGGGCACATGAAAACCGCATCCGCCGAAAATCACATAACCGAATATTCCGGCGCGGTACCTGTGCGCATATCCGGGCGAGCGCGATGCGATCAGGCGATAGATTCCGAAATAGCAAAGACCTTCAAGCGTAATGCCGAAAAGTCCGAGAAGCGCCGATGAGAAAATTCCGCCGTCGGAGGTTCCGGTATAAGCCGAAAGCATCCGCGCCACGCCCGTAAGCGTCTCATCCTCCACTCCCCAGCCGAGGATCATATCTCCGATCAACGTGAGAAGTGCGCCGAAAAGCCCTATCGACAGCAGTTTTTTCACGCGTGGCACGTCAAGCGTCCGCGAAATTCCGATATCATTGAAATCATTCATGACGGTTTTATATCCCTTTCTTTTTTATTTTTCCGTCTCGGGCGACACCCGATCGGGATATTTTATCAGGTCATAGAGCACGCCGTATTCGCCGAAGCGGCGCGTGCCGGCAAGCTCCATTCCGAGATGCACGTATTTATCGCATTTGGACTTCGCGTCCGTATCGAGAACTACGGGCACGCCGAGCCGGTTGCCATCGGCAAATGCCATATCCATCACCTTCCGCATATAGCCCTGCCCCTGATATTTCTCCGTCACGCAGACAAGACCGACATAAATATACGGCTTTTTTGCCTTGTCGAGCTGCTTGCTTGGCCCCGACCCGCCCTTTGACATAATCTTTGCAAAACGGATCAGCTCTTTCAGCTTCATCGATCCGAGCAGCGACTTTGCCAAAGGCATCATCGCCATGATACCGACCTTCTGCCCCGGACATTTATATGCAATATATCCTTCGCCGTCCGCTCCCGTGGCATAAAGCATTCCGCCCTTCAACGCCATGCGGACATATCCGCAGATGAATTCCGCCGCGGCGTCACGGCTCGGGAACGCGTCGATAAGTCCGCGCTCATCGCCGTAATCATAATAGCCGAAGGCATGACCGATCCGGCGGATCGCCTCTTCGCTCAATGTTGTCACTTTCATTTTATTTATATCCTTCTTCATCCTGAAATGCCGACGGACGCCGACCTTCCGCGTTGCTTACCATCAATTCCGCTCTCAGCGAATGAAAATCATCATTATTCCGGAAAGCGCCGCCGAAATAATCACCATTCCGACCGTGCCGAAGAGCCATTTTCTGCACTTGTCTTTTCCCGTTATATAGGGTTTTAAGTCTTCCGTGCCGGGGATTGTCCAAGCCTTCGTGTGCCCGACCCAGAGACCGTCGACAAGGAAGCGATCGATAAGATTCATGACGGACAGTATGACAAGCAGCTGCCAGAAGCCCGCGACAAACCCCTTCGCGCCGTTTATCGCATACACACATACGAGCACATAAGCAATATATCCCGGCATACAGATTATTTTGAAAAGCAATGCGTTCCGCCTGATTTTCTCATGTGTCGTCAGCCCGAGGCTTACGCATCTCTCCTGCACCTTCGGGCTGTAAAGATGCACCATGCCGACAGCTCCCTTTCGTATGCCGATCGCGCAGACAAGGACAAGCAACGCCCCGAGCCCAATGCCTTCAATTATCGTTTTGATTATCAGCTCACTCATTTCAGATACCTCCCGCACTCGCTTTCAAGCTCACGCCAGACGGGATATTCCGTGCCGCTTTCGTCAAAGAACTTTTTCAGGTCTCGGTTCAGTGCGCTCATTTCATCGGTAGCGTTCATGGCATGATCCGATACGCATATCTTTCCCAGAACCGTCGCACACATGAGTCTGAAAAAGCGCAGGCAGGTTTTTCTGTATGCGTCACCTTCAAACTCCCTGTCAGACGCGGGCAATATCTCGTGTCCGGCGTTCTTTATGGCGCGGTAGCCTTCAATATTGGCGTCAATCATTTTGCCGAGATACGCCGTGTTGCCTTTGAGCTTTTTAAGATTGCCGTCGGTTTTGTAGCAGGCGAACGCCGCCGGAAGCACAAATGCGGCATGGCACAAAAGATAATCCTCCATGTTCGGCTCATATGTGACCTTGTATTTCGTACCGTCAAATATCTGTCCGATGAGCTTTTCGTTTGACGGTGCTCCCGAAAGCTGACCTATCTTTATTTTTTTAAGGTCGACAGAAGCCACGCGGTCGCTCTCGCGGTGCCCCGCCGCACTCGTAAATGCAAACATCACGTTTTTCTCCGGAAGAAGCGACGCAAGCTCCTTTGTGCGAACATTGTTGCCGACAAAAACGATATTTTTCGTCTTGTTTTCGCGCAGAGCGTCAACGACGGACTCAAGCTGCGTGTACCTGACTGCAACGAATATCACGTCATAAACGTCGTCCGGCAAAAGCCCGGTGACGACAGAAATCCGGCTGACAGATGTGCGGAGCGAAAACTTGTCCTTGATTCTCAGTCCGTTTTTACGTATCTCCTCCGCCCATTTTCCGCGCGCAAGCAGGGTCGTCTCCTTCCCCGCACGGAACATGTTCCTTGCAATATTGCATCCGAGCACACCTGCGCCGAATATCAGAATTTTCATAACCGTATCTCCCCTTTTCAAAAAGTTACTTTATGGTCTTAGGTAAACCGCGTCGCGTTGTTAGCACATGCTAACAACGACCCATTTGAAAAGCCGCCCGGCGGCGGTCTCTTTAATTTTACGGTCGGTTGGCACTTTTCGTGTTTCGCGCCAAAGCCGCTAAAATCGCAGTCAGCGCCACGCGAAGTGACCGTAACAGTCTATCCGGTCATATTGTAACACACGAAAATGCGTTTTTCAATAGGAAATCCGAAATTTACAAACGCAAAATCGCCGATTGCGCCGCCATCGGCATGACATCGAAAGGCAGAAAAACACCCGCTTTTTCCGTCACCGTAAATCGGCAAAAAAATGAAAAAAGGTACTTGACAAGGCGCTTTGCATATGCTATACTGTCCCCGTTCAGTTAGCACGCGCTAACTGAAATTCGGGCGTGTATAAAAACTCAAAGCCGACGTTGGCTTATTTTTTAGACACGCAAGTTAGCGGAGGCTAACCAAATCCTGTTAAGGAGGAAAAACAATGAGTAAACTTGCAATCATTTGCGCACCGGACAAGGCGGCGATTTCCGCCATGGCTGAAAAAATCTCCGCCGGAGCAATTTCAAACGGTGCAACAGCAGACATTTTTGACGCAACCGTCGACCCGGCGGTGCTCGGCGGATATGACGCCGCGGCACTCGGCTTCGGCGAAGGCTTTGCGGAATCCGAATTTCTCGCGGTCTTTTCGCGCTGTCTTCCGGGACTTGAAGGCAAAAAGACAGCCGTTTTCGGAGCTTTTGAAGGAAAAGAAGAATTTGCGGAAAGCCTTGCGCGCGTGGGCAAAGCCGCAAGGTGCGTAATGCTTTCCGTCGCCTGCACGGAAGAGGCGGCAGAGGAGCTCGGCAGATCGCTTGTACATAAAAAAGAAATCCGCCCCGATCTTGCAAAAACGGTTCCGATTATTTTCTCGACGATCACCGGAAACGGCTATAAGCTCGCGGTGGCGGCAGCGGAAGCGGTGCCCGACCATGTCGGCCCGTATAACATACGTTATATAACAGACGAGGTCATCGACAAATTCGATACCTTCGTGCTTTCATATTGGTGCAATCACGGCACGGCGGATGACGACACAATCGACCTTATCTCCCGCATGCACGGAAAAAAGCTGATTGTCATCGGCTCGCTCGGCGTCGCAACGGATACGGCGCACGCCGCAAAGGTGTGCGAAAACGTCATCGCGCTCGCGTCTCGCGACAATACCCTCCTCGGTCACTATCTCTGCAGAGGAAGCATTGACCTCCGCCGCACCTTCGCCCGGACGCGTATTCCCGAAGGTCAGAAGGGTCATCTCTCCGCGGAGCGTTTTGAAAAGCAGAAGGAATCGCTCGGTCATCCGAACGCCGAAGAGCTGGAAGGCGCACGCGCGGCTGTCGCCGAATTTCTCAAAAAAGCATGAACACAAATAAAGTTTCGGGAGTTCAGCCCGCTTCCGCCGGTACTCAGACAGCCGGAGCGTCCGCGGCACGCAAAGCGTCACGGGTAATTCTGATTGCGGTATTCGGTATCATATCGGTGCTTTCCGTGCTGATATGCACGGGAATCGGGAGCGTCAGGATTTCTGTTCCGGATGTTATAAAAGCATTGTTTGTCGATGACGAAAGCATGGCGCGCCTGCTCATATGGAATCTCAGATTTCCGCGTGTGCTCGTCGGAGGACTTGTCGGCGTCTGCCTGTCGCTTTCGGGCTGTATACTGCAGGGAGTCATGCGGAACACAATGGCGTCCCCGTCGACGATCGGCGTGACAGGTGGCGCGAGCTTTATAGGTTATCTTACGCTCGTTGCCTTTCCCGCTTATTCATACCTGCTTCCGATAGGTTCGATATTCGGCGCCTTCATCACAACAATGCTTATTTACGCGCTTGCATATCAGAAGGGCGTTTCGCCCGTGAAAATGATTCTTTCGGGAATGGCGGTCTCTGCGCTGTTCGGCGCTTTCAACGACATCATAAAAACTTTCTTTGCCGAATCGCTCGGAAATGCCTCGGGATTTCTCGTCGGCGGACTGAACGGCGTCGGCTGGGAGAGCTTCCGCATGATTCTTCCCTATGCCGCGGTCGGAATTTTCATATGCACTTTTCTGCCGTCACGAATGAATATACTCATGCTCGGCGACGAAACTGCGAACGCCCTCGGACTGCGAACGGAGGTTTTCAGATTCTTTCTGATTGCGGTATCCTCTCTTCTTGCGGGTGCGGCGATATCGGTATCGGGTCTCATCAGCTTTGTCGGTCTCGTTGTGCCGCACATTGCAAGGCTTCTTGTCGGCTCGGATTATAAATACCTCTTTCCCGCGTCGGCTCTGCTCGGATTTTCTCTCGTCAGCATATGCGACACGATCGGAAGGGTCATTCTTCCGCCGGGAGAGGTTCCCGTCAGCATTATACTTTCGTTTATCGGCGCACCGTTCTTTTTGTACCTGCTGCGCACGCGCGAAGGCAAGAGGGGGTGACGGAATTGTACTTCGGATTCAACAACATTTCCGTATGCTACGGAAAAAAAGAAGTGCTCCGCGGGCTTTCGCTCGACATTCCGAAAGGAAAAGTTGTGACGCTCATCGGTCAGAACGGGTGCGGAAAGTCCACGCTGCTGAAAACCGTTTCAAAAGCCGTAACTCCAAAGCGCGGCGAGGTCGTATATCTCGACAAAAAGCTGTCCGCCTATCCGCCCAAGCAACTCGCGCAGAAAATTGCATATCTTTCGCAGGTGCATGAGTCACCGCCCGACATAGACGTCCGCACGCTCGTTTCTTACGGAAGATTTCCGTATTCCCGCTTCGGACGCGGAATGACGGCAAGCGACGGCGAAATAATCGACCGTGCGCTTTCGCTCACGGGACTCACCCATCTTAAGGATAGAATTCTTTCAACTCTTTCCGGCGGCGAGCGTCAGCGCGCATGGATCGCAATGACAATCGCTCAGGAGCCCGAAATTCTGATCCTCGACGAACCGACAACATATCTTGACGTCAGCTATCAGGTGGAGGTGCTTGAGCTTGTGCGGCGACTGAACCGCGAGCTCGGCATAACCATTGTGATGGTTCTGCACGATATAAATCTTGCCGCACGTTACTCGGATTACCTCGCGGCAGTAAAGAACGGCGTTCTGTTTACGGCAGGAACGCCGGATGAAATGGTAACCGAGAAAAATCTTCGCGACATTTTCGAAATCGAAGCCGCGGTTTATCGCGACCCGATACACGGATGTCCGTATTTCATCCCGCAAAGGACAACCTTTGATATAAAACCAAATTCCAAAACACATGGAGGAAAAAACGAATGAAAAAATTATTTGCCATGCTTCTCTGCCTCTGCATTCTGGCAGGAGCATTCACCGCATGCGCCGGCAATGACCCCGATCTGCCGGACAGCAGCACATCAAGTACCGGCACTTCCGGGGCGGACGTCGTCACAACAGCTCCGTCCGGCGAAGACGACACAAAAAACAATGACGCTCTGAAAGCCGCCCTCAAGGCAGAGTTTCTTAAAGCAGCCGATGAAGTCATCGTCGGCGAAGATTCCGTAACCTTCAAGGACGCGACATCCACGGACGGCTCGACCGTAACAATCAAAAAGAATCCGAAAAACGTCGTCAACCTTTACGCAAGCTTCACAACCCTCTGGTATGAAGCGGGCGGCTCTGTAAACGGATGCATAGGCGGCTCGTCGTCGCAGGCGCTTTACAGCGAATACATCGGCAGAGACATCACAACCGATGAAGGAATGACCGTCGTTGCCACAACTTCCTCTGGGAAAAAATGGGATACCGAAAAGATCGTTTCAATGCAGCCCGACCTTATCATCTGCTCCACGGCAATGAGCGGTTACTCAACTATCGAAAAGCCCGCAAAGGCGGCTGACATCCCCGTCATCGCCGTCAGCTATGACGACTTCTCCGATTATCTCAAATGGTTCAAGGTATTCTGCAACCTTTCCGGTCATGCGGAACTCTGGGGCAGCGTCGCAATGAAGGCTCTTGACGATGTCGTTGAGGTTCTTTGCGAAATTCCAGACGGAAACGCTCCCCGCGTATTCAGCATGTTTGCCAATGCCAGCAAGCTGGACGCAAACACTTCGTCAACGGTCGTCGGCGGAATGGTAACCGCAATGAAGGCAATAAACATAGTTGACGACTGGCCGAACACCGACGGCGCAGAACGTCTGACAATCAACCTTGAAACCGTATTCGCGGCAAACCCCGATATCATCATAGTACAGTGTCACGCAGGAACCGATGATGCCAAAAAGCAGGTTGAAGAAACTTACGGAAGCAACCCCGTATGGCAGTCGCTGAGCGCCGTAAAGAACGGAAAGGTATTCTATCTTGAGAAATCTCTCTTCCACAACAAGCCCAACAGCCGTTTTGCGGAAGCATATCAGAAGCTCGCGGAAATCCTTTATCCGGACGTCAATTTCTCATTCAAAAGCGAAAAGTGATGTTTTCCGAGCGTTATAAAAGTCATCACGACGCATCGCGCAATCTCAAAAAACGGTATACAACAGACATCGGCGGGGAGGAATATCTTCCCGCCGTGCTTGCGGAAAAGCCGGAAAGTCGCCGCGTAATCTATCTTCATGTTCCGTTTTGCAACAAGATCTGCACTTTCTGCCCGTTTCACCGTCCAGATGAGCTTGACCGTCGTGAATATCACAAATATCTGATCGAAGAGATACATAAAATTCGGGCATACCCCTATATGGAAGCCCCGATTGACGCAATCAACTTCGGCGGCGGCACGCCGACTTCCCTTTCGCCCGCCCAGATGAAAGCCGTGCTCGCAGAGCTTCATAACAGCTTTCAGGTCGCGCCGGAAGCGGAAATCAGCGTTGAAACATCGGCAACCGGACTTTCAGACGAAATGATCGGAGTTCTGAAGGAGGGCGGCGTAAATCGCCTGTCCGTCGGAATACAGACCTTCGATGACGGCGCAAGAAAACTGCTCGGCAGGCGCGGAAGCGGTGAATTTGCGGCGTCGCGCGTTGCGGCTGCAATGAACGCCGGAATCCGTAATACGAATATAGATCTGATATATAATTACCCGTCCCAGACCGACGCACAGCTCATAAATGATCTGAATGTCATATCAGAGCTTGATGTTGCGGGAATATCATTTTATTCGCTCATGCTTCATGAAAAAACTCCGCTGTATAATCGACTTGACGAGAGTACAAAGGCGCAAATGCAGAATATGACGCGCGAAAAAGAGCTGTTTGACATGATTTTTGATAATCTCGCCCCGCACGGTTACAAAATGCTGGAGCTGACAAAGCTGGTCAAGGACGGGCGTGACCGTTATGACTATATGGAAATACGCCACAGCGGCGGGAGCTGTATCGCTCTCGGTCATGGCGCGGGCGGCAATATCGAAAACTATTTTTATCATAATTCGCACGCAATACCCGATGTATCCGATGAAATACGCATCTGCTCGCGCGGGCGGGTTCTTCTGCCCGAATATCGGATAGTCGACTCACTCATCTACGCAATGCAAAAAGGCAGTGTAAGCCTGACTGAGTTTTCAGGGCGCCTCGGCATCGACCTTATTTCTCTGTTCGGTGAAAAGCTTGCCGCCTTTGCCGCAGAGGGATATCTGACAGTGGACGGAGACACCGTCACGCTTACCCGCGACGGCGTATTCTTCGGCAACAATATCATTTCGGCTCTGATCGGCATAATTGCCGACAGATGACTTTTGCCAAAATCCCGTTTAATAACACAGCGCGACGTCACTCCTGTCCTTTTTGATGACGCCGCGCTGTGGTTTTGTTTGAGGGATAAAAGGGGGTCGTAGACGCTTTCGGGTGTTTTTCGGTCAAGTTTTTGCCGCATATTGAGGATTTTTCGCACTTTAATTCAATATTTTGCCTGTTCGACAGTATATAAGTAATTTATATCTTATGTTTTCATTTTCGACATATATATCATTGACAACGCGATCGATCAGTGCTATAATTACAGGAGAAACAATACAAGGCAGGTAAATTATGAGACTTGACAGGCTAACAGAAGAAAACAAGGAATTGTTTAACAAAGCGTTCGCCCTTTATACCTCGGCTTTTCCGGAGATTGAACGCAGAGATATTGACGAGCAGGAACGCGTCATGAAAAACCCACACTACAATTTTGACGCCATAACCGCCGGAGACAATTTTATTGGCATAATGCTTTATTGGGAGACGGACAGGCTTATATATCTTGAGCATTTTGCCGTGCTTCCTGAGCTGAGAAATCACAGCCGCGGCACAGAAGCACTTGAGTTACTTAAGAATAAAGGCAAAGTCGTTGTCCTTGAAATCGAAGACCCCGTAGACGAAATAACAAAAAGACGTTACGGTTTTTACACACGCAACGGCTTCGTTATGACCCCGCATTATCACATCCAGGCAAAATATCATCTCGGTTGCGACGACCTGATGCTTAAAATTCTTTCGTTCCCGTATTCAATCAGTCGCGAAGAGTATTTCGGATTCATCAATTTCATGACAAAAGAAATCGGCATACTTCCGCATTTTTCTTCGGATGTCACCGTGCGTCCGATGACAGAAGCCGATGACAGTCTTAAGGTGGCAAGACTCATTTATCTGAGCGACATATATATCTATCCCTATTGGTTTGACAGCATTGATGACGGAGAAAAGGTCATTGAAAAGATGATAGAACTCCCGACAATATATAACAGGAACAACATTCTTCTCGCGATAGCCGAAAACGGCGATATAGCCGGCGCGCTTGTCGGTTGCAATTGTCCGTTTGAAGAGGAAAAAGAAAATATACTCAAAGCATTTGAATCGGCAGGTGTGACCTCGGACAAAAGAACCGATTATATATTTGAAAATTATTATGCAAAGATGAGCGAGGATCCAAAAGGATATTACGTTTCGAATATAACAGTTGATCCCGATTACAGACATCGCGGAATCGGGACAACGCTTTTACAGGAAGCGGTCAAGGATAAACCGCTCAGTCATCTTGAATGTGTGAAAGAAAACATCGGCGCATGGAGAGTGTACCAGAGGCTTGGATTTGCAATTACAGAGGAATATCCCGGTGTATTTGATGTGCCGTGCTATAAAATGATCAGAGTAGGAGAATAAAATGGACGTTTTTATCAGTTACAGACGCGACGGCGGTTATGCCCTTGCAAGACTTTTGTATGAATGCCTGAAAAAAGAGAACATTTCAACTTTTCTTGACCTTGAAGAGCTTCGCTCTGGTCCTTTCAATGAAAAGCTGTATAACGCTATCGAAAACGCAGAAAATTTTCTGCTCATCCTCCCGCAACACGCTCTCGACAGATGTGTAAACGACGACGACTGGCTAAGACTCGAGGTTGAACATGCTCTTAAATTCAAGAAAAATATAATTCCGATAATGGCGGATGATTTCACATTTCCTACACAGCTTCCTCAGTCAATGCAAGTTCTGCCGTATTTCAACGGAGTCCAGGTCAGCCGCGAGTATTTTGACGCTTCAATGTCAAAGATAGTCTCAATGCTGAAAGGACTTGAAGAAAGAGAAAAGGGCACGCCACAGCACGGCAAAAGAGAGGAAGTCCGCTATTACTACAGCGAAGACGAGCTTGAAAAGCATCGTCTGAAGGCAGAAGATTTGGTAATATCAAAATATGAAGATCATATTATAAGAAAACTTCTTGCCGGGAAAGAGGATGTGGTCTGTCTTGACGTAAATGTGCTCAGTCCTGACGGAGCCTATCAGCTCATAAACTATCCCGCAATTTCAAAGGTAATTGCACTTACATATAACGACGATGTCGAAAAAGAAGGAAACGAAGGAAGGCAGGGCAGAAATGTCTTCTTCAAAAAAGTGCAATTCGAGTCTGACGACTTTGAGGACGAACTTGAACGTTGTCTTTCGGGATGCGATGCGGATGGCATAGATTTTGTAGTTCTCAATCTCGCAATCCTTGATTTCAAGAAACCGTTCAAGGTTCTTCAGTCAATAAGAAGTCTGATGAATGACGATGCCACAATGATAATTTGTGACGTTGACGACGGAGCTGTTTTTGCATATCCTGACAAAGACGAATACTTTTCTAAATTTCAGTCGTATTATATTCACGACAAATACAGCGGATACAGATATACCGGAAGACAGATATATCCCTATCTCAAAAAACTTGATGCCAGAGATATTCGCCTTGAGCAGTACGGAATAAACACTTCCGATATGACAAGAAAAGAAAAAAAGGCATTGTTCGAAACATGGTTCAGTTTTATTCCGAACGATTTCAAGCGCATGTTAAGGGAAGATCCGAACAGTGAAATAGCCAAAGAAGTCATAGCTTTTTGCGATGAATATTATGACGACATTGATGAACAGTTCTTCTCAAGCGATACCATTTTCTCTGCCGGCTATGTCATATACTCGGCAAGATTTTGAGAAATCATATTCTTGAAATTCAGCTGTTCCTTGCAGACCGATTTCAGGACGAAACCCAAAAACATCAATGCGGTTGCATGCTAAAAGCCACAAAAACAATCAATTCCGATATTTCCCGTTGCATCATACAAGAATTTGCAACGGGAGCTTTTATGTTCAATAACGCCTGACTATATTGCAAGATTTCCACAATCACTTTTGCAGATCCGCAAAAGTTCCTCTCCCCCCTCCTTTCCCCACAACTTTTTCCCCATTTTCAAAAATTTTTTCGATTTTTTCAAAAAATTTTTCGAAATGTGCACCTTTTT
>ERZ779725.67-NODE-67-length-69826-cov-96.577518_pt1 | contig 69826 bp, 81 predicted proteins | sample MGYA00511890_ERZ779725 | MGnify/ENA primary metagenome ERZ779725 (study PRJEB29588, sample SAMEA2148549) | human gut metagenome | biome: human gut; feature: human-associated habitat; material: faeces | place: Denmark | collected 2008/2010 ...
TAAGTGCCGTCTAACTTTTAAGTCTGGACTAACTTTTAAGTCTGGACTAACTTATTAAGTCTGGACTAACTTTTAAGTCCAGCCTAACATTGTAAGTGCCGTCTAACTTTATAAGTCCAGCCTAACAATCTTTGAAGATAGATAGTCCGATATTTGACTATCTGACGGCAAATCCGCAAGGACGGGCCGCACGCCGATTGCACCGCTACAGGTGCGCAAGATATAGGGGCATGACAATTTGACATACAAGATATAGAGGTTTTACATTTTTGTAAAAAGAGATATAATTTTATATCAATATTGCTATAATGTCTCAAAAAGAGATATAATTTTATATCAATATTGCTATAATGTCTCAAAAAGAGATATAATTTTATATCAATATTGCTATAATGTCTCAAAAAGAGATAGATAGTCTAATATTTGACTATTAGTGAGGGAAAGATACTTATACCCGTATGGGTATGCTTCATAGGTTGCTGATACTTAATCAGTCCCAGACTGGACAATTTGAGGGCAAGACCCTGCCCCTTTTCTGCCTTCTCCAGCACCTTCAATTTCATTCCCTATCGGATTAGTAGGATTACCATTTGCCGATTTTGCATTATATGTATTATGCGAAGTATGGAAGCGGATTGCTTAGAGTATCAATGAGTTACGCATATCAGGGTGTCAATGGGAAACAGACTTTGCACCCTCGGATTCCTAGGAGACCAAGGCACACCGCTTCCCTACAAGTCCCACATGCTCAAACGGTTGCAACAGATTCCGAGGATTCAATGGGTTGCATGCCGTACCGTTCCCGTGACAGGGGCAGGGGCAGTTCAGGGTAGGCAATGCACCATTCCCGTTGCAACACGGTGGCATGTCTTACCGATTCCGGTGCATGTGGGGGAGAGGCAGGCCCCTGAAACATACCGATTCCGGTGCAATCAGGGGCAAAAAGGTTCCGTGATGCACCGATTCCGTGGGCATAGGGGGAAACTGGATGCCAAGAAATACCAAGTACCACCACGGTTTCCCGGGCTCCGGGGTTGCACGCGGCCCATAGTAAATAGTTGGGTCAAATTTTTTCCGTGGGGTACGGGGGAGGGAGTACCCTTCTGGGCATGTCAAGCAAAATCGACATGCGGCGGGTACATGGGTGGGTACATGGTCATGGCCGCTTCGCGGGGTGCGTGGGTTCCGGAGGTTCAACATGATGGTCATGACCTCTGGTCTGTTTCAGCCTCGTCTGGTCTGTGACCCATTCCCTCTATGTCAAGCAAAATCGACACGCGGCCATTCCACGGGGGACGTATCGACCTAGAAGGCGGGTATACCCTTCGGGCGGGCAGTTATAGCGGACCAGCGGTTGTGGCGCGTTCTAGGGTAGGACCCTCGATTAAATTCGGGCAAATTTACAAGAGTGTGACGGGGTATAGGTAGCGAGATGGTACATTAGTCATGAAACAGGAGATAGGGCACTACCATCGACCAAATTTGCGCACGGCGGGCATAATGCGACGGAGCGGCTCTCGCGGATTTGGCGGCAAAGAAAAAGCCCGCAGGTAGCTTGACGAGACTACCCACGGGCGTAACTATGGAAAATGCCTGTAGAAAGGAGAGTGTTTAGTCCGCTCCTGTGGCGAGCAAGTTCCTTGCTTGGGATAGCCAGAAGCATTGGGCTTAGCTGGTTCGGTTGCCGTTCGGAGCGAACAGGTGCAACATACCACATCAGGGGAGAAAGTCAAGAGGAAATTGGTGTGATGGCGCGTTTACGAATTTAATCCAGTGTGGCGGGGTAGAAGGAGGGGATGGGGTCCGGGTGGATAGTTGTAGCGGACCGCCCCGTGCGGCGCGTTCTAGGGTAGGACCCTCGATTGAATTCAGGGGATTTGGGGATGGGGCGTACACACATGTGGGCGCGTGCGCACAAGAGGACACACAAAGGTCTTGACATTGGTGTGAGGTTTGGTATAGTTGCCGCAGTGTTCCGACTGGTGCATTGTGGTATGGCCCCGGGGTAGACTTGTTCTGCCTCCGGGGTTTTCTTTTGGAGAAAGGACAAGGCCTCTCGCCCTGTCAAATTCGACACATCTCGTTCCAGCTCAATACACAATGACGCGGAAGAGAGCCGAGTTAGGACAGGAAGGACAGGAAGGACAAGAGGAAAGTACTCGCGTAAGAGGTTTACCCTCATCAGGTTAGAACGATTTTGACCGGAAAGGACGAAGGACAAACTCTCTGCCCCATATATATATATATATAAACCCCTATATAATATATAATATAATATATAATATTTTTTTACTTGTCCTTTGTCCTTTTCAAAAAAAGGAACCTCACCCATGTTGAAAATCAATGAGTTATGAAAGGACAACCACCTTGTCCTCGGAACCCCCGGAACCCACGTACTCCAAGGTCTCCAAAAGCACCTAACATGCACAGCATAAGCGGATTATGAAAAGGACAAACCGCCCTCATCCTCTTGTCCTTTTCTCCAAGGCACAGAGTATCAACGGATTCCACGGATTCCGTGGGTTCCGTGGCACGGAGCACGGAAATCTCCCGGACAACCATGTCCCGGTACTTGTCCGGGGGTCCAGCCAAAACCGCAAAGCTCTCCATTCTTTCTGGGGACCTACAAGAAGCTTGCAAATTTTTACTTGACAATCCTTCGCCCCTGTCCTACTGTGTGCTCGGCCCATGTGGCGGCCATTATTATCACAAACCAAAACGAACATGCAAATAAATTATACCAATGACATGCAGAAGAGAGGGGCATTCCACCTCTTCCTCCTGAACGAAGTCCTCTACAACATGGGAGAAAGTTATGCCAGCCCGAAGGTACTTGCTCCCGTCTACTTGCAGGAACTGCTCATTCATGGATTGCTTACTCCCACAAAGAAACACCCCGCGAAGCGGAGGACGTTGGGAGAGGTCTCCTATCAGCACCGGGCACTCTTTGAGCGATTGAACAGGGTGAAAGATACGGGCTACCTCAATCCAATAGCGGAGGACATTCCCTTCCATCGAGACACCTTGTACGGTCCCATGACCTCGATGGAACAATTCGAAACCACCGACACGGTGACGAAAATAACTCCCGAACTGCCCGAATCCCTTAACGTCCTCATCTCGCTTGTGCTTCTCAACGGCGCACCTGTAACCGAGGAATACATCACACAGCGGGCGAAAGGACCGGAGGGTAATCTGGACTTCGACTTCCGCTGGTTCAGTGCCATGTTCCTCACGTCCTGCCCCTATGGCCGTGAGCCTCGCTACTGTCTCTCCCAAGTGGGCATGGACTTTGGCTGGAAGGTATATGACTATGTTCTTGACCACTATGAGCATGTGCCTAATGCCAGCTATTGGAGAACGAAGTTGCCAGCTACGGAATTGGGGTCTCCTTTCACTCTCAACCCCAACCCGGCTCCGGGGTTCCAATATAAACACAGCTTCATTATCCTTAGTCTCCTTGGTGACTTTATGGATGTCTCGCGCATAACGAAGTCCGACCTTGTTCGCATCCTTCAGCTCCCCGGCGGTGAGCGTAGCGTAGAGAATGCGCTCTCCGAGCTGACGTCCGAAGGTTTTGCCGAGTATGATGAAGAGACGCGTACCTATGCTCTCACCCACCTCGGCGCAGTCATGTATGGCCTATACGCTACCCGCATCATGGAAATCTAATCTCTTACCTCGAATGACCACAGCACTACTCAACGATGAAACAGTTCAGAAACTTGAACTGACCTTTACCGCACCCCGCATCTCCCAGTTGCAACTGGCCGAAGGTATGAAGAAGCTCCCCACCGGGGGTAGTTGCAACCGCGCCGTCGCCATTGCCCTGCCGGAGGTCCTTCGCCTTCTCATGGACATGCCGATTGAGAATCGGGAACTGATGCAGTATTACTATCAGGTACAACTCTTTAAGGTGATGCAGGGAAAGCTGGACGAGAACTCGCTCTCCATGCCTCCCGTATATAAGACCATCCTCTCCAACTGGCGCAAGCATGGGCTGGAAGCTAAGGATATTAAGCCCGCGCTTCCTGCCCTCGTTCCTTCTGTCCAGTTCCTAAGCAAGCCCGGATTGTATGACTACGCCCTCGACAGCAAGGGTGCAAGGTACTATACCAACCGTAGCCTCGTCAGCGTGGATGGCACGTCGTGGCGGCATACGGGTATCTTCGGAATTGACGTGGACCTCAAGGAGAACAAGAAACATACCGCGGAAACCCTTCTCGCTACAGCGCAGGAGAAACTCCCCCAGCTGGATGGCTTCCTCTTCGCGTATGTCAGCCCCAATCAGGGGATTAAGGCGTTCTTCCAAATCTCCAACTCTACGCTCCAATACCTGAACCAGAACCCGCAGGTGGTGGAGGATGAGGGAAATGAAGAACTGGACGTGAAGCGATTGGCAAATGAACGCATCTATCTCCACAAAGCAGTATATCATTCCCTCGCGCAGTACATCCACGAGGGAACCGGATTTGTTCTCGACATGGCCTGTACTGACCCTGCGCGGATGCAGTTCTTCTATCTGGACACCTTCATCCCCGGAACCCCCGGAACCCCTCGATTCCATGTCCCCGACATGGAGAAGGCGAAAGCGGACTACCTTCAATACGACAAGAACCGGGCGGTCAGTTACGAACTCCCGTCCGTGGCTCCCGGTGCGCCTCGCCCCAAGATATTCGAGGACTTCATTGCGTGGTTGAAGGTGAACGAGTATTACGATACCGCCGAAGGCCTCTCCCGCATGGACTATATTAAGGGGGACGGTTGCCTCTATGGCGAGTGCCCACAGTGCAAGGGAGGCAAGTCGGGCAATAGTCAGAACACGGACCTTCGCTTCTACCCCAATCCCCAGTACCCCCGGCAGTCCTACTTCCACTGCTTCCATGCCAGTTGCAATGGCGCGAACCCGGAGATTACGTCGGTGCAATGGCTCTTCGACATGTACTTGACGGAGTTGGAGGGGGAAGCCGAGAAGAAGGCAGGGGTTGAGCCGTGGTGTCAGGACCCTCTCCTGATGAAGTGCTTCATGCAGGGAATTGCTCCGGTAAATACGAACACCCCTCTCCCGGAGGTCAGCGCGTTGAAGCTCTGCTCTCTCAAGTTCCCCTATGTCCGAAAGAACAAGGCGGGCAAGAGCATCCCCATCCTGACGGACGAGAACATCAAGTATCTTCTCCATCATGGCCTAAATCTCCGTGCCTTCCGTCGAATGAACACGAACGAACTCCTGCTCTTGGACTTTAAGAACAGTAGGTGGTACGAGACGAGCAATACTATATTGAGCAAGATTTCAAGCTTCTGGCAGTTGATAGTTCCCGGTCAGGCGATTCCTATTCAACGCCTTCGCGAAGCCTTGTCGAGTATTGCACAGGCCAATTACTACCACCCGCTGGCTACGTTCGTCAGCTCCCGTCCTTGGGATGGGCAGGACCGTTTGCGTGCGTTCTTGGACTACCTCCCCATGAATCAGGATGTAGACATGCCCGAAGGCTGGACCCCGGACAAGTATCGGGACATGGTGCTTACGACATGGCTCATCACCCTGTGGAAGCGCGTGACCCGCCGTCTCTGCTTCCTCACCCATGTGGAATCCCAGACCAGCTTCCCGCAGAACTACATCCCCATGCTCACTGGTGCACAGGGGCTGGGTAAAACGAAAGCCACGGACTGGTTGTTCCGTGGGGTCCGTAATGACGTGGCTAGCTCCATCGAAGGATTGAATAGTGCGGATAGCGTTGTCCAGATGGCCCGGCACTCTGCCATCATCTTGGACGAGATTGATGAAGAAGTCGCTAACAAGGCGAAGGAGAGTAAGTTGAAGCGAATCATTACCGGGGAATCTGAAAGTTGCCGTGTTGCTTTCTCCCAGTCTCCGGGAACCTATGAGTACTGCGCAAGTATCATTGGGAGTACGAACCAAGAAGAGGTATTGAGAGATACCACAGGTACTCGCCGTTACTATCCGGTAATCCTAGGTCCACGTACCATGTCGGAGGAAGAAATCCCTGCCGGGTTTAGTGCCAATAGCTGGGCGGTGGAGAAGCTCTTTAAGCTGGACAACCAGCAACTCTGGGCACAGATTAAATACATGGTAGACGCCCATGAAGATGGCGAATACCGTTGGGCTAATCTGGAAAAAGTCGGTGCATTCCTCGCAGAACAGTATGCCAGTTGCCGAGGCAATGATACTGACCTGACGAAGTACCTCGTCCCCGTGGCTCTCAAGGATATGGACACGAAGGGAGAGAGGCTCTCCAAGAAGATACCGGGCGACTTTGGCACTATGCACAATATCCTCGCCTATGTCCGTAAGAACTTCGGAGACATGGAGAAGGTGGAGAACTGGGCAGACGCTAACTTCAAACGAGACCTCATTGCGGCCTACGGTTCCGATTCCTTGGTCCGCCACAATGTCAAACGCACCGAGGACCCGAGGCAAATGAAACGCTACTTCTTCATGCCGATTGACATTTGGATGAAGGAAGCAAGCGCAGAAACGAAGGCGCGGGTATATTCGCAATATGAACACATTAAGGCACTTGCGGAAACCCTGTAAAATTTCTTCTAAAAACTTCTTGACAAAAATCTAATCTTTGATACATTGGCCTCGTCACCGGGATTCCGGGGCGGGGCCAATCCCGTTCCGCTAATCCCCTCGAATACAACTAAGCAAACAAGCATGACTACGACAACCGACGACAACATGATTACCGAGTTGAAAGCTCTTGAATCCGAGCTTCGCTCACAGGTGGAAAAAGCCGAAGCGGAATTGAAGTCCCTTCGCAATAATCACAACCGCATTGTCAAGCTAATCAATCTCCTTGATGGTCTTGGCAACTTGATGAAGAATACGCACGTTACCACGGTTGCGGATTCCCCTCGCCCCGGCTATAGCAAGAATGGCAAGAAGCTGGGCCGCCCGTCCAATGAACGTCTCGCCAACTTGAAGGCGCAGAACCAGAACCTCCGCGAACGGTATGAACTTAGCCAGAAGCGTGACCAGCTGAACAAGTGCATTGATAGCCTCGACTGGATTATCGACTTGCAGGAAGAAGAAGGTGAATACTAAATCTAACCTCTTATGCCCAAAAGACTTATGACATTGGAAGATACAACATACTCTCAAAGATTTAAGGATAACTTCATGGACATGGTACGGATGCTTCCGTATGCCTTCTTCTGTCCTTTACTCTTTGTCACGTACCTTAAATCACACCTGCCCCAGTCTTCTTGGATGATGTGCTTCTTGACCGTTGTCGGCATGAGCCTGATTCAGATTCTCTTTGCCGCGGCTATGGTTTCCATTCCGAAGAAGGAGCATATGTTCTATGGACTGGTCATTCTCGGTACTGCCTTCTTTATTGTCCCTTTCCTCTTCTGCCACTGGATGGGTATTAACATAAATAAATTATGAAAGACCTAGCAGAATTATCCCCCTACATGGGCATCTATTACCTCTCCCTATTTATGGGCCTTCTGGTCAATGGTATGCCCCTACTGGCCTCCCTCATCTTCTCGCTCATTCTCGTCCTCATCGTTCTGTGGGTGTGGTCCTTCATCTACATCACCCTCACGCATCTGTTGAAACGGAGTAACCGGGACATGAACGTCAATATCTTTGGCCTCTCCGCGACATTGGTCACTCTCTTCTTCATAATTATATCACACTAAACTATGTACAACGAAATTGCAATCGCCGCCCAAACTGTTGATTCCCACTTCTCCTATATGGGATTAGAGGAATCAGCCGCTGACCTCCTGCGCCATCTTCTGTGGGAGATTGAAGAATACCGGGAAGCTGACGCGGAGGACCGCGTAAAGGAGGCAACCGACATCGCCATTCTCGCATTGCGCCTAGTAGCCGCTACGGGGCGCGATGAAGGTTTCTCCTTTGAGGATGGGATATTCCTCGCAAACGAAAAATGCCGGGAAGTCGTGAACCGCATGAACCGTGCCGTGAAGATGTACAAGAAGGACAGAACCGCCGGAATTCCTATGAGCACCCCACAAGAATACTACGCGCAAGCGAAGGAACAACTAAATACACCCAAACACTAATGCACGAAGAAATAGACCACCCCCCTATATCATTTTCACTGCCTCGCATTCCGGGGTATGAAATGGAGATTACAGACGACCAGACCAAACTCACAGGCGATACTCTTGCCGTTGACTTTGAAACGTATTATGAGGGGAAATATTCCCTCAAGTTCATGGACCCGCATTCCTACTGTCTGGACCCACGGTTCGACGCATACATCATGTCCGTCTATGACGGGAAGTATTGCTGGGTAGGACATCCGAAGGATTTTGACTGGGAGAAAACTACGAAGGACAAAACCCTCGTCGCGTTTAACGCCAGCTTCGACTATGCCGTTTACCTCTTCGCACTTCACGCACCGGGGGCCAAGGGCATCCCGTGCACGCCAAGCTTCCAGCCGCCCTTCAAGGAGTGGCTCTGTTCCCGTGCCGCTTCCAACTATCTCGCCATCTATGGCTCTCTTGACAAGATTGTCGCAAAGCTTTGGGGTGTAGAGATTAGCAAGGAGGTCCGAGCCAAGGCCGAAGGCGTTGATTTCCGCAAGATGGAAGTCATCCCAGACGACATGAAGGAATACGTGGCGGGCGATAGTTACTACTGTCTCGCCTTGTGGGACAAGATGAAGAACTTCTGGCCGGAAGATGAACGGGAATGTTGGCTCAATACCTGCATCATGGGATGGCGCGGAGTTCCGACTTCCCGTCAGTATCTTCTTGACGGATTGGAGAAACTCCATCAGGCGCAGGAGGAATACAAGGAAGCTATCCCGCTTGAAAAGAAACTCTCCATTCCCCAACTACGTAGAGCGTGCGAGGAACTGAACATCCCGCCGCCGGAGACGACGAGTAAGGCCAGCGAACTATTTACGGACTGGCTGGAAGAGTATGGCCACCTCGTCCCGTGGGTAACTCTTATCGGGAAGTACAGGAGCGTGAACCGCATGATTAGCATTACCGAGCGCATGCTTTCCCGCGTCTATACTGACCATGAAGGGATAGAACGTCTCCCCTATACGCTGACCTACTGTGGCGCAAGCACGGGTCGTTGGACTGCCGGGGGCGACAAGCTCAACCTGCAACAGCTTAACCGTGAAGACGTTCTGGGCTTTAACCAGCGCAACGCCATTCAAGCACCCGAAGGGTATAAGCTCGTGGTATGTGACTGGGCTGGGATTGAAGCACGTCTGACCGCTTGGCTCTGCGGGCAGGAGAAAATTCTTGATACCCTCCGTGCTGGTGAGAAGGACATCTATGCCGCTAACGCGAAAGGTTGGGGCCTCATCCCCGCGGATGTCAAGGACTTCAAACAGTACTGCAAGGAAACTCCGGGGCAAGCGGACCTTCGTCAGCATGTGAAGGCGGGGGTACTTGCTTGCGGCTTTAGTGCTGGATGGAAGGCTATTCAACGCTCGAACCCCGGAATGGACAGGGACCAGTGCCAAGCGATTGTGGACATGTACCGCAGTCGTAGCCCAGAAGTGGTAGCATGGTGGAGAGAGTTGGACGCATTAGCGGCTCGCGGCTATCGTACCCCCTCCCATAGCTTCGCGCTCTCCCTTCCCTCTGGCCGGAAGCTCTATTATCGTAACTGTTACAAGAAACTCATTCAACCCAAGGACGGTCGTCGTCCCTATTTCGCAACCTGCGTCGATTTCGGGTACAAGTCCTCCATCGTCAATACTAACCTCCTTAGCAACAATAACATCCAGTCAATCGCACGTGACCTCATGGTCCGCACGTTCAACCGCCTGTGCAAGGAATTAGAGGGTGCGCAACCTATCCTTCTCGTGCATGACGAAGCCGTAGTGATGGTTCCGGCTGACCATGCCGAGGAATACGCCCAGCGCATCGAACAGATAATGGAAGAAACTCCGCAGTGGGCTTCATCCCTTCCGCTCCTTGCCGAACCTGAAATCATGGACAAGTATCGCAAATGAGTGCGCTTACTCCATTCCCGCCTCAAGAAGATTGCATCCACGATATGGTGGATGCAATTACCCGGCACGGCTATGTGATAAATAAATCCTGCACGGGTACGGGGAAGACATTGGTTACTATCGAAACCGCGAAGGCTATGGGCAAGAGACTTCTCGTCGTCTGCCCTGCCATCGTAGTGACCCAATGGAAGCGAGCGATTGAACAGCAAGGAGCGGACGCGGTGGATGTCCTCTCATGGGAGAAGGTGCGCAGGGGGAGCACCCCCTATTACAAACGCCCCACAAAGATTCCCAAGTCCCGGATAGTCTTCGGGGCTTGGACCCTTCCCGACGATTCCTTGCTGGTCCTTGATGAAAGCCATAAGGCCAAAACCTATGGTAGCCAAAGCAACATCATGGCATTAACTGCGGCCCATCAAGGACTTCCGACGATTATGCTCTCTGCCACTCCTTTTATGTCTCCCCTCGATATGAGTGTCCCCGCAACATATGCCAAGTGGATTCAAGACCCCCGGCGAGGGTTCTGGCTCTGGGCACGTATGCACGGATGCACCGACAGCTTCTGGGGAGGTATCGAGTTTAAGCTCAACCCACGTAACCACGCCATGATGGAGAACCTGAAACAAAAGCTCTTCACTGCTGGGGTTATGACAGAGATTGACAAGGATAGACTTGACACATTCTTCCCGGAGAATAGAATCGAATATCTGTCCGTGGACGTAGACATGAAAGGTATGAAAGAGATTAAACAATTACAGAAAGCACTTGACAAGCTGGACAAATCATGGGACCAGTCCATCGAACGGGCTAACGAGAAGGGAATCGAACTTCCTGCTATCGTTGAACTCCTTCGGCTTCGCCAGCAATCTGAATTGGCTAAGCTCCCCACGATGGCAGAGAAGGCAGTTGAACTTCTGGACAGTGGATATAGCGTCGCCATCTTCGTGTCTTTCCTCGACAGTCTCTCCACACTCTCGGAACTCATTAACAATAAATCGGGGAGAACAGTTCCCTACTCCGAGATTAGTGGAGCGGTGACTGGGAAGAACCGACAGGAAGAGGTGGACAAGTTCCAACGGAATGAAGTTCCTCTCGCTCTCGTGCAGATTAGTGCAGGAGGAACTGGGGTGTCGCTTCACGATACCGAGGGAGGCCACCCCCGCGCCGCACTCATCTCGCCCGATTTTTCCCTTTCGTCACTCCTGCAAGCTCAAGGACGTATCGCCCGCCTCGGTGCAAAGTCACACACCTTGCAGTACATTGTGACCGCCTCCGGTACGGTGGAGGAACGAATCATACAATCACTCAACACAAAAGAAATTTGCTTTAACGCATTAACATCAAATGGCTAATAACGAAACCAACACTCATAGTAAGTACAGTCCGAGTAAGATGGCATTGCTCGCTACCTGTCCCGGATATGTCCCACGCCCCCTGACTAAAGAGGAAGAAGAGGATGACTTCTCCCCGGCGGCCATTGGGACCCGTGTTCACGCGGCCCTCGAAACCAAGAACCCAGAATCCCTTCTTACCAAGCATGAGCACATCCTCTACACTGCGGCATCCAACATGGTGGATAGGCTCATGTCCATCTTCGCAACCGAGGTACAAACGGACAAGGTAGAAGTACTCCCGGAACACAAGTTTGAAGGAATCGTCTTCAACCCAGACGACGAAGCACAAACCGGAACGGCTGACGTTCTTGTCCGGCATGGTGATACTTCCATGATTATCGACTACAAAATGGGGATGGTCCCTGTCTCTGACCCTGCCGAGAATACCCAGTTCATCTACTATGGTTTGCTGGAAATGGCAGAACGCCCTGAATGTAAGCGCATTATCCTCGCGGTGGTACAACCCAGCCAGACCGAAAGCATGAAGATTGCGGCGTTCTACCGCGACGGTAAGGGGCCGAAGTTCACCACCGACATGTCCGCAGTCCCTATGGACGAGGCTACCGCAAGGGGAAACATGTCCGCAGTCATTGCCCGCCATTGCCGTGACGCGGAGAACCCCTACGCTTACTCATCCTCTCCGCACGTCTGCCCCTACTGTTCCCGTCTCGCCCGGTGTAAGAAGGTGACTAGCATGGCCCGTAACTTCTCACTTAAAGTATTGAAGGACAAGGACCTAGCCGAGGGAATGATTGACAATGTCGGTACGGCGATGGACAACCCGGAAACCCTTGGCTCCCTTCTTTCCTTTGCGAACATTATCGCGGAGGCCAACAAGGTGCATAAGGACTATGCCAAGACCCTCTTCGCTTGCGGCGTTGATGTTCCCGGATGGAAGTATGCACGGCGAGGTAATACCGTAAAGGTGGACAACGATGCCTTCCGTGCCTACGTCGAGCAGTACATTTCCCCAGAGGAAATTCTGGACAGCATCTCCCGCCTCCCTGTGTCGAAGCTTCTTGACATGGTGGTAGATAAAAACAAAGTTGAAGGAGCCACCCGTGCCGAGATGAAGGAGGCCAAGGAATCCTTACTCGAAGAGCTTCAAGAACTTGGAGTAGTGAAAGAAGTGACGAGCGCGATGGCTTTGCTCAAAATCAAATAAACATCTTGACATTTCACGAACTTGTGATATAGTCGCGTCAGAGAAGTTACCGAGGGTAGTTCACTCACCAAAGAAGCCCTCAACCCAAAACCAAGAATAAACGAATACTATGGCTACTAAGAAAACAGAACACGAAACCTTGGGAATAGACCCGGGAGACGCATTGGAACTGGGAACCCCGGAACCCAATCAACTCGCAACCGCTACGGAATACCACTCTTTCGAGGGTGAGACCGACGCTTCGGACATTCAGATTCCCTACCTCAAACTGTGGCAAGCCTCTTGCGATGAGGCTAAACTGGAAGAACCGATTGGCAGTTTGGGTGCGTTCCTTCTCAACGGTCTGGTCGTTGCCGAGCGCAATAATCCTCTTGAATGTATCGTATTGAAGGCTCGTAAGTTCTTCCGCGAATACATCCCGTACAACGAACGTCAGCCCGGCGTATATGCCAAGACGTGGAATACGAAGGAAGAGTATGAAGCAGAAGGATTTGACAAGTCGCAGGTCAACCGTGCCCTTGCCATGTGGCTACTGGTTAAGAAGCCGCAGGGTATTAAGGACGCAAGTACCACCGAGGATGACCTTGACGCTCTCTTCACCATTGACTTCATGGGCGACCAGTGGACGCTGGCACGCTACACCCCGGAAGGTAATCAGTACACGGGCGTTGGTGCTCCCTTCATTCAGTTCATGATGTTGAAGGGGAACAAGCTCGGCTCCCTGCCCTTCCGTGTGCAGATTGGTGCACAACGCGCCGTCTCCCGCGACGGGAAGAACAGCTACGCCAAAGCGTTCCTCAAGTTCAAACCGCACCCGGTGGAAGGTCAGGTTGAAGCCATCCAAGAGATGGGCCTCCTTTCCGCGGTAACTAAGTAACCCCCTCCCGGCCCTGACGGGTTTATCCCGTAGCACCGCATTGCGGGTAAAAAAGGGGCACGTTCTATTCGGCCATCATAGTACGCTATGGTGGCCGTCTTATTTTTGTGCTTGACCTTCTGGACTTTGTGGGATATATTCTCCTATGCAACTAGTAGGAGTTGACCCCGGAACCCACGGAGCCCTTGTACTCGCGGACACCCGGAGCAAGAAAATCTGGATAAAGCACATGCCAGAAGACGAAAGGGAACTGGAAATCATATTGAACAAACTGCCACGTAGCCGTCATCGTATCATGTACATTGAGAAGATGAGCTATGCCATGAGCGGAGGCGGCAAGGTGTCCAATCCGAGAAGTAGTGGCGTATTGGGAGAGGCAACCGGGAAGGTCCTCGGTTACGCCGCGGCGGCGGGGTACACCGTCACAAAGGTTTCCCCAATCGTATGGATGCGGGCTATGGGCGCGTATGATACGGGCCTGACTGCCCGGGACCGCACGAAGTGGAAGAACAACCTGAAACGCATCGCGATGGAGAACTTCCCCGGCGCGAAGGTGACATTGCAGAACGCGGACGCTCTTCTCATTCTATTGTACGCGTACCGGGAACTGAACGACGACCACACACTGACCCTCGACAACTGGGATATAGAAAGAATCTGAAATGGCACGACACTTTACCCGCTACGGACGACAATGGGAGTACGGAGTATCAGAGCTTGACATCGAACTCTGGTGCTTCAAATACGCATGGCCCGAAGAGAAGGGAGGGCTGGGCAGGTATGGACACGCTAAGAACGCCATCAATCTCCTGTGGAATTACAAGGGCAGTCCTACTCCCATTATCTGGACGCCGTGGATTGAACGGATGATTGAAACCGCGTGCAAATATGATGTGGTCATCATGGGTGGAGGCTCGTCCTCTGGGAAGTCATTATCTATGGCTATCATGGCGACGCTCTTCTATCTGGCCGACCCCGTCGATACCCTTTGCCTAGTCACATCGACTACTATTGAAGGTGCGAAGAAACGTATCTTCAAGGATATTAAACGGTTGTGGCGCAAGGAATTTCCGGGCAAGCTCGTTGATGGCAAGGGACAGATTAAAGGCGTGAACGAGGACGGAGATATTGACGATTCCCGCGGCATCTCCATTATCCCCTGCGCGAACGTCGGCGACCCCAGTAGCCGATTTATCGGTATTAAGGCAAAGAACATGCACGTCTTTTACGACGAGCTTTCCGAATTGCCGATTGAACTCGTCGAGGTGTGGCGTACCAACCTCATCACCAACAGAGCGGACACGCCTCCTACCCTGATGGCCGCCTCTAACCCCAAGAGCCGCACCGATGCCTTTGGTGTTATGGCTATGCCCAAGGATGGGTGGAACAGCGTTGACATCTTTGAGGAATACGAGTGGGAGACCAAGGACGGGATTTACATCCGCTTCGACAACACCCAGAACCCCCGCATCAAATATGGCCGCGAGGATTGGAGCTTCTACACCCCGTTGGACATCGTTCAGCAAACGATTGAACAATATGGGGAGAATAGTCCGTTCGTGATGCGGTTCCACCGGGCAACCTTTTCAGACGATACGGAAGAAGGTTCACTAATGTCGGAGGCTGAAATTTACGGCAGTGGCGCGGATGCCATGCCCGTCTGGGGAGACGGCGAGTTGATTACCATCGCAGGATTGGACCCTGCCTACACCAACGGCGGGGACCAGTCATGTTTGAAGCTCGCCAAAGTCGGACGAACGGTTGAAGGGCTTTGGGCGTGCGCGGTGTTCCGTACCTATTTGTTGAAGTCTACGTCCGACAAGGAACGGATGAAGCAAAGGAACTTCGACATCGCCCAGCAAGTTGGAGAGATTCTCCGGGCCAACGGGGTTGAAAGTAAGTACCTTGCCGTAGACGTAACCGGAGGTACTGGTTTCATCGACATCCTCGCCCAGCATGTCGGCACGGACTTCCAGACGGTCAGCTTCGCGGGTATGGCGAGCAAAGTGCCCATTGGCCTGTTGCAGAATCAGGAGGCATGCCAGCAATATAGCAACAAGGTCTCCGAGCTTTGGGGATGTATGAAACTGGCAATCAATGCTCGCCAACTTTATGGCCTCGACCCGACAACTATCGTCGAGCTTAAATCCCGGCTCTACACCATGAACGGAACCCGAATTGCCGTGGAACCCAAGGCGGCCATGAAGAAACGGATTCATAAATCCCCGGACAACGCGGACGCACTAGCACTTCTCGTCCACGTGTGCCGGGGAATCATGGGACCGGAGTTCGGTAAGATTAGGCTTGACATTCAGAACCATAAGGTGGTAGAACATCAAGAGGTAATCAAATATCGCGAAGACGGAACCGCATATATTGAAGCCGCAGACATTGGCAGGTATCTCGGAGGCTTCGTCGGAGGCAATGCCCCCGCTCCCGCTCCTGCCCGCGACACCTTTGCCTCCGACGTAACCGCCGCAATGAACATGCTATGGACCTAAGAGCCGCCGCAAAGATAGCCGCCCCCAAACCGATTTCCAACGAGAACACCGTTATACGGAAGGCCATTGAGATGTACAAGGCAGGGACCCCGGTTCCTGTCATCTCGGAAGTTACTGGCCTCCCCCGTGAACGTGTTGATAAGATTGTTGATAGCGTCCAACTCTCGAAGGAGGAACTGGCTATCCGCAATGAACTTCTCAATACGTACACACAGAACACACAGGCACGCATCCTCCAACGCCAAGAGGCGAGGACGAAGATAGAGCTTGACATCGTTGAATCCATGAGTAGCCAGTACAAAGAACTGATGAACAGTGGATTCTCCCGTGTCGCTTCCTTCATGGCCGACGCAGAGATACAATCAATTAAGGATGTACCTCTCTTCCTCTCTATCATGGAGCGAAGCCACGGTCTGTGGGAGAAGTTTAACGAAGCGATTGCGAAGCGCGACATGGACCTACTGTCACAGGTCATTCAGCAGTTCGAGCTGGAACAAACCGAGATAGTGACGCAGATGGGATTGCAGGGTGGACCAGTAACTCTGAACAAGGATGGCACTCGTCCTGAACTGGAAGAAGGAAGCGCGGCCAGAACTATTACCTTGAAGCTAAAGAAGAAAGGCGAAAAGCCCGAAGCTGACGAAAAATAATATTGACAACGTCGTCCATTCGCGTATAGTGGGGCCATGCCGAAACCCGAATCAATTCAAGAAGTCTTCCGTCGTTGGACCCCGGTAGCTCTCATGAACTTGCCGGAGGAAGTGAAGACCCCAGAAACGTTCCCCGATTATATGGGGACGGATGATGAACCGTTGCCTGTTGGTCATAGTCAGGGAATTCTAACGGTCATTGGGTACTCCCACGATGTCCGATATCCGTATGTCGCGCAATGTGCATGTGGGAATGTGGTCACGATGAACCGTCTGCAATTAACGCGCAAGCAACACCATTGTGGATGCCTGACCCAAATCATGCGCTCATCCTATCTTATCCGCTTGCGGGTAGAAGCTATGCGTTCATGGTGGCAACAGGTTCCTCTGTGGCTCGATGACCTTGACAAGCTTCGCGAACACGCGAAGAAGTACAAGAAGGCCGTCAAGAGAACGAACAAGTACAATGCCAAGCTCTCCCATGTCGAGTACGCGGACGACCCGCTGACGTTTGACAGGGAGGTAGAGACCTCCGGTAGCCCTGACGGGGTGGACGCTTTCCTTTCCCTCATCGCACCGTCGGAGGAATATAGTCAGTTCCTACGCAGTATTGCCGAGAAGCTGACCAAGGAATATAAACCTTGGCCCGCAATCCCGATGGCGAATACAAGCGCGTATGCCAGTTACAAGAACGAACTGCCCGAATTTGACGCGGCTACCTTCATTAACTTCGTCAACTACCTTGCAGACGCACAAGAGGATAAAAACCTGAAACCTACGTCCGACAATGGCGATAAGTGAGAATGCCGCCGTCTTCCATGAGGTAGCACGGGATAAGGAGGTGTGGGGAAAAGCATGGAGATACCGTGCCTACTACCTTGCGTGGGTGAACGGGAAGTCCGCGAGGCTTGCGCCTACACGTGGCGAGGTCATGCACCCCTACCCCGACCGGGCGAACCCTACACACGTGATGGCCTTTAAGGATGTTGACCCGGTGCATGGAGTGCGTCCTAAATACTTTCGGACAAAGATATTCTCGAATAGTACGGAAACCCCACTCACTAGACCCCTCACGCTAACTCCGGGCAGTCCTCGAAAGTACCCCTTCTTCTCCTATCTAATGTATGAGCCTCTCGTCGAATCCCAGCTCTACTTCCGCTGGTATCTCTTCCAGCAGTTGGTAACTGAATGGGCATTCAATATCCTGCCGCCTCAAGCGGACACATCCTTGGGCATACAGGCTGAACGCCGCGCCCTCAAAGCAACTAAAACAAAATAAACGACAATGGCTACAATAGCAATCCCTTGTGAACCTCGCGTCCTTATCAACGGCGCGAACATTGCACAGAACCTCATTGACAGCGTTGCGGCTTCCAGCCGTGGCGACCACGATGTTTGGCTCCTGCTCCCTTACCGGGCCAAGGCCGCCGCTGAACCCATGATTAAAATCTTGAAGAATCAGTTCCGGGACCTTCGCACGATTGAGTTGCTGACCCCTGTCACGGGTAGCTACGCTCTCGTTACTCATCTCTTCGCCCGACTGCAACAGGCTCTGGCTTACGAGAACGCGCCGGACGAACGAGCTATCATTTGGGTTTCCGAACGCGGCAATGAAAAGTTTAAGCCCGGCGCGATTGATACGCTGGATGCAACGTTCTATCGCAAGAAGGCTCCGGTTATTGCGGGTAAATACTTCACCGTTCCCGCTACCGAAGGTTCCTACGAATCTCGCACCGTGGACGGAACCTTCGTCATGTCCAGCCAGCTGGCGAAGCTCTATCCCCAGCGAGTTCCCTACGTCACCATCTCCCAGCATTTCCGTCTCTTCCTTGACAAGGTGCTGACCGAGAAGTGCTTCAACGTGGAGAACTGGGACGACCTCATCACCTTTGGTGAAATCCCCGACGCGGACAACTTTAAGCTTCCCCAAGTTCTTGGCGAAGTCACGGTGACGACCCCTGCCGAGGTATCTATCGCCAGCATCAAAGCGGAATCTATCAATATGATGGGACAGTCCGAGCAAGTAGGTGGAGCAACTAAAGCCCGCGAGGATTTAAGTGAAGCAGAAGACTTGACACCCAGCGCGAAAGTTGTTACACCTGCACCTGTGAAGCCCAAGACCAAGAAAGCCATGAAGGCTGATGCGGTTGAGGGTAAAGACGAAATTGACAAATAGTAGATATGCCGAAACCAGACGCAAATGCTCCCGTAGGTCCGGGGGTTATCGGCGTGGTTGACGAGAACGGAACCCTTCTCAAGCGGAGGGTTCCGACCGCCGACCAAGCCCGCGCCTTGCTCTACTTCTGCCTCACCGCTGACCAGCTATCCATGCAAGCGAGGACAGAGGCACAGGCAGAGCTGGACGGACAACGCCCGTATGACCCAATGGCCCTTTCCGCAGTTGGTCAGAATTATCGAACCAACTACAACTTCCGCACGATGCGGATTGTTCGTGAAAAGGTGGCGGCTAGCCTCCGCGAAGTGTGGGATAACCCCGAACTTGTTTCGGTGCAGACCACCTTCGGAGATAACGCTCGTCGCCCCATTTATTCTGACATCCTTTCCACCGAGGTGACGAAGATGGTCAAGTCCATGCCGGGATTCACTTCCATCATGACAGACCTTCTTCACAACTTCTCCTTCCACGGCTTCGGCCTTGCCTACTTTGAGGACCCTGACACTTGGTACTTCAAGGCAGGTAGTCTGAACGAGTTTGCCTTCGAGCGAAAGGTTAAGCCGGACAGTAGCACCCTTGAGGTTGTGTTTGCTACTCGTACCCTTCGTGCCCATGAACTCTACGATTTCATTCGTGACCCGCAGACCGCAAGGGAAGCTGGCTGGGATGTGGAAGAGGTCATGAAGGTGTTGAAGACCTGTAGTTACAATCAGACGGTACAGCCCCAGCGCATTTCTTGGGAGACCGAGAAGATGCTCAAAAACGGAGACTACACCCTGACCGACGTAATTGGAACCAGTATTCCGATTGCCCACATGTGGGTACGCGAATTCAACGGTACGGTTACTCACTCCATCTTCTTTGTCAACGGAAGCGGCGGCAATGGTCAGGATGTGAAGCGTGACCAGAACCGCGATGTAGATGACACCAAGTTCCTCTACACCAAGGAAGGAGCCTACAACTCTATGGAAGAAGCGTTCGTCCTCTTCCCGCTGGGCAGTAGCACCAACGGCGACATCCATGCTCTCCGCGGATATGGGAATGACCTCCTGCCCCACACTCGTGTCATTGACAAGTTGATGAACCAAGCGACGGACGCGGCGTTCCTCGGCATGGCGTTAAACGTCTCTGCCACCAATGAAACCTCCCGTCTCTCCGCAATGGTGAACCCGATGGGGGCCTATACCATTTTGGACCCGTCAACGCAAGTGGTTCCTAATCCCGTGCCGAATCTGCAACAGGTTGCCGGAACTCCCCTCGCATTCTTGCAGAACCAAATCCGGGAACGCTTGGGCGAGATTGACGTGAATGCTGATGGAGGCATGGGCCGCACCCAGCTGGAAGCTGAAATCCGTATGGGCAATGCGAGCAAGGTCAGCAATAACATCATGGATATGCTCTTGGAGCACATGACCATCCTTCTCCGTGAAATCGTTCGCCGTATCATCCGCAAGGACTACGATGAAGGGATTGGCGGGTTTAAGGAACGTGAACGCATGCTCCAACGTCTGGACGAAGCAGGTGTGCCAAGGGATGCCTTCTTCGCTATCGACCTTGACAGCGTTACCGCTCTTCCCCCTATCGGTGCGGGCAGTAAGGTTCGCCGCACGATGGCTCTCCGTCAGTGTCTCAACTACATGCAGTTCATGCCACGAGCTGGGCAGGAACGTCTCATCCGCATGGCCATTGCCAATGAAACGAATGGACGCACCGCGCAGTTGTTCATGCCGTTGAAGGATGACCCCAACCCGTCCGAAACCGTGGCCGCCTCTATCGCATCCATCCAGAACAACCAGCTCATGGCAGGTCAGGAAGTTCCGGTTATGCCGAACGAGGACCACAGGACGCACGCGGAAGTGCATGCCAACTTCATCATGTCCATGCTACCGGACGCACAGCTGGAACCCGAAGAGATGGCCCAGCTAGCTCAACCTCTACAGCTTCTGGTCGCCCAGTTGGCAGGACACATGGACTATTTGCAGGCCGCCAAGGAAGTTGTCCCCGAATTTGAACAGTACGAGAAACTGGTCAAGAGGTGCAACGAGGGTATTACCAACGGCATGCGGGCCTTGGAAGCGATGCAACAGAACGAAGAAGCGGCTCCCCAAGAAGGACCTACTCCTGAACAGATGAAAGCCGAAGCCGAAATTGAATTGAAGCGCATGAAGACGGAAGCTGAAATCCAGTTGGCTAAGGAAAAGCAGGATGCCGAGATTACTCGTAACGCCGTAGAAGCCAACGCTAAAGCGGCTCAATCGCTGGGAGGTGCACGATGAAGGCAGTTCCTACCTACACTGTCGAAGGGTTCAAAAGCAACAAGGCGGCGACTGGCCGCCTTGCTGAACTCCTGCATGACCCGGTAATGGAAGAAGCTCTCTGCATTGTTCAGTCAAAACTCAATGCGACATTACAGCCCACAATGGAAGCCGCCGCATTAAACGGGGCTTTCGCGGCTGGGGCTAAATCCGTTATCGCCGCTCTCTTCAATCTGGCCGAAGAGAATGAAGAAACCGAATCCCCGGTAACTATGATGAATCATCCCATGACCGAGCGTAACGCTTGGATTAACTCACTTTCACCCAACAGGTAATACATAGATGGACAACGTAAATATTCCCGCAGTAGCGGAGGGCATCATAGATGGTGCTATTCACAACGACATACATAACATTTTCGAACAGACCCTGTTCGCCCCGGATTCCACGGATTCCACTCAACCCTCCAATCCCGCTAACCCCACGGCTCCCATTGAATCCCCGGATGGTACGGTAGTCATGCCAGATGCTGGGCCTCGCATCGCGGATGATGAAGTAGTCAATACCACGGGAACCCCGGTTCCCCCGGATGACACGGAAACCGAGGAAACCGAGGAAGAACAGAACGAAGAGGGGGAAAACGAAGAGGAAGAAAACGAAGAGGAAGAAAACGAAGAAGGGAAGAAGGAAGAACAGAACAACGGTCCTAAGGAACAGAAAGCGAGCAAGGCCGCGAGCAAGGCATTCGCTGAAATGCGCGTCCAGTTGAGGGGCGCGAAGAAAGAAATCGCGGACTTGAAGGCCAAGTTGGAAGAAGCGGGTAAATCCTCTCCCAACAATGAAGAGCTTGAATCTCTGCGAGAAATTGTACGCGGCTATGCCTTCACCGCAACCGAAGAATACAAGACCAATGTAACTGCCCCGTACAATAAGGCTAACGCCAAACTTGCAGAGATTGCCCGCGCCTCTGGTGCATCTCTGGACATGGACAAGCTGAATGAAGTTGCCCTTAATCCTGACCTCGACGAGTACGACCGGGAAGAAGCGTATGAGGCCATTGGGAAGGAACTGGGCATCAGCGATTCTGCCGTGTTCAAATTTGTCCGCATGGCTAAGGTCCGCGACGCGGCCATTGTCGCCCACGGAAACTATCAGGCCGAAGCCGACAAGTATGTGGAAGAGTTGAAGGCCAGCCGCGGCGGCAAATCCGAAGGTGCAACCTACACCGTCAACCTCGACAACTACACGTTGGAAGCGATGAAGGAACGCGCCAAGGAACTGGGCATGACCACGGAGATTACCGAAGAGAATGTGAAGCATGCCCGCCATCTTGCTCACAAGATAAATAATGGCTCCTTCATGGACGGCGCACTGGCCGAACTCATGGTGAAGGAACTGGCAGATGCTCGCGCGACAATCGAGGCTCTCAACGTGAAGGTGGCCAAACTTCGCAAGGCCCGCCCCTCCGCTAACAGTGGTAGCTCCAAAGCTCCGGAGACCCAGCCACCCGCCGGGCCGACCGCAGTCGGGGACATTATTGGTAGTGCCTTCGGATTATGATAAATAATCCTTGACATACTGGTAATTTTATGACAAGAATGGGGCATCAAATGCGGTGTCCCATTCTTGCTTTCCCGCGAGCAAACCAAAACAAACCTTTATGCAGGTGTGAAAATTCTTGGTCCTGACCCTGCCATGACCGCGTAAGACCCCAAAACAAAATCTTCCAAAGAGAACTAGGCGTTGCAAATTAAACCAAATTTAATTTACAAATGGCTACTTCTCCTAACGATATTCAGGCCCAAGAATTGAAGCTGGTCACGATGACCAACCTTCTTAACGCCAACATGTTCAGCACCTTTGCTCGTACTTCTCCGTGGAACTCCCAGATGATTATGACGGGAGAATGGACTGACGGTGTTGGTGATTCCGGGCGCATCGCAACCTTCGGTGCTACGGACCCCCGTGCCGAATGGATGAACATTAACCTCGCTTCCACCTCCAACCAGATTCCGATTACGGTAAATGATACTGGGGCTACGGAATACTCCTACAGCCGCTTCATCACGAGGCTTTCCTCCCAGAAACTGGACGTACTCCGTATGCGTCAGTCTTGGCAGGCTAAGCAACAGGCCGAGAATGCGGTGAAGCAGTTGGTCCGTGCCGTCGGTAATACTTGGTCTCGCTTCTATCGTCAGAGCTACATCAACATCGCCAGCTACAAACTCATCCCCACGAAGGCGGGTGTTGTTGGTCTCGATGTCGTGAGCAACGATATTAACTCCATGCCGGAAGTTAAGCCCGAAGCCGCTCTGAACGACGACCTGATGAACCAAGCTTGGCAGTTGCTCATCAATGAAGGTGCTGGCGAATCTGCCGCTCTGATGGACCAAGGTTCCCCTGTCTTCTTGGCTTACACCTCGAAGGACACCGTGGACTTCATCCTGCGTCACAACGAAGTTATCCGCAAGGACTGGAACTTCGCAGAGGCCGCGGAAGGCAAGGATGCTACCCTCCTGCGTCAGCTGGGCGTGAAGTGGACGTACAAGGGCTTTACCTACATCGTGGACAACATGAACCCCCGCTACACCTTCGACGACACCAAGCCGACTGGTCAGAAGTGGGTGGAAGTTCCCCAGTATATCAAGGTGGAAACGACTGTTGGTAATCGCTATGTGCCGAACCCCGCGTACATGAACGCCCCCTACGAAGATACGATTATCTTTGTGAAGGACGTGTACAAGTCCCTCGTTCCTCGTCCGGTGTCTGCCTACGGTCAGGCCAAGTGGGACCCCGTGACTTACGCTGGTGAGCTGGTTTGGGTGAACAACAAGGACAACGGCGATAACTACATGGGTACGCAGGGCATGTTCATCGCGACGCTTTCTGCCGCTCCGATGCCTGTCTTCCCGCGTCACGGTGTAGTCATCCGACACATTCGCACGACCGCTGGCCGCGAACTCGTTGGTGCTGACGGCAAGCCCGTTGGCTCTCTGGTAAGTACCCCCGCGGCAGTGCCGGGCCTCTAAGTCTAAACCTATAACTCTTAAACCGAGGCGGGCGGGATGAACCCGCTCGCCTCAATTTTTATCTGCATGAAGATTACGTATGACCCTGAAAAATTTGGAGACCTTAAACCGGGGGATGATGTTCAGCTCATGGGAGTTGGCGTTGTTTCAGATGACGGCAAATCTATTGAGATTGTTTCTATCGAGGACCAAGAAATAGGTGACGACGATAGTGACGAGGATGAGACCGAAGAAGAAACCGAATCTCCCAAACAGGAAACCGAAACCGAAGAAGCCGAAGAACTGGCAGAAGGAGCCGACATTGGTTCTATTATCGCCTCTGGCTTTGGAGCATAACCTTTTAACTAAAACTCTTAACGAAGAATTATGGCAATAGAAAATCTTCCCATCCCCGCAGAGAATGCAACTATCGCTCGCGGGCAAATCTATCAGCTTACCGGACTGACCGAGGCTACTCGGTATAAGTTTATTGTCACGTCTACCAAGTGCCCGCATGTGGTCATCGCGAAAGATGAAGCGTTGGAGCAGGTGGAAGCCGAAGGGTATCTTTCTGGCCGTGCTTTCTACTTCGTGACGGAAGGTGGTCAGACTAACGCGTACCTCCGCATCGATGCCCTTGAGGGCGCGGAGATTACCCTGACTATGAAGGCTGACCAAATTCCGGCCCCCGAAGAAGCAACTCTTCCCGCAGACTTATCACCTGACAAGTGGTATAGTATCGGTGATTTAGTCGCAGATACGGGATATGAATTGAAAGTAAGTGCGGAAGTCCCTGTAACCGTATTTGTCAAGACGGGAGATACCATTGCAGACGCAATAGAAGAACCTCCGTTTGTAACTGCCGCAGGGACCACTCGTTTCACTTCCACTGGCACGAAAGCGTGGGTGTACGTAGATGGAGCAGTAAAGGCTAACGTTGACATCGTAGCCGCGCAGGGGATTGAGGGTCTTACCGCTCCCCAGCTTACGACCCTTTCGGACACCGTTTCCGACGTAGCTCTTGTAGGTCCTACCCCTGCCGGATATTACCGCGTGGACTTCGTGACCGAAGCCGCCGCACCTGAATTCCAATACGATGGCAACATCACTATCCAGAACCAGAACGTAGTCCTTACCAACGTAGTTGGGGAAGCAGGGGCGCAAGGTCTTCTTCCTCTCGAGGCCGCGCAGGGTATTGTGACTGGTAAGAACCTTCGAGGAACTCTTATCTTTTCACAGGGGACTGCTCTTGGTGCGGGACAGCGAGCCGCCGTTGCCTCGTTCCAGATTCCTACGGGCGGTGATGCCGGGACCTTTAAGGGGACTGCGGTGATTACCTTCGTTGGAAATATCGCATAACCAACAATTAAACCTTGACGGGGCTGAACTCATGAGCTAAACTTCTATGGGTTCAGCCCCAAATTTTTACTATCATGGCACGTAAACGTTCTTCTGAAATCCAAATTGAAAATTACGTCAACGGCTCCCCTATTACGCCGGGCGTAACCTATAAGCTGGGCGATGCCGACACGCACACCGCGTGGCTTCTTGCTTCCAGTTCTCCCTGTCTCTTCAAACTTTCCGCTACCGCTCCTACCGACGAACTGTGGTCCAACATTACGCCGGAACAGTTCATCATCAATGGTTCGGTCGCGGGACAGGTGATTGAGATTGAATCCCCCGACGGTAAGTACTTCGTCGTCCCTACTAACGCACAGGACAAGAACGCCTCCGTCGAAAGTGCACACGCGACGATTGCACTTCACCCGCTGGGGTTCGACTACGACCAAGAGTATCAGGCCCTCCCGCTGGATGGTGATGGTCCTGTCTCCGAAGGTTTCTACAAAATCTCCAACCTCGAAAGCGGTAAGCTCTACTCTATCAATGTGCATCCTGACTTGGGCGGCTTGATGGAAACGAAGCCTAATCCGGAATTCAGCTATGCGCTCTTTAGCGTAGGAGCCGACAACAATCCTAAGGCATTCCTCGCTGGTGGTAAGACTACTGACCAGCTGGTCTTTGTGGCAACTGAAACTTCTGCAATTCTTTCTCTCGGCAGTACGATTGAAGAAGCGGGCTACTTTGTCTCCATCAGAAATTTTAGTTTAGGCTCCGGTGAGGGTGGCGGTTCTGGCACTGGCTTTGACCCAGCTAGTGACCAGACAATCTCCGGGGCATGGAGTTTCACCAACACGGCGGGATTGGTTCTCGGAAACGAAGTTCCTTTAGTTCTCGGACAAGGGGATGACGCGGTGAAAATCCACGGCGATGGTAACGGAGCCGCAGTCATTGAGGGGACGAACGCTTCCCACATGGACGTTGCGATTCCTGTCAAGTTCCAAGGCTCTACCACTTTCGATGACAGCGTTTCCTTCGTCGCCGCTACTGGCGAGAAGATGAAGTGCATCCTCTTCGGCAAGGAGAGCGGTCCTACGCGAGCCATACTTTACGAAGAATCCAACGGTTTCCTCTCCATAACTGACCCCAATAACGTCAACGATAAGACATTGACCATCGATGGGGCTGGGGACTTGTGGGTCTACAGAAATGAAAACCATAACGGGGTAGTTACGTTCAACTCCCAAACCCGTATGCACGGCACTATTGACGTGGGCGGGGTTATGACGTTCCGCAAAACTCCCAATGCCAACAGCGGCATCAACATCCCGCTGGCCGCGGGCGCACCGACGAATACGGGGGCGGTTAATCGCTTTTATGCGTTGGGATTGGCTAGCGAGGCGAACATCCTGACCACTAATGCTTTCCTCAATACGACGACCATTACCAAGACAGGGACTTCGACGGTGACACAAACAGTTCCCTACCATTTGGCTAGCATTAAGGTTCCACCGGGAACTCATTCGACCATTCAGGCGAACTTTAAGGTGAGCAACCCTCAATGGAATTATTCCAGTTTCGCAGGGTTCTCTTTCGTTTGGCGTGCTACTGGTGCGGCAAAGTTGACCTTTGGTATCGGACGTGGCGCGAAGACGGTTCGTTCCGACCTTTCCATAGATTCTTACAGTATTATCCCGGCAAACGATTTGGCGTACAATCATGGCGAAATTCTGGATATTACCTTTGACAACGTCAGAGATACCCAGCGCAACGGTTATACGGTGCGGGTGCGTGAGATTTACGCACTCGATTCCACGGCGGGCTGGCAGGTGAAAACCACCACCAGCTTCATCCCGGCCAGTCAAAACGAACCCGTCCCTTGGACGATTGCCAAGGTTATTTACCAGCAGAACGCTTCGGCCAATATTGCCCTGTATGATAATCTGGGTGCACTCTGGCTCATGCTCACCGGAGGTCAGGCAAATAATCTGTATAAAATTGCCACCTGCCGTGGCGTCAGTACTTTTGAGACTGGTGTCGGCATTTCCAGCTGGGTGACTGATGTGGTGAATAATTCGACTGGCAACATTTCTGTTTATGCAGGGAACGGAGAGTACACCTATTACCAGCCGGGAGGCACAAACCCGGTCTTTTATGGACTGGAAGCAATGGCCGTCGATGCCATTGAATCCGAGGAAGCCACGGATTTTGTGGATATTAACAACCCCATTGAACAGGCATGAACAACGCAGAAATACAAATTCAATTCCCACAGCCCGGCGACTGGACCAAGCTCATTATGAGTGTAATCTACGCGGACGCACTGGGCTTTACGCACCTTGACCAGTACAGTGAGACCACGTTGCCGAAGGAGCAGATACCCGCCCTCGCGGGGGCTATCGAGGCCATTGCCGCTCTTGACGAACAGTGGCAAGCGTGCCAAGTTTGGGCACGATTGGGAGATATTCCCTCCCCTTCCAGCCCGACGGACAAAGTGCCCGCAGTCCTTCTGACTGTCGAGGCTACCGGGGATTCCGGGGGTACAAAAATATTTACCCCTGACCAATATCCCCAGTTCGTACTCACCGATAGTGGTACACTATCCTTCTTTAACTTCTTCACAAAAGGATGATAATCATGAGCTTACTCGAACTTCTTGACTTACTTGGCTGGAAGCGCAAGTAGCACATCGCCCCGGAGGCTAACCCCCTCCGGGGATTTTTATTAAAATAATTTCTTGACAAATAATAAAATTATTATATGGTGGTGGCATGTCCAAGACATCAAACACCAAACAGATAACCAAGATTGTTATTGACGAGGCCAATGGCTTGACACACGTTTATATGTCAGACCTTAGCCCGAAGATAGTTAAAGCCAATACCTCGGCCCCAACGAACATTCCTACCAAGAGCGAATTCTCTTTTCGCGATGAATCCGTAGAATCGCAAGCAGTAGTTGAGAAGGCCTTTGACGAAGTATTCCCGGAGGAAGATGGGCATCCTCAACTGTTCTGCCCAATCTGCGGTGGTCTATTGAGAGAAGCACGTCGCGGCAACTACGTGTTCGTAGAGTGTATGAGTTGCGAATTAGCGGTGCTGGGAGATGATAGTGACGATTATGAAGAGGCGAAGGAAAAGGCATGGCTTACCGCCCGCCAGTTTATTGAAGAACTCCCTCCGCTTCTGCGTCTCCAACCCGGCGCCGAAATCCAGTACTACGACGGCATGTTCCATAGGCATACCGGAATCGTTGCAGGAAGAACCCGCGTCTCCATGCGCATCCTGTTGGAGGATGGGCGAAGCATTGACCCCAGCAGGATAGTTGAATGGCCGTGGGGAATGGAGCAAGCCGAGTAACCATGAAGGAGAGCAAAATGAAAACGCCTAAATGCCCGGTGTGCGGAAATGAGATGCAGTTGCAATCTGATGAAGTATGTTCAGGGTATTACACACCATTATATTATTACGAGTGCATAGCATGTCCTCTTGCCACAACGCCAGCAGATACCGCAAAAGACGCCGAGAATCAGATAAAAGAGCTTATTTCCAAGTTCCCGCCTATCATGAGGGTCTGGCCCGAAGATACAGTAGTATGGAAAAATACTCCTGTCACGATTCTTGATAAGGACGTTCCGTGCGGAGAACTTCTGGTGATAAACTCGCAAGGACGCAAATTCCTCATACCTCATCATGCTATTGAGAAATGGCCGTGGGAACTTGAAAGGGTAAACTAACCATGAATACATTGCATCTATCAACCACACAATACTTCGCGCTTGCGGTTCTTTTCGCGCTTGCGGGTGTAGCTCTCCGCGGCTTAGGGGGTACTGCCCTCACCGAGATGGCCAAGAGGCTGAAAGCTCACTTGAAGCTCATTGGCATTGAGACCAATAGCTACCGGACGAGAGGAAGCGAGTATACCCTATATGAGCGCAAGGAAATGGAGAACATATACAACCATATCTTCAATACCTCGGTTCAGTGGGTTATCTTTGGGCTAATCGGACTGACCGTAAGTATCATTGCCGAGTGCCTCTACACTCTTCCCGCACCTCCGCTTTATGTCCTCTCTCTTATCTCCGCATGGATTGCCGCATGGTATCTCTTTATTGTTTTATCTAACTACATAACCACGGGGGTTTTCATGTGGATGACCCGCTATCGACTTTACCGCGAATACCCAAACATCAAATTCTAATATGGAAAAGAATCAAATTAAACTCGGAATGATTGTCCGCGTCGACGGCGGCCCTTGCGGTCGCGTCGTGGAAATCGACAACGAACGTTCTTCCTACCCGTACAAGGTACGCTATTCGGGAGGATTAGCGGAGTGGGCCTCTGCTAACCAGATGGAAGAAATTCTAGATGCGCCAGAAGAATCTGTCCGCGCTGGTTGCACTAACGCCGCCAAACCCCGGCGACCGTTCAAGAGAGGGGATAGGGTACAATACGTTCCTCGCGGCTGGGTAAGCTATGATGAAGAGCCTACGCCCTATCAGGAGTACGCGGTTTACGATGATGAAGACAGCGACGGCTGGGTAGCTATCGATGGAGTAACCGTCAACTACTTCAACACCGTTATGTTCTTTGACCTCAAACTAATCGATTAACCTCCATGATTGCCTACCTCTTATTCATTATCTTCATCGTATGTCCCATGAGCATCGCCGCTCTCGGAATGGTCCTCGCGTATTACGCTGGGCTAAGGGCAGGTATGAAGCAGAAGGAGGAAGGAGTATGACACTCTTCCTCAATTTAATCCTTGCATTCTGTATCATAACGAGTACATCTATCCTCGTAAGAATTCTATTCTTATTCCTACTAAATCCCAGCAAATACATTCACCATGACCACAACGATATTTGTTAGTATTACTGACATCCTTGCATGGATAGGAATTACTCTGTGCATCCTCGCCCTATTCACCCTGTGGGTAATCGAAACCATTAAGAAGCATATCAAAAGAAAATGAACGACGACGAACCAAATTGTTGGACCTGCGCATACAGCAACTTCCCCGAAACCGCGGAACCCTGTGCATCCTGTGACATGTACTTTAGCCACTTTGAATCCAGTGAACCCACGGAATCCACGGACACCGCGGCAAGCGAGGATGCACGGAGGTGCTCCCTCTGCAAATTCCGTGATATCCCGATAGTGCAATCCCCCTGCCAGAGGTGTGCTATCACTCCCGGACTTCCCTGCTTCACCTCCGATACCAACAAATTGGTAGAGATGGAGAAGTTGAAGCGGGAAGAAGCAAAGCGGAGGGAAGCCAAGATGGCTGGTCCTACCTGTCTGGCATGTAAACATAAGGGGGTATCTATCCTAGAGGAACCCTGCATCTCCTGCAACGGCTATCAGAATTATACCCCAGATGAATCTGCGCCATGTGCCGAAGGTACGGACGAGAACGATGATGTCATCGAACCGTGCAATACTTGCACTCACCGGGATAACCTCCGTTGCAATCCTCCATGCTCTCATTGCCGACAGGAGCGGGGAATTGAGTACCCGGAATATGAAGAGGATAAAGGGGATGAAGAGGATGTCCCCTCCCCCTGCTCCACATGCAAGTACGGGGACTTGCCCGGAACCGTGGGACCCTGTGCTTCCTGTTTCGACGAGGGGCTGGACCATCCCCTGAACTACGAGGAAGCCACGGAATCCGGGGACGAGGAATCCAAGGACGAGGATTCCGGGGTCACAGAAATTGTGCCGAAGCATATTGTTGATATGTTTGTCGAAAGAGTGGGGCAAGAGGTGCGACGGCATTTTGAAGCCCACAATGCTCATCCACGTCCTTGCCCCTACTGCGGAGAAATCCCGGAGGTCGTGGGGGAAACCATCTATCCCGGAGAGGAACATTGCTATGTCGTCTGCAACGGGGCCAAGCTTCTTCCTCATAGCATTTCCATTCATGGCCTCACTCGCGAAGAAGCGGTAGCCCGCTGGAATAGCTTCGTATTAACTATGAAGTCCCAAGAAAAATGAACGCTCACTGGATAACCATTAGCGGGGGAGGATTCGTCCTCCCCATTAACTCCATACTAATCGCGGAGGGAGACCTCGCCGCATAACATTTCATCTCATGAACCTTCCATACATTGGACAAATCAAAGGGCTTCGCCAATATCTTATTGACGAGCGCATTCTCTCTCCTATCGAAGTTGGTCTAGCCTCCGACACAGAGCTACTCGACACAATCATTAAACGAGGATATTCCTTCGTCGTACCCTACAATGGTAGCTATACGACTGGGGATGAAATCCTTCTAATCCCTAATGACGCATTGAACCATGCAGTCAAATTCTCACGCTAAACGTATGTACACACTAATCGGATTCCTTCTCGGTATTCTCTTTTACTACATCATCGAGAACAATAACGACAACGACTTTACCCCTGCATGAAGAAGAACAGTAGAGGACTAATCGTCCATCCCGGATTGAAACATTCACGGAGGCCACGGCATAGTACTCCCCCGGTAAAGAACGTGCCACGGGGCTACATTGCCACTGGGGAGATTGCCGATAAAATCGGGAGAAGCTCCGTATGGGTAATTCACGCCCTGAACCGATTGAAGGTCAAACACGTTCGTTGTGGGCATACCATGTACTGGGAAGGGGAAGGAGCCAATGAATATATTCAGATGCAGGTCAAAGGTCTATATGACAGCATCCCGGAAGGGTACGTTGATGTAGCTACCGCATTGGAATCTACGGGCTTGAAGTCTCCGGCGTATCTGACCACCCTATTCAAGCGGGGCAAAGTTCAACGTGTACGGTATCGTGATGATAGCGACCCTCGCGGTCGTAGGACACGGTTTGCGTATAATTTGCTTGACCTCCTTTCTCATTTGGGTTTAGATAGCTCTGACGTATGAGAACGACCTACTCTACAACCAGAACCATACAGAAGGGCCAGAGCAATCAGCGAGCCTTGCTCGGTCTCCTTCTGAATATTGACCTCCTTGACTTCTCCCTCACCGTTGATAACATACGTGTCCTTCTGTACATGCACGCCAATGGATTTGAGAGTGAGCATAGTAACCCGGAAATTAGCAGGGGTACTCGCATCCAGATATCATCTCTCTACTATGTCCTGCGCAAGCTGGAAGAAAAAGGGTATATTGAATACGAGGGAGTGAGGGGGTCGAGGAAACAAACTAAAAGTAAACTAACTCCGAAAGGTATCACTTTCTGTCGTGACATCTTCCGGCCACAAACAATCTAATCAACGACATGGAAAAGAACAATCTCGATGAACAGGCAGAAGTCGCGGCCAAGCTCTATAGCATGGCTGAACTTCCAACCCCGTGGGACCAGCTCACCGCGGTAAAGAAGAAGCCCTACATGAACATGGCGGGCAAACTAATCAAGGGAGAGGCTGACATCTTTGCCCAGCTGACGGCGAAGTACTGTGTCCAGCTTGGTGTACCCGGCAAGTACAAGACCATCATCTCCGGGATTATTAGTGCCGCCCTTGGAGCTTTAGCTATGTTTGGAGCGTTGGGGCAGAGTAGTTGCACCTACGCGGATGTGAGTAAGGACCGCGCAGTTATCTGCAATGGAGAATCCTGTGTAATCGTTAGCCCCGGAAGGTTGACCTTTACGCAGGAACAGCCTAAGACGGATGCAGGTCCGGTGGTAATCCCCTCCAAAGAATACTGCAAATAATATGGCAGAAGAGTATCAAGAGATTCCACAAGCTCCTGACCTCTTTAATCATCCCGTACCCTCGGTTCCCGTGGGTACGGAGATGTTTAATGAGGCCCCGCCATTTGATTCAATGCCGGACCCGATTGCCCCTGTCTATGGGGATAGTGATGTAGGGACGTTCCATACCCCGGTATATAATGATGACCCCCTCATGCGCAACCGGGAAGAGAGCATGTTCGCCATTGTGTATGACCCAAAGGATTCCGGGACTAACGCAAAGGTCATGTACACCTGCGGTGTTGTCATTGATGATAATGAGGTGCATGAAATTGGAGGTGCGCCGGGGACGTTGAAGGCAGTGGATAGTGGAGAGAAAGCACCATTAGATGATGACATCGTCTGGTATGTCAATGTTAAATCCGACCGCAAGTCCTCCACCGTGTCTAGTAAGAAAGACACCAGCGCGGACTTCTCCGTCCCCATTGCGAGGACGAGCAAGGGCAGGAACGGATATATCCAGCAACTTCACCGTGGTGCTATCTTCATTGGAGGCGGCGGTGGTGGCGGCAAGTTCCCATACAAGGTCACGACGACTAAGGAGCAGGACGCAAACAAGAACTGGCATACCTACGCAGTTATCGAGCCGGGCGGTTTCCGTGATACCGAACGGAAGAAGGTGGAGATTGACGGGTTCAAAGACGGGGCGGCTAAGAAGGAAATCGTAACCGACGGTGAACTTCCCGTACTCCTTGAATGGGAATACACTTGGCCCGCCAATACCGTGACGAACGCCAAGCTGGTTGTTGATGATAAGCCGTGGGATGGTAAGGAGGTAATCACTCCGATTGAGAGTGCCGAGGGAACGGGTAAGAGCAAATGCGCGATTGCCATCCTGACGGTAACGCGAAACCCGCAGGACAATAGTCTTGACGCAACCGTGAAATCCCAGCTGGTCAATACTGGACTGGCCGCCGTCTGGTACAGCGGATATGTTGATGGCGTTAGCGGACGTGTTGGGCAATATGCAGAAGTAAGTACCGTAGCACCATGAAGTCTCACCTCTTACTCCCCACGAACTCGTCGAAGGATATTTCGGTTTTAATGAGGAAGAATAATCCTGACTACACTGAACAATATAAAAGTAGTTTGTGGTATGGAACCCAAGGACCCACGGTTTCCGGGCTTCCTGTACCTCTAGGTCGAGCCGTAGCTATTTCACCAAACGCAACGCATAAACCGGGGATTAAGTGCAAGAACCTTGTGGACGCGTGGAAAGTCTTCAACACATTGAAAGGATTTAATTCCATCGCGCTTCCGGCGAAGTTGCCTAGTCAGAATGGCATTCCCGGAGGCGTCGATGCTCGTACTCAATTTCGAGTATACGAGCCAGCACTTTGGTTCGCATGGCAGGGAGTGCCGGAAGGAACTGAAATTACTCCACATGAAGTCACATTGCAGGAAGCCCGCGATTGGCCCTACTATGACGACGGCTGGCTATACCAAAACAGTACATACGGACCACATTATGGAAGCGGATTTATGGATAATATGTGGTACATTGAATCAGAAAGTGGAGCAGTTTATCTGGATGTAAGTATCGATTTAAGCTTCAAGTATGAGAGAAAAACATCCTCTGGTGTATGGCAGACCTTTTCGATACTTGCCTATGTAGGCTACCCCATTAAATATTGGGCGAATGGGAATAAGGCTTCCATGCGAACAGTCACATGGAGCACCACGATAGGTGGAGTAGAAGTTGACTGCCTTGGAAGTTATTACTGTTGGACCCCCTACGTTGCCGCTCCCGAAATCTCCCAAATGAATCAATGGTTTAAGGGATTACAGTTCACGACACTTTGATATAGCAGTACAACTGGCTTATCGATTTCGTACATCGAAATGTCAGGACGTTAAACTCCCACGGAACCCACGGAACCCACGGCCAAATGGTCACAATGGGTTCCGTGGGTTCCTTCGTTGTGTCATACCCACTAGCGTGTGCGGTTGTGTCATACCAATTAAAAATTTCTTGACCAGAATCTTCTTCTGTGTATGATGGCGGGCATGGACAACAACATCCATTACATCATTAGCGCGTATAACCCCTCCCTTCATTGGCCGGAGAGGGAATCGAACCTAATCCATTACACGGTCAATTATCTTAAATCCCTGCACATCCCCGGCGAGCACATTACTGTCATGTCCGAGGACCTTGGCGTTCTTTCATGGGCCAAAGCGGAGGGGCTGAACGTTGCCCGCGTCCCTGATGCACCCGATGAAGCCATCCTCTCCATCGCCGCAGAGCATGCGGGAATGGACATCATGGTGCTCGATACTCAATGCCCGGTGCGCGAAGCGGACCTTCTCGACGTTATGGCTAGCCAGATAGCTACCGAGAAGGATGTCATCTTCATCTCCGCATACATGGGAATGAAGCGGACGAACATCGAAGACTACCCCGCATGGACCAGCATAGTTGATGGTAGTGTGTGGGGGTTCCGGCACGATAGCGACCTGAAAGCCATTAAGAAAATGAGAAGTATCTATTATGTCTATCATGACGCGTTCGCCGGACACTTCGGAGTGAGCCTCGACTACCAATACGACAAGGAGGTTCTCGACATCGCCGTGAAACGCGGCTGGGAAAAGAGCGCAAGCACCGCTCCCTGCTCTGCGGATTATCCGCGCCGCGTGCAGATTATAGTTGACAAACCCAAACAGAATATCTAATCTTCATCCACATCATGAACACAAACCAAATATATTTTGACGGAAGCCTTGGACAGTTCATTCGCAAGGCGAACTATGAACTGGTAAGCGTAAACCCTACGTTGGAAGTTCAGCATGGAATATCCTCCCTTGTCCTCCATTTTGGCGCAGGATTTAAGGGAGACCTCCAATTTAATTTCTCCCATGCCTCTGCTCTTGGCAACATCTCTCTGGAATACCCCTTTATATGGAAGATTCAGTTAGCCCCGCTCAACGCCGGAGCCTTGCCTGTATGGAAGACAGTCGCGTCTGGCATGACGGGCCCGGAGGAACCCGGAGGCACTGCTGACACCATTATCCTTCCGATTGGTCCATTGGAATTAGACCCTGCCGAATACCCTATCGGGACCTACTGGATGACTGTTGAGTTCTCCGATTCGGTTAACTGGACCTGCACCTTCCCCTTCACTCTTCAAATCATCTAACCATGCAACTTGATTTATCTCACATCCTGCAACTCTACCCCGTCCTGAAGGTCCTCCATTACCAGACAAGTAGTGGATTCCATCATGAACGATACGACGATGCGGTAGAAGAATTGGGCGGCATTGCCGACAGTTTCATTGAAACCTATCTCGGACTACATGGCCGCGACTGGATGGTAAAGCCCATGTCGTTGCGCCCCGTGTTGCCTGATACTTCTACTAATTGCATTCTCCTGTACAGAAATGTCATCCTACATGACATCGTTCCCTACCTCTACACCATTGCGGGGAATGAACCCGCGCTAAGGAAACTGGCAGAGGACTTCGAGCAGAGTGCCCAAAAGATTTACAGCCTACTGAACAATTACGTCTAATAGAACCCATGCCTACAACAACTCGCGTCCGAGAATTTTTCCTCTGCTCCGATGGCCCGGAGAGCAACCCCGAAGTAATAGCCACGGTACTTCCACGGCTTGACGGGGTTTGCTCCCGCGCCCGGTCCTTGACATGGGGCGTTATTGCCTATTCCCTCTCTCACTTCAACCTGCCCTTCGGTGTTGCCTTGGAGAACATGAGGAACGGTTATTGTGCCCGCGTCGTAGGAACGCCTACTGGGGAGGAAACCGAGGATGGGAATGAAGCCGCTGACGTTACCCCTTGGTTCATCCTGCAATCGTTCAAGACCGAGAGCGACGAATGGGACTACCGTTTCATGGCGTTGGAACCAATAGAGGCAGGAGCCGCCATTGATATGAAGAGGGATTATCTCCTGCCCGACGGGTGGTATAAAGTCGGAGAAGAGGTAACTCTTCGCAACGATTTCATCGCCTCCTTCTGTTGGGAGATTGCCATTCCCGGCGACACCTTAAAAGTAGAAACCGCAAACGCATAGACCAATGAAGAAGACCAACGATATTAGTATTGTAGATAATAAGAGAGTAGGAATCCTCAAGGTGAAATATGATGGAGATACCTTTGCCATCTTTAACTATTGTCGGGAGGGAGACGAGAAGGAACAGTGTTATCCCACGCGCGAAAGGGCTATAGAAATGGCGAAGATGGTTGCTCGCCATCTCATCCACGCGAATCCCGTTATGACAGAAAGGGGCATTGACCTTTACCCGACAGACTGTACAATCCAAGACGAATAAACCATGAACGACAAAGTAGCTATTTTAGAAGACAAAGGATTTGGATTCTTCCGAGTAACTCACTGTGGAAGTGTCATTGCAGATTTTCTTTACTGCACAGGCTCTGGTGAACAAGGATATATGACACGAGATTCCGCAAAGAAACTGGCAACGAAGATTGCCCGCTACGTAGTTAGCAGAGGGACAGTTTGTACCATCGAGGGAGTATCACTTAACCAAATCATTTTCAACATCGATGACTGACACTCTAAATATTACCACCATAGATGACCCCGATATCGGGTTTTTCTGGGTCCTGCTTGAAAACTGTTGCGTTGCCACCTTTTACTATTGCGTGAAAGATGATAGTGGCTTCTTCACCAAGGAGCAAGCTAAGAAACTAGCCAACAAGCTCGCCCGCAAAATTGAGAAGAGCATGATTATCGAAACCGAAAAGGGAATCAAATTGGAAAGGAACAACATCAATGAATAACGATTCAGATACCCGTGTTTATGACATCCCTACTAGCGGAATGTTCCGCGTCAGGCACAGAGGAAGTTGCGTCGCCGTTTTCAACTATTGCGTGGCAGATGAAAGCGGCTTCTTCACCAAGAAGCAAGCTAAGAAACTAGCCATCAAGTTCGCCCGCAAAATTGAGAAGAGCACGGTCATAGAAACAAAGATGGGAATCAAACTTAAAAGGAACAATACTAATGACTGACACTCTAAATATTACCACCGTAGATGACCCCATTGCCGGATTTTTCCGGGTCATGCTTGAAAACTGTTGCGTTGCCGCCTTTTACTATTGCACGGAAGGCGAGGAAGGACATTTCACCAAGAAGCAAGCCAAGAAGCTGACCGAGAAGCTAGTCCGCAAAATTGAAAATAGTACGACCATCAAAACCAAAAAAGGATTCAAACTACTTAAACCGAAAGGGAACGACAATGACCAACGATAAGTATCTGCTGGAAACCTTCTTAATGGAATACCCGCGAGCAGGAATCATTGCGGTGATTCATCGAAACTACCGTATTGCCATGTTCCCCTATCACAGGAGCGAGGATGAGAAGGGACTTCCGACAAGGGACTGCGCCCTCAACATGGCAATCGAACTTCGTGACAAGATTAAGAAATGCACGACGGAAGAATCCGACACGGGGATTACCTTCGTCGAAAAGGAACAACCAATCTTCAATGACTAACAAACGCAAATTCAAAAAGGGAGACCTTGTTCGGTTCATCAACACAGGAAGGCATCCAGAAATACGTGAGAGTTTAGCGGAGGGTTCCCTAGTATACGTCCAAGAAGAGGAAGGTATGGACCGTCGCATCCTTGTCAAGACCGGGGATGGGACACATAAGCGGTTCCCCTTCTATGAGTTTGAGCTAGTGGAAGAGACCAAACATGAAGTCTTCGTCCGATACACACGGGACGAGGCTATCATCCTCTTCAACTATCAGCCCGTTCTCCGCATACCTACCAGATATAAGCTGGGCGACCAAGAGGTCGATATGTGCTGGGAAGTAGAGGGCTGGGCCAAGTGTATTGTTGAAGACCTCAACGAGCATGTCATGTTGCCAGATATAGACAAAACCAAAAACGAAAATGGAACTGGGAAAGTATAAGAACAGATTTAAGTGCGGCGACGTTGTTCTTCGGATAGATACGGGAAGATGTGGCATGTGTGGGGATAGCATCCCAACAGGGTCTATCCTCCGGGTAATGTCCGACGAGGATGTTGCTGGTGTCGTTCGTGTCCAATATCCCCAAGCGAATGATGAAGACGAAGAGATACAGGATGTTATGTGGTACGAAATCGACCACTTACCCGCGAAAGCCAAGGTAGAAGAATTCTCGGATGCCGTGAGGGTGTCCATGAATGGGAACGCTATTGCCACCATTCTCACGGACATTGCCACCCCATTGGGCACTCTTCATTTCGAAAGCTGGGCCAGAGAAATTGCCCAGTCGATGGCGAACATTATTAACCTTCAAATCTCATTGGGGAAGCTAACCTCGGATGGAATCAAAGTAGAAAAAACTAATGACAAGGAAAGATAAGATAAAGGAAATACAGAAGTGGGCGGGAACTACGCCCGATGGCATCCTTGGTGATAAGACCATTGATGCTATATGGAAGAAGATACAACCCACGGAATCCACGGTTCCCGATGAACAACCCAACGATTCCCCGGAATCCGCGGGTCCCGCGGCATACGTGTCTCCGGCAGAGCTTGTCCGCAAGGGCATGGCTAAGAAGATTCTCAACATGGAGGACTACAAGATTACAGGTCCCGATTCTCTGCGCGTAACTCGCCTCCCCTCCGGTGACGGCGGTGGCAAGTGGGAGATTGCAGGTATCTGTGATGGGATTGAACCCAAGGAATTCAATCTAATCAAATCCATGATGGACCGGGGCGACAGGGATGCGGCATGGGAGGAATGCCTCCGCTATGTTCTCGCCAATACGGAACCGTTGGTTGCCAAGGGAGTTGCAGGATGCTACGCCATTGAGTTCATGCTTCGTGACATGACCTTCAACATGGGTGTGGCGGGAACGACTAAGGTCGTCCAGCGCATGCTCGACATTGATATTGATGGCAAGTGGGGGAAAAATACTCAAGCCAAATGGACAGACGCCATTCAATCATGGGATGAAAAGGAAGTTCTCGATTCGCTGGACCGCGCTTGTCGTGCCCGCTATTGCTCCATTGTAAGAGCCAATCCGGTGAAGGCGAAGTTCCTTACGGGCTGGTCCAACCGATGCAATGCACGGCTTGCCTACGCTCTTACTCTGTTGTCAAGGAAATAATCGGGAATTTTCTTGACCCATTAAATCCCAAATGCTAACATGGCGGTGAGGTAATTCCTTGCCGCCATGTTTAATTTCATCGCACAGCTTAATGCTACTGACGGCAACGTGTGGGCATTGTTTCTCACTCGTATCGTCGATGAAATGTCCCCCGCGTATCTCGTATTCGTGGGGGTTATTTACGTGGCAGTAAAGCTGGCATATAAGTACCTCTCAAAAAAGATAGAGTTTAGTCTTGATAAGGAGAAGTCATTTCTCATACTATTGCAAGAAGCTCTAAGAGTTATATCCGAGTTGGATGATTCTCTAGACCAACTACATGGAAAAATAGACAATCTACGAAGCGACCATGAAGAGATAATCGACCGCGCCTTCTGCGCTATCTCGCAACAAGATACACACCCCCTCCGACAGAAATGAAACTATTCAATCTGTTCCGAAAAAGCCACGAGCAGGAACAACTCGAAAACGAGTTGACCCAGAATCTTAATCAATTACAGGAAAGCATCCGTGCGTGTACTGAAAAACTCCGCTCAAGGAATCGGTTCTATGCCTCCCTTCCTATTGGTCGCGAGGGTGAGCTGAAACTGCCCAGAAACCAATGGGCCTATTTTTTACGGGGGAAAGTAGGAATTCGTTATGACGGAGAAACCCTTACCTCTTCGGTTACACAGGTTAAAACTCGTGAAGAAGTTCAACTGCCAAGAATTATTGACGCGGAGAGAAGTCATAAATTACTTGTCATACGAGGATATGTTATTGACAGGAGAACAAACCGCACCTATTATCAGGGCGAGACAGTAAGTTTTCAGCGGGGAGAACCAATGCAATTAACGTTGAACGGGCATATTAGCATGATGTGGACACCCCCGCTTCCCGATGCAATTATGCCGTTCTATCAAACCAATATACATGGCCTTGATTCCTAACACTCCGGCCTCCAACCCACAGCCTCCGACGATACCCATTGGAACCACGGATTCCTCGTGGCGCAATGGGTTCAGTCCTGACAGGCCAATGGGTGAGCCGATAATTAACTTTCCCACTCCTGTGGTAAAGAACGTGATGTTCTTCGTTGAGAGGATTGCCAAGAATCCCAGCGAGATTACCATTGAATTGGGAACGCCGTTCGTACCCACCGCAGGTACGACCTTCCTCCCGTTTATGCGGGATGCAGTTCTCGTGCATGTCGAACCCGTCAATGAGGCGGCGAGACAGCACGTTTATCGTTTCTACTACATGGTCCCGCCGGAACAGCAGTTCCGATATAACATTCAGGACATGAAGAAAATCCGTGACGGCTATACGTTGAAAGATACTGCCGCTACGGGTAAGTTCATGGGTCCGGATGCAGACACGGAAGAGTTGAAGGACTTCTACGAGATTACACGGGAATGGGTGGAACCCACGGATTCCGCGTATGCCCCGCTCCCCCTTGGCTCGTTTGACCCCAGCAACGAAAAGCTTGACCCTGACTTCTATGACCAGCATTTCTACACGGCATACGATGCCCAGCTGGTATATGAAGAAGTAGCCCAGTTCGAAGAGGAACACCTGCGCAAGTACTTTCGTAAGGTCATCCGTGTGTATAAAACCCTGCCGGGACCTGTGGTTAAAGAGTTCGTCCCTTATAACATTTGGCAGAAGGGAGATACGGTGTGGGATGAAGGTGGTCCGGGAACGAACCAGCCCGAATCTGAATGGGTGGCGCAGCCTGCAATTAAGTTATCAAGAGAGGTCTGGGCCGCGCCGCTTTGGCCCGTCGATGGTGGAGGGAAGGAACCGGGTCAGGCCCGCATTCCTCACATGCCCCTCCTTGAACTGGACAATAAGCCCGTTAGTGCTGGCTGGGACAAGGGCAGTTATCCGAGTACGCAGATGTACACCCTTGTATCTATGTACAAACGGAACAGTAACATTGCGGAGAAAGAGGAACAGAACAGCCTCTCCGGTAATTGTTGTAACCCTGATTCCCGTTTTGTCCGGTGCATCAACACAACCGTGACGACTAGCCAGTCCGTTGACTGGACAGCAAACGGCGATGTCCCGGCGATTGACCCCCCGGACCCCAGCGAGAACTGTAGCCAATGGCGTGTAGATTCCTCTGTGGTAGTACATGAAGGGTACTCTCATAAGGAAACGCGAAAGAGTTGCACCACCTACGACCAGATTGATGAATTCTGGGAATCCTCATTCGATAGGATAACCAATCAGGTCTATCCTGTACTGCGGAAGATTGTACATAATCCGAGCACTGACTTCGATACTGATTGGCAGAATGAAGGATTCACCAAATACACGGATGCCGTGGGCAATACCTACTATGGCCGTAAACTGGAATCCCCGGAATCCGTGGCTCCCATTACTATCCCGGACTCCGCTTGGGAGAAGATAGGCTACAACCTTGCGGACTTCACCGTAGAAGAGGAACCGACGTTTAATACCAAGATGCTCACCGGACTGTCCATGATTAACGGATGGAACGACCCAGCCTATCCCCAGTTCTCTGACTACTTCGCTATGCTTGGTAGCTTCACCTCCGACAATAAGGGAGTCCCACGTGGTTCTCTCTACAACGTCCGGTTTAAGGGTCAACGCTGGTGGCAACTCTGGATTCAAAACGAGATGCCCACAGAAATGTCTCCCGGAACTATCACCGCCACTCCCTTCTATCATGCTCCCAATCCTGACGGCCCTTGGTTCTCACAGGATGGGGTTTATAAGGTAAGGGGCGAAATGATGATTAACGATGTCCTCTATGGCGAGGGAGTTACGAGCAATGTCTGGACATTCCCCGTAGGTTTCATGGATGGTACGCAGATATATAAGCGGAAGGCCTATAACCCTGAAATGAAATTTACCACAGGGGCATTACCTACAGGTATTGGGAAGGCGTTCACCACGGTGGAGAACGGAGAATTACTTCTCACCTGCTGGGTACTGAACAGCAATAAGGTTGCCATCAATGGGGAGATTCCCATCATGATGAATAGTACGAAGATATTCGACATCAATGTATCTAGCTCTGATGCTCCCAGTACCACGCCGGAACCGAACATAAGCACAACTACCGTGGCTAAGGCAAAGTATACCGTTGGCAATTATGTATTAGACGCGCAGGTAGTGAATAACCTCAACATCACTTACAACCGGAATAAGTTCCCATTCTTCCAATTCACCATCACGCTCTGCTCTCTCCGCGGCAATACGTTCAAGGTCACGCAGGGGGATAAGATTCAACGCGTCGTCCTGCGCCAATGGGTGAACCCCTGTTACGCCGTAGATAGTTACATGCAGATTCCGGGAATCGGGTACTACAAAAAATATACCACGACGATGAACTACAGTTTCCCTGCCGTGTTCGGTTCGGTTAGTTGGGTTCCGTGGAATACGAGGCCCGACCTTTCTGGCAAGAATGCTGGACAGTACTTCCCGCAGACCCGGATGATGAGGGACAGTTACTCCGGCCCCTGCACCGCCGTGGTAGAGGAAGCCTTCTCCCCTGACGGAACATGGCCTAAAGGCTGGGGCCTTGGGACGTCGGTACAGTTCACGACGAACAGTGGATATTTCTCTTCACCGCTTTGCGATTACCGTCTGCCCGCATGCCTCCACGGCCCGCTGGCTATAACCGTAGTCATTGGCAATCAGGACGCCAAGTGGCTTCCCGGCGCGTTTAATACGGCCTTTCCGGGGACTACCCACACAGATTGGAAACCCGTGACCTCCTATTACGCATCCCCGTGGAACGGGGGCATGATGTGCAAGAAAGTAACCATTTATCCACCCAGTTAAGCTCATGGCATTTATTACCAAATCCTATTTGACCTATCGCAATGTTTGTGACGAGCTTTGTATGCTTATCACAAACCAGCCGCCATCCAAGTCCAATGTTGACTTCCGTCGTATATTGAAGGAAGCGCAGAACCTCCTGCTCAATGAGGCCACGGTATCTCCGGATTCCGTGGAAACCTTGGACTTTGAAGGAATCCCTCGCGGGGGTTCTATCTCCCTGCCCGAAGAGTATGATAGTATTGTCGAGGCATGGACACCTAGTGGCAAGAAATACAACATCATTGACCGGGCCATGTTCGAAAGCAACACTTGGTTCCGTTCCGAATATCCCAAGCACGACAGCGGTTATCATGCTATCATGCTGGACATGGGACTGAATGAACAGAACCTCCGTACCTACTCGGTATTGTCTGGCAGTAACGGCATCAACGATAATCCTACGAGCAACGTCATGACGGTTTCGGCACGGTGCGCATTGCGCGGCCTGTCCCTTAACATTTATGACGACGCGGCATGGGAGGACAAGGAGGTTCGTATCTACCCCGGATGTCTTCCCGCATTGAAGGCGATGATGCTGGCCGTGGTCTATAACGAGCAGGGCAATACCCAAATGGGGACGGACAGCTACGGCCTTGCCGTCAAATACCTGAACGACCACCTGCGCAAATATCGTCAGGGCACATATCAGGCTCCGAACATTATTCAGAACGGCGGCATCATGCAGTGCCCCGGACTTAACCTCATGTAATTATGGCAACCAAACGTACAGACATATCGAGCGAGACGAAAGCGAGCGGGGGCATCCCCGCCGCCAAGTCCATTAAGCAGAAGACGATGGACGAGGTGCTTCCGAAGACGAACCCTGACATCCCTCTCCGTCCAATGAATAACAACGACCCGAACAAACCCGTCGACGCGAAGGAGATGAACACCATCGCCGCGGCCAATAGTAACCACGGCATCAAGAATCCCCCGGCATCCGCGGCTCCCGCGGCGGCCCAGTCTCCTAGTCCTTACGGGCGGGGGATTACTGAACCAGCAGTGCCGGGAGCGGTTGACCCTAACAGCGCGGCCTACGCCGCCCAGCAACGGGCAACCTATGCGGCGGGCATGCAACAAGCCGCGGCGGGGAAACTCTCTGCGGAGGACAGGCTCATGCTTCGTGGCGTGGACCAGAACATAAGCCGGGGGCAGATGCCCACCATATCTCCGGCTATGCCGACGCAAGCGACGGCTACACCCCGGCAAGCGACGGCTACCGCTCCAACCGCTAGCCCCGACACCTCCACGGCTGGGTTCTATGCGCATGCGGAGAAGATGCTTGGCCCGGATAAGTTCAAGACATTTATGTCCATGCCGGAAGCGCAGAGGAACGCGATATATAGCAAGTTTGTAGAGAGCCGGACCAAGAACGCGCCCGCCGCGGGAGCTACCGCGGGGGCTACCGCGGGAACCACTGCCGCCCCCTCTGGCTCTAGGTTCCCCGCCTCTGCTCTCCCCTCTGGCAATGCTCCCGTACCCACGAGCGTCCCGACGACTGCGGGTACTGGAACTGCCGAGAGTATGCTACGAACCTTGAGGGATGATACGGCAAGCCCCGAAGCAAGAGCACAGGCGCAAACATACCTCCGCGTCCGAACCATGTACGCCCAGCCGGAAAAGTTTGGTAAGGAGATTAAGACCCTCGAAAAATTGGAACGCGCCAAAATAAAGGAACTTAGCAACATGTTCAGGAATAGATTGAATATCCGGGACCCCCGCTTCGCCCGCCAGTACGCCCAGTATCAGGCCCTGCGGAAGAAAGACCCGCAAGCGAAGCTCACCCTCTACACTGAACTGATGAAGGGACCGGAGTTCACTCACTTGGACTTCCGAAAATAAATTTGACATAATACATATTTCACTTGACCCTCGCCCCACTCATGATAGGATGTTGAAGACCCACATGAGTGGGGCAAACTTATTATACTAATACTCAACAAACATGGCTATTGACTTTAGTACCGCCAATATGTCCGACTTCACTCCGAAGTCGGGAAGCAGTATTGCACGTGAACAGCGAGCCGCAGAAAGGCACGCCGCGTGGCAAGAGACGCAAGCGCAGAAACAGCAGGACCGAGAACAGAAAGCACTGGACCGCGAGCAAAGGTTAGCGGAAAAGAAACAGACCCGTGCCGAGAAGGGAGCGACGGCGACCGCAGACTATGACACCTTCCTCTTTAAGTCTGTTGATGACTTTGCGGAGAAACAGAAAAAGGATGCGGAACACGCAAATAATGTAGAATGGCAAAATAAATCCCGCGCCCATACGGAACAAGAATGGAAAACCGCCGAGGAAAATAAAGCCCTCGACATCTTGAACAAAGGAAACCGTGGGTACAGCTTTGAGGGAATCGACTACATGAAAGACTATGTAGACCGCGGGGAAGATGCGCTGGTCGATTTGAAGGCCGCTTCCCGCGGTGATAGCGAGGCCATTAAGAAGCTTGCCAACAATACGGGACTTACCGTTGTGTCTTCTTCCGAGCTTACGCCTACGCACCCCACCTTCTTATCCCGCTCTGGCTTCGGAAGTGGAGAGGACGGGAACCCCGTCGTAACGGAAAAGTTCCTCGCCATTGCCGCGGACAGAAACCGTAACGCAAAGGCGGTTGCCAAAGGCATTGCCAACACAATGGAAAAGGCCCGGAAGGATTACCTCAACTCGAATCTAGATGTTGGAACGGGTAAACCTACGGCGCAAGCCATCGAGACCGCACCTATTGCTTACACCGCAGAAGAAATAGAAAGCGTCATCAATACGATTAGGCGCGAAGACATTGGCAACTATCGTGCCGCTAAGGCTCTTTACGACAAACACCGCTCTTCTTCGACGGAAGGCGTGCAGAAGAAAACCCCCAGCCAAACGAGCGTGGGGGAGCTTGGCGTTGGCGAATTCTCTGATTCAGCACCTTCATTTACTGGGAATGTTTTTGCTGAACTCGCCAACCTTTCCAAGTCTCCCAGCAAAATGTTCCAGCTTGTCCGCGACTACGGGGATTACCTTTCCCGGAGTACGGAAGATATTGAATCCCCGGAATCTGCTACAGCGGATGCGAAACAACTCCATACAGACCAAGCAAAACTCATTTCAAAAAAAGAAAAACCTGTTGAGGATAGGATTCGTGAACAGATAGAAACAGCCGACAAAATCGTAAGACGCCTCGAAGAGGACTACACTGGCCTTCCCTATCTCGAACTTCGCGACGCGCTTCTCAATCCAGAGGCCGCGGCCTCTGCCCTTCTGTCTTTAGTCCCCGGTGCTGACATGGACGCAATACGTGCACGGGCAAAGGTCATTACCGAGGAAGTTCGCCGCCAGAAGGACCGCCCTCTGACCGTCGAAAACCCCGAACAGATTGGCATGAGTGAGGCTATACTGGAAGCCGTGGCCACAAGGTTTCCGGGGGTTCCAAAATCTGCCCTGCGCCAAGCGGGAGTAACCAAACTGATTCAGGACTATACCGCCAAAGCCACGCCGAAAGGCACTCTCATGGATGCAGTCAAAGGCGCACTGGCTAACTACCGAAGCACGGCGGGACAAATTGCGGACGTACTTACCTTCCAACCGGATAATAGTGTGGGTAAGTACGCCGACCCAATGAGCTTGATGGAATGGAGGAAGGGAACGAGGCGTGGCTCATGGTGGTATGGCATGCCGGGCGGCCCGTCCTTTGAAGTCGGACCGGAGAGGTTGAAGGAATACATGGCCCAGTACCATATTGAAAGTACTCGCGATGCCCTCAACTCCCTCTCCCATGCCGCACGTATGGGTGACTTGGGCGTTGGCCGTGGCAGTCTCTTTGCGTACAATCCGCACACCAAGGAAGTTGATACGAACGCCACGCTCGAACTGAATCCCAATGCTCTCTACAATGATAAGCTGATGGACCAGAGCATTGAGGCTCTCCGTGCTAGTGGCGCGGACGAGAAGCTTATCAATCGCACCATTGAGAAGTTCCAGAACCTCCGCAAGAAATCCGCACAGGAACTTGTGAAGGACAACATGGCATTGGACGAGACGCTGGGGACGCTTCGCGATACGTGGCTTGGCTCCGGCTTGCAGTTCAACCCTGTCTTGACTGAATCCATGAAGCATCTGGACAAGTACCTTTCCTTCAAGAATTTCTACAACGAACAGAAGGAAGCGGGCAAGAGCGACGAGGACATCCTCTCCGCATGGCAGGAGAAAGGGCAAGCCACCTTCGATTCTGTTCTCCGTGGGTTACAGATAGGTACACACAAGGCAATCGACCTTGGGACAAGTACCGCCTATGGTGCTCTTCTCTTTGCACAGAATGCAGTTGGCAGTCGTGCGGCGATGGAACATACCCGCACCCTCTGGGACCAGCTGAACAAAAAACAGGAAGCAGAAGCCGAGTTGGTTCGAGGCAATATCCTTGCGGACTATACTGCGGAAATCGCTAACCTCGGCTACCAAATGGTAGCAACCGCGGGGGCTGGTAAAGTTGGTGGCCTCGCTGGCCGTGCACTGACACGTACCGCGCTCAATAAATTCATGAAGGCAACGGCTAACGTCGTAGCGAAGCGGGCCGAAGCTCTTGTCCCTGCCGCCCGTCCGGGATTGGCGGGACGTTTGAGTGGAACTATTCAGCGCAACCTCGACAACCTTGCGGCGTTGAACCTCGAACGGGCAGGAGCCGGAGCCGGGGTAAATCTTAGCATCATCTCGCAGGTTGCACCGAATGCTTACTCCGACATCTTCTATACCATTTATGATAGGGAGATGGAAGGGAAGGAACCGACTGCCGAGAACACGAACAGGGCACAGAGCATTGCCAACATGCGTGCTCTCTTTGGTGCGGCTCTCGTATCTACTGGTAGTACTCTCATCAACAACCGCGCAGGTATGGATTCCTTCATGCGTAAGATTGTTGGGGCTAAAAACCTTCGCGGTCAATCTCCATTCCAAACTCTTGAACGGAAGATGGCCGGATGGAGAAGCAAGCCATTTAAGGAGATGAACACGAAGGAAAAGACGTTTGCCGTTGCTTCCTATCTGTACAGCCAGAGCAAGGCCGTAGTGGAAGGAGCCACCGAAGAACTGGCAGACGAATTCCAAGAGTGGGCGTTTACCGAACTGGTGAAGAACGGAGAAATCTCCGAATCCTCTATTGCCACTACTGACCAAGTGATTAGCACAGGCATGAAGATTGCTTTCCTCGGAGGTATCGGCGGCTACGTTGGTAGCCACTTAGCTGGTGAAGGGAACATACGTTTCCAAACCGAAGCCGCTCCCACTCTCGATGTAAAGGATGCTACTTCCATGCTACCGGATATTACGAAAGATGCGAGCAACATCATCGAGGAAACGGGCAAAGCCATTACCAAAAACAATGTGCCGGAAAGCTTGGTAGAAACCGGAAAGAAGGTTATCGAGATTGCCGGGGAGAAGGGAGATGCCGCGGAAGTTGCCCGCGAATGGGTGGACAAATCCATTGCCCATGAAAGTCTGGCAGTCTCCGATGAAACCCGCAAGGCGTGGGTGGAAGGAGCAACCCGTATGGGCATCAGCAACTTCACCCAGTTCCGCAACCTAGTGGAACGGGCCTCCGAAATATATACCTATGAGGGCAGTGCCGCGGCAAGCTCATTCATGGCAGAAGCCATTAACGACCTGCCCAATACCCTGTCATTCCCAAATAAGGAAAACCTCGACACCATGCGCACCATGCTTTCGGAGGCCCTTGATGCTATGGGAGACCGGGTTCAGGTTATCGAAGTAGACGACGACCTGTCCATCATTACTACAGGGGACGAGGACCTTGATGCCGCCATTAACGTTATTAACGGATTGACGGAAGCCGCGGCTACCACGGAACCCAAGGAATCCCCGGCTACCGCGGAACCCACGGAATCCCCGGTAGCTATTGCCCGGAAGGAGAGGGACAATGCTATTGCCCCCATCACTGCTATGGTAGAGACGGGAGTAGTTACCCCAGAAGCTACCGCTTCCGTGGATAACATGGATGCGGCAATCACCTCGTTCGACCCCAACACCGGGGCATGGCTCTCATCCGGTTCACCTCTGGACCGCGGCGCGAAGCTCGTCTCCCTGAACGAGATGACCGGGATTAACGCCCCCATGATTACCAGCAACACGGGAGAAACCGTTGTCATCGCTCCGCACGCAAGCATGTACAACACAGGTGAGGGAGGGACACCCAGCACCAAGTGGGGGGACAAGGTCTCCGCTCTCAATCTCCCGACGGATGGGACTGGCGCAAATGCCTACGGCACGCTTCGCGGCCTTCAAGTTAATGCCTCCCCCGCACAGGCCGCGGCCATTGATGGAGTGCTCCGCGCACTGCATGCCGCTGGTTTGGACGTCGCTATCCGTGCAACCAATGCCCCGGCGAACATCTCTTCCCCTGCCAGTATCACCTACATGAACGGCACGGACGGGAAGCTTGTCGGCGGTGTCATTGACCTGTACGTGAACCGGGATAACCCGATTGAAAGCGTAACGGGAACGGTACTACACGAAGTCATCCACCTCATTGACCGTCATCTTCGTACCACCAACACGGACTATTCCCAGCGGATGGATAGGATTAGAAGCGCGATTGCAGAGAACTACAACAACATTGTCGATAGTCTCTCCGCTATGTATGACGCTAGCGTGGACATCAATGAGATGAACGCCATCGCCGCGCTCGCTTCCGACCTCAACTACGGTCTCCGCGGTGCGGACGAATTTGCCAGTGTCGCGTTCTCCAATCCTGTCATGAACTTCATGGTAGCGGAAGCTAGCGGAGACAATATCACCATCACGGATTTGGCTCGCTATGCCGAAGCGGCGGGAGGCCGGAAGCCCGTGCACGTGCGCCTCGTCGAATGGCTTAAAGATTTGATTAGGGACATCAAAGATACTGCGGACGATATGGACGGAACCACCGCCGCAGAACGCGTGGCTGAATGGGATTCCTATGTGGCCCGCGTCGCGGACATGACCCCCGGCAAGTGGTTCGATATGCCTCGCACTCCGTCATGGAAAGTAGATGATACGGATTATACTATGGGCAACGGGGTAGATTATTTTAACCCGATGGCCTATGAGACCGACATGACCCGGAGATTGTCCTTCGGCCTTGGCGCAGAAATCATTGGCACGAAGGCCGGGAACTGGGTAACTAGTATTAAGAACGTATGGCAAGGCGTGTCTAAGGGCTTGGACAAAGCAGGCATCAATGTTAAGTCCGAGGAACAGAAGCTGGTTGTGCTGGAACAAATGGCCAATGTTAATGCGGCGTATGAACGCAGTATTAAACGCATTGACAAAATTGGTGATATGCTTCAACGCCGTGCGGATAATCTGGGCTGGGATGCCGCTACGCGAAAGAAATGGAGCAAGTCCATTCTTGACATGTCGGGGAATATGGACAACGATATTGACCCTGAAACTGTTGCACGCATTAACGCAGAGGCTCAAGCAGAAGTTCGTCAGCATGAACAGACCCGCGACTTCCGTATCGCGTTGGCTAAGAAGACTGTCACCGATGCCGTCAATAGGCACGCGGAAGCGGTGCGTCTGGCTAACTCCCTTGCGCTTAATAGTGAAGGGCGATTGGAAATCAACGACATGATGCGCCGGATTAAAGACATGAGCGGCAAGGGATATGGAGCCATGCTGGACAAGCAGGTAGCTCTCCCCATGCTCTCCCAGCAGATTCACAAATCTCTCTCCGACCTTGGCTCTCGTATCTCCGCGACGGGGGATGCCAATCTGGATATCACCTACTTTGGCCTTGCCCGCGACACGCAAAACTATCTCGCGGATATGATTAACGAAGTGGATAGTCCCTTCTCTATGGATGAACTTCTGGACAGGTGGTCCAACCTTCGCAATGACTTCCTCTATGCGGAGAGTACAAACCATCCCGTCATCGCTCCTATGATTCAGGACATCGCTAAGGCACGGGCCGAAGCTAAACAAATCATCCGGGAAGCCAATGATGATTTCCACGCCGCAACAAAGAGGGCAGGTGTAACTCGCGCTGGCGTAGCTACCCCTGCTGGTTCCGTGTGGCTGAAACGAGACAACGCTATCCTCAATGCTCGCCGTCAAAAACAAGCGGAGTATATGGCTAAGCGGGATGCCGCTGAACAGTGGCTTCTGTCACAAGGAGTTGTAGGCCAACTGGTCCACAATGTCATCGCCGATTCCCGTAAAGAAATTGCCGCAACGCAAATCTCTATTGCCAAGCTCATTGGAGATAGCCGTATGGCTGACAACGCCGCGGAGATGAATTATCTTCATCGCACCTACATGGCCGTTGGACGCCATGCCGGAGACTTCACCCGGACGATGAAGGACATCATCGCAAACCCCAACGGAGAACTGGCGCAGAAATACGATGGTCTGACGAAACTGTTGCAGGAAGCCGCAATCTCTCATGCCGAAGCGCACCAGAGAGAACTATCCGAAAACGTAAGCCAAGTGCTGGACAACATGCAGGCATTGGCCGCGCTCCACGACGAGTTGAAACTTCCGCTGGTGTCAGCTCCCACGGGAGCCTCTTCGAATTATAAACTCCTGTTCGAAGGTGTAGCCAAGAACTACAGGACCAGAGAAATTCTTGACTTCATTCAGAACAACTTCGGTCAGGTTCAAATGCTTGCGGACTTGAGGGACGGCCACAACATCAGTGCCATATATAATAAGGCCATGAGCATGATAGCACAGGCAGACTATCGCACGAAGTCAAAGATGACAGAGAGGAAGGAAACTCTGGACATGAATGCCAGAGATAGTTTCCTCGCTGATGTCTTCTCCAGCCTTCCGGGAAAAACGATTGCGGACAAAATCGGCAGTCTTCAATCCCCGGCATCCGTGGCTTCCGAAGTGAACAAGGCCATCCCCACTATCCCGACTTCGGCCATTGACCAGATATGGAACACGCCTAATATGAATGCCGCAGAACGACTGGACAAGACGCTCAATCTTCTTCGCGGTCAGGCTGGCGTTCTCATGAGGATGAACGGCATGGGCAACGTCATCTCCGCTACCGACTTGAAAGCGTTGCAATATCCGGAACTCTCCCGTCTTGCGGTGAACGATGCCATGAAGGCCATTGACGAAGTACTGTCCAAGAAGAGGACGAATGAAGATGCGCTGGCCCAGCGGAAACGCTTGCCCGAATGGCAGAGGAAAGCTATGTATGAACTTAGCGACCTCACCATTGGGGATGCCATTGGGACGTTACAGAATACCCTATCCATGCAGTCGAAGATTGCCGTGAACCAGTTGCTTGCTGACGAGTATACCTCCGTACTGAAAGCGCAGGGTGTGGTCGTACCCCCGAATTCCACGAACCGTACTTCGGACATGGTGGAAATCTCCTTGAAGAATACGAAGAATGCGTTGAACGGAATGTACGCCGACAAGGATGTAGCCGATGCCATCTACCGCATCTACAGGCCGAGCGACGACATCCTGAATAGCAGGACGGACGACTATAAGGAGGTCCGCGAGTACTGGCAGAAGTCCGGCAAGGGGCAAGGATGGTGGAGTAAGGCGGGTGGCTTGGCTAACCTTTCTGTCTTAATAGCGAGTCCTAATTCCACGTTACGTAACTTATATGGTACAGTAGCTCAAATGACCCATGCGGGTGCACTTCCATTCACGGGGAGTAAAGAAATCGCAAAGCTTATCGGAGATTGGAGCCAGATGTATAAACTGCGGAAGTTGTCCCGCGGTAAAGACCTTGCTTCACAGGCTTCCGCGGATAGACTGCTGGCCGCGGAAGACAGGTACAACGAGAAGATTCGCTACTGGCAAGAGCTTGGTCTGCTGGACGCAGGTCAAGGGGAGTTCCTGCGCAACGTCTGGAAGTCTGACGAGTTCAGTAAGATGGCAGGAGAATTTGAAGAAGTGAATGAGGATTCCTTCTTCAAACTGGCCGAAGCTCTGAACGAGAAACAGGAACGGACGAAGGGCGAGGTGGCTAAGGATGTCGCCAAGACGGCGGGCAAAGTCGTAGCATGGCCCATCAAAACGATGTCCTTCGCCTATGGCTTGCCGGACGCGGCGGCCAAGATTGCTCTCTTCACTAACCAGAGAGCGATTGCCGATACCCAATTAAAGGTACAACTGGCACGGGCGAAAGGCAAGGCCAACCCCAATGCACGGGACCAGATACTCCTTGACGCGAGCCAGACTACCCAGAGTTGGGATGCTTATGTGGACAGGTATACTGCCAACATGGTGAAGAGCTTGCTCCCCACGGGTTCGCGTACTCCTTCGTGGGTGAAAACCCTGAATATAGTTGCGGCTCCGTTCTTCATGTTCCAGTACCATACCTTCCAGTCTGTAGCCTACAACCTTGGCCACGCCATAGGTGAAGGGGTAGACGGTGTGTGGGCTATCAATAACGGCATGAAGAAGGAGGGGGCTTACCTCTTGGGACGCGCTATCCTTCGCATCGCTGGTTCCGCAGTAACTATTGGTGCAACCTCTGCGGTCTCTTCCTGGGTTGCCCGACAGATTATCGCCAGTGTCTTGGGAGATGACGATGACCATAAAATCATTGACGACGCGGAAGTCATGAGGAAGCTGGCAGATAGTGGGCTAATTCCTGACTATGATAAGTTCGGGGACTTGATTGGCATCATAGATATGAAGCGACATGAGTTCGAGTATTTGAACCTTGAATACATGAACCCGTTCAAGACCATCAGGGTGTTAGCCAAAACCCTGCCCAGCCTCTTCATGGATATGGATGTGGACAAGTGGGGGATGAACAAGGTTGCCGAACTGAAAAACCTGCTGGAAAATACGGTGCTTGAAGAATCCCTCCTTCTGAACACAGCTACTGAATTGTTTAATGAGGAAGACTTCAATTACAAGCATAGCCTCTCCGGTGATGAAAGCGTCAACGTTCTCCCGGCAGTCGGCAACGCAATCCTGTTGGCCGCAGGGCTGAACCCCTCGTTCGGCAGTGGACACACGTGGCAAGCCCTTGAACGTGTCGCGACGGTTGCCAATAAAAAGATTCCCGTCTACGGCTGGTTAGTCAAGTCTGGTAAACAAATGTTTAGTGATACGCCCGACATGAGTGCCGAGGCATACGGGTTACAGACCTTTGGTACTGGTCTCCGTCGTCCGAAGGATTTGACCGAAGCCCTTGCCGCCGGGTTAAAGAATGCCAACGCGGCAGTCACTAAGTCGAAGCGAATGAGCGTCCTTCGTCCGGACTTCTACAAGAGAATGGAATCCGGGGTGGATGTGGAATCTATGGAAGCCGTGGAAACCGCGGATGCCGTGAAGAATTTCACCAAGCTAGTCAATAGTGTCCGGTTTGTTACGGAAATTACAAACATGCTTGACCCCGCTCTGCGGAAGGAAGTTCTGGCTTCCGCGATTGAGAGTTCCGGTATGAGTGCCAAGACCTACGGCGCGGCCATGAAAGGCATCATGCCCTACATCATTAGCCCGCAAGCAGGACGTGAGGCTATCGCGAAACTCAACCGCGAATTGCAGAAGTCTAATACCACGGACGAGGGCAAACGCCTAATCGAAGAGCAGAAGAAACTCATTATCAACCTCATGAGGAAGGGTAGCATTCAGATTGATGGGGCATTGAGTGCGGAGGAAATTCATAATCGGATGAAGCAGTAGTCCTCTGTTTATATCCTTGACCTTCGGGGGCATGGGAGATATAATTCTCCCATGCCCTCTTTTCGTATAGTACCCAATCATATCATGGCCACCCCTCCGGGAGGCTGGAAGTTTATTGTCCCTGAATCCATGAGTGTCAGGCTCAAGGGAACCAAGGTTTCCGCGGGTTCACTGGAACAACTCCGCAAGGCGGTCGCCCGTCTCTTCATGAATAACGGAGAACCCTTTCAGGTTGCGCTCTTTGAATCAGAGCTTTGCGCTTCTCTCCCTCCCCAGTACTGCACCACCTGCGGTGATAAGGGAATTGAATGGAAGGAGTATGAACCCATGAGTGCCAAGAAGATATTGGCCTTCTTCGGTACTATGGTTCTCTGGTATCGACGGGGACACAGGTTTGTAGACGAGGCAGAAGCTCGCCGCCGCTATGCTATCTGCGCCTCCTGTCCGTATGCTACCTCTACGCCTCCCCCGGATTTAGAGAAGCAAGGGTGCGCCACATGTGGAGCCGAAGGAGCTGGCCGCAAATTCCTCAAGGAAAAAATCTCCGGGCTTGCGGACCTGACCAACGGGAAGGCCCCTCTCTATTGTACCTTATGTGGTTGCGACCTATCAGTAAAGGCTCACTTCGATATTGAATCTGACTGCTGGCTAAAATAGTCCTTGACATTATTTCAAGTTGATACATACTTCCCTCCGTATGAACTCAATATTCACAGCAGAAGAAGCTAGCAAGCTCCCCCTGTATAAGGGATGCACGGTGTTCATTAACGTACATTGCGGTGGCATGCCCACAGTGAGAGCCGTTGAAGTATCTGATGTCGCCTTCGAATGTTTCGTTTCTCGTGTCAGAATCGAATACATCAACCACCGATTCAGAACCACAGATAATGGCTATCTCAACCACACTGTCTTCCTCACCTATCAGGACGCGGCCAAGCATGCGTGCCACGATTACGTCGAAGAGATAGAGAGGCTCGAACAACTACTCGAAACCAAAAAGAAAAAGCTCGCCGAACTGATGGCGAGCATTGAGAAAAACGAAGTTCCTGTCAGTTAGGTATTGACATCATAGGTACTGCATGGTATAAAGAATCCACAACGACATCATTCTGTTTGGACTGTAAGTTGTTTGGGTTCTAAGCGAAAACCCCGGAAGGAAATATCTTCCGGGGTTTTTGTTTTAGTTCTGTTTCGCTTCGAGGGATTCTATTAGCTGGGTAATCTCTCCGATACATCGTTGCAATTCCGATGCGGGGTTTACCTCAACCAACTTATCATGCGCCCAGATATAGAAGAGCCGTACCAGAATGGAATCTTCGGGGCTACGTTGGTAGCTATGGCTCATGACTGTACGCCTGAACTGTTCAAGGATAAGGTAAAGGTCAAACGTTTCGAACACCTTGGACCAGTGCTTAGCGTGGTACTCCAAATACCATCGTGCTTTCTTGAGGTCTTCAATACGGTTCTTCTTGTACTGTGACCGCATCAAATACTTGACGGCGTTCCCTAATGCGAAGGGAAGCTTGCCAGTAATTTCTATGGTCTCGATTCCGCTGGGGTGGGAGGTGTAATGCTTCGGGTGGTTGACGGCATCGTTCATGGATTCCTTTCCTTCCGGCAGGTCGGGGAAAGCCTGTGAGTTTACCTTGGTTGAAACGATTGCGTTGATTGCTTCGTGAGCGTGCATACTATTTGGTGAGGTGCTTGTAAATTTGTTTGTTGATATATTTGCGAATAGACATCTTGGCTATGACGAAGAGGCGGGGAGAGGGTAGAGTTAAACATCCCTCTTTGACTGTCCACTTCCTTGTAATTCTCCGTGCGAACTTGTACGCCTTCCTGCATATTTCCAGAGCCGCAGAGGAACTTCCAACAAGAGCCACGGGGACTTCACCTTTGATGAAATAGCCATGAAATTTAAACTGGAAGAAAAAGGAGTTGTCCTCCTTAATCCAGCTAGGGGTTTCATCTGGGGTAGTTTCTCCAACTGCACCTATGGAAAGTTTACTGGACGCAAGGATGCGACCATAGGTTAGTTGTTCCTCGGTCAGTTGTTTCTTCGACCGGAGAGAGGCATGGATAAGTTGCTTATGTTCAGGCATGATGCGAGACCGAAGCTTGTTAGCTTTTGTCTCCCTCAAGAACTTCCTTTGCTCCGCGGGACTATCTCGATACCAGTAAAATTTGTCTCCGTATTTCTTGCACTTGAACTTTCCTCTTCGACGCTTCGCAGTTGGGGCTTTCATGTTAGCCGCCATCTGTTCCCGATACTTCTTGAGACTTATTTTGCCCATAGTTCTGGAACGGAATGAAGTCGGTTAGCATTAACGGGGATGTCCTTGAATGCCCATGCGAGGTCGTACTTCAATTCCATCTTTTGCCGGAGGGCCAGAAGGAGCGCACGGATTTGCGGTTGGGCCGCGCCGTCCAATCGCATACGGAAGATGTGCCTCCACTCGCGGAGGTTAGCAGTCACGCCAATCACCGTAGCCGTACAGTTCGGAAGCAATCCCCGCGCTTCTTCGGGAGGCAGTCCTCCTTGGACAAGTTCCACGTACTTCTCCGCAAGGTTCTGGCAGGTATTCTTAAACTCTTCAATGGTCTTCGGGTCAACCTTCTCGTCGCTAAAGAACTGCGGACGGACGAAGCAAATGATTCCCTTCCGGGAGTAGTTGACAAACCTCTGGCTCTCCATGCTGACGCTCATGTGACGATGACGGACAAGCTGATGTGTCACCGCTCTATCCGTCGAGAGGACTGCCGGGATGTTGATATGCTCGATGACACTTTCATGTCCGCGGTTAATGATACGGGAGAGAAACGCAATGGGGTCGCCCTTCGGTTCGCTTTTATAGCAGACACGGCCCATTATCTCTGCGGCCTCAACCTGTTTATCTATTACTGATTTAGTTAGCGGAAGTGTGACTTCCTGATTTATCCATAGAACGTTCATGAATGATATGTTTGGCTTTGTAGTTTGCGAGTTCAAGAGTGGGGAATGTCCATCCATACTGGCCCCACTCACTGGTGCTGGGGAGGTATTCATCTCCGGCTTTAACCTTGATGAAATCATTGTCCGCTTTGTGCTGACGGATGATGACAACCTCATAATTGTTTACCTTCCCGCTTCCTTTATGGGTTAGCTCATAGATGGCAACGCCAGCCTCACGGAAAATGAGGCGACAGGTGAAGGGGTTGCGTGTAAATTCGTTAGGAATTTTTTTCATTTGTAATTGAAGGGTTAATCATTTGCATGAATTCTTCTTCTGTAATTGAAGGAATCTTGTGGAGCCTCGCAATCTTTTGCTTGTGCTCCCCCGGTTCCTTACCGACAACAAGGTAGTTGGTCTTCCTTGACACGTTCTCCTTGACCGTGCCTCCCATGTCCTGAACGAGCAGGTTATATACATGGCGAGGCTGGGACAGGGTTCCCGTGATGACGAAGTTTACTCCCCGCAACGCGGTGCTCTTGGGAACATTGCCCTCGGCATTGGGAATATCTCCTGTCATAACCATTGCCGTCATCTCGTTCCACGTTGGCACGGTCTCCATGTAATTCAGAATTGCCTCGGTCATCAGGGGGCCGAACTCCGCATGACGCTTGTTCCTTAAATCTTCGGGGAAGAGAGTGAGGAAAGAGTAGAGATTGGGGTAAGCATAGGAGAGACTTTCCGCACGGGTGCAACCGACATGGGGAATCTCCATCGCAGTAATCCATTGAGCAAGGGTTGCATGGTGCTTCCGTTCCTCCACGATTTCAAGGAATCCTCTGTACCCTTGGGTTCCGGGGATTCCGTTGATGAGATTGTCCATCGTGCCGGACATGAGAAGCAGGAACGGGTGATGGAGGTAAGCAGTTTCTGCGGTCGGAGGCTCTACATCATTCTCCCCGGCGAGCAGTTTGTCTGCAATCATACGTGAGAATACAAGTCCCATGCCATCAATGTCCAGTGCATTCTTACCGCATGCGTATTCCAGCTTGGCCGCTACCTTATCCCTGCACAACGGATTGGTACAGAAGATGTTGAGGTCACTAGAGGATAACGTGGAGCCGCAACAGGGACAGGTCAGAGGGACAACGGAAACCGTATTGCCACAGCCGCGGACCCTACGAACGTAGGGAATAATCTCCCCTGCCTTAATCACCTCCACGGTATCACCAATGTGGAAGGAGGCCGCATTAGCCACGTTGGAGAGGGTGGCACGGGAAACGTTGGTTCCACCAATCTTCACCGTATCGAAGACAGCAACCGGGGTAAGAACTCCGGTTCTGCCTACTTGCCAAATGACATCTCGGAGGGTAGTTTCAACTCCCTGCGGGTTGAACTTAAAGGCTACCGCGTCCTTCGGGTGATGGGCGGTAGCCTCTCCCGCATGGATTATAGCATTCTTCTGGTTCAACTTAAACACAATACCATCAGTGGGATAGGCATTGTCGTCGCGCAGGTACTTGGCCATGTCCCGGATGTATTCATCCGTCAGAGCTTCACCTTCTGGCCATTCATTGGGGAGGGTTACGAGGTCAAACATTTCCATCAGCCACCCATGCAGTTCCATGCGGGATTCAACACCCTCCGGGAAGGGACTTGCATCGAACGGGATGAAGGTAATGAGCCAGTCAGACCACTTGAGCTTATTGTTGCGGAGTTGACCAACGGCACAGGCGCGGAGGTTGGAGTACCCCATGCTTTCCACCCGCCCCTCTTCGCTCTTAGCTACGACCACTTCCCCACGGATAGCTCCCGTGTAATTGCCATAACTTGGCGGGACCATGTAGAGAACCTTATCAAGGGGGATTACTTCCCCCTCGGTTCCGTTGCCACGGGTAACGGCCTTGACGAGCCGCCCCTTTTCAATGTACAGGACGAGGGTGAGGCCGTCATACTTTGGTTCAACCACGACGTCACGTCCGGCAATCCAGCCGCGAAGCTGGTCCATACCAATGCCGTCCTTGCCCTCATGAATCTTGGCAAGGGAGAGCACGGGATTAGGATGCCGGAAGGTCTTGGCTCCCCGTTGTACGTCGTCCCCAAGACTATCGAGTTCCTTGGATTCCGGGGAACGGGAACGCAGTTCTTCAACCAGCGTATCGTAAACCGTGTCAGGGAGAAGGGTTTTCCCCTCTTTGTAGTAGGAGCTATTGAAGATAGCAATCACTTCTTCCAACTCCATCACGCTCATGTTTTTAGGATTACCTATCTCCATTGTCGTCTTCCTTTCTGACTGGAATAATACCTTCACTAATGAGATTGTCAAGTTCTTTCTCTACTATCTTGTGACAATCTGAAGGAGGCATAAGTACAAACTCCAATAAGGTAACATACTCCATCCTCAAAGGGACTGTGTTATACTCGCTAGCTTTCTTCACTAAATTCTTACAGATTGTCCGAATAATTTTCCGTACAAGTTTACGATATTTCTCCTGTTCTCTAGTCATTTCCATTGCTTTATGCTTCGTGGGGCAGAATAATTTTACGGGTGTTAGCTTCCTTCTCGGCAAGCTCCGACTTATCTACGAAGGTAAGAGTGGATTGTTCCAATAGGTTCATGGAAATTACATTGCTCGCCACGGAGAAGAGACGGAATGCGGAGATGCCTCCCTTCTCTTCATCAATGCGGTCCGGGTCGTTCTGACTGGCATACGCTACCAAGAGGTGAATGGCCATGAAGAGGACGAGTGCCTTAATCATGACGTGGGAATCTGTAAAGATATTGCACGCCTTGCCGGGGTTCTCAAGCTCCTGCATAAAGGCAATGTATTCCTTTACAGTGACGAGGTTCTCGGCGACTTCTGCCATGATGAACTGAACTCCCGCCAACGGCGGGGGTTCAATATCAAAGATGTTGGAGGCGTAGTCCCCCAGTTCAAGAGCCTTCTCGGCAACCGCCTCCGCGGGCGCGTCGATGGGCAGGTTGAAGGCAGGGACTGCATCCCACTCCCGTTGCAGTCTTTCCTTCAACATGATAGACTTCGGTTCGGTGAGAATGCGGGCTACCTCTTCCTGAATATTATCAAGGCTCAATTCGTTTGGTTCTGTGGTATTCATGTGGGGATAATAGTATCTGGGTTTTATTACTTGTCAAGCTCTTTCTTTTCGTCTTTATCTATTTCATTCAGAAGATTGCAGAGACGTTCCATTTCGGTTGTTCCCTCACATGAAGGGTTGACACGTAAGGACTGGTTCTTCTTGAAGTCCCAAATAGCTCCGTCGATAACTCTGAACCGATAATGCAGGTCGATTGGCCTGATGAGAAGAAGAGAGGCAGGGGTTACTGCTTTGATAGTTCCTGTACATTTATCCTTAATACCGACAAGAACGGAATCCTTCTCGTCCTCCATTACAGTCCATTTACCTATATGTTCTCTACAAATTACCTCGTCCCCCTCCTTAAACTTCCGAAGAGGTGTAGGGTAACATTTGATTGCTTCTTCATGACGGACAACCCCCTCACCCAGAGGGAAAGCATTTAAGACTTTGTATCTGTAGAAGTTCGGGGAAAGCTCGACTACTCTCCCCACGTAATACTCTCCACCCAGTTCTCTGACAATGTAGTCACCGGGGTTAATGTCCTCGTCGATATATCTTTGATAGTCTTTGGGTTCTAACATATTCTTGATAGTAGTGGTTATAACTTTTTGGATTTCGTTCGTATTCTTTTTTCTGTTCCTCCATTATCTCCCGAGTTAAACGGGAAACCCGAAGGAGTGCAAGAAATTGTTGGGTTAAACTCTTAGATTGCATTGGAAGGAATCTTTGTGGAGCGAGAGGATTTCATCCTTAGATAGCGTGCTCATGTTAAGCACCATGTGGTCAGGCGTCATGGACAGAATCTCCGCACCCGGCTCCGTAGGAAATATACAACCCAATTTAACGGAGCGGGCAAGAGATGGGCGGGCCTTAAACATAGCGTCGTAAAGGGTTTTGCTATACCTAACGGCGTAAAAATTATGGTAGGAAAATAGGGTCGCATAATCATGGTTTTCTCCGCGCTTCACCTTATGGTAGTTGAGACGAATGATGCGCACCGTTCTATCCTCATAGGCATTTGGGTCGTAGAGTGTCCTAACCGCAAAGAAGATGCCTGACGTGAATACCTCCCCAATACCGAAGGATTCAATCTGGAATTTGGTCTGTTCAGATTGGAGAATATTATCCTCCGGGTTCCGGGGAATATAGAACTCTCCCTTGACATGGGCAGGAAGAACCATAGGGCTTCCAAGTTTTCCGGTACGACCATTATTATCCCGTGCCCAAGAATGAAGGAGCATGATTTGTTGAGCGAGTGCGATAGGTTTCATATCTGTTTTGTTTTTGTAGAGCGATGTGAGGTTTCTAAATATCCAGTTTCCAGCGAATAGTTGGGTAGCCGTCCTCACTGGATTCAAGGTAAAGGAAGATGCCGTCACGAGATATTACGAAGGTCACGCTATCTGGGACGTACCCGCACAGATAAATGTATATATCCTTGACAACCATAGAATAGGGCAACCTATAGGTTCGTATGGGGAAGATGTTTTCTCCAGTCTTTGATGATATTGTTTGTTGAAGACAAAGTAGCATCCGCTTTTTCCGACTAGATATTTTGAAGCTGATTGCAAGAGGGTCCTGCTCTTTCGGCTTATCGGGGTACGGCTTCCTTCCAGTTGTGGTTTCTGCTTGGCTAAGTATTAGGTCAAAATTCTCCATAATAATTTCTAGCGTGCTTTGAGGTTTCTAATTAGAAGATAGGTCGAGTGAATCCCATGTCTTCAAGGCAACGGGCGAGGCGATTTGCTTCCAGCTGATGCCGCTTTAGGCGTCGGCGTATGATGTCAATGCCCCATTCTACCAGTAGCTGGAAGACAAACCAGCCCGTGATGATGACGCACCATGTAAGGTACGATACGAGAAGTTCACCAGTGGCAAGGAGATAACCTAAACAAACCAGCGCACTTACGAGGGCAACAATGTCCACTACCGAGTGCAGGTGCTCCACGAGGCTCCACAAGGCATGAAGCCTATCGGCTCGCCCGATGTGGTGGAGACAGTTCTTGCGGAGGATGACGACGTTAGATTCTTTTTCGGATGTCATACTATAGAGCTATGTGAGGTTTCTAAGGGTTCAACGGAGTACGAGCTTCACGGTTTCCAGATTCAATTCATCGTGCCATTTGTTGCTCGTAAACTTCACCATGCAGGGGAGGAAGAAACGTTCTGCCAGCTTGCGAACCTTTATGGAGTTAAGTTTATTCATGGATTCCTTATCGGGTGTGAGGAATCGGAAGCGCATATAGGTGAGGCTACCGTCAACCATGAAGTCCACCGCCCCCGCTTCCTGCGCAATACGCAACCCCACTTCCTGCCAGTTCTGATTAACCACCGCAATAAAGTGCTTTGCCAGTTCTATAGCATCCCCTACAGTCATAGCCGCCGTTTCCGCAAGTTTCCACACCGTGCCATTCCACTTCAACTTGTGGAGCCGGACAATGCACGCACCATTGTGTGTGCGTTCCAGTTCGATTGCGTAGGGCCGCATGTACGGCTTAACATACACCGTGCCTTCTCCATCCCACTCGGAAGGCCTGTCTATCCTATGGGATATTACACCTGCCTTAAAAGAAAAGATTGCAGGTTGAAGTTTATTGATTTGATTTGTGAGTTTAAGCCATTCCGTGCGGGAAAGTTCATCACGTTTCCTGCCCTTAATATCAATGTCAAATGCAGTCATAATTTTGTAGTGTTCTTTGTTGGTTCTAAGAGAAAAGATAATACTCTATCAGGTTTTTACTTTAGTATGTATGATACTGTCCTTCAAGGATATTTGCATAGGCTTCAACGCGTTCGGTAGATACGATATGAAAGCCGTTGCAACTTGCGAGCCGTTCCATATCCCGCATTTGCCGGGTAGTGGTTTGTGAATATTCTTTGGTCGTAATATACAGTACTTTACCTCGGCGGTCGACGGTGGCAACGTGCGTTTGATAGGAGAAAAGTCGGGTGCGCTTCCATGACATGGAGCGCAAACGCTCTCCGTATAATCCAGTCCGCAAGGGAGACTTGCCACTTTCTTTTCTGCCTTCAAGGTATTCCTTGCCTAATTTTTCAATGTAGGTTCTCATGGTGTTTTATTGTTTAGGTTTTCAGTTGTATGATAAATTAGAGCGGCCAAGAAATAGTTTCCGGGGAATCAGAAAGGGCAAGTACAAAGTCAGTTTCAAACTGTCTTATCACAATGTACCCTTGTTCCGGCGTATATCCTTTAAGTTCTCCCAGAATGTACCAAGAATCCAGCCTGATTTTAATCTCACTTCCCCGGGGTAGGGTGGGAAGTAGCTTCCTTGCTTTTTCGATTCCCTTGCATACCCTATCCGTAACGGTAAGCATGAGGGCGGTATCTTCCTTCCAGTTATGGGGCAAGATTGTCATCTTGTCAGGGTCTGATACGTCCATTTCGTCATAGTCTAATTTTAGTATTTCTTTCATAAGTTATTTCTTTCTAATGGTGTTTTATTGTTTGGTTAGAGTTATTTGAGGGTTCTAATAAATAGGGTAGCTGGGGCGGGGTTTAAGTCATGCCCTGTAGGAGGGAAGGGTGGAAACGGTTGTGTGGTTATAGTCGAAGCGATAGTATTGTGCACCAGTCAGGTTTTTAAGGCCTTGCTTCAAGCTCTCCACTTGTTCTTCCACTTTAACGGCTTGTGCAAAATAGGCGCACACGTAGTCGGAATTGCAAAGGCGGTAGTTTGAATCCTCAATTTCTTGAAGCTTGGTATCAAGGCGAACCATATCATTGAAGATTCCTTCAATGAATTTCTCCATGTCCCTCCCGGTGACAATCCGCTTCTGCCCCTGCGTCAATTCATTGACGTCAAAGTTAAAGGAAATATTTACGGTATCATACATGCCGGGGAGGATATGATGAAATACCACTTTCTGCCATGAGTAGTGACTCCTATCTATATAGGCTCGGATTTTAATGTCCGCATCAACGCTTTGTTCGATTGCGGCGGCCAGACAGTCATTCATCATCCGTTCTACTCGGACGTTATAGACCTTGCCTTCAAACTGGCGGAGGCGTTCGGCCACTAGTATCAGCATGCGGTGAGTAATAAAGGCGGCCAGACCATAGGCGGCATTATCTCGGACAACCTGTTTCAGGTTATGCCCCATGTTTTTCACCGGGATGACATAGTCATTCTGATTATTCTTCATGAGGTCGTCACGCACCTTGTCTACGGCGGCATCGATAGCGGCATTTGCCCGTTCAGTAAGGGCATTAATGGCGGCGGCACTGTTGAGGTTTGCGGATGTAGTATTCATTGCTTTATTCTTTCTATTAGTTTATTGTTGTTTGGTTTATTGTTGCGGGGTTTGTCCCCCGCTGGATGATTTCAGTTTAGCAGATTTTCTTATCTTGTCAAATTATTTTTTAAGTTGTATGACAAAAAGCGTATCTTATTTATTTTGAGAAGAGAACAACGAGGGGGATAGGAATATCCAAAAAGTTTCTATCTGTGTAAAGGGTAAAAGAATCAGAGTTTGTGCCATAATATTGCACGGCTCTTTCCCGGAATAATCTAATAGAGTTGCTTCTCACATACGGTTCGGCTTTCGGCTCGCACGTAGGAACGGTGGTTGTGCAATCGGAAAGACGAGCACGGAACCTTTCTGTATTTTCAATCAAGTCCCTAACCTTGTAAGCGTTAAACTCTACAAGTTTAATGCTAACGGCATTCTGAATACTGACGTGTTCATGAATCTCCTGCGCGTCCGGGTAGTAGTCATAGGTGCGCACAATGCGGCACTTTTCACCTTGGCTATTAACGGCGTTTGATGAAACGTCTTGCGCTTCCGTAGTTCCCCATACTTCAATCTCATTTTCTTTCATAGTATTATTCTTTCTATTGTTTTGTTGATATAGTTGCCGCCCTTCCGGTGGCTGATGAATGTACTTTAGCAGATTTTCTTATCTTGTCAAATACTTTTTGTAGAGCGGCGTAGTTATTCACGGTCTGTAATTTATGATTGGTTTATTGTTAAACCCCGGAATCCCCGGAACCCGTTGCACCCGATATCCCCCGCATTCCGGGGGCGGGAATTATTCCTTTGTCTTTCTACTTTTTCTTTCTATTTGGTTAGAGTTATTTGACGGGTTCCGGGGGTTCCGGGGTTTAAATGTTCCACGTGGAACAAGCCGCAAGTGGTTTATATTCTTCCAGTTGCCAGCGTTTGGCCGTGCATCGTGCGAACCCAGAAATTAACGATATCACGGGGACGGGGCGATACATTGTGCCCGTTCATATCGGTGAAAGTATGTCCCATTTCTACCAAGCCAATCAGGTTGCGGATAGTACTACGCAGGGTTTGATTTCCTTTCAGGTACACCTTTACCCGGCTACCGTCTGTAAGCTTGAGTTCAAGGTAGCAGTTAGTCATCCGGCAACCCGGATTTATCCATGACAAGACGGCGCCCATGTAGCGGGGCAGGACATAGTATTTTACACAGGGGCAGGGGGAACCGAAAGCCGGAGTGGCAGAATGAAGGGCAACCTGCTGGCCTTCAACGAGGTAGGCAAGATAGTAGTCTTTTTCCCACTCTTCAATGTTTTCAATGTCATCAGGGGCGAGGCTTTCATCTTCCCCACACGCCAAGTAATTGAGGGCATAGGTGGGAATGTCATGGATAAGGGCATAGTCTGATACTTTAAGAACTTCCGGTTTAGTTGTAGTCTTCATAATATGGTTGCTTTCTATTGTTTTATTGTTGTTTGATTTTATAGGGCGGCGTAGTTATTCAATGGGAAGCGGGAATAATTGAGCATGGGAAGCTTTAGCTACTGGCTGGCAGAACCGTTGTTCCAGATACTGGTTAATTTCCGCCGGGTCGTAGGTACACCAAGCCCCTAACTCATTCTCTTTCACCGCCTTCCACAATCGGGCTATGTCAGAATCATCTAATTCTGGCAGGGCGTCCCACGGGTATATGTTAAGCAGGGCGGCAATGGGGCGTGCATGCGAGGATGACTTGGCGAAAAAGATAAGAGACAGAAGGCCTTCGCCGTTTTCGTAGAATGCCCATGCCGGGATTTCGTTGTCTTTCAATGTGATTTGAGTGTTCATGATATAGTGTTTTTTAGGTTTGAGGTTATGCGGGAGACAAGCTCCCGCTTGCTGATTTTAGTTTATCGGATTTTATTATCTTGTCAAATACTTTTTTAGGGCGGTGTAACTTTTCAGGGGGAACTTAACGGTTATACACAATCCTTGCGCCCGCTTCTTCCAGTGCAAGACATAATGGGTCTGAAATAAAGGCACGGCTGACTACCATTTCATGAGGGCGATAGTCCGCAATGCTGATTGCCCGCATTTCCCCAGATTCCCGGCCCCTGACAAGCAAGGTAAGCTTGCTTCCGGTTGCTTCCGCTAGTGCGGCGATTAGTCCTAGCTCTTCATCATGGCGTGCGGATAGTTGGAATAGATAGGGGCGTGTTTCCCGGATATGAGCGGCTAAAATATCGATTGCCTTTTTCTTTTCGTCTTCATTCATTGTCTTATTTCTTTCTATTGTTTTATTGTTAATATGTTAGGGCGGTGTAATTATTCAGCTTTAACGGGTTTCATATTCATTGAATGATACGCAGATAAGATACATGTTGTGAATTAGAATGCCGGGTATCTTCTACCTGCTGGACGTTTTCAATGCCGAAGGGGAGCCATGCTATCTTTTCCGCTAGCGATAATCTTTCAAGGGTTAAATATGGAGATTCATTCACGGATGAAATTATCATAACGTCATAAGCACCAATCCGATAGATAGAAAACGTATCTTTCAGGTACATGCTTCCCGGCTTGGCCGTCTTGTCCTGTAGTACTTCCGAAGCTGCCCACATGGCGGGGGAAAGGGTATACTCTTTTCGGTGCAAGGAATTAAAGCTTTCAATGGCGAGGTGAACTTTTCCATTTCCTTCTACTTTTATTTCCTTTCTGATATGTAATTCTGATATGTCTTTCATGGCTTAGTTTTCTTTCTATTGTTTTATTTTATAGAGCGGCGTATCTTTTCAAGGTTCAATAAATCTCTTCCAGCTCTTCCCATTCACCCGGGCGGGTGAAGAAGGTTTTAAGTTCTGCGTACTCGTGACATGCGCCCGTGTACATGCTATAGGAAAGCATATTGCGTTCCCCCGTTTCCTCGTCATACTCGGGCAATCCCATATCTTCACAAAAATCTTGATATGAGCCACAATCGGACTTACACAGACAGGCAAGCACGTCATATGCGGTGGGCGTCTTTCCTCGGTTGGCAAGAGACTGATAGAAGGTGATGAAGATTGCATGCCTTTCTCCCTTCTGACGGTCTTCCCGGTGTAAGACAATTTCCCATGTACTATGTTGCTTGTCATCCCATAAGGGCGTGAACATGCCCTTATACTTTCCGGTAATGCGGATTCCGCAATTTTCAAGGAATCTTTTTGCGTGTTCTGTATATATGCTCATTGTATTATTTCTTTCTATTGTTGATTTTTGATTTTATAGGGCGGTGTAACTTTTCAAGGGGGGGGGAAATTATACCCGGCTCACCAGTTTGAGGACAAGATTTAACCCTTCATCGTAGGTGCGCACCATATGACGGCCTGCCTCATAGGTCTCACATTCTGCGGGCGTCAAATAGTAGCGGTGGACGAAAAACGCAGGACTAGGACGGCCATAGCGGTTATAGTCCCATGAGGCAGGGGCCTGTGCGTTGTCCCACTGTAGCCATGCAACGGGAACATAGTCTTGCGAGGTATAAAGGTCTACGAGTTTATCGGTGGACAGGGCGAAAAGCCACTTACCGCCGTGAGAGTGGATAGAGCCGAAAACGTCATCCAATGGGACTACCGCACCCGGGTTTTTGACTAGGGTAGCAATCTCGCCGTTAGGTAGGATTGCCCACACGGCGGAGACGCGCCCGCCGTCATTATCTCCTTCAATGTAGGCATACAGGCCCGCCCCTTCATAATAATCCGGAGAATGTACGTCTACCGCACCTTTGATTCCTTCCGGGTGCATGTTCCTGAAATGATTTGCGAGGCCTGTGAATGTGGTGGCGGGAATATTAATGATTTGATTGTTCATTGTCTTATTCTTTCTATTGTTTTAGTGTTTCTTTTCGTTGTCCGGGTTGTTCCCCCGTTGATGATTTCAATTTATCAGATTTTCGTATCTTGTCAAATTGTTTTTT